>Ga0115011_10003360_pt1 | contig 10887 bp, 8 predicted proteins | sample TroAtlMetagenome_2_FD_88705 | JGI IMG/M metagenome (GOLD analysis project Ga0115011, IMG submission 88705) | Marine eukaryotic phytoplankton communities from Atlantic Ocean - Tropical Atlantic ANT8 Metagenome | ecosystem: Environmental > Aquatic > Marine > Oceanic | place: Tropical Atlantic... | reverse complement strand
GTTTCTGTTTTGGGAACGCGTGCGACTGGCCTGGTACGTAAACCGGTACCGATTGATCGCGGGCATCGCAATCCCGTTGGGGTGCTTGTTCGTCCTCGACAGCTACGCCCCCAGGGGGGTGGTTTGGGGCATGGCCTCGGCCACTGTCATGTTGGTGTGGTTTGCAACGACAGTGGAACGCCGTTGGGGCACCAGGCGTCTCTTGATTTTCTGCCTGACCATCGGGCTGGTCACAAACCTGTTCGCTGCCCTCATGCTCTTGATTTGGCCGAGCAGTGTTTTGTCGGCCGTAGATACGCACTCAGCTCCCCTCAACGGGGTCGGTCCCCTTACCAACGCCTTATTGACGGTATGGTGCTTGATGAATGGGGAGCAGTACTTCCCGTTATTGCGGGTCCAGATCAAGAAGTTGATTTGGCTCTTGGTCGGTATGGCCGTCATCGATTTCCTCTTCCAGGGACGCCTGGCCGCTCTTATGGATGGCCTCGCAATCGGGTTGACCTGTCTCTTAGTCTTTGGATTATGGAGACCGCGCCACCTGCTAGACCGAATTCGGCTGTGGTGGATCGAAAGAAAAGTGGCTCGGCGCCGTGCGCGAATGCGGAGTATTGATGGAGGGCGAAATCATTGAGTGCGAAATCAGGGCTCCTCTGTAGCGTCTGCAAAAAGAAAGTCCCCCCGCGTGCAAAGAATCGCTTCTACCCTTTCTGTCAGGATCGATGCCGGCAGATTGACCTCGGGAAATGGCTGGGGGGTGAATACATTATCTCTCGTAATCTCTTTCCTGCGCACCTAATGGCACCGCCCGTCGACGATGACTGAGTCGAAGCACAATCGATTGCCGACGATGATGGGTCGTACCATCGACGACGGCCGCTACCGAGTAGACGCACTGATCGGCGAAGGCGGCATGGGTCAGATCTATGTCGGTCGCCAGACGTCGGTGAATCGACAGGTTGCCCTCAAGTTTCTTCATGGCAGCCTCTCGGACAACGCAGGACTGCTCGCGAGATTCGAGCGAGAAGCCAAAAGCATCTCTCGCCTGAGACACCCCAACATCATCTCGCTCATCGATCACGGTCGCACCGAAGATGACCGTCTTTTCATGGTGATGGAGCTCTTGGGGGGCGAGTCGCTTGCCGCACGGTTGAACCGGGTCGGCCCGCTGCCCGTGGGTACGGTGCTCCACATCGTGTGCCAGGTGGTCAGCGCCCTCGTGGAAGCCCATGCCAGTGGGATCATTCACCGGGACCTCAAACCCGACAACATCCATCTCGACGAGGTCGCTCAAGACACGGACTTCGTCAAAGTGCTCGACTTCGGCATCGCCAAGATCGTGGAGGGCCCCAATACGCTCCCGCCTCAAACGGCACTGACCATCGCCGGCTCCATCTTTGGAACGCCCCAATATATGAGTCCGGAGCAGGTAACCGGTAAACCCGTCGACCATCGGTCGGATCTCTACTCCATGGGGATGATCATCTTCGAGATGTTGACCGGTAAGGCGCCATTCAATGGGCCATCCCCCTCGGCGATTTTGGTCAAGCAGGCGACGGACGCGATCCCCGACTTACTGAGCATCGACCCCGACCTCGATCCACGCTTGGCGAGTTTGGTGGAGGCCTGTACCCAAAAGAAGGTCGAGAACCGCATCCCCTCGGCCGTAGACCTTCTCGAGCAACTTCGTGCCATTGCTCTTGATTTCCCCAACCCTGCAGTGCCTGTCCCACGACCGGCGCTGGGGACCCGAGATACCGAAGAAATACTTGGGTGTGCGCCGACCATTTTTCCCGATGAAGGGCACACCTTCGAAGAGGACTCGACGACAGCGACAGCGGCCAAAGATGGGCCCGTCACGGCTGGGAGTAGACGCAAAATTCTAGGTGGCCTCGGTATCGTGGTGCTCTTGGCTGCCGCGCTCACCTGGCCGGAACCGGGCCCCGACATCATCCAGGGCCCAGACGCCCAAGCTCCAGCCACGGCACAAAAGGCCGCGGCGAGGGCCCCCGTCACAGCAGTGGATGCGGCGGTGCCGACAACAGCCTGGCTTCGTTTCGAAACACAGCCCAGCGGCGCATCTGTCTTCCTCGAAGAAGAGAAAGTCGGAGTCACGCCCCTCGAATGGCGGCCGCTCGTCACACAGAAGCCGGTCACTATTCGGTTCGAACATCCGGAGTATCAGACGGTGACGCGGCAGTTCGAACTCTCTGCTGCGGCCGACCTGCCCGCCGAGTTCAAAATCCAATTGCCGGCCAGGCCGGCACCGGTCCCCAAAGTGAGCAAACCTGCCCATACCCGCCCGACACCTAAGAAGGCCAAGGCCAAGGCCAAGGCCAAGGTGAAGAAGCCCGCGAAGAAACGCCGGTATCAAAAGCTCTGAGGGGCAGGGGGACGGCTCGTGTGTCGACCATTGATGGGCCGACACAGCGCCTAAAGGCGGGTCTCAGACGGTGAGTGCTCCTTGTACGAACCAACCGTTCTGTTCTGCTTGAGCCAAGAGTTCATCATCGCCTTGATCCACCACGACGGAGACGCCCTCGCAATTCTCGAGGATGTCGAAATCGCTCATGGACGCACCCAGCGCGATCACAGGACTGCGGCCGACGGCGTCGAGGTAGAGTTCGAGTTTGTCCTCTCCGACGGGAATCAGATCGACGGGCCGCTCGGTGTACCGTCCGCTTTGAGTCTGTAGTTCCAGACCCAAGACACGCTCTTCGGGGAATCCAATTCGCCGCGCAAGAGCACGCATCACGTACAAGTTGGCGCTGCCGATCAGCCAGGTGGAAAAGCCATACGTTTCCAAGGTCTGCAGCAAGCCAAGCATCTCATGGTAGACCCGAATACCGCTGGGCACCGAGATCCCGCTGAACGGGGGCCCCGCCGGGATATCCTCACTCGACAGAGGTCGATCGAGTTCATAATCCAGGACCTCTTCGACCAAGTCTGCCACCGTACGCTCGTGGAGCCCACGAAGAAGCCGGGCCGAGAAGAGACACGCTGCCGTGCGATCCTCGCTGTGTCGCAAACTCTCGTGGACCCCGAACATCCCGGCGCGGTAGCGACGAAAAGCTGCGGTATCCCGCACCTCGGCATCGCTGCGACCGGCGACGGCTTTGTGGGCCGCACTCAGCGCGTCGCGCCCCATCCGGTCGGGAATGAGAACGTTCCAAAATCCTCGATCTGTATTGAGGTGACGACGCGTGATCAGATAACGCATCATCGCCTCCCCCAGATCGTGGTGCATGAGACCCCCATCACAATCGATGAGGGCCAAAGGCGGCCGCTCGGGATCGTAATCGGGGCTGGTGATGCCGAATCGAGTAATCGTATCGACGAGGGCTGCATGAATCTCGGGACGCCACGCCCCTAGGGGGAGGATGTCCTCGTTCGCGTGCTCGCTCATGAAAGTCCGTTCGCTATCAGCGGCGCCGGCGGCGCAAGGTCAAAGGAAGGAAAAGTAAGAAAAGGAGAATCGGTGCACTGTGGGCGGTGCTGAAGGCCGCGCAGCCTCCGTCATCGTCACTCCCACCACCAGAGGTGCCGGCATCGGCCCCTACGGCCATATCAGGGCCCACGAGCGGACCGCCCATATCAGCCTGAATGCCACCACTCCCCGCGTCATCTTCGGGCATGGGCTCCTCGACGGCCGCATCAGCCATGGCTGGCGCGCAATCCGCGGCGAGCACGGTGAAGAAATTGTCGCGGGGCGCAGTGCCCTGAGTAGTGACCTCTACGACAGCCAAATTGGTCCGCAAAGCTGCGCCCACGATTCGGCCTCTCAATCGAGTCAGAAAGGTCGCGCCGCTCTCGTTTAGAAGGCCACTCAAGCCGGCATTGGCCACCGAGTCTGCGTTGATGGCGGCGGCATATTCGGTGAAGAACACCTGACTCTGGAACGGCGCCCCTTGCTCTTCGAGCACCGTATTGTAGTTACTGGTCCCATCAGCGTTGAGCTGAATGGAATCGCCGTTGAGGTCTCGGGTCGTACCGATCTTCGCACGCGCATCATCAAGGACCCAAACCACCAAATTGGCCCGCTCACCACTGGGGATATTGGGCATGAGACCGCGGAGCGCCAAGGTGGCGTTCTCGTCCCGGTCAGCGGGGTATCTCAGGCTGATGATGGGGTCGATCCGGTCCTGACCGAGCATTGCCAAATCGATGATGATGGCAGTGATCATCATGTTCTGGTCGACCAAATCCTTAATGGTTTCGTCAATCGGATCTTCGTCGACGATGGGGAAACCATTCCTCTCCAAGAACGGACGCAAACGATCCATAGCGCCCTTGGTGGCCAACGCTGCGGGAAAGAAGCTCGTGGCCAAAACCGCGGTGGGACCGAAGGTGCCGCCGGCGAACTGAACCGGTACGGGCGAGGCCCCCGTGGGCATTCCATTACAACTCGGGGTCAATGAAGGCCGCGTAATTTGGTCCAGGGTATCGAAAACGTCTTGGCTGAGGGGCTCGCCTCGAACCAAATCCGTGTCGTTCTCGTTGGGGAGACCCACCAACCAGACCATTTTTTCTGCGCTCCCGGTGTACTTGAGTTGGGTCGCGATCTGAATCGCGGCGCCATGCTTGACCACCAGGGTCCTCGAAGCGGTGATGCTCACACCGTCTGAGGCGATGAGGGTCCCGAAAGCCGAGGCGGCCCCTGGGGTCATGATCCCCACGGCCGCAAATAAAGAGAGGAATCGAATCTTGCTCATGCTGACACTCCTTGGGAGTTCGTCCTGACTTAATGGCGGAAAGTATGATGCAGCGTCAACGCAAGTCAATGTGATCACATCATCGAGCGTCCAGAGTGCCGGCATCTGCGGGCTCCTGGCCCCCTCCATCGCCGTGCAGCGCCCCATCCACGGGGAGTATGCCGGCATCGGATAATCCCGCGTCAATCGGACCGTCTAAAGCGTCTGGAGACCCGACTGATGCATCACTGGGGCCTCCATCCGGTAGTGTAGCGTCCGGTGTCGGCTCGACGGGCGGGGGGCCAGGCTGCTCACCATCGAGTCGGACGAGAGGTCCCTCTTCGGTCTGCTCGATCCACACCACGACATCGTTGGTCACGTCGAAATCACCCGGCAAGATATGGGCTTGTGCAATGGTCCGGGAGAGGCCGGTAACCAAGTGCATCCACCGTAACGTTGGCGGCGCAGTCCCCGCATCGAGCCAAACCAAAATATCACCGGAGAGCTTTGGGTTGAGTTGCGGTCCCGCGCGGTCGACGGGTTGAAAACCGACCCGTAAATTCTCCGTGGGCACGGCCCACAATGATGGCGTCTCTTCGCCGGCAGACCACGCGATCCATTCATTGCTGGCCGTAGGTGGACCCAGAACCGAACTGGAGTCTTGGATGACACTTTCCGGGGCCAATCCCGGCAATCGAGTGACGACACTCCAATTCTCACCGCTGAAACGACGGGCCAAGATGCGCGCATTGCCCTGGGCTGTGGGGGGTAGAAGAACGGGGTCCAAGAGGGATGCGTTCGGATCCGAAATCGTCGACGGCACCCCCATATGGGTTGGCGATTGATATCGAATCACAGACTGACCGCCGGAGATGTGCTCGGTGTAATAGACGAGGCCGCCGCCAATAATAGGGGGCCCAAAACTCCTCTCGGCCTCAATTTGCCGAACAGTGTCGATCTCCCGCGGAACCCCCGCCCGAGCGAGGTCGGCCACCCAAATTTCGGACAGGCATTTTTTGTTCCCTCGATCTTCGACGACGCAGTCTTCCCCATCAGCCATCTCGAGCCAAACAAGCCAATCCGCATCGCAGGCCAAATGAATCGGCCGCGTTTCAATGGCAGGTGGTTCACCCCCCGAATGAATAATGACTGTGGGCCCGCCACGGCGGGTGGATAGAATGTCGTTCCCCTCGACGTACAAGAGGGCATCACCGCAGACTCGCGGGCTGTATCGAACCTGATCCGGCTGTCCCCGAATCACACATCTCTCATCAATGACGCCATCACAGTCATCGTCGAGTTCGTTGCAATACTCGGGGCGCATTTCGATGGGCATGCCGGCTGCATCTTCGTTGGGTCGACAGCGGGTCTGGGTCGGGTCATCTACATCACAGATGATCGTGCCGGCCTGACCGCAAGCTTCGCAGTTGAGCCCTTTGTCTTCGAATCCTTCTTCCTTGAGATCGTCGCAGTCGTTATCGACGTCGTCGCACACTTCCGTGGCAAAAGGGTGAATGTCCGGATTGTCGTCGGCACAGTCCAAGATGGGCTGGACCCGCTCCTCGTCGACCCCAGGGCAAGCGTCCACGAAGCAATCGTCGTCCAAGTCGATGCAATCTCCCAAGCTGTCTCGGTAATCGCACACATCCCGCAAGGTCTCCAAACAGCCGAACACGGCGAGTTCGACGGGGCATGGCGACCCCGAATCCAGGCTCGCATCGAATGGAGATCCTAAATCGGCACCATCGGCGGGCATACCACCGAAACCGGGGTTGTTACCGAAGTCTGGCGGCTCGTCATCGGCGAATCCCCCGTCAAAATCTGCCTCGGAGCAGCCGATGGCGACGAGGGCGAAAACGAAAAAGAACGGCCTAAGGGAGCGGTGCATAGTGGACCTCCCATTCCAGGTCGTCTTTGTACTGCGCCCACATGAGGTAGCGCGCGGACAGAGAGGGTCGCCTCACATCGTCTCGCGGAGCGACGGTGGCCTGGAGTGCGTTGGGGAAGAATTGGAAACTGTATCGAGGTTGAGACCGCTGATAGCGCACCAAGACAATGAGATTTTCGGCCGTCACCAGGTCTACTGGGGCCCCTTGGGATGGATCGACGGCGCCATAGGGTGCAGGGTCCTCAGCTCTTGGGTCACCAAAGGCCCAGCCGTAGAGCACATTCGTGAAGGAGCCGGGTTCACGCTCCAACCAATGAGCATGGGTATCGGTGAGATGGACCCCCACTGCGCGGTCGACGATGCCGGATAAGAGACGCTGTCTCGTGAGCGCTGGGCAACGGGTCATCAGCGGGTCGATGACGCGGACCGTCACCACTCGATCTCGTCGGGCGCTTGTTGGTCTTTCGAACCAAGCTAGACTTGAACCCGAGGCACCGACGCCCCACTGAATGCCACTCTCGGCACCACAAACCAGCGCCTGCAGGTCCTCACGAATCAAAACGACGCTGCTGTCATTGGGACCCATAGACTCGATGAAGGCCATGAATCCATCGCCCGTCACGGGACGAAATTGGTCATAGGGACCTTCTCGCAGCCATCCGTGTTCACCGGTGACCAGGTCCACCCAATAGAGATTAATGGCGTCGTCAAAATCCTGGTTGAATCGTGACATGACCAGTCGAGGGCCGAACATGACGGGATTCGTCCCCTCGCGATAGCGGTAGGGGTGCGCTGGACCCAACGCCGGCGGGTTGGACGTGTAGAGCCATGCGTCTCCCTCTTGCGTCATTGTCCGAATCCAGCCGTACGCCGTACAAAGCGCATAAGGCACTTGATTGGTGGACTCACTCTCGGGCGGTGGCTCCAAAATACCGCCCTCACCGGCAAAACACTCCCCATTGGGAAACGGGAGATCGTAGGTGTCGGGTACACCCATGTCACCGGCATCGGGCATGCCGCTCTCCGGCAACTCTGGAACACAGCAATCCACATCGAGTAAACCCATCTCGACGGAGTCTGTCCCGTCGTCGGGACCGACATCCATCGGCTCGATTGGCTCGATCATTGTCTCTGGTTGTGAGGTGCCCATCTCCGGCATCTGTCGCACCGGCCGCGGGCCCATTAGGCACCGTTTCTGCTCGCAGTACTCGCCGAACAGGCATTCGTCATCCGACGTGCACTCTGTCTTTCCGTCGACCACGCTGTCGTCATAGAGCAGCGAGCAGCCGCTCAAAAGGAAGGCCCCCAGGGCACACCACAAAAGCGCACGGTGAATCATTGCTCTGGTTCCTGACTCGACCGATACCACAAATAGCCCGCTCCCAGGATCGCGCCACCGACCACGAAGAATCCATCGGCTCTCTTGGCCTGTTCATCGCGGTCCGCTCTGAGGCCGTCGATGGACTCACCGACATCTCGTTTATTCGTATAGGTCTCTAGTTGTTCATGAAGATCGAGGGATGCGAGCCCGGCTGCGACCCCAGCCAACACCAGCCCAGCCCCGATGGCTATGGTCCACTTGGATCCCTCGGCCGCCGGACGGCGACTGGGGGCAAAATCGATCCGCAGCGCGACGGGTGGGCACGGCCCACCGGTGCACGCCGAAACCGCGAATCGACCGGTTACAGTCCCCTCCCGCGGGTGGTCGACTCGAAAGGTGTAATGCCCTGGGGGGCGATGAAAACCCAATACGTCTACAGCCTTTCCATCCACCAAGAATCGACTGGGAGTCACCGCCTTGCCATCACCAGCGGATGCAGCGATGAGCACGTTTCGCTCCATGACGAGCGACACCCGGTGAGCGGCGTCTTGGCAGGTTTTGGGTCGAGGGATCTGGACCACGTGCTCCAACGTTTGATGGCCTGGCCGGTGGGCGCGAATCTTTCGCGGGCCCCAAGGCCCGACCTTCACGCCTTGAAGTCGCGCATCTGCCGGCACAGTCCGGACCTTCAAAGCCACGGGACATCGTTCGAGTTGCACATCTAGACGCCCTCCCGCACTGGGCAATTCGAGCGGCCGACTGAGATACCCTGGGGCGGAGAGCGTGACAGGGCCCATGTCTGCCTTGAGTGTCGCAGGCTCGATGGACGCAGCATTCTCACCGGTGAGGATGATGCACTCATTCGAGAAGGTCTCGAGGAGATTCTCGAGACCGAGGGGTATACCCCAGTGGGTGTGAGCGATGGCCAAGCAGCCCTCGTCGCGTTTGATGCCATCGCGCCCGATATTGTCCTGCTTGACGTGATGATGCCCAAAATCAACGGATACGACGTCTGTCGCCTACTCAGGCAACGCGCACCCCACCTCCCCATCATCTTCATCAGTGCCAAGTCTGAGGAGATTGATCGGGTTTTGGGCCTCGAGTTGGGTGCTGACGATTTCATTCAAAAACCCTTTGGAGTCAAAGAGGTCATCGCACGCATCCGGGCAGTGACTCGAAGATGCCTCAGACCTGTACCGCCCGCAGAAGAGACGGCCACGACCTTCGTTCTCGGAGACCTGGAGATTTTTCCACGCGAACTGAGGGCTCGCCGCGGTGGGGATGTCCTCGACCTCAGTCTGCGAGACGTGCGCATTTTGGCTTTGCTTCACCGTCGAGCTGGGCAGGTGGTCGATCGAGATACGTTCTTTCGAGAATGTTGGGGATACGACCACATCCCCAATAGCCGCACCCTGGACCAGCACATTTCCAAGCTTCGTCGCCGCATCGAGCGCGATCCAAAGAGTCCAACACTCATCAATACGGTTCATGGAGTCGGATATCGTTACGACCCGGTGGCAACAGAATCTCTTCCCTGAGCACGGGCGCTCTCGATTCCTGATCCCCACCACCTGGTTGTTCAAACTGTTCAGTTCTTGGTGAAGGTGAACATCTCAAGAAGATACGATCGGCACGACCGACACCGATTGGGGGTGGGCACGATTGCTGCATTTTCTCATGTAGTCGTCCCCCAAGTGGAGCCTGATTATGCCTCGTCTTACCGAACTGAGCCCCGAAGAACGCCCCCGTGAACGACTCCTGAGCAGCGGAGCTCACACCCTCGAGCCAGCAGACCTTTTGGCGCTTGTGCTGGGGACCGGACGGGGGAGTGGGGAAGACGCTCTTCAACTGGCGGCGCGAGTATTGGATGAAACTGGTGGGGTCGATGGACTCGCATCTAGCCATCCCGAGATACTCCAACAAATTCAGGGCATCGGCCCGGTTCGCGCTGCCCGGATCAGAGCTGGCTTTGAGTTGGCTTGGCGCGCCGCACCATGCGAACCGTTGGAGCCTCCTCTCGATCCTGAACGTGTGTTGGGCGATGAAGTCTCTCGCTTACGGGGACAGATCCCACCGGGCGAACGGATCATCGTTGCCCACAGACCGGCGGCGATCGACCCACCGATCACTTTGGTTTTCGGTGAGTCATTGGGTCGTGATTCTCCTTTGGGAGGCTTTCTGGCTCGGATGCTTACAGAAGGGCATGGACCATGGTGGTTGGTGACGATTCGACCGGGGGGGGGACCCAAAATTCAGGAGCAGGAGGCCGCAGAGCGGCTCGTGGCCTCTGCAAAGATTATCGGATTGGACCTCAATAAGGTGCTCCTAATCGGTGGACGTCGCCATTGGACGCTCGTGGATACGCCATGACCGCGCGGCGGAGCCTTGCTCCAGATGATTGCTTTGGGCAGGCTGAGCCCATGAGTCATCGTCGTGGTCCAGACCATTTTGCCCGTCGCGCCAAGCGCGAAGGCTTCGCTGCGCGGAGCGTGTACAAACTCGAAGAGATTGATCGCCGTTTTCGGCTGTTCAATCGCGGACAACGGGTCTTGGATCTTGGCTGTGCGCCCGGCTCCTGGGTGAAATACGCGGTCAAACGGGTGGGGCCGAAGGGGGTGGTTGTGGGGATAGATCGCAAAGCGATTGAGCTCACAGCACCCAATCTGGTTTCCCTCGTCGGGGACATCTACGAGACACCAGCGGAGGTTTTCTTCGAAGCTGCCGGTGGTCAGTTCAGCGTCATCACCAGCGATATGGCGCCCGACACCACAGGTGACCGATTCACCGACCACGTACGCTCTGTCGACTTATGTCGGCGGGCCTTGGAGTTGACCGATACTCTTCTTTCGGATGGGGGCGCCTTCGTTTGTAAAGTGTTCGAAGGCGGTGAGTTGAATGCATTTGTTGCCGAAGTCAAAGAGCGTTTCGAGGCGGTAAAACGCGTCAAACCGAAGAGTACCCGCAAGGTGAGCGTCGAACTTTTCTTGGTC
>Ga0115011_10003358_pt1 | contig 10891 bp, 12 predicted proteins | sample TroAtlMetagenome_2_FD_88705 | JGI IMG/M metagenome (GOLD analysis project Ga0115011, IMG submission 88705) | Marine eukaryotic phytoplankton communities from Atlantic Ocean - Tropical Atlantic ANT8 Metagenome | ecosystem: Environmental > Aquatic > Marine > Oceanic | place: Tropical Atlantic... | reverse complement strand
GTCGTCGGTAATCATCTCCAATTGGACGAAGGGGTGTTCTTCCGGGGCATTTCCAATGACCATGGTGAGCCAGGTCGCAACCCCCCCTTGTTGAGCGTCGAAGACTCCCAGAGGAATCTCCGGGTCCAGGGGGGTGAGGTCGAGGCAATTGGCATGGGCATAGGCCACGATGGGGCACGGTTCGTCTGGAGGGCATGCAGCCAGTGCTTCTGCTAGCCCGGCCGTTGATTGGCCCACTCCCCCGCCTCCCGTGGACACCCCTGGGTCATCTTCGCACCCCAGCGCCAAAAGACACAGGAATACCAGGGCATACATTCGTTTACTCATTGCGTTGGACTCCTCCTCTAACCAGTAGAGTAGGGAGGTTTTGCTCGGGGTTCAAGGGGCTCACCCTCCGAGGGTAAACAACACCATGAGCACACTCACTGAATTGTGGAGGGCATGTAACAGAATGGAAGGCCATAGAGACCCTGTGCGGGCATAGAGCAGGCAGAGAATACAGGACAATCCAAACAGGGGAAGAATCGTATATGCACTGGGGTGGAGGGCTGCGAAAATCAATGAACTCGCAAGAATCGAGAGGGTGCCTCCGATTCGATCGCGAAGGATCTGAAAGAGAAAGCCCCGAAACAGGATTTCTTCAAAAATGGGAGCGAGAACAGAGGCTCCCAGGATGAGCATGAAGACTTTATCCGGGCCGCTTGCTTCGGCCAGCATCCAGATGATGGGGTGGGTTAGCACCGGTGTTTCCCCTGTGAACATCTGGGTGAGGGTGGAGAGGCCGGCTGTGACGGGAACGGCCACGCAATATCCCCCCAGGCCCAAAGCCAGCAGGATCCATTCTCGTCGTTCGAAGCCCCGGGTATGAAGGCCGAGGGCCGAAGGCAGGGTTCCTCTCTTTTGAGGAGCAACCTGGGAGATGAGAACCAGGGATACGATTCCGGAAACCAGGGTAGCCAGGACCAAGTTGGCCCCCGGGTCAGCAGCCAGGAACCCCAACGGCCCCCCTTCTTGCGATAAAATCGCGAATGCCAATGAAAAGGAAAACCACCCGAGTAACACCAAATATATCCGGAGACCATCCGTGGGAAACAAAGACGTGTCGCTCAATCCAGGGTAGGTCTTCAGAAAAGCCCTAATCCTCCTGTGGTAGAGGAGAAAAATGAGCCCGATGAGTCCGCCAATGAGGGGGATGGACGTCACATAGGCAACTCCTTGGGTCGCCTTCATTTCAATTTTGTTCCTCTCCTTGGTCAATTCCTTGAGAGACTGCGTATTGCCCGTGGCCACCGCCCCTCTTTCCTGGAGCCTTAATTTCGTTGCTTTAGGGAGCAAAGCCAATTTGGGTCCGTTCACGGTGGGATAGGTCAATGTGACCTTTCTCTCCGGGGAAAAGGCTGTACGTACCATGGCAGGCATGGAGAAGAGGGTGTCTTGTATGGCCGGAAGTTTACTCCCCTCTACCCATAGAATCTTCTTCATGTCCTGGGTCTCTGGACTGGGAATACGCATTCCTTCTAAAATCTCCCAGGCCAGGGCATCTGCTCCATAGGCAGCCGCCATTGCAGAGCCCAGGGCAAAGCTGGAATCCGTTTGGGGTGAAGTGCGGGAGAGGATGAGAACCCGGAGGCTCATTTCCAGTTGTTCATCCAGGGCTCCTATGAATTGGTCATGGGTATCCGCATCCCCTTCAAGAAGTCCTTCCAGTTGGGCAGAACTCCCGGATTGGATGGCCAGAGGACGCAAGGTCAATGCCAATTTTTTGATTTGGTCTTCCTGGCCGGTGGGTCGCGGAGCATTGAACATCATCATGATCACACCCATGACCATGACGGTCAGCAGGATTGCGGTAATCCTTAAATGGCGGTCCTTTTCCATGATTCCTCTAACGCTGTCGCTCTTCTATCTTCTTGAGACTCTCTTCGCAGGAGTCATCCCCAGCTTGATCCGCAATCGTTCGCCATTCAGCGCACTTTTGTGGGTCATCCCACTCTTCACATACCCGGTTCAGCAGTTTGTCACAAGGGCCTTCACATCCGGACAGAGAGAAGAACAGCCCTCCTACGAGGACAAAGCTCAGGGCCCATTTCATCGGTCTCAATTCTCTCATTTACCCTCTTTCCATGAGCGATTGGCAGAGACCAGTTCCCCGTATCGGTCACGCTCTTCCTGGGTGCGCTCGGGGGACCATCCAAAGGCATTTTGTAGTTGTTCGACAACCCATTCCCCTGCATGAAGCCCCTGGTCATTGAGGTGATAAAAAAGGTGGGTTCTTCTCAGCATGAAGTCCTCGATTCCACCCACCATCTCATGTTCAATGGCATAGCTGACTTCGGCCTTGAGTACACGGCCTTCAGGGTCAAGCAGTTCGTGGTTATTAGCCCCTTCCATAATGGCTTTCCACCGGGCCCCATATCTGGTGACGAGTCGCTCTGCAGCGACTTTGGGGATTTCCGTGGTGCCTACGATGTTATTGATGGTTTTTTCTCCGTCTTTCCGGAACTGAAAATTCTCGGCCCCGGGAAGGGTGAGTTTCCGGGTGGAGGTCTTGGAGGGTTGCGCTAATTTTCCCAGGCTTCCTATGACTTTGTCGACGCATTCCTCAGCCATCTTTCGGTAGGTGGTGAGCTTCCCGCCTGCAATGGTAATGATCCCGTCTTTATCTTCGATGATCTCATGCTCCCTGGAAGTATTGTAGGGATTGTCTGAGTCGTCTTTGATCAAGGGGCGGAGGCCTGCCCAGGTACTGATGATGGCGTCTTCTGTGCAAGAGGCCTCGGGGAAACCCGTTCGGATGGCTTCCAGGAGATATTCCACATCCTCTCGTGTGGTTCGCACATCATCCAGTGAGCCATCGTAATCCGTATCTGTGGTCCCAATGGCGATACTTTCTTCCCAGGGGATGATGAAGGCGATCCGTCCATCCCGGGGAGAATTGACCACCACCGCGCTATTCACAGGGAGGATCTCCCGAGGGACCACCACGTGAACGCCTTTTGTGGGTCGCACCACCTCTGTTTGGGGCCGTTGCTCTGCTTTCAACACCTGGTTGGTCCAGGGCCCTGCAGCATTAACGACCCTCCGTGCACGAACCTGAACCTCTTGCTCCTCCCACGCATCCCATACGGTAACGAGAGAGGTTCCGTCTTCCTGGGAAGCTAGACTTTTCACTTCCATTCTGCTGAGCACTGTGGCCCCGAGATTGTGAGCCGCCATGGCATTTTCCAGGGTCAGTCGGGCGTCATCCGTAATGCAATCATAGTAGTACATGGCGGCCTTGAGGCCCGATTGTTTCAGGAGCGGTTCCCGCTCGGCCACTTGTTTGGGGCTCAGTCTCTTGTGATTCCGATGGTTCCGAAACAAGGCGAGGCAATCGTACAGCCACATGCCCATCTGAATAAACCATGGTGAATGTTTATGCGTGTTGTACACGGGATAGGTGAAGGGCAGGGGGCGAACCAGGTGAGACACCCGTTTCATGAGGAATGCCCGTTCAGCTGTACTCTCCATGACCAGCCCAAACTCCAATTGCTCCAGGTAACGGAGGCCGCCATGGACCAGCTTGCTGGACTTGCTACTGGTGCCGGCACCCCAGTCATCTTTCTCCACAAGGGCTGTCTTAAGGCCACGCATTGCTGCATCGGAGGCAATGCCAGCCCCTGTAATTCCACCGCCAACCACCAATACGTCGTAGAGGGTATCGCGCAAGTCAGAGACCTGTTGTTGTCGGTCTAGATGTGAAAATCGCCGTGGCACCACCAACTCCTTTGTGTCCAAGCACCCTTCATTCGATAAGTAGAAGTGAGCCAAAGGTCAAATTTCCTTTCTTGAACTCTTGGGTTACTCTTCCACTTAGGAACGTGAAAAATACGTTTGTTGATGGGAAGGAAGGGAGAAAATGAACCGTAGATTAGCGATGTCATTGTTGATGAGCCTGGGGCTGCTGGCGGGAGGGTGTGCTCAGGCGCCTTCCGACGAAGCAGGTGGATCGGCTGAAGCAGGTGCTGCAGAAAAGACGACCCCTCCGGAGACTCCCATAGCACCTGAAGAAAATGTTCAGGAGGTGGAACCGGAGCCCGAAGGACCTTCAGAGGCCGAGTTGCTCGGATTGATTCCAGGGGACAAGGTGACCCAGGACCCCGAACTGCAAAAGCTGCTTGAAAAGTGGAAGCGGCAACCAATCTCGAAAAGTGACAAGAAAAAGGTGTCCAAGTCCGCATCCAAATGGAAGGCGGATCTGGAGCGGGCCATCCTTCACGAGGAGGCCAATGTGAGAAGCAACGTGGCGGGTGCCCTTACCAGCCTTGGAAAGTCCTCCCAAACCACCAAGCTCCTTTTGGAACGACTTCAGAAAGAGCCCGATGGAGATGTCCGAGGTCATATTGCCAAGCAGTTTGTGAAGTACAAGGACAAGTCGGCCCTTCCCAAGCTCATTGAAGTCATGAGAAAGGATGAGAATCCCAGCGCGAGAGCCAATGCGGCATGGGCGTTGAGCAAGCACGGTGACAAGACCGCAGCCCAGCCATTCCTTGAAGCTCTCAACGACCCCGAAAGCTGGGTCAGACTCTACGCCGTCAATGGAGTGAAACGCCTGCGTGTGAAGCGGGCCATTCCCGCCCTGCGCCTCTTGTTGTCGGACAAGAGCGACCTGGTTGCACGGAAAGCCAAAGAGGCTATCAAATCATTGGGCGGTCGGTAGCGCTTTCCATCCTTTGGTGAAGATTCCTGCAGGGAAAGTCCGAGAACTTGGCGTTTTTTTTGACGGGTCCGTGTGATGGACTACCCTAGAAGATGCACTGCTCCTCTCTGTGAGGGGAAGTTCATCTAGAGGGAGGAATCTATGGCGGTTGTTATCGCACTTGTTGGAATTGGAGTGGCTCTGCTGGCGACAAAAGCGGGATTGGAGCTGATTGTTGAACTCTTGCCTCAACGGGGGGACTTGGGGACCGATTAACCCTCAGGGAACTGCCCTCTTAAAAGTCCGGGACCCACTTCCAAATGGGTCCTGTAGGTCCAATCCACCCTTCTCAATGATTCCTTTCAGTGTCTTTTCCGTTCCATCGGGCTGTTTCACTGAGAGATTCCATGTGTTGTCCTTCTCTTCAATGTTGATGATGTCAAAGGATGTGGTCTTTCCGGTCTCTGTCCATCGCATGCTCGTGTCACTGAGTTCTACTGCAGTCTTGTTTCCTTCCTTTTTCATCATGGAACGGAGGAGGTTTTTTTCCTCCTCCATCATGTCTTCAAACTCGGGGGAATTCAGTCTGGCATCGATATCCAGTACCCAAAAGCCATTCAACCTGGGCTTTGGGGGTTCAGACGCCTCTTCTTGAGTGGTGGGGGCTGGAGCTTCGTCAGGGCCCTTGGCCTCCTGAGGTTTTGTGTCCACCTCTTTTGAGGGGGGGGCTTCAACCTCTTGAGCCGGTGCCTCTTCCGAGGCTGCTCCAGGTGGACTCTTATGGGGGTAGTTACGCTCGTCTGATTGGTTGACGAGAAGGTGCATGGCGATGGCCCCAATCAGGGTGATGAGTGTGGCTCCAACCCCGATAAAGAGCCACTTGCGCTGATTGTTGTTGTCCCAATCCAAATGGGACTCATCTGAATAAGAATGGGGGTTCATGGGGGGAAGATTTTCTTCTCCCTCCTCGCGCTGCCTTCTGGACCTGGACAAGGGCGCGTAACGCTCTGTCGGGTTCTCCTGCGGGGTTGGCTGGACCCGTGTCAGTTCTTCATCTTTCGAGACAGGAGGCTTCCTTTTCAGAAAGTTATCCTCGGACATTTTATGGGTGTCCGACTCCATGGGGTCAGGGGTTGAACTGGGTGCTGCTTGAGTCACTGGTATCGGTAGGGGAGGGGGCGGCCCGTCCTTCGGAATGGCCCGCGTATCCTCATTTTCGTCCCTCGGTTTAGGGGCCTCCGGTTCGAGGTTTTTCTCTTGACTCATCGAGTCGTCAGAAGGTACCTCATTCCCGGTACGCCCCTTGTTAACGAACCCGTGGCCGCACTTGGGGCAAAAATTAGCATCTGCTTCCACACTGTTCGTGCAGGTTGGGCAGGTTTTCAAAGGAGCCTCCAGGTTGTTGTCCTACCTCTGAAAGGTAGTGTATGGACACGGAGGTGTAAAGACGTAGATACGCGAAGAGTCGCCCAAGACCAGATGAGGAGTCAGTTGTGAGAACCATGGACCCATTTGCAGTTTTTGCATTTTACCACCTGGGATTTGATGACGAGTTTAATTATCGCTTTCGCAACATCCACGATACAGCCACCTATTTTCAGGTTTCTGAAAAAGCCATCCGGGAATTTCTCCACCGTGAGGAATTGACTCCGGAGAGAATTCGTCACTCGGACTTCAATCTGTCTCAGGCTCATTCAGAGGCCATGATTATGGATATGGATGGACTTTCAAAAGACGCCAAAAAGGCGTTTGCGCAGGAGTCGTTTGGCGCCCTTCGACACTCCCAGCACGATTCGTTGCGTGAATTTGATGATGTGGACTACGAAAACTTGCTGGGACTGGATTGATAAAAGGGGGCTGAAGGAGATGGGCTTCTATGCAGAGGTTCCACGGCTTTCCACAGTCTCTGCCAGCACGTAATTGGCGAACTCCTGGGTTAGCACCGCTTCTACATCTGGATCCACATCCGAGAATGTGATGACGTAATAACGATCGCTTCTCTCTACAGATATAGACGCCAGCTCCCCGAACGCTTCCGTAGCGGTTTCAAGGGCTGCAGGCCGATAGAGCTTTCGGTGTAGTTCCAGGGTAAGGCTCATTCCTTTTCCCCTTCTTTTTGTTTCTTTCGCGCTTCTTCGAGAACTTCTCTTCCCACGGGACAGCGATTCCCAGGGGGTCATCCAGGAAGTCCAGGTCGTCATCGTCCATGAGTCCTGGCAGCAGGGCCCCAGAAGCTCCCGCAATGGCTTGGGTCACAATCGCTTCCAGTTCGGCTTTGTTCTGCATGGTCAACTTTCGTCGAAGTGCCTGGGTGAGAAGCTCATTTGAAAACTCTCCTGCAAGGGCATTGAGGCCGTCTGCCGAAGGGTTGTCCTTTGATTGAATTTCAACCAGGACCCGTCCTTTATCGTCCTTGTCCAACCGCACATAGGCGCGGTCAATGAGAACGTAGGCGGCTCCATACACCACATCGAGTGGGTAGAGACTTTTTTCGAGTCGAAGGTTCGCAATTCCTGCGCTTTCGTCGATGTTCAGCATTTTTGGGGTACTCATTCTGGCTTGATTCTCCTTATTCTATCCCAAGTTTACTGCGAATACTGTTGGGTTCAGAGGCGGCTTTAATGGCGGTCTCTGCACTGATTTTTCTGGCCTTGAATAAGGTGATCAGGGAGTCATCAAATGGAATCATTCCCGCTTCCTTACTGGTCTGCATGGCGCTCGTGAGCATATGGGTCTTTCGCTCTCGAATCATGTTTGAGACCGCTGGATTGACCCGCAACACTTCCACTGCAGGTACCCGTTCTGAGCTTCCCATCACAGGGAGTAATTTCTGGGTGACGACGGCTCGTAAACAATCAGCGAGCTGCACCCGAACCTGGGATTGCTGATGTTCCGGAAAGATATCAATGATGCGGTCAATGGCCTGAGCCGCATTTCCGCAGTGGAGTGTACTCAACACCAGGTGCCCTGTCTCCGCAGCAGTGATGGCCGCTGCCACGGTATCTTTGTCTCGCATCTCTCCCACAAGAATGATGTCTGGATTCTCCCGCAGTGCGGCCCGTAATCCTTGAGAGAAATTGGAAACATGAACCCCCACTTCTCTTTGATGGATGAGGGCTTTTTTCCGGGAGAAAACAAACTCGATGGGGTCTTCCAGGGTAATCATATGACAATGCCGGCGTTCATTAACCAATTCCAGAATGCTGCATAGTGTTGTGGACTTTCCCGCTCCAGTCGGTCCGGTGAGGAGTACCAATCCGTAAGGGAAGTTACCCAGGTCTTTCATTACGTCCGGGAGATTGAGTTCTCCGAATGTGGGGATGGTTTCCCAAATGGGTCGGTAGGCAGCAGCCAATCCATGAATGTGGTGGAAGACGTTGACGCGAAAGCGTTGTTTCTTCTTTCCTTGTTTGGATAGATCCAGTTCCAGGGCGAGATCCAGACTGCCTTCTTCTTTCAAGACCTCCCTTCGTTCATCCGTCAGGAGGTCTCCCAGTGATTCCTCAATGTCGCGACTCGTGAAAGCCGTATTGGGAATCGGCATCAGTTCTGCGCCGTGCCGTACACTGGACTCTCCCTGGGTTGTTACCACCAGGTCCGAGGCCCTCAATTTAACCACGTCCCGGAGCAAGGCTCGAATGGAGCTAACGTCCAATTCCTCCACATGGCGCAACCGGGGCGGGGGCCCCGCTTGTTGGGGAGAGCGTCCGGATAACCTGATGGCGATGGCCTTTGCGTTCTCGCGGGTCCTGATGCGGTAGTCCAATTGACCACCCCCTTCCAAGAAATACGTCCCGGATACCATGTCAGCTTCCGTTTTCTCGGTTTTTCTCTCACCACCCGCTAAAAAGAGATGGGCAATGGCATCGATCTGGGAGGCCGTAATGGGCCCCTCAGGCAGTTCTTTCGGAGATTTGTTGAGGACCAGCACGGGGGCGAACCCGGCGCGAAGCTGTAGGAGGCCCTTCGGTTGGGCGACCAGATATTCTAATAGTCCCGTAAGCGTTTCGACTGACATGGCCGGAGTATAGCAGGACCCGGGTTGATTATCACCTCCATCCGAGCACTGGCTGAAAAGTGGCGAACAGGGATTTCCTGAGGTAGCGTCAAAGGGCCAAGGAGATACCGATGAATGAGGTGAATGGGAGAGCGCTACGGGTGCTTTGGGGGTCAGAAATGAGCCCGGCTCGCGAACAAAATCAGGATTCGGTGCGGGTTTATCACGAACAGAAAGCCGTTCAGTTGTCACGCAGGGGCAGCATGATGGCCCTCGCGGATGGCCTGGGAGGTTATCGAGGAGGGGCGGATGCGGCGCGGATGGCGGTGGACCAGTTGTGGCTCTATTACCAATTGCCAGCCCCCTCATTTCATCCACGAGATAGTCTTTTGGCTCTCTTTGAAAAAGCCAATCGCGCTTTGCACCAAATGGGCCAGGAAAGTGAACAGCACCGACGGATGGGGAGTACGTTGAGTACTGTCCTGTTCGACTCCACTTATCGTCATTTTATGGTGATTCAGGTGGGAGACAGTCCTGTGTTTCAGATTCGGAATGGCCAGGTCCGTGTCCTTTCTGTTGCCCATGTGGAAGAGGGCACAAACCGCCTGACCCAGCGCCTGGGTCAGAAAGCGCCTCTTTCCCCTCATATCGCAACCGGAAATGTGGAGGAGGGAGACCGATTTATCCTGGCTTCAGATGGGATCTGGACCGTGATGTCTCCCACTGGTTGGGCTCAGCGTATGGCCAGTGCTGAACCAGCGGATGAACTTCTGGAATTCACCATGGGGAAAGTACGGGAAGAAGGGGGCGACAATGGAACTCTTTTGGTCGTTGACATCTTTTCGGAAGCACAAGCACCTTGATTCCAAAGAGGCTCTCGGATAATCTCCGCGCCAACACAGGGAGGAGAAAGCATGAAGTCTCTAATTGTCACGCTGAGTTTGTTGCTGTTCTGGTTGCCAGGAAATGCACTAGCTGGAGATGTTTATATCAATGGAACCAAATTGGGTGCTGTTGCGGATGTTGAATTAAAGGGAGTATCGGTTCGTTTCGATTCAGAGGGGAACATTCACGTGACCGCTCCTGGGTACGACGTGGTGGCTCCAGGCGGAGAGAATCAAAACGCGGAGATGCCTGAGCAAAAGCTCAAGGGAACCTATTGTCTGGTTGCAGATACAGGGGCTCCCGGTGTCGTTCCTTTCCGATTCGAAGTGTACATGAATGGAAGTCTTGTGGGTCAATTGGGCTCTGAGCAAGCCATGACGGTTCTCCCGCTGACTGAGCATGTGGTCGTGGGGAAGAACCGAGTCAGCATCAAGGCGCTCCATGATGCCACTCGAATGGTCTCTCCTCCCATGCGACGAAAGTCCGTTCGGATTCGTGCAGGTGAAGGCACCATGGCAGGCGGGCAATGTAATTTGACCTCCACTCCTATTTTGTACACTCGTCTGGCCCGTGACACGGGAGATCGAGAAGATACGTTCACATTTGTTGCGCGCTAGCCAGGAGTATCCAGTGGCTATCGAGCGATTGTCCAACGAGGATGAACTCCGTCAGTTCTTCACTCCGACCCCTGTGCGGGCGGCGTATCAATTGGGAGATCTTGACCCCAATTACGCCCCGTATTGCACGTGGTATGGGAGGAGAGAGCAGGGGGAACTGACCCATGTTCTTCTCGTGTATACGGGATTGAGTGTCCCCGCTCTTCTTTTGATGGGACCGGCAAAGGGTGTGGAAGAACTCCTGTTCGGGGTCCGTGCGTCCTTGCCTCGAAGCTGTTATGTCCAGGCCCCACCTGAGCATGAAGTCGCAGTTGGAGCCATTCTCGGTCAGGGAAATCTCCGCAAGATGGTGCGGATGGGACTCGACAGACGAGACTTTAAACCCGATTACGATTTGGGGCAGGTAGAGCCTATTACCCATGCCGATACAGCTGCCCTCATGGGGCTGTTCCGTTTTTATCCCGACCATTTTTTCGAGCCCTATCAGCTAGAGAGTGGCTTGTATTTTGGAATTTGGGATGAGGGGAAATTGGTATCTGCAGCAGGGGTTCACGTGGTTAGTGAGCGATTTGATGTGGTGGCACTGGGTAACATTGTGACTCACCCTGACTACCGGAATCGCGGGTTGGCAATGGCCTGCTCATCAGCCCTTCTCGATCAGGCATTCGAGTCTGTCAGTCTGGCTGCACTCAATACGGAAGAAAGCAATCAAGC
>Ga0115011_10003356_pt1 | contig 10892 bp, 12 predicted proteins | sample TroAtlMetagenome_2_FD_88705 | JGI IMG/M metagenome (GOLD analysis project Ga0115011, IMG submission 88705) | Marine eukaryotic phytoplankton communities from Atlantic Ocean - Tropical Atlantic ANT8 Metagenome | ecosystem: Environmental > Aquatic > Marine > Oceanic | place: Tropical Atlantic... | reverse complement strand
AAGACAAAGGGGTACTAAAATTCACCCTGGCGACAATGTTGGTATGGGCAAGGACCATTCTATTTTTTCTCTTGTAAAAGGGAAAGTAAAATTTAAAAAATCAAAATTAAACAGAACTTTTGTTTCTGTAATCCCCAATTAAATCTATATAAATAACTTAAGTTATTTATATTATACCTATAATGAAATTTTTAGATCAAGCTAAAATATATATCAAGGCCGGCAACGGTGGCTCGGGCTCTGCTAGTTTTCGTAGAGAAAAATTTATTGAATATGGAGGTCCTGATGGTGGAGATGGTGGGGATGGCGGATCTATCATTATTGAATCAGATAGAAATCTAAATACCCTGATTGATTTCAGATATGCTCAACATTTTAAAGCACGAGAAGGAAAATCAGGTAGCAAAAGAAATAAAACTGGTGGAAATGGAGGAGATTTAATTTTAAAAGTTCCAGTTGGAACACAAATATATGAAGAAGATAATAATACTTTAATTTATGATTTTACAAAAAATAAAGAAAAATATCTTGTAGCATCTGGTGGAAAAGGCGGATTAGGCAATGTTAGATTTAAAAGTTCCACAAATAGAGCTCCAAAAAAAAAGACAAATGGAAAAATTGGAGAAGAGTTCTGGATTTGGTTGCAACTAAAAGTAATTGCAGATATTGGAATTATAGGAAAACCCAATGCTGGTAAATCTAGTTTATTAGCTGCATTAACTAGAGCAAAACCAAAAATTGCCAATTATCCATTCACAACAATTAATCCAAATTTAGGAGTAACATATTTCGATGGAAAAGAAATAACTCTAGCTGATATTCCTGGATTGGTAGAAGGAGCGCATAAAGGTGTAGGATTAGGAGATAAATTTTTACGTCACATAGAGAGATGTAAAGTTTTATTGCATTTAATTGACTTAACCGAAAATGACTTAATAAGCTCATATAAAAAAATCAAGTTAGAGTTAACAAGATATGATAAAAAGTTAGAAAAAAAGAAAGAAATTATATTTTTTAATAAATCTGATTTAATTAATAATGAAGATATTAAAAAAAAACTAAATGAATTCAAAAAAAAAATTAAATCTAAATACGAAATTATTTCAGTTTTTTCAAATAAAGATATTCAAAAAATTAAAAAAATATTAATAAGAGATGTTAATTAATAATTCTAAAAAAATTGTTCTTAAATTAGGTTCATCAACTGTAGTTGATGGTAAGGGAAAATTTAAGAAAAAATGGTTAACTTCTTTAATTAAAGATATAAAAAAATATGGTAAAGATAATGACTTTGTAATTGTTTCCTCAGGTGCCATAGCTTTAGGGCAAAAATATCTTAAAATTAAAAAAAAAAAGATTAAACTAGAAATGAACCAAGCTATAGCAGCTGTTGGTCAAATTCATTTAGCGAGCGAATTTCAAAAATTGTTTGAAAAATTTAAAATCAAAACAGGTCAAATTCTTATTAGCCCAGATGATACTGAGCAAAGAAGAAGGGCTTTAAATGTAAGGCGTACTTTTGATAATCTTTTTAAATTAAAGGCAATACCAATAGTTAATGAAAATGACACCACTGCTACCGCAGAAATTAAATATGGAGATAATGATAGGCTTGCAGCAAGAGTAGCTCAAATTATTGGCGCTGACACATTGATAATACTTTCAGATGTAGATGGGCTTTATGATAAATTAAATCCAACAAAAATAATAAAAACTGTAACTAAAATTGATGAAAAAATTAATTCTTTAATTGATAATAAAAAAAACTTATATGGTTCTGGTGGAATTGTAACAAAACTAGATGCTGCAAAAATTTGTATGAATTCAGGTTGCAATATGTTTCTAGCAAATGGAAAACAAGATAATCCTTTAAAGAGTATGATTAAAAATAAAATCTATACTCACTTTATACCGAAAATTTCAAGTTTAGATGCCAGAAAAAAATGGATAATTAGTTCTTTAAATTCAACAGGTATAATTTATGTAGATCAGGGAGCGTCTAAGGCTCTGTCAAATGGTAAAAGCTTGTTAGCAGCAGGTATTACGAAAATTCAAGGTGTTTTCAATAAAGGTGAAAATGTATTGATTGTTGATCAAAATGAGAATCACTTAGCTAGAGGATTGGCTTCGTTTAACTCTATTGAAATTGATAAAATAAAAGGAAAACAAAGCAAGGAAATAGAAAAAGTTTTAGGATACTTAAGTAAATCAGAAATTATTCATAAAGATGATATGGTAAAATTATAAATGCAATATTTAGAAAAAATTGGAAAAAATGCTAAAAAAGCTTTTGAAGACTTAAAGAATGTAAAACACACTAAAATTAAGAAAATCTTAGATAATTACAATAAATCATTATCAAGAAACAAAAAAAAAATTATAAGAGAAAATCAAAAAGACGTTAGAAATATAAAACGCAAACATCTTGTAGATAGACTTATATTAAATGAAAAACGTATAGAAGGAATTAGATATTCAATTAATGAAATTGCAAAATTCAAAAATCCTGTCGGTCAAGTTCTTGATTCGTGGCTTAGGCCTAATACATTAAAGATAAAAAAAATTTCAACGCCAATCGGTGTAATCGGTGTTATTTATGAGAGCAGACCAAACGTAACCGCCGATGTTGCAGCCTTATGTTTAAAATCTGGAAATTGTTCTATCTTGCGTGGAGGATCAGAAGCGCTCAATTCTAATAAAATTCTTGCCAATCTATTTAGAGAAGTGCTGGAAAAAAATAAAATAAATAAAAATTGTGTACAATTTATAGAAAAGAAAGATAGAAAAATTGTAGATAATTTACTGTCAAAAATGAATAAGTATATAGATGTAATTGTGCCAAGAGGCGGGAAAGGCTTAGTGTCCAAAGTTCAAAAATTTTCTAATATACATGTGATTGGTCACCTTGAGGGATTATGTCATATATATATAGATAAAAGTGCGAATCTTAATATGGCAAAAAAATTAATTATTAATGCCAAAATGAGAAGAACAAGCATATGTGGAGCAGTTGAAACACTTTTAATTGATAAAAAAGCCCTTAATTCACACGCAAAAGAAATAATAAACTCTCTGATACATTCAGGCTGTGAAGTAAGAGTCGATAATAAAATAAATAAATTGTTTAAAAATAATTTAAAATTAGCAAAAGAGAAAGATTGGCAAACAGAGTATTTAGATGCGATTATCTCAATTAAAACAGTTGGTAGTGTTCAAGAAGGTATTAATCATATCTTAAAATACGGAACGATGCATACTGATAGTATAATTACTAATAACAAAAAAAATGCAAAAATATTTTTAGATGGAGTTAATAGCTCCATAGCAATGCATAATGTCTCAACTCAATTTGCTGACGGTGGAGAATTTGGTTTTGGAGGTGAAATTGGAATTTCAACAAACAAACTGCCTCCAAGAGGACCTGTTGGCATAAATCAATTAACATCATATAAATACGTGGTTTCTGGAAAAGGAATTGTAAGACCATAGTTAATGGTAAAATCTATAAAAAATGCAGTTGGTATTTTAGGCGGAAGTTTTGACCCTGCTCATAAAGGTCATTTAACTATATCTAAAATTGCATTAAGAAAACTCAAGCTTAAAAAACTTTATTGGGTTATTACCAAAAAAAATCCTTTCAAGAAGAAAACTTTTTTTTCGCTGAAAGATAGACTGTATTTATCAAGAAAAGTTGTAAAAAATTTAAAAAATATTCAAGTATTATATCTAGACGAAATTGTAAAATCCTCCAGATCAATTGATATAATAAAATACATTTCTAAAAGAAAAAAAATTAAAAATCTTTATTTTATTATTGGTTCCGATATTTTATTAGAGCTACATAAGTGGAAGAGTTGGAAAAAAATAGTAAAATTAGTAAAATTAATTGTTTTTTCTCGCAAAGGATATGATAGAAAGAGTAAAGAATCTATTGTGGCAAAATATTTAAACAAAAAGAATATAATTTTCATAAATAATAATCCTATTAATATCTCTTCATCCTCTTTGAGAAAGAAATATAAATCTATCTAATGAAAGTATCAGAAATTAAAAATAATATAACAAAAATTTTGGATAATAATAAAGCTCAAAATATTACTTCTATAAATCTTAAAAATAAATCTTACATTGCTGATTATATGATAATTGCTTCAGGCACATCATCAAGGCATTTGCAGGCTTTATCAGAAATTCTTGTAACAGAGCTTAAAAAACTTGGTTTAGATAATTGTCGTATTGAAGGCAAAGATAGTAATGACTGGAAATTAGTTGATACAAATGATGTAATTGTTCATATATTTCATCCAAAAAAAAGAGAATTTTATGATTTAGAAAAAATGTGGTCAGAAGAAATTCCAAAAGAAAAGGCTATGATATGAAAAAAATTTTAATTATATCAATATTTTTAACTAATTTTTTATCACCAATAGCTTCTTCAAATAATGATCTTTATGAAAAAATAGATTTATTTGGAGAAGTTTTAGAAAATATTAAAAAAGATTATGTAGATGATGTTAATCAAGCAGAAATGATGGACTCTGCGATCAACGGTGTTCTTCAATCTTTAGATCCGTACTCTGCTTATATGAGTCCTGAATTATTTAAAGAAATGCAAACTGATACGAGGGGAGAATTTGGAGGATTGGGGATTGAAATAGGAATGGAATCAGGTGTTGTTAAGGTTATTTCGCCAATTGATGATACTCCCGCAGCTAAAGCTGGAATTAAAGCAGGTGATTACATAGTTAAAATTGGCAAAGAACAAGTGCAAGGCAAATCTTTAATGGAAGCAGTAAAATTAATGAGAGGTCCGGTAGGAACGTCTATCGATTTAACAGTTAGAAGAAAAAATGTAAAAAAATCTTTAGAATTTACAATAGTCAGAAAAATTATAGAAGTTAAGTCAGTAAGTTCTGAATTGATAGGAAGTGAAAAAAATTTAGGTTACATAAGATTAAAATCATTTAACGAAAATAGCGATAATCAATTTTTAAAATCAATTAAAAAATTTGAAAAAAACTCTAAAATTAAAGGATATGTTTTTGATTTAAGAAACAATCCTGGTGGACTGTTAACGCAAGCAATTAACATCACTGATTTCGTTTTAGATGATGGAGAAATCGTCTCAACTAAAGGACGTAAAATTTCTGAAAGCAGAAAATTTTTTGCAAAAAAAGGTGATGAAATAAAAGGAAAACCGATAGTTGTTTTAATTAACAATGGATCTGCATCTGCATCAGAAATTTTTGCTGGAGCTTTAAAAGATCATAAAAGAGCAATAATTCTGGGTGAAAATTCTTACGGAAAAGGATCAGTGCAATCAATTATACCTTTAAGGAATGGGGGTGGCATGAGATTAACTATTTCAAAATATTACTTACCCTCAGGCAAGTCAATTTCAGAAGTTGGTGTAATTCCAGATATTCTAGTAGAGGAGACTGGAGAAGATTTTCGAATTAAATCTGAAAAAGATAATCAATTAAATTACGCTATAAAACTTTTTAATTCTTAAATATGTCTAATCAAAAACTTCCTATGAGAATTGGAGTAGGTATCATCATTTTAAATAATGAAAATAAAGTTTTCGTAGGAAAGCGTAAAGATAATCCCGTTAATAAATGGCAAATGCCTCAGGGAGGTGTAAATAAAGATGAGGATTATCATACTGCAATGAAAAGGGAACTTTTTGAAGAAACAAGCATAAAAAATATTAAAATTTTAAAAGAAATTGATGGAATGCTTGAATATGAATTACCAAAAAATCTTATAGGCATCATATGGAAAGGTAAATTTAGAGGACAAAAACAAAAATGGTTTATTGCTAAATTTTTAGGTCCAGACAATGAAATAAATCTTAATACAAAACACCCTGAATTTATTGAATGGAAATGGATTTCAGTAGAAATGTTGCCAGAGGTAATAGTGGATTTTAAAAAAAAATTGTATCTAAAATTATTAGTTGAAATAAAAAAATTTATCGACTGATTTCTTTAATTGTATTTATTTTATAAGATAAAAGGTATTTTTCTTTATCTGTAATTTCATTATTGGAAAATTTCTTTTCAGCCTCGCTTAGTATATTATCTAAAAAATTTTTATCTAGACTTGCTAATTCTTTAGCTGTTGAAGTTAAAATCAAAAGACTGTTATTTAAAAATTCAACAGTTCCTTCTTCAACATAATATTTTTTTTCCTCATTTCCTTGAATTATAATTAAGCCAGGTCTTAAAAAAGTAATTAAAGGTATATGATCTTTTAAAATACCCATTTGGCCTTCGTAGGAAGGAATAGTTACTTCAGAAACTTCAGATTTTAAAATCAATCTCTCAGGAGTAATAATTTCAACTGTAAATTTTTCAGACATTACTTATTATCTTTAGATAATTTTTCTGCTTTTTCTACCGCTTCTTCAATTCCGCCCACCATATAAAATGCCGCCTCAGGTAAATGATCGTATTCACCCTTACATATTGCGTCAAAACCTTTAATTGTAGAGTCTAAATCTACTAATTTGCCTGGCGAACCAGTAAAAACTTCTGCAACAAAAAATGGTTGAGATAAAAATCTTTGTATTTTTCTAGCTCTTGCTACTGTAAGTTTATCTTCTTCAGAAAGTTCGTCCATTCCAAGAATCGCTATAATATCTTGTAAAGATTTATAAGCCTGTAATATTTTTTGAACATCTCTTGCAACTCTGTAATGATCGTCGCCAACAACTCTTGGATCGAGAATTCTTGATGTTGAATCCAACGGATCAACTGCTGGATAAATACCAATCTCGGCTATTTGTCTTGATAATACCGTTGTCGCGTCTAAGTGTGAAAATGAAGTTGCAGGTGCTGGATCTGTTAAGTCATCTGCTGGCACATAAATTGCCTGAACTGAAGTAATGGAGCCTTTATCTGTCGATGTTATCCTTTCTTGTAAATTACCCATATCTGTAGCTAACGTTGGTTGATAACCAACAGCTGATGGTATTCTACCTAGTAATGCTGATACTTCTGAACCTGCCTGTGTAAATCTAAAAATGTTATCAACGAAAAAAAGTACATCTTGACCTTCTTTATCTCTAAAATATTCAGCTACAGTCAAACCAGTCAAAGCTACACGCGCTCTTGCGCCTGGAGGCTCATTCATTTGACCATAAACTAAAGCTGCTTTTGAACCTTTTCCATCTTTTTTAATTACGCCAGACTCGATCATTTCATGATACAAATCATTTCCCTCTCTTGTTCTCTCACCAACGCCTGCAAATACGGAAAAGCCGCCATGTGCTTTTGCAATATTATTAATTAATTCCATAATTGTTACTGTTTTTCCAACTCCAGCTCCGCCAAATAAACCAATTTTTCCACCTTTTGCATATGGAGCTAACAAATCAATTACTTTGATTCCAGTAACTAATTGTTCTGTTTCTGTGGCTTGATCAGTAAATTTTGGAGCAGCTCTATGTATTGGCCATTTTTCTTTTGTTTTAACTTCACCTTTTTCATCTATAGAATCACCAACTACATTAATAATTCTTCCTAACGTTTCTGGACCGACCGGAACACTGATTGGAGCACCAGTGTTAACCACTTGATCTCCTCTTTTTAAACCTTCTGTTGCATCCATTGCGATTGTCCTTACATTGTTTTCACCTAAATGCTGCGCAACTTCTAAAATTAATTTATTACCAGAGTTATTTACTTCTAAAGCTGTATAAATTTCTGGAAGTTCGCTATTAAAATTTACGTCAACAACAGCTCCAATTATTTGTGTTATTTTTCCATTTTTATTCATACTTATAAACTCTCTGCTCCTGATATAATTTCAATAAGTTCTTTGGTTATTGATGCTTGTCTGCTTCTATTGTATTTAATTGTAAGTTTATCGACTAAATCTCCAGCATTTCTTGTTGCGTTATCCATAGCAGTCATCCTTGATCCTTGCTCACTTGCTGCATTTTCTAAAAAAGCTTTAAATACTTGAGTGGAAATATTTTTAGGAAGTAAATCTTCCAATATCTCATCTTCGTCAGGTTCAAATTCATATGAGTGATTATCTTGTTTTTCGCTATTAACTAAATTTTTCTCTGCCGGTATAATTTGTTGGGCTTGTGGTATTTGTGTTATTACGTTTTTAAAATTATTATAGAATAGAATACATTTATCAAATTCATTTTGATTAAATAAATTGATAATCTCCTTGCCTATTTCTTCGGCTTCATGAAAGGTTATTTGTTTTTTTTCTTTAAAACTAAACTTTTTGATAACATACTTTCCATATTCTCTTCTAATTTGATCTAATCCTTTTGTGCCTACTGAGATTATTTTTAAATTTTTTCCTTCATTTAAAATTTTTTTAAAATTTGTTTTTGCTAGTTTACAAATATTTGAGTTAAATCCACCACATAGCCCTCTATCAGCCGTTAAAACTACACATAAATAAGTTTTATCCTGCCCAGTTCCCACAAGAAGCTTTGGTGCATTTTGTAGATCATTAATTGATTTTGTTAAATTTAGTATGATGTTTTCCATTTTTCGACTATATGGTCTCCCCTTTTCAGCATTTTCCTGCGCTTTTCTTAATTTAGCAGCTGCAACCATCTTCATAGCTTTTGTGATTTTCTGCGTAGACTTCACGCTTTTAATTCTTTTTTTAAGATCGTCTAAACTTGGCATTATTTATTATCTTTCTTATATTTTTCAATAATTTGAGATAAAAATTTCTCGGTGTTCTCTTCGAGTTTTCCAGATGATTCAATGCTATCAACTATTTCTGGTTTTTCTGATGTAATTTTTTCAATTATATCTTTCTCAAATTTTTTTATCTTATTTAAATCTAAATCATCAAGATATCCTTTGACTCCTGTAAATACTGATATCACTTGTTCTGCTACCGTCATTGGAGAATATTGATCTTGTTTCAAAAGTTCGGTTAATTTTGCTCCTCTATTTAATAATTTTTGTGTTGAAGCATCTAAATCAGATCCAAATTGAGCAAACGCCGCCATTTCTCGATATTGAGCTAACTCTAATTTAATTGAACCAGCTACTTTTTTCATTGCCTTAGTTTGAGCAGCAGAACCTACTCTTGAAACTGATAAACCTACGTTTACAGCAGGTCGAATTCCTTGGTTAAATAATTCGGTTTCCAGAAATATTTGACCATCTGTAATTGAAATCACATTAGTTGGAATATAAGCAGAAACATCTCCTGCTTGTGTTTCGATAATTGGTAAAGCCGTTAAAGAGCCACCTCCGTTCTCATCGCTTAATTTTGCAGATCTTTCTAATAATCTACTATGTAAGTAAAATACATCTCCAGGATAAGCTTCTCGTCCTGGTGGCCTTCTTAATAACAATGACATCTGTCTATACGCAACTGCTTGTTTTGATAAATCATCATAAACAATTAAAGCATGCATGCCGTTATCTCTAAAATACTCACCTATTGTGCATCCTGTATAGGGCGCTAAGAATTGTAGTGGAGCAGAGTCAGATGCGGTTGCTGCAACAATTGTAGTATATTTTAAAGCACCTGCTTCTTCTAAAGTTTTTTTTATTTGAGCTACAGTCGAACGTTTTTGACCGATCGCTACATAAACACAATATAATTTTTTCTTTTCATCAGATGACTCATTAATTTTTTTCTGATTTATGATTGCATCAATTGCAACGGCTGTTTTCCCAGTTTGTCTATCTCCAATAATCAATTCTCTCTGACCTCTGCCTATTGGTATTAGTGAGTCAATTGACTTTAATCCTGTTTGCATAGGTTCACTTACTGACTGTCTCGGAATAATACCAGGGGCTTTAACCTCAACACGTTTTCTTTCCTTAGCTGAAAGCGCTCCTTTTCCATCAATTGGATTTCCTAATCCGTCAACAACTCTTCCTAAAAGTTCTTTGCCAACTGGAACATCTACAATTGCATTTGTTCTTTTAATTGTATCACCTTCTTTGATATTTCTGTCATCGCCAAAAATAACAACGCCAACATTGTCATTTTCTAAATTTAAGGCCATTCCTTTAGAACCATCTTCAAACTTTACCATTTCGCCTGCTTGAACATTATCTAAGCCATAAACTCGTGCGATTCCATCTCCAACAGATAAAACAGTACCTATCTCTGAAACTTCAGCTTTTTCTCCAAAATTTTTGATTTGATCTTTTAATAACTTTGTAACTTCTGATGGATTAATCGTCATTTTAACTTTCTAACATGGCTTGTTCAAACTTTTTTAATTTGTTTTTAATTGATGTGTCAATCATAAAACTACCCAATTGTAATTTTAAACCACCAATAAGCTCCTCGTCTAACTTATAGTCAAATTTAATTACTGAACCCATAGAATCTGATAAATCTTTGCTTATTGAATCAAGTTCATTTTGAGATAGTTTTTTTGATGAAATTAATGAAGCTTTAATCTCTCCTCTTTTTTTAGAACATAGTCTTAAAAAATTTTCAGTAATTTTTTTAACAAAAAAAATTCTTCTCTTTTCAACTAATAATAATAAAAAATTATTCAAATTTTTTGAAAAATCTAGTTTTTTTGACAATAAATTTATAACATCATTTTGAGTATTTTTGCTTTGAGTTGGATTATGTATAAAATTTTTTAAATCAGAGCTGCTATTAAAAATTGTTTGAAAATTTTTTATATCATTTTCAATTTTATCTAATTCGTTTCCTTCATTTGCAACCTCAAAGAGAGCGCGAGAGTATCTTTCTGAAGCTTCATGTGAGAAAGATTTATTTGTACTCATTTTTTTGTTTTGAAGTTAACGTGAAATTATTATGCAGGTGTCGTACCACAAGAGTAAATGTTGATCAAGTTGCCAATTTAAAATTTATGCAAAATTAACTGGATCTACATCAACCGTGAGTTTAATTTTTGAAGATATTTT
>Ga0115011_10003354_pt1 | contig 10898 bp, 4 predicted proteins | sample TroAtlMetagenome_2_FD_88705 | JGI IMG/M metagenome (GOLD analysis project Ga0115011, IMG submission 88705) | Marine eukaryotic phytoplankton communities from Atlantic Ocean - Tropical Atlantic ANT8 Metagenome | ecosystem: Environmental > Aquatic > Marine > Oceanic | place: Tropical Atlantic... | reverse complement strand
CACGCCCGCTGCAAGTCGTCGGGCGCAATCCCAAACTTGGATTGGGGCCCCGCTGTCCGTACATACGCGTGGTGACCACGCCCTCGACCGGGGTCTAAGCGAAGCACGATGGGCTGGTCAGCGAAGACCTCTGGCCACATCTCGAGGGGCTGTACGGCGTCGATGGTGGTCCACACGCCCATGGACAAGCCCTGCACATATTCGTCACGGTCCGCGAAATTCGGAGTGAAGAGAATGCGTGCCGGCCCGACCTCGGGGCAGACCTCACGCACGTGAGCCAACTCACCGGGCGAGACACATTCGAACCCCAAACCCGCCGCCGCAATTCGGCGGAGTATATCCGGTTGGTCATTGGCCTTGATGGCATAAAAAACGCGGTCTACAGCCGACATCGACGCCAGACGGGTGGCCGCCTCGTCGATGCTTGGGCCATGGTAAATATAAGCAGGCGTGCCCACATCGGCCTGGGTCAGGAGGCGCTCGACCTCCTGCTGCCACCAGGGCGTCTGAGTCGACACCGATTCGACGTCGTCCCCGCCGAAAGTTTCCCGCCAACTGGGCCCCAAATGAGCATGTGCTCGGGTTTCTCCGAAAAGCAGAACATGCAATTGGCTCACGAGACGGTCGGCCTGCGATGCGTCGACCACAAAGGTCAAGTTGAGGTCACTCGCAGCCTGGCTGACGAGGTAAATTCGCTGGGCTTCGAATACCGCGAGGGCGGGGCCCAATTGATGGAGAATGGCGCGGATATGCCGTCCAACGAGGGTGACTGCCGCACAATGATTGATGATCTTTGCCTCACATACGCGATTCAAATCGGCCATTAAGGCATCGATCATGGCGTCATCGACCACACTGGCCCCAGGATCGAATGAAGCGGTGACGTTGGTTTCCGAGGTGCTCACCAAATCAACGCTGATCCCCTGCCGTTTGAACGCGGCGAAAGCATCAGCCAGAAAACCCACCTGCTGCCACATCCCCAAGGTGTCCATGGAAACCAGCGTGATCCCGCGGCGGGCGGAGATCGCTTTGACTTCCGCTGTCGCCGGTGCGTTTGAGCCGATGATCGTTCCCTCGAGGGCGGGCCGAAGGGTGCAGCGAATGTGGAGCGGAATATCGTGCCGTCTCACCGGCGCGATACACCGTGGATGCAACACTGAGGCGCCGGCGGTGGCGATCTCTTGGGCTTCGTCATAATCCACCAAACGCAGCATGCGAGCGTCTGGAATGTCCCGTGGGTTGGCGGTGTAGATTCCGGGCACATCGGTCCAGATCTCACACCGCTCCGCGCTCAACTTGGCCGCAAAGAGTGCCGCCGAGGTATCGGAGCCGCCGCGGCCCAAAAGGACCGTTTCCCCCGCCTGGTTGTGCGCGATGAACCCCTGCGTAATCAACACCTCGGCACCTTCGAAACGCGTGGCGACACGGGCATCGGCATCATCATCACAATGGGCAGAGAGATACCCCACGGCACCTTCTTGAGGTCGACTGGTCATGCTGTCGCGAGCGTCTTCCCAACGAACGTCGAATCCGTCGGCCCGTAGGAAATCTGCACCGAGTCGGGTGGACAGGAGTTCACCGGTCGCCATCACCATGGCCCGCATTCGGGGGCTGATCTCACCGATGAGCGCTGCGCCGGCCGCCATGCGCCGCACGGGTTCGAGCGCATCTTCGAGCCAGGTCAGCGGCAGATCGAGATCCTGACCAAGGGCACGATGTCGAGCCTCCAGTGCCACCAAGAGGGGTCCATGTTCATCTCGCAAAGCCGCGTCCAGCAGACCTTCCAAGAGGTCGCTGATCCCCGACAAGGCCGAACACACGAGCACCGGGGTATGGCCCTCGCTTCGCCGAGTCCGAATGATGTCGGCGATGGTGCGCCAGCGCGCCGCAGTCGCCACACTCGTCCCACCGAATTCCAAGACTACGAAACTCATGCTGTCCCCTCGTTCGTCTGGTGGGGCAGAGTCTCTCCATCCTTCACCTGTCACGCAACATCATCGGCGAGACCGAGATTTTTTCGGAACGCCCGTACCAATGCCCACTCACCGGATCCACGGGGTTGGCTCAATCTACCGGCAAACCGCTGGCCATCTTCCGATCGGGTTCGTCGTTGCCCAAGTGAGGTATCGAGAGCAAATGGATATGGGCTTGGGGGGGGGACTTTACGCCCCAGCGTGAGGAAGAACGGTCCACTGCGTCCAGATCTAGAGTTGGCAGAAGTGTTGCGAATGAGAGAACTTCAAAAAAAGCATCCGTGAACAGAGGAGTTCTCGCATGAAGACGAAATGTCGTTATGCCTCGTGGATCATCCTGGCGCTCGTCACCTTGGCATCAGCGTGCACCACGCCCGTCGCGACCAATTTGGGCGCCGACACCGGGGTCTCCGACCCCCCCGCTCCCCCCATGCGTGACAACGATATGTTCACAGCGGTGATTTTCCCGGAGATGGGCGTTGGGCTCATGGACGCCTCGATGCCCACCCCTTGCGACCCAAATCCCTGCACGGCCGACGAACTCTGTGTGGTGGAAGGCGACGACCATCGCTGCGATCCCCGGACCTGTGCCGACCGAGAGTGCAACGCCCCACTCCTCTGCGAAGATCTCGAAGATGGCACGTCGCGCTGCATCGATCCGCGCTGCGCCGACGACCTCGATTGCCTGGAGGGCGAATACTGCGACACCGTATGTGTCCCCGATGAATGCATTGCTGGATTCCAACGGTGCGACGGCGCCGATGTTCTCCGATGTCGCGATAACGGCAGCGGTGAGGATGTTTTGGTGACCTGCGGCGCCGAGGCGTCCGGATTCGAGAGTGTCTGTGATGACACGGCACCGGGTCAGCCCACCTGTACCTGTCGAGACGAATGGCACTGTCCAGCATATATGCGTTGCGAGGCGCGCTTTTGTAGAGGGGCACCCGTCGCGCCCAGTTGCCAATTGCCGCCGGCCTCCTTTGCCGAGTCCCTACCCACCCCAGAGATCGTGTGGGGCGGTGAAAGAGGGGCCATCAATGCGCGAGGAAGCGCGTTTCCCCGCTCGGCCCAAGTGGTGGTCACCCCAGCCGTGGCCAACCTCGACGACGACAACGGTGACGGTGTCATCGATGCCCGCGATTTTCCCGAAATCATCTTTCTCAGCTTTTGTGGCTCGAGCTACCAAGCCAACGCGACGCTCCGTGCCATCCATGGTGGAGGCCCCCTCAAAGGACAGGATTTCTTCGCGAGTCACGGCAATCAGGTATGGCGGCGCGGCGATGACGTTGCCGGCTTCACAGCCTGTAACCGAGGGATGGCAGACCCAACAGGTGGGCTGGCCGTGGGCGATTTGGACGACCCCGCCACATCCGATGGTCGCCCCGAGATCGTTCTCCCCGGCCAATCCAGGGGCATTGTCATCTATGACAATACGGGCGGTTTACTGACCAATGCCGAGGTCGGGCGCCGGGAGAATGGAAACCCCGCACCCAGTCTGGCCAATCTCGACGGCGCCGGAATGGCCGAAGTGGTGATGGGCAATGAAGTGTTTACCCTGGCACGAGATGCCGCGGGCACACTGTCTGTGGTCGATGTCTTCGAAGGCGATGGACCGACGGGAAATAATCGTCAGGGACCCATCGGGTGTGTTGCCGATATCTTGGGCGATGCGCGATTAGAGATCATCGCTGGCGGCGCCGCATACGGTCTGCCCCGACCACCGGCCGGGGCGACGCGAATCGCCGACTGTGCCGTTCATCCTCCCATGACGGACGAAGAGCGGGACTTCTGCCGGGGTCGTCTGACGGTGCATTGGGATGCCGGCCGCCTAAACGATGAGCTACCGGGCACCACAGACGGATTCTGCGCCGTCGCAGACATCCTGGGAGCGGACACTCTGGCCGCGCCAGGCCCCGTAAATCCCCTTGATGGGGTCGCCGAGGTCATCGTGATCAGCAACGGCAAATTGGTCATTCTCGAGGCGGCCACCGGCACCCTCCTCCGACAAATGGATTTGGAGTTAGGGAACAATGGCGGCGCCCCCAATGTGGACGATTTTGATGGAGATGGGTTCCCCGAGGTCGGGAGCGCTTTTGGCCGTGGGTACGCGATGGTCGATCTTCAAGAGACCGGACCCAATTGTGGTCCCTGGCCGGCGCAGATCGTCGACGATCGCGAACGACCAGAGGACAATCCGCCGCGCACTCCCGGTGGAAACTGTAGCGCCGACGTGGACTGCGCCGGTGATGACGCCGTCTGCAACACCGTGACGGAGCAGTGTGTCTGTCTCCATAACGGCTGGATCCGTCAAACCGAGGATGATTCCAGCCGTGTGACGGGCTCCACCCTCTTCGACTTCAACGGCGATGGGGCGGCGGAGGTGGTCTACAACGACGAGTGCTGGTTCCGCATCTATGACGGCCAGACCAGTGAGGTGCTCTTTAGAGAACCGTCGGAGAGCCGGACCCGGATCGAAAACCCCATCGTGGCCGACGTCGACAATGATGGAAACGCCGAGATCGTCTTCGGGGTCTCCAATGAGTCGGGCTTTTGTTCGGAGAACCTCAACAACCAATACAATAACGGCCTCGAGGTCTGGGGAGACCCCAATGACCGATGGGTTTCGGCCCGACGCATCTGGGGTCAGCACGCCCACCACGTCACCCAAGTCTACGAAGACGGCTCGATTCCCCTCTCTCAGCCGCGTCAGGGAAGTACCGTCAATGGACGGACGTTCAACACCTTTCGCTCGCAGCCACGCTCCTTTGGACGAGCCCCGGACTTGGTGGTACCCGCTGTCGATGTCAACGCGCCGGGCGACGCCTGCGGTGCCTTAGGCAGTGCGGTCCGTATCACGGCCACCGTGCGAAACATTGGTGACTTGCGGGTCGGTCCGGGGGTGAAGATCGGCGCATTCGGTCGCTGGGCAGACGATTTCGTGCCGCTGATGGACGCGGACGGTGCTCCCCTTCGCGTATCGCTGGCCGTGAGTCTAGAACCCCAAGATTTTGTCCGGGTGACATTCGATTACGACGCCGAGGCCGACGCGACCAATCCACCAGACCTCCCCCAGCACATTCAGGTCATGGCCGATGTCGTTGACGGTGACCAAGGTTTCGGCGCCGAACGGGAGTGTATCGAAGACAATAATAGCGCCGAGACGGTAGTGGCCGCGCCGGAGGGCGCTGCGGACTTGGACATCATCGCGGTGGACGGTCGCGGTCGAATCTGCCCCCAAGGCACATTCTCCGCCACGGTCAGAAATGCAGGGGTCAGAGCAGCCGAAGGGGTCGTTGTTCGGTTCTACGCGGGCGATCCCGAGCAAGGCGGCCGACGCCTGGCAGACGTTCGCCTCGATGAAGCGCTCAGTCCGGGCGAGGAGCGGATGGTGGAAGGCACGACAGATACGCTCTCAGCTCAGCCGATCCGGTTTTATGCCGTGGTCGACCCCGACAACGTGATCACCGAGTGTGACGAAGCCAATAACACCGGGTTTGCCCCCATGGAGGCGCGCTGTCAGGTCCCTTGAGGGCCCTGCTCAGCTCTCTTGGCTCTTGCGCCACGCTGCCATCCCACGCTCTTCGTCGGTGCCGGGAATCGTATTGTCCAAGATCACCGCGATGAGCGCGCCCACGGCCATGCCCGTCTTACCGATGGTGGACAACATGCTGTTCAGCCAATCGGGCAACATATCGAAGCGGGGATAGAGAATTTCGACGCATTGGAACTGCGCATCAGCCACGGAGGGCACGACACCGCTGCCCCCCGAGATCAAGAAATTTACAGCGCCGTCAGCGCCCGAACAAAAGTCCTGAGTGAAGTACTCGGGCACCGACAATCCCATGAAGAACGAGAAGCCGATGATGAAGAGGTTTCTCGCGCTATTGAGATTGACGAATTGTAGATTGGACAGCCCGACGCTGGCGATCATGCCGAACATGGCGCAGTACATTCCGCCCACGATGGGGCCAGGAATCGTGGTGAACAGCGCGCCGAACTTACTGACGAGACCCAAGACAATCATCAAAATCGCACCGGCCTGAACGACCCGGCGTGATCCGACCCGAGTGAGCCCAATGGCGCCGATGTTCTCGGAATAGCTCGTCGTACCGTTGCCGGTCCCGAAGACCCCTGCGATGGCACACCCAATCCCCTCGAAAGTGATCCCGCGATTGACGGTTTTCGCGTCGGGTTGCGGCGCCCCACTCAGGCGGGCACAGGCGTAATAGTCACCGATGCTCTCGACCATACTGGCCAAGTAGCCGGCGAGCATGCCCACAAACGCGGCCGCGCCAAAGACAGGCATTCCCCATTGAAACGGCATGGGGATCCGAAACCAGGGCGCAGCTTCGAGGTTGGCGAGGCTGGCGTGGGACGGGTGCCCGGCGGGAAACAATCCCGTGTAGGTGCAGATGGCGGTCACGGCCCAGGCCACGACAATGGCCAATAAGATGGGGTAGAGCTCGAACGCTCGCGCCCTCTTTCGAAGGTATTGGCTAAACAGGATGATGAGGAAGATGGTCAGCCCGCCGATGGGCCAATGGCTGCCGGCCACGGGCGCACCGAACTTGAAAAGGCAGAGACCGATCAAGGCGATGGTGGGGGCGATCGTAATGGGACCGATAAAGCGGAGCATTCGACCCGCCATTCCGGTGACGCCAATAATGATCTCGAACACCGCCCCCAAGATTATAGCGCCCTGGATGTGCTGCAGCTTGACCTCATAGTTGCCGTCGGCAACCACTGCCATTCCGCAGATGGCAAAGGCCGGCGCCAAGAAAGAGAAGGTGCCGCCTTGCACGATGGGAAGACGGTTCCCCAAGGTGGTTTGCAGAAGAGTAGTGATGCCGCTGATGAAGAACATCGTGGCGATCAACCATCCCAACTCCGTCGGCTTGTCAGCCAATCCAAGGGGTTTGGCCATGAGCAACGGAATCGCCACGGTGGACCCGAACATGGTGAGATAGTGCTGAAAGCCAAGGGCCCAAACTTCTCGCGGGGGCGGCGTGTCATCGATCCCGTAGATCAACTCGTTGTCGGTATCGACGGTTTCCGTGTTGGCGCTCATGGTATTCCTCACTGCAGCCAAATGTACGCAAGTGTACCACACTGTAGGCAAAATTAAAGTTTAGGATGGAATCGGGGCAGACGAGGGCCACGCGGTCCCCAGGCTGCCTAGAAATCGGTCTCGCTAGACAGCAGATCCGTGGGTGTTCGCCATCGGTCCGCCGACCCAAATGCCCTTGCCAAGTCCGCTCTACGCGATGAGACTGTATCCATGCGCAGCCTCGGCTGGATCACAGACCCGCACTTCAACTTTCTAAAGCGCGAAAGGTTCGCCGAGTTCGTCGATGAGCTCGCCAAAGCCCCCATCGATGCCCTGCTCCTCGGCGGCGATTTGGCAGAGGCGCCGAGCGTCATCCCCTTTCTGACCACCCTCGACACACACCTCCCCTACCCCATCTATTTCGTCTTGGGGAACCACGACTACTATCACGGCAGCATCGCCCACACCCGAAAGGCCGTGGACCGTTGGGTGGGGGGCAGTGTCCGCACCCGGTGGCTCGCCCAAACGGATGTATTGCCCCTGACCGAGACCACCGGCCTGGTGGGTCACGGCGGCTGGGGGGATGGCCGTGCAGGCGACTTCATTGGCAGCCCCATCACGTTGAATGACTATCGCTACATCAAAGAGTTGGTCGAATGGGATCGGGTGGTACTCGCCCAAAAGCTGGCGGCCCTGGGTGATGAGGCAGCAGCGCATTTAGAACAGGCTCTCGCTGCTGCGCTTCCTCGCTTCACTGAGATCCTCGTGCTGACCCATGTCCCACCGTTTGTGGAAGCATGTTGGCACGACGGCAAGCTCTCCGATGACCAATGGTCACCTCACTTCACGTGTCTGGCCACGGGTAAGGTCCTCTTGGCCGTAGCGGACGCCCATCCCAATCACCGATTCCGCGTCCTCTGTGGGCACACTCACGGCGAAGGCCGTGCCCAGCTCCGACCCAATTTAACGGTCGTGACCGGTGGGGCCCGCTACGGTTCGCCGGCACTGCAAGCGTTGCTATCGGTTAAATGAAAGAAATTCATGCCGGGCACGACGCGCGTGGCACGCTGAGGGAGCTCAATCGTCCGCCGGTTTAGGAGCATCCTCGGATTCCTCGGGCGCCGGGGGATCGAGCCGCTCATCGATCCGAATCACCGCATCTTGCATCAGTTTCTTGAGGCCCGAGGGCGTGCTCTTCCGGGCTGCCAAGCGGCGTAGTTTATTGAAGCCCATGGGACCCGCCACCAAGGAGAGTGCCGAGATCGCAGCACGCTGAACATCGACGCTATCGTGCTCCAAAAGACCCAACAAAGTAGGCTCCGCCTTGATGCCTACCAATCGCGCGAGCGCCGTTGCTGTCGCGGCGACCTCTCGCGATTCGGCATCAGGAATCCGTGCGGCCAGGACCTTGGCTGCGGGTCGATACTTCATGCGCGCAAGGTGCCCAATGACCCGAGTCGTCAGCGGGTTTCCGAGCATCCCGGTGAGGATCGGGCCCGATTGATCCGTCGGCAGTTTCGATGCCAGAAAATCGAGTGCTTCGGCTCGCAATTCGAATCGGACCTGATTGTCTCCCGTGAGGAGCTGCAAGGTCTTGATCCCCTCCGCATCCCCGTTCTTGCCTGCCACCAATCGCACTCGAGCATCACGGTCTCGTCGCCCAATCTTGAGCGCCTGCTTGGTGTGACGGCTCTGGGGAAACTGTCCGCCCAAATGCTGAATACACTGGGCCCGAACAGCGGCGATGGGATCCTTGCGGACGATGGTCGACAATCGACCGGGAATCTCATGTTCGATAATCGCCACGGCGTTGGCCAATCGAACCATGGAGCGCAGGGCAGCGGTCAAAACCGCTGGATCTTTGACGATGTCAGCCTGTCGAGCGCGGATCTCCTGGGCACACACCAGTCCACCCAACTCCGAGACCACATAGACCAGCGCCCGTCGCGTGGGTGAATCCAGAATGGCTGCAAGAAATGAGGTATTGCCCCGGGCATTGACCTGGTCATCGAACCACGGGTCACCGCTCTCGTAATTGACTGCATCACCAATGCTGGCCGCGGTCCAGAGTGGGCCTTCTTTTCCGAGAATCAGGTCTTTGGGGCAGTCCGCATCACATTTGACTTTGAAATCTGTGTGCGACCCCTCGGTGGTTTTGACGACTTTGACCTCGATGGGGAGGCCACTCAATTCACCGGTCAGCTCGAGCGCCTTCTCATCACAACGCAGACCGAGTTCTTCGGCCACCTTCCGCCACGCGCGTTGGGCACGACCCGGTCCACGGACGAGCATCATCGAGAGTATGAGCAGGAAGAGTCCTGCTGCGATAAAGACTATGGCCCCCATAGGGTCCCCTCACAACTACACGTCACTGTATCGCGAATGGGAAAAATTGGCAGAAAACGTCGGCGATACGTTGATCTGATGCGGTATTCATCAGACCTAGGAGAGCATCCCAGCAACGCGATAAGGCGGGTAGGAAGGGCCTATAGAACTCGACTAGAGCAGGCGAACGACAGGCTCTTCGTTCATGAGAAACTTGGATGTCTTGAGGTCTTTGACCGTGGCAATGAGCCATCGATTGGCGTTGACGCCAAAGGAGATCTCCAGCCTGGCCGTCTTGTCACCGGGCGTGTGGGGAGGATCGAGATATCCCAGGGTGGGGTTAGACTCGTTGAGGGGCACCACCAAAGGTTGGTGCTCCATGGATTCATCCACCTGGTGCATATTTCCATCTGCATCCCAGACGAACTTTTGGTCTTCACCGACGCCGGCCAACTCACACACGACGAGCTTGAATACCCGCTCTGGTTCGCCCAAGGCACAGGTGGGGACCAGCTGACGGCGCCAGAGGTCCTTGGGCGTCGGAAAGCGCGTCCCGTGTTTAATGATGGTGGTGTACTGCTTCTCGTGGGTCTTCGGGTCATAGGTCACGAAGGCATACTCGTGGACCAAGAAGTCCGACTGCCCAAAGCGATTCGCTGCGAAAGCGCTGGCGCCGTAAGCGACCGCCTCGAAAGGTTGCCAGGCTCGAACGCGGTCGCGGCCATAGCGCTCCTCGAAGCACTTGAAGACCCCGGGCAGTAGGGTCGACCCACCGACCATCAAAACCTGATCTATATCGTCTTCGGTGAGCCCCATCCGCTCCATCTGATTTTGGATACCGTCTGCGCAATCGGCCAACATGGCGTACATCTGCCGCTCTTCGAGATGGGCGACGATGTCCTCCTTGCTGACTTCGAGAAAGCAAGGGCCGCCTTCGAGGCGCGCCGAAATACTGCGGAGCTCTTCGGGCGGTGACAAAGAGAAGGTTTCCGTCGGCTTGAAGTACACCCCCTCCTTAACGCGACGTGCCTCATCGAGCATCAACCGATACCAAAGCTCCGCATCCCCTTCGGTGGCCGTAGGATCCACCGGCACGCCCATCTGATCGGCGAAATGTAAGAGCAGCCAATTATCCACGACGTTCCCGCCGATGGGTCGCCCTTCCTTGGCTAAGACCTGACAAGAGCCAACTTCCGTCTCTCGTGGCGTCAAGTCTACCAAGGCGAGGTCGAGGGTCCCGCCCCCGTAATCCACCACGAGAATTTTTCGCGAGCGACGAAGGCCCAGTCCATATCCGATGGCGGCGGCAACGGGCTCGTCCAAAAAACGGACTCGCCGAATGCCCACGGACTGACACATGGCCGCCAACTCGGCCCGATAGGCGTCGTATGATTCCACGGGCACGGTGATGACCAGTTCTCGGATCCGCTCACCCGTGGTGCTCTTGACCTCTGCCAAAAGCTCACGCAGATAGGTGCGCGCAACCTCGCGAACGCTATACGTCTCACTGCGTACGCGAGCGAGCGTCTTGTGGGGGGCTCGTCCCAGATCCT
>Ga0115011_10003352_pt1 | contig 10899 bp, 6 predicted proteins | sample TroAtlMetagenome_2_FD_88705 | JGI IMG/M metagenome (GOLD analysis project Ga0115011, IMG submission 88705) | Marine eukaryotic phytoplankton communities from Atlantic Ocean - Tropical Atlantic ANT8 Metagenome | ecosystem: Environmental > Aquatic > Marine > Oceanic | place: Tropical Atlantic... | reverse complement strand
ATTAACAGCATTAATATTTGTAGAATTATTATTTACTGCAGTTATAGCAGTACTCATTCCTGCAACAGTAGTTACATTGCTAGAAATTCCTGCAACTGTTGTTATGTTTGCATTTATTCCTGCTAATGTAGTTATATTCGCATTAGCACCTGCAACTGTATTAATATTTGCTGAATTAGAATTAACTGCGTTAATATTTGTAGAGTTACCTGCTACTGAATTTACATTAGCTATATCTCCTGCTACTGAATTTACATTAGCTATAGCAAGACCAACTGTATTTACATTGGCTATGTTAGTAGCAACTGTATCAATCTCTGAAGTTGCTTCGTTTAAATCATCTGCAACAGTTTCTACTTCTGAAACTGCTTCTGCTAAATCATTTGCTACTGCTACTACTTTTGTAATATCGGTTGCAACAGTATTAACTGAAGCAATATTTGTTGCTACTGTGTTTATGTTTGTAGCATTTGATACTGCTGAATTTATATTTGTAGCATTACTATTTACTGCATTAATGTTTGAAATATTATTATTTACATTCGTTAAAGCTGTTTTGTTTGCTGAAGATAACCAAGTGTTTTCTAAATAATTTTTTGTAGCCGCATCTTGTGCGTTTACTGGGTCAGCAACATTTTTAATTATTTTATTTTGTGCATCTATTTTATCATCTGTTCCTATTCCAATTTTAGACTGACTGTCATCTGAAATTTCTTGTGCAATATAAAAGTTTTGGTCTGCTGACTTATCTAAATCACTTTCTGTAAGTACACTTCCATCTGTGAAATCTACTAATCTATTATCTGTTGGTGTTTGTCTTTCAATTCTAATAACTGCTGAATTTGCAGGTGCAGAATTAAAAGTTAAAGTTGAAGAAGAAATAGTGAATGCTGTTGTTGCAACTCCACCTATATAGGCTTTTATATGAGTGCTATCTATAAATGGAAAAGTTATTGAGTACTGTGTAGTACTACCATTACCTGTGTAGGTAACTTGGGCTAAGTATGACATATATTATTTACTAAATTGATAAAGTGTTTGTATATCTGATGGATTTATTTCTATTCCCATCTGCATTTTTTCTAAATTATTGTTTACGCCTTTAAGTGAATGAAGCATTGTGAACTTACCAGTATCATCTTTGGTACTCTTAAAGTTTTTAGCGTCTTTAATGAGTATTTCCTCAACAGCAGTATGATAATCTTTAATAATGCTTCTTAAATACTTGGCTTTTCCACCATTATCTTTATTAGCTTTATCTATTGCTATTGGGTCACTTAATTTTTTATATCCGCTAGAAGTTATTGCTATCTGCAATGCTTGGTCTAAAGATTTACCACCAATTCTAACTTTTCTTAATAATTCTTGTTGTCTGTTGTATGCAGTTTGACCTTTATCATTAACAAATAAAGTTAAATCTACATTACCTCTTAAAAGTTCTTTCATGCTTGGCATATTCACACCAAGTCTAAATATTTCATCTGCTACTGGGTCTGTTTTCTGTTCTTTTTCTCCGAATGGATTAAAGACACCATTAATTAATCTAGTATTTTCATCACCCTGTATTCTTAAAGCATTACCTCTGAAGTCATATTTAAATTCTACTTCTGCTGTACCTGCTCTTTTTCTCATTTCATCTGCAATACTTTTTGTATCTCTATAAAATGGGTCATTAACAAATTTTGCATAAATATTTGGAATGAATGAACCTGCTTTTTGTTTAGCATATCTTCCCCATTTGCTTGGGTCATCATCAGTTATAATTTCCATGAAGTCAGCTAAACCTTTTAAATAAGTTTTAGAAAATAAATTTCTTGTAACTGCTGAACCCATTGCTCCAATATTATTTGCAAATTTATCACCTGCACTTAAATAATCTCTAGCGTCACCACCTTGTTGTGCTAACAAAATCATTATGTTGCTTCCATATCTTGCGGCAGTTTCATTATCCATTTGGTCTCTGAAAGTATGAAAGTCTATTACTAAACCAAAGAATGCACCGAATGGGTCAAATCTTCCAAACTCTCTATATTTATAAGTTTGTGTTTCTTTATCGTAATATCTAAAAGCATAAGGAACTCTACCTGATGCTTTCTTTAAATCTTTTAATTCTTTTGATTGAGTTAATTTCTCACCTTTAATTTGACCTTGAACACCTGTTATCTGACCCTCTGCTACTAATTTGTTTGCAAGTATCATTAAACCAAAACCAGTTGCTAATTGACCTCTAGCTTGTGCCATTCTTTCAACACCACTTCTTCCAAAGAAATCATCTCTAAATTGTTTTCTTACAAAACCTAATGGTGTTCTATCTACTACGTTCAACATTAAGTTTACTGGCGTTCTAGTAAATGGAAGTATCTGTTTTAAAATTGGATATTCATTTGTTGTATCTGCAATTCTTTTAAAGATACCATTTAATTCATTTGTATAAGTACCCTCCTCTGCCATTCTAAGTACTTCTTTAATTCTTGCTCTACCAAACTTATCAAAACCACTTTCAAAATTTTCTACAACTGCTTGTTCAAATTCTGTAATTGGTTTTTTAGTTTTAATATCTGATGCTACAATTTTTGTATGACTCTTATTATTTTTAACAGCTTTATCAAAAGCCCATCTTTCTAAATGAGTTCTGTATTGTATTTGTTTGAAAAACTCATCTTCTGCTTGAAGAAATCTACTAGGTTGTCTAACTATTTTACCTGTTAAATTAATTGCTCTACCTGTTAAACTTGTATCTTCTACTTCAACACCATCTACTTTTTTAGTTTTCTTAATAGCTTTTTTAGGTGTATCTAATTTACTTCTAGAAGTTAAAATTCCATCTTCTTTCTTTAATGCTATTCCTGCATATTTTACTGCATCTTTTAGGTATCTACCCATAGATATATAAGTGCCTAGTGCTTTAGAACCCTCTGCTCTTAATAATTTATGTTTAGCCGAATTACCTAAATATCCTGTAAGTGAACCTACAGATTTTTCTAATGGTCTAATAAACATATTAAACAAGTTAGAAGTCATGTTTATTATGTGAGTTTTAGGATTAGATAAAAGTGCATTAATCCAAATTTCGTTTGCTATATCCCAAGTTCTATTTGTTCTAGCATAGTCTAATACTTTGGTCATATCAGCTTCACCTGTAAGACCCCACTTTCTTATAAACTCATCAACATCACCACCATACATTTCTAACTCTTTTAATAATGCTTCTTGTTCTTTTGCTATTTGAGTATTGAATGATGTAGCTTGTAATCTTTCAGTTCTTGCTATGTTAGCACTAATACTTTCTTTACCTTTATTAACTAAATTAAGTTTAGGTATTATTACTTTAATAAGTAGTTGTTTAGCTTTAGGTTCTTTAGAAGCAACCATAGCTAATCTTTTAGAAGTATTATTTAAAAAACTTCTATAAGCATTCATAGCAACTACTGTTGCAGGTGCTTTTCTAATGTCGTCAGCTAATTTTAAAATATCAGCTTCTAATATATTTTGTTTTCCCTCATAGAGTTGTCTAGCCTGTCTTTCTACCATCTCATCAGAAACAACAATCTTTTTATCTCTAATTAATTTATTAAATGTTTTAGTAAATGCTTCTTCACTAATTAAACCATTTTTATCTAGTTCAATTATTTTTTTAATATTAAATTGACTGTCTATATTTAAATTTTCTAAAAGTGCATCAAAGTCTTTACTTTTAATATCACCATCAAGAAAACTTTTTTGTGCAGTCTTAAAAGAATTATAAACCGCATCATCTAAATCTTTTTCTAAATTCTTTGAAATATCATCAGCAACTTCATCTTTTAATGGTCTATATTTTTTTAATACTATATCTTCATCAGCAATTTCGCTTAATGCTTTTTCATCTTCAGCTAATTGTTTCTTATTAAATGGTTTTCCATCTGCTTCTGCTTTTTTAGCTTTGTACCATCTAAAGGTTCTAAAAGTTCCCTCTAGCACTCCGCCTAAACCTGCACCCTCTAGTGCATTTTTAAATCTTGCTTCATACCATTTATCATCTTCATCAGACGCTAAATAATCAAATATTGGATTTTCTAATGATGGTGCGTGTTCATTAATTATATCTACTAGTCTTCCAGTATTTTCATCGAATGCTTGAAAATCTGCTATCGAGCCTTTTGCTACAGACTTAGCTAATTGTCCTGTTCCTGATACTGCTTTAACACCTTTTAAAACTCTACCACCAGTAAACCAACCAGTTAAGAACTGTGAAATTCCTTTTGTAACATTACCTGCTACTGTATCTGGGTCTCTTTCAAAGTCTGGTAAGGTTAATTTTTTATCAATTAAACCTTTTTCTTTAGCTTCATCATAAGAAAGAATTTCTGGTTTTAGGTCTGCTAAATTAAATTTACCATCTCCATCACCAAAACCAATACCATAGAAACCAGTCTTTTCTCCTAAAGTGTCACCCAATTGCTCTACCAGTCCTATTGTTGACTGAACTCCATCTCGGACACCATCTAAAGCACTAAAACCAATATCTTTTATTGCACCTCTCTTATTTGGGTCTACTTTTTTGAAATATTTATCTATTTGCTCGTCAGTTGTTCCATCAGGAAATTGGTATGATTTATTATTGAATGTTTTAGTTATCATTGTAAGTCTTCTGGGTTTACTATTATTGGTGTTGCATCAGTTTCGCCAGATATTGTGACATTGCCATCAGTTAAGCTGTTACCATCATCTGCAAGTGCTTTGTCTAATACTAATTGATATGATTTTTTTACAAATTCATTAAACTTTTCTTCTCTTTCAGTTGGTGACTCAAATTTATCTGATGGATAGTCTTTTAACCATTTTCTAATTGTAGCTTCAAACTTCTCATGCTCGACAGAACTAATCTCATCTGTTCCAAATTTCTTACCTTTATTTGCTAAATCAGCAAAACCCTCAACTTTCTTTTTAAAGAAACGATAATAGTCGTTAGCTAATAATCCATCTTTCTCAGTAAATTTAAAATCCTGAATTTCAGCTTTCTTTTTGTAATAATAAGATTTTTCTACGCTCGTAACACTATTACTTAATAATTCTAATGCTTCATCATATTTACTTTCTTTAAGTAAATTGTTTATAGTTTCATCTACATATAAATCTGTTTGAGAATCAAAACCTTGTTCTCTACTTTCAAACTCTTTAAATATTTTATCTTTTTTATTTCTAGAAAATGTTTCCCATTCATCACTTTCAGTAGCATCACTATATGTTTCATAATTATCTGCATAATTTGATGCTTCAAAAGTTTCTATAGTATTAGCTGTAGTTAATTTTGTAGCTTCGTCTTTTTCTTTTTGTAATTGTCTGTCATCAATCTTTTCTTTAATTTCATCAAAATCATTTTTTAAACCTTTAACATTAGCTAAACTATCTGTTCCTAATTTTACATGATTAGGTAAATCTCTAAGTAATCTTTCAGCAAACTCTAAGTCTTCAGTTGTAGTTGCCCACTCTTTTAAACTTTCTAATAAATAATCTTGTGCAGTAGATTTACTTAAACCATTTTTAACTGCATCTTTAATGAATGCAGATATATCAGCACCCATTTGCTCATTACTAAAATTTTTATCAAACTTACCTTGAATACTTTCTTTAAAACCTTTTTTATAATCCTCACCAATCTTAGACATTTGAGAATTAACATGAGTATTAAATAATGAATTTCTTGTTTTAGATGTTTCACTAAAGAAACCTTTCTCTAACTGTAGAGCATCAAAAGTACCTAGATTGTTATTAGTTATAAAATCTTTTAATTGGTCTTTATAAAACTTATCAAAAGCATTTGGGTCTGGGTTATCCAGTACTTTCATCTCAGAATACTTTCTGTAAATGTCTGCTTTAAATTCGTTTGCTTTCTTATTTAAAGTTAATTCTTTATATTTCTCTATGAAGTATGGATTAGCTTCTTTAGGTATTTCACCTTTTTTAACAGCTTCATTAAATCCGCTTCTATTCTCATTAAATTGCTTTAATGCTTCGGCATCATTTACTTCTTTCTCTTTCTTCTCAGCGTTAAGTGCCATTGCTGTACCTGCATTATTCACAAAGTTGTCTATAGACCTAGTAAAAATATCTATAGATAAATCTCTAGGTTTTTCTGGTGGTACATAGAATAAATTAAAATCTGTTGACCTAACTTCAGGAAGTTCTGGTGTCAGGTTTAAAGTTGTCTTTTTTCTAGCCATTATATCCAAGTACCACTAGATGTATTTTTTTTCTTTGCTTGTCTCTTGTCGTAGTTAGTCATTAAACCCATATTTTGTTTTTGCATTTCAATGCCATAATATGTGTTAGCAACATTTCCTACTGCTGAAGCAAATAACATTGCTGAATTAGGTGGTGAAACATAAGTTGATTGTGACTCTTGACCAAACTGAATGGCTTCCATGTTTCTATTATATTGAGAAATATTAATATCTAAGTTTCTAGCTAGTGATGCTTTGTAGTTACCCTCAGTTCTATAGAAGTCTGCTAGTAAAGCCTGTGTTGAACCTGAAATAGCTAAACCTGCTGAACCTGCACTAGTCATATATTCTGCTCTAGCTTTTCTTGCTTTTAAAGTAGCTTGATAACCTTTCTCTTTAGATTGCATTGCTACTTGTCTAATCTTTAATTGTTCTGCGGCATATCTTTGAAGTGCATTCTTTTTAGCAAGTGCATTCTGTCTTATCTGTCTAGCTTGTAAATCTTTTTGGGCTTTCTTCTGTTGCTGATATTGTAACAGCGAAGACCCTGCACTTAAAGCTACGAGTGCGACTTGTGGTGGTACACACATATTTTTACAAACTCATAAAAAGGTTTTTGATTTACTCCATAATTAATTTTTCTTAAAAAAGTAAAGCCACACCACTTCAACCAACGTAGATGTAATTCATTTCTACAATCAACGTAGTTCCATAGTAATTTGTATTTACGATTTAAAAGGTTTACTACTTTTCTACACTCTCTTAAAAAAGAGAAGCGTATTTTATTTATTTCTGGTGTAGCTAATAACCAGATAGCGCCATCTTCAGAGACACCAAAAATTCCTACAGGAATATTTTTAGTATCAACAATTGTTAAACATATTTCGGCACTATTAAAACTAATTTTTAATGCTTGATAAGGATTTAAACCATAGCCATCTAAGACTTCTCTCTTATCTTCGTATCTTAATCTTGGTGCTAAATAATCTATATCTTCAGGAATTGTTTTTCTAATTCCATTAAACTCTTGATGTTGCGGTAACATAATAACCTTGCCAACTTGCGTTGATAAAATTTGATGGTAAATGACTGTCGTTCTTTACTGTTATTGCAAGTTTGTCATTCTCTGACTGAACTGCAAAAGTATAATCACCATCTTCAAGGTTTACTGTTCCTAATAATCCTGTTCCTGTAATTGTGCCTGTATAAGTGGTAGTAGAAGTATCTCTACCTACTGGTTTTACTTCTGTAGTAAAATAACCAGTATCATTAAAAGAAACATTCCAGTTTCTAATCTGTAATCTACCCTCTTTTACTGAAATTCTTGAACCTTGTGCATCAGAAACCTGTATAAATTGCTGAGAAAATGTGAATTTAAACTCATATTTTTCACCTATAAAATAGTTCTGTGCAGTTATATCTCCTGAAATAACAATAGAAGTACCTCCTGCTGTTTGAGATACGATAGCTATTTCTTGTCCTGCTTTATTACTAGCACCGCTTTTACCTACAACTTTCATTGTATTTTTTATTTGGTATGGAAGTGTAATAGTAGTTTGATTAGTTCCTGAATTATAATTTTCTGTAATTTGAGTATTATTTAATTTTCTATCTAAGTGAGTTAAATAAGTTTCACCAGTATCAGTTAATGCAGGTGATATATCTAATTTTTCTAAATAAACACCATCACTTCTTTCATTAATTATAAATAATTCATTCTCAATAAAATCCATATTAAGAACACTATCTGTTGTAGCTGTACCGAAAGTCCATTTACTCCATGCACTTTGTAATCTTCTATTTTGACTTACAAAATATTGATAAACATAAAGAGCATTATCTTCATCAGAACTTAAACCTACTATAATGTTTTCAGTAGTAGCACTAGAAAGTTTAAAGACATTAGCAGGAATATACTTAGGCACATTCGCTGTAATATCATCAGCTTGTTTTGTATCTGTATCAGACGCAATGAAAAGTTCCCTAACGCCTGTGAAATTTCCTTTATTGAAACCGAAATATACATTACTTCCTGCTCCAACTGGTTTAATATTTTTATCTGTTTCAAATTCTGTTGCAACATTGATTGCTATATTTTCAGCAGTTAAAGTTGCTCCTCCTTTTAATATAAATTGTGTTTGGTCTGAGAATAAAAGTAATTCTTCATCAAAACTTATAGCGTGTCTTAGGATTGAGACTTTTGTGTGCGTACTCGCAACATCTAGCGGAGATGTATCTAATGTTTGTGTTACAGTCTCAGGAAAGAACTCATAGAACTCTCCACTTCTAGACATAATAACATTTTCATCTGCTAAAAAGCCCAATCTATTTCTATGAAAGAAAATATCATTTAGTTTTCTTCCTACAAAAGATGGATTAGGTACACTTTCTGTGTCACCACAAATTCTTGTTCCCCATGTTGGTACATCATAAGAAGTACTCGAAACAGTATAACTACTTCCATCTACTTGTGTGAAACGAAAATTACCATCAGCAGTTCTAATAAGAATGTGTGGCATTGTAGCATTGTCTAAAGTAGTTTTAGTTGCAGGTGCTACAGTTTCTTCCCATAGGTTATCTGCTGTACTAAATTTTACATAATAATCATCATAACCTGAGTCACCATCACCTGTTACTTGAACAACTTGATTGTTGACCGCAGGTACAGGTAAATCAGAAAAACTTTGAACTTTATCTTTAACTACTTGTGATGCGTCATTTCCATAACCATCTGAACAAGTTACTGTTAGTGTTCCTGAAGATTTAACAATTGAAAAACTACTGTCTCCAATATTTGTTAAAGTAATATTACTAGGGCTACCAACTGCACTTTTAAGTCCATCTCTAATAGCTTTGCTATCTGTGCTTGAAGACGAAAATGTTGTAGTCGTTCCATCAATAGTTATTGAATATGGTGTACTATTAACACCTTGTAATACTGTATAAACAGCTTGTTCTACCTTTGCCGCAGAAGTCGTTGCCGCCATTGCAGTAGTAGTATTTTTATTAACTACAAAAGTATAATCTGCAACAGTCATACAAATAAAGTCCTGTTTTGGATTAGAACTTGATAAATAATTAGTTGCGTTTGTTTGGTCTACAACTGTTTTAGCATTTCCATTAACATCATAGACAGCAATATCCCCATTAGTAATAACCACAATGTATCGTTCATTAGAATCCCTATTGATTGTATGAATAAAAGCATTACCAAAAGAACTACTAGATAGCTTTGCTACATATTCAGTTGATGGTCTTTTTTTCAAACCCTCGACAACTGAGCTGAAGCCATTAATTTGCTCTGTAGCCTGACTGTTTAGTCTCAAGACTTCAGGTTGTTGCGAGACTCCTTGTACTAAATTAGGAATTGTACGACTAACTAGAGCCATATTAATTACCTCTTAATACTGTGTACGCTTGTTCTGGTGCATCAAATATTGAATAATCACCAGTATGTGCTTCAGCTTGTTTAAGAATACTTAATGCTTTTGCTTCATCTGTAGATGAGAATTTATGAATTGTATTTGCACCTAAAGTTCTATCGTGAAAAATTCTTGCACTTCTTATTGTAATATATCTTTTAGCTTGTTCTGGTATTTCATCAAAAGGTAATAGATATACAACAGTTGCATCATCAAAATCTGTATCAAAAGTTTCTTCATTCTTTGCAAGATTATAAATAAAATTATTTCTTTGAACTATATCGTAACTTGCTTTTGAATATTTTTTTGGGTCTATTTCAATTCTAACTATGTTTGTAGCTAGTGGAATTTTGTTATTAGTGTCTCTTGATAAAGTGACTTTATAATGAGTATTAAAATGCCAACCTTGTGATTGAACTTCTCTAGCTATTTCTGATAAAGTATTTTTAGCTATTGTTCCATCTACAGGTAAAGAACCACTTAAAGTGTTCAAAGGAGCTTCACCAATTGTAGAAAGAATTGTATTTACACTCTCTAATTCGGAAGTTCTACTTTGTGTTGTCATATTATTTTAAACACAGGCGGAAAGTGTCTGTGTTACTCTCCGCCTATGAATGGTTAGTTATTATGCTTTCGCTATTGAAACAACTGACTCAGGTCTTAGAATGTTACTTCCCATAAGCATTCTAGCAGTCATTAGACTACCGATTCTTCTTGGGTCATAAGTAGATTCCATTACTAAATCTTTTCTTTTGATTGTTCCTATCGCACTCTTGTGCATAACAACAGCAAACGTATGAGTAAAATTACCATTGTAAGTGTTGTTTGTACCAGAGATTGAAGCAGATAAGTCAGTAGCATAAACTTCTTGTGCTGTGTTTGATTTTACAATCGGCACACCACCTATAGAAAGAACAGTTCCTTTACCGAAGTCACCATTCTCTTTAGAGAAGTCTCTGTTTACTAGTTTATCTACGTTAGCTAATTGGTAGTATTGGTCTGGTCTTACGATACATACACGACCATCACTAGGAACATTATTTTCGTCTAGCTTTTGAATTGCTTCAAATACGCTATCTATTAATGATGTTGCGTTAGTGTGGCAGTCTGCATCTGTAATTTCAGAACCGACATTACCGCCAGTAACATTAGGTGTAGTCACTCTTGATGCTAAAATTGCTAGAGATAAAAGGTGCTTATCAACCTTATTAGCAAGTGCAGAAGCCATCTGTCTAGAATATTCTGCTCTTACGTCATAATGATTTTTAAGTTCT
>Ga0115011_10003350_pt1 | contig 10900 bp, 14 predicted proteins | sample TroAtlMetagenome_2_FD_88705 | JGI IMG/M metagenome (GOLD analysis project Ga0115011, IMG submission 88705) | Marine eukaryotic phytoplankton communities from Atlantic Ocean - Tropical Atlantic ANT8 Metagenome | ecosystem: Environmental > Aquatic > Marine > Oceanic | place: Tropical Atlantic... | reverse complement strand
TTTAGAAGATCTTAAAAAGACTATACTATATTTCAAAAAACCATTTGCAAATATTGTAGGTCTGTCAATGGGGGGGCAAATAGCTTGTCTTTTTTATGAAAAGTATCCTCAATTTTTAAAATCTTTAATTTTATGTAATACCCATTTTGGTTTAGGGAAACTTCCATCTAAAGAAATTGAAAAATTTATAAAGTCTAGAAAAGAACCATTATTAAATGGCCTTAAGCCTAAAGATATTGCAGAAAATGTAGCGGAATCATTAATTGGAGATAAGTCTAATAAAGTTGCCTTAGATAAATTAATTAAATCTATAAGTATTTTACATAAAGAGAGTTATCTTAAAACAATTGAAACCTCTTTTAAAACATCTCATGATCATATCTTTAAAAAAATAAATGTGCCTACTTTGATTCTAGTTGGCAAATTAGATACATTAACACCTCCAAAAATGGCATTAAAAATTAAAAAGGCAATCAAAAACAGTCAACTATCTATAATTGATAACGCTGGACATTTAATTAACATAGAAAAACCTAAAATTTTTAATGAAACTGTCTTTAATTTTTTAAAAAAATTGACGTAATAATAAATATATTAAGGTAATTTATGAATTTTAAATTTTTGTTATTATTATTTTTTATTTCTTCTAGTTTAATTTCAGTTTCATATGGATGTCACGATACTGGAGACTCTAATTGCAGGCCTAAAGAAACAAATAATAAATCAGGAACACATGGAAGTGATCATACAAAAGTTCATGGAGCTGTTAATAATGAAAATGATGATAATTATCAAGGTGCTTTAAATAACCACCCATATGATAAAGAATCAAAAGAGGAAAACAAGAGAAATACATCGACAGAAATTAATGAAAATAATGCTAAAGAAAAAATTATAAGACTTTTACGATCAGAATACGATCAAATAAACAACCAAAAAACTTCATATTTAGATAGAAAAAATTATATAGATAAATTGTCATTTTTAAATAACTCAATAAAAACAATTTTTAAAGATGACAATACAATGCCTGTTTATGAAAAAAGTAAAATTTTTAAAGATTTAGATAAATCAATGGAACAATATTTAAATAAAATTGAAAAAAAAATGATCATAAAGTATGACTTTGGTTATTTTTTGAATGACTTAAGTTTATCAATCAATAATACATTTAGAGAAATTTCCAGAACCATAAGTCAAAATAGTTCAAATTTAAACGACAAAGTTCAAATAAACAATGCGCAACTAGTTGAGCAAAGAATTGATGAATTAGATTATATAAGTAAATTATATTCTTTATTAAAAAAACCAGAAAAAAAAATTAATAAAGACTTGGGTACAAATGAATTAGCTTCATTAATATCAGGTTTAAAAAATCAAAAATATAGAAAAGAAAATAAGGTTAAATTCCTTTTAGAGGATAAAAAAAATAAATCTAATATTAAAAATAACTTTTCTATTAATAAAGAATCTAATGAAATTAGCAATTTAGAGAATAAAATTGAAAATTTAGAATATGTATCAAAAGTTTTTGATATAATTGGAAAATAATAATTTTATAAAACTTACATTAACCATTTAAATTTAAATGAGAAAAATCTTCTTTTGAGTGTCTTTCTTTAATTCGAAAATTTTCATTTCCTGAAACCTTGTTTACAATTTTTCCTCTTCTAACAGCTGGTCTGCTGTTAATTTTTTTTGCCCAATCATATATATTTTTATATGAATTTACCTCTAAAAATTCTGCAGAGTTATACAGCTTTCCAAGAACCAATTGTCCATACCAGGACCAAATTGCTATATCTGCTATTGAGTATTCATCATTGCAAATGTAACTTTTATTGAAAAGGTGCTTATTTAAAACATCTAATTGTCTTTTGGTTTCCATAGTGTATCTATCTATAGGATATTCATATTTTTCATTTGCATAAGCATAAAAATGCCCAAAACCTCCTCCAAGATACGGAGAACTAGCCATTTGCCAAAATAACCAATTTAGACATTCTGTTTTTTCTGGAAGTTTTTCTGGGATAAAAGCATTAAATTTTTCGGCAAGATAAAGAATTATAGACCCTGATTCAAAAATATTTATTGGTTTTTCATTATCCATATCTACTAAAACTGGTATTTTTGAATTAGGGTTTATTTCTACAAAACCTGAGCTAAATTGATCTCCCTTTCCTATTTCAACCAACCAGGCATCGTATTCAGCATCATCAATACCTGTCTCTAATAATTCTTCTAATAAAATAGTGACCTTAATTCCATTTGGTGTGCCTTGTGAATATAATTGAAAAGGATGTTTTCCTACTGGTAATTTCTTTTGATGCGTAGAGCCTGAAAAAGGACGGTTAATTTTTGAAAACTTTCCTCCATTTTCTTTGTCCCATGTCCATATTTTTGGCGGATTGTATTTATTCATTTTTTACATTCAGTGATTGAAGCCAACTAATTAGAAAATCTATCAACCCTGATTCAACAGCTAATTCTCTAATTTCAGAATGAAAAAAAATAAGTAAAGAAGCTATAACAATGCCAAATATAAATCCCATGATACTACCTTATAATTATTAAAAATATCTTTTATCTTCTAAGGCCTTAACTAAGTAATTAAGATCCAAGCCAAAATCCATATAACCTTTTTCAACTTCCTTTAAATAACTTGTTGCAGGGTGTTTTAACTTTCTTTCTCTCATAATATACACCATAGCTTTAATTGAAAACAATTTTATATATTTCTTTAAATAAAGGTTTGGATAATCTTCATACATATCAAGATATTTTTCACATTGTTTTGAAATGTTCCATAAACCAATAGGTACGAAAGAGTTTTTGCATTGGATTATATTAGCATATTCATTAAATACTAATTTCCAATTTTTTAATTTGTTAACTTTTTTTCCAAATAAATGAAAAACTGGTTCAGCTTTTGGACATCTTTGTTTCATTTTTTTTAAGTTCAAATTTGAACCATAAGCAATGTAGTACATGGTTAATAAAAATTAAAAATTTGAGCCAGCGGTCTTTAAAAACTCTTTTTCTTCTAAAGAAGATATCCTATTAAGAATAATATTTCTATGTGGAAACCTTCCAAACTTTTCAATAACTTTATAATGCCTTTCTGCAGATTCTATGTTTTCTTTTATACCTAGTTTTTTGAATAAATTTAATGAGATCTTTTGAAATTTTATTGACTCGCTATGCATAAATGGCATGAACAAAAATAATTTTTCAATACCATTCATCTTTTTGTCTGCTTTATGAATAATTGCTTTTTGGGATAAAAACAAAGCCTTTGGATCACTTTCATATGACTTTGAAGAACCACGAAACATATTCCTTGAAAATTGGTCTAATATGATTATTTCAGCTAACCTTCCCTTCGGTGATGAGCGCCAACTTGAAAGCTCGTATAAATTAGCTTGTCTATGCAAATTATAAAATTTTTTTTTAATTAAATTATCAAAACTTATATCTTTAACCCACCACTGGGAAGGTTTAATTTCATGGAACCAAAAATCTAAAACTTTTTTATACACTTTTATTAATTAATCTTGATACTTTCTAGTTGAAACATATAAAGAAAAAAAACTTAAAAAAGAAAACACAATTAAAACTGGAATTGGTACCAAAACATTTCTAACTGTATAAAGATAAATCAAATTAATTAACAACAACATGAAACCAAGACTAGAGCCAAGAAGTAACTTTTGAGCAACTGAACGAGGTGTAGCTCTACACATAAATAAGAGCAAACCTATAAAAATTGATCCGCATCCCATAGAATATCTTAAGCTAACTCCTAAATGCAGTGCTTGTTCATTATTTTCTGAAAATGGAAACATTGTAATGGTAATTTGATTTGCAAAAATGATAAAGCAAATCCCTTGAACAATTAAAATAAGTCCGTTTAAAGATAATGCCAACCTTGAATTATTAAACATTTAAATATTATAATGTAAATACTCTCTTATTTACAGTGTTTTTTCTAATGTAATCCCAGTCATATGTCACACCTAATCCAATACCTTGTGGCACAGAAACAAAACCATCTTTATCAATACAATTTAACATATCAGAGTATCCACATGAATAAACTGGAGGGATTGCATTTGGACAATCAGGACCAACTAAGGCTATTTCATAAAAATTAGTGTTCCTTATAGCTGACATCATGTGCCTATGAGCAGGACCGCATGCATGAATTTCTACATCTATGCCAAAAGATTCTGCCAAATGAGCAATTTTCATTCCTCCAGTAATACCCATGTCATATTCAGGATCCATTCTTAAAAAATCTGTGCCACCAGCAATTAAAAAATCTGCTTTGGGTTCCAGTCCTCTTATGTGCTCAGTTTGTAAAATTGGTGTTTTTATCATTTCTCTCAATCTCTTATGAGAAAATGCAGAAACACCAGAATCTCTATATGGATCTTCATACCAAAAAAAATTTGCTTCGTCACATGCTCTACCTACATATAATGCATCTGCAAAAGTTTTTAATTCACATGCAGGATCAAGCATAAGAGTCATTCTTTCCCCTACTGACTTTGCAACATGAAGAACATTTTCAGCTTCCTCTTTAGCATTGCCATCATTCCAGCCATGTATTTTAAAAGCTTTGTAACCTATTTCATAGCAATATTCTGCGAAATCTGCATAGGCTTCCTTACTATCCAAACCTCCATTTCTATCACCATGGTAAGTACTTGCATAAGCTGGCAATTTATTTTTAAAACCACCAAGTAAGGCACTAATAGAACAGTTCAATTTTTTTCCTGTCCAGTCCCATAAAGCAATATCTAATGGTCCATGACCCATATGATCAAATTGTCTTAATTCTCTCTTAAAATCATCATAAATTCCCTCTCTTTCTTCTGCATGTCTACCAAGTAACTTTGGTGCCAAAATACAAGACTGTGCAAATGTGGAATCCGATGCACACCAATGAGTTACGTATTCTCCTCGATTACCATCCTCGGTAGAAATCACGACAGCATATTTTTTTATCTCTGCGGACTCACCTTTCATATACCCAAAAGCTCCAACAGATTCAGCGCCAGTTAAATTACCAAGGTTTTTTGCTTCAAACTTGAACTCATGAAGTTCTACATTATTAATTTTTGTCATTTAACACCTCAAATAATATTTAAATTTGATAAATTTACTCTCCAAACACATGTACAAAAACATTTCTTTCTATCTTATTAACTCTATGCTCAAACAAAAAAATGCCTTGCCATGTCCCTAGTTTAAGTTCTGAATTTATAATACTAATTGTTAAATTTGTATTTGTTAAACATGATTTTATATGTGCTGGCATATCGTCTAAACCTTCAAGATTGTGCTTATACAAATGTTCCTTAGGTACAATTCTATTAAAAAAATCTTGAATATCCTCCATCACATTTGGATCAGCATCCTCTTGTACAATCAAAGATGCAGTCGTATGCAAAACACTAATATTAATTAACCCTTTGATAACATTTGTAGACTTTACAAATGAATTTATGTTTGGAGTAATATTAGTTAAACATTGATTTGAAGATTTTATCTTTATATTTTGAAAAAATTGCTTCATTTGTCATTTTCAATGTTTGTGTTCTTTTTTCATTCCAAGTTTTTTTACTTTCATGAATATTTCGATTTTTCCATGTTTTTCAAATTCAAAAATTACAATCTCTTTTTCATTTAACATTAAATCATTTTTTAATTTTATAAACATGATATGTAAACCACCTGGTTTGAAAATAATTTTTTTTCCTTTAGGTATTACAATTGGATTTTTTATCTTTTCCATTTTCATAATATCTTGTTCAATTTTCATGTCATGTATTTCTGTATTTTCTGAAATATTTGAAGAAACAGATTTTAAAATTAAATTCTCTTCGCCTATATTTTCTATAGTTAAATAGCCACTTGTAACTTTGTGATTGCTTTTAACAAATTTAATAGTTGGGTTATGAAATTTTATGTATTTGTTTTTTAAATCATTTGAAAAAGTTACTTGTGAAAAAAAAGTAACTATTAAAAAAATAACAAAAAAAATACGCATTTTAAAAACCTTAAAATTATTCATTATATAATAAAGGAAAGTCTGGATGATTCAATAGATCACCTGTTTTTAAGTTCAAATGATCAAAAGGTGGAGAACCCTTCCCTTTTTTATCCAAAAATGTTGCATCTTCACCCACAACACGAGCAGAGAAAACTCTTCTTCTAGATTTTTGGTTAAGATTTGCATTTGCTCCGTGAATAATTTTAAAATTAAAAGCCACTGCATCACCTGGCTCTAAATCCCATGAGAGAATTTTATAAATATCTTTATTTGAATCTATATCTGGAATTTCTTCTGATTTATCATTTTCAAATAAATCCTCACCATTAAACCTTTTTGGTTTATGCAGTTTGCCCCATAAATGTGATCCTGAAACACACTTTAATGATGTGTCCTGATTGATTTTATCCAAAGGAATCCAGAAGCTCACATTTTGAATCCCATCTACACAATAATATGGCTGATCTTGATGCCACGGTGTAACAATTGAAGAGCCTGGCTCTTTAACCAAAACATGGTCATGAAAAAATCTAGACATGTTTGAATTCATTAATTTTGCAGCTATTTCGCCCATAGGTGATTTTTTAATAAAGTTATTAAACTCTTGAAATCTATTCCAATTACATAGGTCTTGAAAAAAAGGGGCGCTTCCATCATCTGGATTATATGACCTTTCTCTTGGACTAGGGTTTGACATTAATTTTTCTACACCAACTCTTAAAGTTTCTATCCACTCTTTAAAAACAGATCTTAAAACAATAGCTCCATTGTTATTATAATCTTCAACATTTTTTTTGCTTATTATCATTCTTAAATTATTAATATAGAAACTTATATTTCAAAAGAATTTTTTATTTTTATAATTTGATCAAAGTTGTTAATTATTTTTTTTATAAATTAAATGACTTTTACAATTATTTATACAATCTGAACTTCCAAATCCACATACTATAGATTTTCCTTTAGTATTTTTATTTAAATCACATTCAGATATGTTTTTTTTTTCAATCTTTATGATTTCTGTATCTTTGTTAGCCAAAAAATAATCAATGTGCCAAAATAATTTTTTAGATTGTGAAAGATGTCTTTTTATTCTTTGATCAATATTCTTCTTTGCTGATCCTGAATAGATATATAAACCTCGGGGAAATTTGAAAATACCTAATTGTCCAATTTGAATTTCAATATTTTTTTTTAAACTTATATGAATCTGATATGAAATCATAAAAATATCATGTGACTATTAATATTTTAAAAAATTAATTTAAGACTGTCATTACATCTTCCAGAGGTTTTTTTATTTTAGCAGCATAAGGTATAGTTGCATTTTCGTCTGCATGTCCAATTGCTAGTATTAGAACAGCTTTATTGGAAGAAGGTCTTTTGCAAATTTTGCTTAGAAAGCCCATTGGATTAGGTGTGTGAGTTAAACAATATAACCCAGAGAGATGTAATGCTGAAATTAAAAATCCCATAGAAATGCCTACGCTTTCAGGAACGTAATAATTTTTATATTTTTTTCTATTTTTAGAAACTCCATATCTTTCAGCAAAAACAATTACTAACCAAGGAGCTTTTTCTAAATGAGGTTTGTTTGGATTTGTTCCAAGAGGTTCTAAAGCTTTAAGCCATTGATCATTTTTAATGTTTTGATAAAATTTTTTTTCTTCATGTTCTGCAGCGTGACGAATCTTAGATTTAATTAATTCATTTGAAATTGCTGTAAAATGCCAAGGCTGATGATTTGCTCCGCTTGGTGCAGAACATGCTACCTTAATACAATTTTCAATAACAGAAAAAGGTACTTTTTTGTCAGAAAAGTCTCTGATGCTATGTCTTAAAACCATTTCATTAAGAAAGTTTTGTGATTTCAAAACCATTTTAGTGTCTGACAACTTTTTCCTAATGTTAAATTTTATAGGGTTATAGTCTGCTAATCCATTTTCTTTCATTTCTTTACCATTAAATTAAACACTTAACTGAACTTTTAAGTCATCCGCAGAAGTTATGTCTGGACATCTTCCTTGTTCTTTTAAAACTTGAAAAGCTTTAAAAGTATTATTTATACCTTCTTCCAAAGAAATAGATGGATAATTACCAATATCATCCCTTAAAGGTTTGTCATCAAGGTCTGGAGGGAATGGAACTGGTTCACCAGTACAAGTTATGTCAGCATCAGGAGCTAAATCTTTTATTATAGATATACCGTCTTCAATTTTTTTGCAGCTACCATTTAAATTAAAGACTTTTGCTTTTTCCATATCATGAGAAACGGCATTAATGAATGCTGATGCAGCTTCACCAGCATATAGCCAGCTATAGTTTCCTCTATAAGGTATCTGGTAACTTTTTCCTAAAGCTGCAGCTTGAATAGCTATAGTGTTTTTAGAACTGTACCCTTGATCTCGTGCTAATCCGTATACTATGTTTGGTCTAATTCCGATTGAAGGAACATTCCAATCTGACCAAAATACATACGCTGTATGCTCATTGGTTTGTTTATAAGCTCCGTATAAAGTTTCCTTCCAAGGGCCGGCTGGAGGCATACCTAGTGCAGCAACTGAAGAAGCATAAACTGTTCTTTTAATGCCTAGTTCTCTTGAAATGTTTAATACATTAATAGTTCCTTCTACATTTACCCTAGCACCTAAAGCTGGATCGTTGGCACAAAATGGAACTTGAAGACCTGCAAGATGAATTATTGCTGATGGTTGATATTTTTTAATTAATTCCTTGAGTAATTTATAATTAGTTATATCACATTGTTCCCAAAGCATTTTTGATGCTTCACTACCTAATATAAGTTCAGCTCTTGTTTTTTTTTCAGAAAGATCAAAACCAACACATTTAATATTTGATCTATGCAATATAGACATTATCCAACTTCCAATACATCCACCTGCCCCAGTCACAATAACTGGATTTTTAAAATCATTGTTTTTTATTAGAAATTTCTCAGTCAAAAAATCCAAACTCATAGTACCTCCATAATTTAATTCCAAATATTATAATAATTAAATTTTATACAAAGTTAAAAGCAAAAAAATTTTTGATGTTTTAAATATGTTTATTTAATTTTACAAATATTATAATTTAAACTTAACATATTAAACACTTTCTGATTATGAACCATCCTTTCTTTAAAAATAGAATCGGTATATTTTTCTTAATTTTTGCTATTTTATGCTTTTCTATAATGAATGGAATTACAAGATATTTATCTGAATATTATAGTGTTATAACCTTAAACATGTTCAGATACTGGTTTTTTGTATTGTTTTTAGTATCTTTAAATTCAAAACAAAACTTCTCTATAGTCCTGGTTTCAAAAAGTAAAAAAAAAATAATACAAGTTTTCAGAGGCTCAATGTTAGCAATACAAATGTGCTTTGCTCATTATTGTTTTTTAAAGCTTGGATTAGTCCAAACTTCTTCAATTTTTGCAGTGGGGCCTTTAATGGTAACCGCTTTGTCAGTTTTTATATTACAAGAAAAAGTTGGATGGAGAAGATGGACAGCTATTTTTTTTGGGTTTATAGGAATTTTAATAATTTTAAGACCAGGTTTTAAGACTTTTGACCCTCTTCTGATATTAGCACTTGCATGTGCTTTTTCGTATGCCTTGTATCAAGTTTTAACAAGGTTTGTTTCCAAATATGATTCTACTGACACTAGTTTTCTTTATACTGGCTTTGCAGGTGCATTTATTCTTTCGTTTGTAGGACCATTTTTTACTGAAGATATAAAATTATATGATTGGTTTTGGATTTTAATTATCTGCATTTTAGGAACTACCGCTCATTATTTTGTAATTAAAGCATATCAAGCTTCTGAAGCCTCTATTTTACAACCGTTTAATTATCTTCAACTTGTTTTTGTTTCAATCATTGGGATTATTATTTTTGACGAAATTTTAGAAATTCCAATTTTGATTGGTTCGGCAATAATTGTTTCTGCAGGTCTTTACACCTTTTGGCGAGATAAACAAGAAAGGATTGATCATTTTTAATTATAATTTAGATTTTATAGTTGTTAAAAGGAAATTATATGAATCGTGAGAAAGCAATAAATTTGTTAGAATCCTATTTTGATGATGGAACTTTCTTTAAAGACCTTTCTAGAAGAGTGGCTATTGAAACTGAAAGTCAAAATCCTGACAAAATTTCAAAATTATATCAATACTTAAGCCACGAAATAACACCTTATTTGAATAAAATTGGATTTGATTGTAAAATTCATGAAAATCCTGACATTACATTTAATGGTCCATTTTTATTTGCTAAAAGAATTGAAGATAATAATTTACCGACAGTACTCTTGTATGGCCACGGAGATGTAGTAAGAGGAAATAAGAAAGAGTGGAGAAAAGGACTGAATCCATGGAAAGTTAAAAAAGAAGGAAATCGTTTATATGGAAGAGGTACTGCTGACAATAAAGGTCAACATACTATTAATTTAGCAGCTATTAAATATATTTTAAAAGCAAGAAAAAATAAATTAGGTTTTAATATAAAATTATTGATTGAAACTGGTGAAGAAAATGGATCTCCTGGATTACGAGAATTCTGCAAACAAAATAAAGATCTTTTAAAAGCTAATGTCCTTATTGCATCTGATGGACCTAGACTAAAAAAAGAAACTCCAACAATTTTTATGGGATCAAGAGGTGTTTTTAATTTTACAATGACAATAAAACTTAGAAAAGGTGGTCATCATTCTGGAAATTGGGGCGGCTTGCTTGCAAATCCTGGTATCATTCTTTCTCATGCAATTTCATCTTTAATTTCCGCAACTGGAGAAATTAAAGTTTCAGGATTGAAACCACTTGAAATTCCTAAATCA
>Ga0115011_10003348_pt1 | contig 10902 bp, 10 predicted proteins | sample TroAtlMetagenome_2_FD_88705 | JGI IMG/M metagenome (GOLD analysis project Ga0115011, IMG submission 88705) | Marine eukaryotic phytoplankton communities from Atlantic Ocean - Tropical Atlantic ANT8 Metagenome | ecosystem: Environmental > Aquatic > Marine > Oceanic | place: Tropical Atlantic... | reverse complement strand
TGTTCAGTCAGATCGTATTCCGCAGACCGAGGGGCGATGACATGGGCACCGCTGGCCCTGAGACCGGCCACCACGTTTCGTCCCAGGAAGCCGTGTCCGCCGGTGACCAAAACCCGTCTATCGCCAAAGAACGCCGGATCTACAGCCCGGTTCTCTGCCCCCATCTCAGGAGGCCCGCCGAGCGAGAAAATAGTCGGCATACCAACGCGCCGTCTTGACGAGACCATCCTCTAGAGAGGTGGTGGGCGCATATCCCAAGCCCTGGAGTTTCCCAATGGCCGGACAGCGTCGCTTGGTGCCTCCGGGTCGCAGCTCACCGGGCACGAGGGTGAGCTCCACACCGAGGGATCGACCCAAACCCAGGATCAGGTCGGCGATGGACACTTCCTCTGTTTTGCCCAGATGGTAAATCTCGCCCGATGGCCCCGACAGGCCACAGAGTCGGGCACCAATGGCCGCGTCATCGACGTAGCAAAAGGCCCGCGTCTCACTGCCATCCCCCTGGATGGGCAACTCAATGGCCGTCTTGGTAAGACCGTCGCTGAGATCGACGATACGCTCGACGATCTCGGGGATGACATGCTCGAAACCCATGTCCGGCCCATAGATGTTGTGGGGTCGAAAAATGACCGTTTCCAGCCCCCGCCGTCCCCCCAAATGGAGAGTCAGGAGTTCACCCGTGATCTTGCCGCCTCCGTAGCTGAACCGAGGGTTCGTCACGTCGGGAATCATGAGCCGCTCTGCCTCGGTAGTGGGCACGTGCGTCGGCGTATTATAGGTCTCGGAAGTACTGGCGAAAACATAACGGCGAACACCGACATCCAAGGCGGCCTCGATTGTATTCAGGGTCCCTTTGACACCCACTTCGAGGACCGTATCGGGACGCTCGTAGAAGAAACGCGTCCCGTTGACATAGGCCAGATGCCAAACGACCTCACAGCCTTCGGTTGCCCGGCGGACCGCCTCATAGTCGCGAACATCGCCTTCCACCAATTCGAGTCGATCCAACACCCCGTCGAGACGACGCGGGTGGCCCCGCGAGTGATCGTCGAGGATTCGAACCTGGTGGCCTTCACGGAGCAATTCACGCACCAACGCGGCACCGATGAACCCACTCCCACCTGTCACCAAATGCATCAGTCGACTCCCCTCTCCAGCAATTCACCCGCCTGATAGAACACCTTGTCGGCGCCCCCAACGTTCCAAATGTCCACCACCCAGGCCTCCGGATTACGCTTGGCGAGGCGACCCAGAGCCGCCTCGTAGCCCGAGTGATTGGTGGCCACGAATACACAATCGACCTCGGTCAACGCCAACTCAGCGTTCCAATTACGCAAGGTCCCGTTTCCAGCATCGGCAATGGGATCGGGAAGGTGATGATCACTGACCCGCACCTCCATGGGCAAACTCCGCTCGATATAGCGGACCAATTTGGGCGCCAGGCTGTCCCGCGTATCATCAGTGTCCCGCTTGAACGTATAGCCGAGGACTGCCACCCGACGATCATGAAGCGCTGTTCGCTGCTCTAGATGCTTGACCAAGAAGGCGGGGATGTACTCGTTCATCTTCCAGGCAGAAAGCAGCAGGTCGGGATAGGGAGACCATTCGTTGATCATCCCGAAATCTTTGCGCAGGCAAGTGCCCGCCGTCAGCCCCGGCATCGCGATGTGACTCCGCGGATAGCGATGGTTCGCAAGTCGACGAATCTCGTAAATATTCGCGCCGAAAGTGTCGGCGATCAGGGCGAACTGATTGGCGACGGCGAAATGAATATAGCGGGCGATATTATTGAAGAGCTTCACCAGCTCAGCACTGACGTAATCCGTGCGCATGACCTCGGGGGCCAAGACACCGAAGAGGGCCTCGGCCGCCTCTCCGCTCGCGTCGTCCTCCGCCCCTACGATCTGGGTCAATTCCCGCAGCTCGGCATACGCCTTTCCTTCGGCGATCCGCTCGGGACAAAAGGCGAGCTTGAGGGTATCCCCCACCACCAACTCAGTGTGTCGCTCTAGCCAGCGCCGCACATAGGCTGTGGTGCCGGGCGCAACAGTACTTCTCAAGCACAGAAGATGCCCAGGTCTGAGGTGTGGCCCTATCCCTTCGAGCACTCGCCGAATTTGGCTCAGGTCAGTTTCGATGTGCGTATGCAATGGGGTCCCGACGGTGACCACGACTGCTTCGCTTTGAGCCACGACGTCGAGTGAAGCCTCGACCTTGAGCGCACAGCGTCCCACGAGTTCGTCATACCCGGGCTCGGCAAATGGCATTTGGCCGGCATTGACCTTCGCCCGCAGGTCGGCATCGACGTCGACGCCAACCACGTTTAGTCCGACATCGATCAAACTCAACCCAAGGGGTAGACCCACTCGGCCGGTCCCGACGATGCATACGTCATATCCTTCGGTGGTGCCGTTCACGGCCACCCTCCTCTCTGCAGCGAGTCTGCGCTCGCCCACGACGACCCCATGGGAGGTCCGTTAACCAGTCAAGACGCCTCGATGCCCTAACGGCTCACCAAAACCCGCAGCTCGATGTCTCATCAAGGCCGCCGGACACTGTGAGCCGATGATGGCCTTCGCGCAACCCGGTCCTTTAAGGTGGAGACCATGCCTTGACGCTGCATCGCCGAAGGTCGACACTTCTGGCCGTGAAGGAGGCTTCCCGAGAATTGAGCTTCGTCGACGCAGCGCGCATCCATCGTACGCTTCGTGGCGCCTTCGATGCGCCTGGCTTGGCCACGGCGGTTCGAGCGCAATTCCCCAAAGACGGCCCCAACGCATTCGACAGCCCCGCATTCGACCTCCTCTACGACGACGATTTCATCCGAGTGCCGCTCAACCTCGCGGACGAGTTGAGAGCAATGATCGCACTCCTGGGCAAGGCAACAGAGGCTCAAAGCGAGTTGAGAAGCCTTCAGTCGAGGCTCAAGACGCTGGAAATGCAGCATCGAAATGCCAAGCGAGAGGCAGAACGCGGGCTCCTCAAAAATAAAATGAAGCGCCTCGAACAGACGTCTCGGGTAGAGCGGATCGCCAGTCAGATTGCGCAGATGCGTCAGAGCAGCCTGGGCTTGGTCGACGTGGGACGCCGAGCAGACCTGCAACGAAGACGAATTTTGGAACAGATCGAAGGTGATCCCCACCTTTGCAACGCCCGGTGGTACGGTGAGCGCCCGGTGGTCGTAACCCACCATGGAGATTTTCTCGCTGGGTATCTGGATGAGATCGACCCGGCGCACCTCCACGGCCGGACCCTCGCTGAGATCATCAAGTTCGGGCCAACAATGGCCTAGAAGGCAAGAGATGAGCGCACCGCACCCCTTTCTCGACCCGGCGACCCAGCGCAAGGACGGGATCATTCGAAACCTGGGCGACGCGGATGGCGAATTTACCGCCGTGTGTGAGGGCGCGGGCGTATTTGACCTGAGCCACCGCGACCGCCTCCTTTTCGTCGGTGAAGATTGCGCACCCTTCCTCAACCGATTGTTGACCTATGAGGTGACGCGTCTCGAACCCGGACAGGGTGCACGTCCATTTCTCTTGGACGCTCGCGGCCGAATTCGCGCCGCGTTCAACCTCCTCCGAATCGCTTCGGACCGCTTTTGGGTCGATTCTGCACCGGCGACCGGAGAGGCTGTCTGCGCAGCACTCGACATGTATCACTTTGGGGAGCGCTTCGAGATGTCACCCCTGAGCACCCACACCACGCTGAGCGTCCAGGGACCGAAAGCCGCAGCCGTACTGAGTGACGCAGGGCTACCGGTCCCCAATGCCCCCTGGAGTCATGCCGAAACGGAAACCGATGCGGGTCTGATTCGAGTGGCTCGAATCGATCGATGCCGGGGCCCTGGGTATGATTTGTGGATGCCCCGAGACGCTGTCGACGGATGCATCACGACCCTCGAAGCGGCCGGTGCGGTCGCCGCCGGCGCCGATACCCTGGAAATGCTACGAATCGAGGCTGGACGGGCGGACAGCCCTGCCGAATTCGGCGAGCACAGCAGCCCCCTCGAATTGAACGCCTTCGACGGCCTGACCGACGGCAAGGGATGCTATCCGGGTCAAGAAGTGATCGAACGCACGATATCCCTGGGCAAACCGCCACGTAAGCTCGTCCCCATCGTCATGGACTCGACGGCAACGGTCGGCTCCAATTTGACGGAGGGTGAGCGCACCGTCGGCACTTTGACCAGTGTCGCCCGATTGCCCAGCGGACAATGGGTAGCCTTGGCATTAATCAAACGACGTAGCGCCGATGCCGATGCATGGACCTACGGCGACATCGTGGCCCGGAGGCGCTGATGGCGAAAGATTGGGCCAAACTTGCCGGTGAAAAAGGAAAGAAAGTCGAAAAGGGTCGACTCCGGAGAGCACTCAAGCTCGGTGGCTTGGCTACTCGGGTCACCGGGTCAATGATCAAAGCACAGATCGGGAAGATGTCGGGCCGGAATGCCGACGAAAACCTGGACTCCATGGCCAGTGCTGCCGTCGAAAATGCACAACGCATCGTCGACGTCATGGGTCAAATGAAGGGCGCGGCCATGAAGATCGGCCAAATCCTCAGTTCTGACCCCGACATGATCGATCCCGCCTTTGCCGAGCGCCTGGCGACCCTTCAGCGTGAGGCGCCTCCGATGGACTTCGTCACCCTGTCGGCACAAATCGAGGAAGGCCTCGACCAGCCCATCGATGCGGTCTTCAAGTTCTTCGATCCAGAACCGCTCGGGGCTGCGAGTATCGGGCAAGTGCATCGAGGGACCCTATTCGATGGACGCGAAGTTGCCGTCAAGGTCCAGTATCCAGGGGTTGCGGAGTCACTCGAGAGTGATCTCCAAAACATGGCCACGCTGATCAAGCTTGGCCGCGTCATTATGACCAAAGAACGGGCAGACGCATTTGTCGCAGAAGCCCGAGCTGCGCTCCTCCAAGAGACCAATTACGAATTGGAGGCAAGCAACCTTACGCGATTTGCCGATTACTTTGCCGATCGACCTGGGGTGCGCGTCCCGCGTCCGATTCCTGAATATGTCCGACCCACGGTGATGGTGATGGAGTTCGTCGACGGTCGCCCCTTTGACGAAGCGGTCAATGAAATCGAGGATGTGGACAAGCGGAACCTGCTGGCGACCCGCTTCGTAGAGACCTTCGTCTATATGTTCCACGATCTAAACGTGCTCCACGCGGATCCCCATCCGGGGAACTTCATGCTCGACTCCGATGACAACATCGTGCTGCTGGACTTTGGGTGCGTGCGTGATTTCTCTGCAGAAATGGCCGATTCGGTGCTCCACATGCTGGACGCCTACTGGACGCGAGATATCCGTCGATTGACCCGGATCGCTCAGAAGATTGGTTTTGGTCGCGATGACACTGCGCCGCCCGAACCCGACGTCTTCGCCGAATATCTGGATATGATTTTGGAACCCCTCGCGAATTACGGCCCGTTTCGGTTCGCTGAGTTCAAGGTCCATGGTCGAGTCCGGAATTTTCTCCGCACCCATCTAACGGTGGTCCGATTCGTCCCGCCCGCCGATCTGCTGATGTACTTTCGAGTCTTGGCCGGCATGAAAGGCATGATGACTCGCATCGATGCGGCGGTGGAATTACGCCAAATCGCCGAAGCGTGCTGCAAACGCCGAGGCATTCCATGAACGACCCGATTCCGGTGCCCAAAGACGCCGCGACCGTGCTCCTGCTCCGTGGCGAAACGGATTTCGAAATTTTCATGGTGCGTCGAGGCGCTCGTGCTCAGTTCATGGCCAACGCAATGGTGTTTCCCGGTGGCCGACTGGATGAAGCGGACTGCACCGACGAGATCGCACAACGGTGTGCGCTGACGCGCTCACAAGCTGCGGATTTGCTGGGGGCTGACGACAGCAAACGGGCGCTCGGGCTCTTGGTTGCTGCCGTCCGCGAAACCTTCGAAGAGGCCGGGGTGCTCTTGGCCCGTCGAGACGGTCGACTCTTGACCCTCGAAGCATCGGCCGATGCGGAGCGATTTCAGACGCACCGCGACAATCTGAACGCCAAGGAGACGACCTTTGCAGCGATTCTCGCGGCGGAGCAATTGACCCTGGCCGTCGACGCCGTCAACTACTACACGCGTTGGGTTACCCCCACCGTTGAGCGCCGCCGCTATGATGCCCGTTTCTTGATCACCCGTGCCCCCGCCGGGCAACGCCCCCTCCACGATGCTCACGAAACCACAGCCAGCGAGTGGCTGAGTCCAAGCTCAGCATTGGCGGCTTACGAGGCCCGCGAGATTGAGTTGGCCCCGCCGACCCTGAGAATCTTGCGCGAATTGGCCAAGGTCAGCGCCATTGAAAGTGCCTTGAACTTGGGGCCGCCGAGTCAGCCGATCCAACCACAGCCGCTCGTCGAAGATGGGATTCTCCACCTCCTCCTGCCCGGAGATCCTCAATTCGACCCGCCCGGTGATTCGCCGAACCGAGTCACCCTGCGAGACGGCCATTGGCATACAGTAGGGCAGGGCGCTTGACCGACATCGAATCCCTGCGACGTCTGGGACTGGCACGACAAGAGGCGAATCTTCCCGAGTTTCTGACCGCCTTAGAGCATCCAGAAGCAGCCTACCGAGCGCTGGCTGCCCGTGCGGTCAGTTGGCTCCGACGCCCGCATTTGGGACGACATCTCCGGCGGCTCGTCGACGATCCAGACGAAGACGTACGAGTGGCCGTTGCGGCAGGGTTCGCTGTGCTCAAGGACACCAGTGCAGGGCCACCATTGATTCAGGCGCTCGGGGCGGATCCTGCATCCAGCGTCCGGAGCGCAGCCGCCCGTTCGTTGGGTTGGCTCCGACTCGACGCCGGGGCATCTGCCCTCATTCGGCATCTCACGACAGACGGCAGTGCCGATGTTCGCGCCCAAGCCGCACGCGCTCTCGGGCGTCTTCGATGGCAACCCGCCATCGGCGAGCTACTGTCCGCTCTATCGGACCCGGCCCCCATCGTTCGCCAAGGTGCCATTTCGGCGATCGGTGATCTTTTTATCTCCCTTCAAAGCGATGACGCCACCGACGACTCGATCTTGAACACTCTTCGGGCCCGACTCTCGGACTCGGATCCCGAGACCCGAGCGCTCGCTCTTCGGGCCCTCACGACATGTGGAGCCAACGATGCTCTGGACCACGCCTTGGCGTGCCTCGCCGATCCCAATCCTGGCGTCAGAATCACGGCAGCGGTGGCGCTGCGCCGCTTGGATGCGCAGGCCGCGTTGCCTGCGCTGCGAACACATGCAGGGGATTCCCACCCCGAAGTTGCTCAACAAATTCGGCAAACGATCCAAGCTCTAGAGAGCCCACGGTCCGTCACTGGTGATGGGAAAGGGCAATAATCCGCGCTTAGAGCGCATTTTTTGCGAACACCCATAAGCAGCTTCAACCATTTGATATTAAAGCCCAAAAGAAGCACGAAGAAGGCCGTCTCACGTAGGTAAGACCCACACCCATCAACGCCTGCCGGATCCATTCGCTATAGTTGCTCTCGGTCGCCGCTACTCAGCGGCAATTGTCTGGAACTTGAAGGGGAGCGATCGGAATGCTCGCGCAGCAAATGGGGATGATTCATCAAGCGGAGTGGCTCGCCAAGGGCTACATACAAGGACAGCGAGATTTGCTGCTCCGACAGCTTGAGCACCGCTTTGGTCCCAACATCTCGCAGACCTTGCGTGCTCGGATCGCAATGGCAACGCCCGAGTCTATCGAAGAGTGGAGCCAGAACGTACTGACCGCCGCCGATGCGCGGAGCGTTTTCGAGTAAGCCCCCGACTGTCCGGGGCGAATCCATCGTTCATTGTGTTGAGGGAGAGTGACCGGTTTCGGTGAACGGACCGGTCTAGCCTGATCAGGCCGACGCTTTACAACGTGTTGCGCTTGCGCTGAATCCGGTCATATTCGTGTAAGAAGAACGAAGCACGACTAAAAAGTTTGCGCATGCCGGGGTGAAACAGACGACCCATGGTCTCCTGCTCAGTGCCCCATACATTCCAAATGCCTTCGCGCGGATGGGGCTTGTGCTCCCGGCTGGGCGGTGCAGGCGGAATGACTGACCAGTCCGAGACCTCTCCCAAGAAAAAGACCACAGTCTTCTGAATCTCCTGCCCCCGACGGCGGAACATATATTCGACCTTGTCTCGGAAATCAGGCAGCAGAGTGACTGCTGTAATCCCAGTCTCCTCCATCAATTCCCGCCGGGCCGTCTCGGGTTCTTCTTCACCCGGCTCCATGCTGCCCTTGGGGAACTCCCAGGCTGCGTCCGGGTTACGCACCATTCCGCTGTGTAATAGGAGATATTCGACGCCTTCGGCACCGCGTCGAAAAGGAATAATTCCGCTCGATTTCTCGTAGAGCACGGTTGTCTTTCGGTTTGCCCAATTGGTTCACGTTAACAGCACGATCCCCATACTGGCAACAAGCGGTCGCGGCGAAGACAAAGCTGGTTGTCCCCGAACTCGGAGGGAGAATTCTGAGAGGTTCTCCGGGGGGTCTAAGAGCGAGCTTGAGGTCGCCAGCCGGCCCGCCCGGCATTCCCGGTGTAAAGGCGGTCTATCTGTGCACTAAACCGTTCTCTGACCTGCCGGCGGCGCACCTTGAGCGAGGGAGTGAGCATGCCGTTGGCCTGAGTGAAGGGGGTGTCGAGCATGTGAAAGCTTCTAATGCTCTCGTGCCGCTCCAACTCGCCATTGACCCGCCCGATCTCGCGGCGCAGCTTGTGGCGTACTTTGGGATGACCGATCAATTCGCTGAGCGACTCCGCCGTAATTCCCTTATCGAGAGCCCATGCCATGAGCGCATCCTCGGCGGGCACCACCAGGGCCACACAATAGGCTCTGCGATCACCGAAAACGCACGCTTGGGCCAGGAAAGGACTCGAGCAGAGCAAACGTTCGACAAATTGAGGCGCAACGTATTTGCCGCTCGACGTTTTGAAGAGGTCTTTCTTTCGGTCGGTGATCCGCAGATAGCCGTCTCGCTCGAGGTGTCCGATATCACCGGTGGACAACCAGCCATCCTTGTCGAGGATCGCAGCCGTCTCCTCTTCTAAGCGCCAATATCCGCTCATGACGCTCGGCGCCTTGACCAATATCTCGCCGTCCGGCGCAATGCGGAGACGGACATTGTCGAGGGCGCCGCCCACAGTTCCGAAACGATAACGGTCGGGGCGGTTTACGCTTACGACGCACGAGGCCTCGCTCAGGCCATAGCCCTCGAGAATGAGAATGTTCGCCGCCAGGAAGAACTCCGCGATCTCGGGTGACAACGCCGCGCCTCCGCTGACCAAAAAGCGAATCCGGCCTCCCAGTCGCTCCACGAGCGGCGCAAAAACCTGCTCGTAGGCAAGCTTATAGCGTAGGGCGAGGAGCGGCCCCGGCGACCGTCCCTCTTGTCGCAAGCGACTCACTTTGAGACCGGTCGCGATTGCACGGTCTAATAGGAACCGTTTCGCCGGATGAACCTGAGCGCGCCGCGCAAAAAAGCCCGCGTAGATCTTCTCGTAAATCCGCGGCACCCCGGTGAGCACCGTGGGGCGGACTTCTTCGATGTTCTGGATGAGCCGACTTACGCTCTCGGCGTAATAGATGGCAGCCCCCCCAAAGAGTGACGGGAGATAATAGCCGGCCATCCGCTCGAAGCTGTGGCTGAGCGGTAAGAACGACAACAAGACGTCATCTGAACGAATGGGGATCGCACGGGCCACGGCCTCGCAATTCGCGATCATGTTCCCGTGGGTAATGATGACGCCCTTGGGCACCCCGGTCGTCCCCGAGGTGTAGATCAAGGTCAGCAGGTGATCGGGGGCGATGGCCTCGATCCGCTCGGCGACCTGCTCCTCGAGCCGGCTCTCGCGACCCAACCTTTCCAGCGCCAGCAGGCTGAGTACGCGGACTCCGGGTACGATAATCGGCTCGGGGGGCTCGTAGAAGAGGACGATAGTGCGCACTGCCGAGTCATCGGAACGGACGGCCAAGAGGGATTCGAGCAATTCATGGCTTCCCACAAAGACCATGCTCGCCTCGGAATCCCGCAAAATGTAGTTCGCCGTCTCGCGCATCACTGTTTCTGAAACGGGTACATCGACTGCGCCCGCACTCAAGACCGCGAGGTCGACCAGCATCCACTCGACACTACTGGCGGCATAAATGGCGATCCGATCACCGGGCGACACACCCAATGCACACAGCCCGGCCGCAGCAGCAGTCACCCGGTCGCCCATCTGAGCCCAGGTGAGCGGTCGCCAGTGGCTGTCACGCTTGCTGTAAACCATCGGCCGACTGCGCAAGGCTGCGACCTGTTCACGAAAAATGGCTGGGATCGAATTGCGAGACATCAAGCTTCCGTAGACGACACACCAAATCAGATAGCGGGGACGGCACACATTCTCGCCGAGGGGGGGTATGGAATCAGTGAGACCGGCTCCTGTCAAACGCTGGCCGCAACTGATGGCTAAACAGCCTAAAAATCGAGTTAATTTGCGATCGGATAGTGGCGCGTGCGACTCTCCGCTCCTGGGCAAGCTATCTGAGACCTTATTTGCCTTCTTATCGCGCGTGCAGCGCGCGCGGTGAGCGGTTTGGCCGTAGAGGACGATGGAACTGAGCGGGACAACCCCTTCGGACTTTCCCGAAGGATTCAGACCGGAAGCCGAGCTCGGGGTTGGCTCGATGGGCAGCGTATGGCTTGCCCGTAACGCAGAAGGTGCCCACTGCGCCGTCAAGGTCCTCAATCTTCGTGATGATCGCCGTGGATCCACGGAACGTTCCTTCAATCGTGCGGTTCGCGCCATGGCCCGGCTCAACCACCCAGGCCTCGTGGCGGTTCACGACTATGGGCGCACTCCTCAGGGTGCTCCGTTCGTCGCGATGGAATACGTCTCGGGATCTGCGC
>Ga0115011_10003346_pt1 | contig 10905 bp, 7 predicted proteins | sample TroAtlMetagenome_2_FD_88705 | JGI IMG/M metagenome (GOLD analysis project Ga0115011, IMG submission 88705) | Marine eukaryotic phytoplankton communities from Atlantic Ocean - Tropical Atlantic ANT8 Metagenome | ecosystem: Environmental > Aquatic > Marine > Oceanic | place: Tropical Atlantic... | reverse complement strand
CAGCTGGGTATGTCAGCAAGCCAAACAGTATCTGCTGAGGTGCGTGCGCAGCAGCGAATGGGCAAAACTGTGATTTGCGTCGCGACAGAGAGTCGAGTACAGGGATTGATTGCAGTCGCAGATGCACCCCGACTGACGTCAGCTGCGGCTATTGCCCGTATGCAGGCAGGCGGTATCCAGGTGTGGATGCTGACTGGCGATAATGCTGCCACAGCAAAGGTCATCGCTGCTTCAGTGGGCATTCCAGCTGAGTATGTGCTGGCAGACATGACCCCTGGGCAGAAGCAGGAAGCCGTGAAGCAGCAGCAGGCAGCAGGGCGCAAGGTGGCCTTTGTGGGGGATGGCGTGAATGACTCCCCCGCCCTGGCACAGGCAGAGGTGGGCATCGCCATGGGTGGGGGCACTCAAGTGGCCATGGACGCTGGGGACATTGTGCTGGTGCGGGGCAGCCTGGCGGATGTGCTCACTGCCCTGGATCTGTCCCGTACCGTGTTCCGCCGCATCCAGGCTAACTTGGTGTGGGCCATGGGGTACAATATTATGGGCATCCCCATTGCTGCAGGCGTGCTGTGGCCCCTTGTACACATGGGACTGCCACCACAGGCTGCTGCACTTGCGATGGCATTTTCTTCTGTGTGTGTTGTCCTGTCATCTCTGGCACTCAATATGTACTCCGCACCCGTGTCGGTGGACAAAGACGTTGGCCCAGGGCTGCCCAGCGGCCCTGGCGCGCTCGCGCAGCTGGATGAGTCGCTTGCAACGCAACGGGCCCCACCCGCAAGAAACTCGCAATCTGATCTGACGCTGCCCTTACTGCACGAACAAGACTCAGAAGATCATCGGAAACCGCTTTCATCCACCGGCTTGAGTCATGATGACAGTATGTTCACTCCCTCGTGCCATTGCCCATGCACTGCGTGCAAGGAGAAGCAGCACTTCTTGGCAGCCAGTGGAAAGCTATTTGCACGAGCTGAAAGCGACAGAAGCACTGCGGATGACGGTCAAGTCTGCAGCTGTGGAGCTTGTGGTCATTAAGTTAAGCAGAGTTCTTGCGCGCACTGCCCTTGTACCTAGGTACAACATGGGTCGTAGTCTCCTCCGAAGGTCCCCACTTGGCAAGCAAGGTCCCCTCGTGCACATGGAGGGCTGAACGACTGCCTGGCTGTACATTCTCGGCCCATGCTCCCAGGCCAAGGCTCGCCTTGCTACGTTGGACAAAACAATACATTGTATCACTCCCCACTAGCTGCAGCTGCCTCATTTCGACGCCTATTTGCTGCTCGTAGCCGCCCACTTCTCCGCCCAGAGGCGACGGTTTCCTTGTATCGCAGAAGCACTCTGTGCGCACGGTCTACCAGCCACGACTTGTGGGCAACGATGCTATCCAGCAGTGACGCTATGCGCTCATGGGTGTCCAAGTTGGGCGTGTCCCGGTACGCCGCTATGCCCACACGTGCCAGCGCCTCCATGAACTGACCCAGGGTGATGCTGGCACAGGAACGCACGACTCGCTCCCGGAACTGCCGCAGCCACACGCCGTCCGACACACGGAAGCGGCTGCGGCGCTGGCTGTCGGCCTTCTCGGGGCCGCTGGGGGGTGACTGAGCCACCAAGTCCCACGTCACAGCAGCTGCTGCAACGGCATCTGACTCTAACCCTTCAGAGCGCCCAGCTCTGCGCAGGCGGTGCAGATCAGACTGCATGATACTGGGCGCCAAGTGATGCCCAGGCAACAGTGCTGCAGCACCCTCTTCGCTGATCAGCTGCTCCGCGTGCCGCAGCTGTTCCCGGTTCAACACCGCTGCGTTCTGAGCCAGCTTGGAAAAGCCCAGGGAAGCCTCAGTGTTCTCAGTGGCAAGTAGGAACGCCAGGGCAATGTCGCGCTCAGCTAGAATCGACATGTCGCCGGTGTTGCTCACCAGCGGTGTCCGTGTGCTGTGTGTGCTGCCAGTTGTGCTGGTCACCGAGGGGTTGGAGGGATCATACAGCCCACAGTCGACAAACAGCTGCCTGAATGCAAGGTAGGACATGCGGTTCTCAAGGCGCCATTCCGGCAGCGACGTGTCCACAGTCAACGCCCCATCCTCGTCTCGCACCACCACGCCGGCCACCAGCCGACGCCTAGGACCGATGGTGTCCCCCGCCAAGGACTCCTCTGCAGCCGCCTGTGCAGCCTTGATGGCCAGCTCCCGGGACTGCACCCATGCTGAAGTCTGGTCGTCGGAGGCCACCCCCGTGACGGGGGGGGGGGGTGCGCCGCTGCGGGACAGCAGGGGTAGCTGGTGGCTGCGCACGCTCCGCTGCACGGCACACTCTGCCAGGTCCATGGCTGGCACAGTGGCGTACTCGGTGAAGATGCCAGACAGCAGCCGGCGCTCATGAATGAGCACCCCAATGGGCTTGCGCCTGGCTAGTTCCCGGCGAATGCCTGCCTGTGGGTTCACTTGCTGCGCCCGAGGCAGCACGTAATTGCTCACCAAGTGGTCCAGCTTCTCCGGCACAAACAAACGCATGGTCATGCCAGCTGCACGAAACAAGGCCTCAGGAAGCTGCAACTGGTCAGCTTTGTCTGCGCCTAGTGTGAAGGGCCCCCTTGTCCCCCCTGCCCCTCCTGGGCCCATCAGGCCTGTTGTGAGCTCCACTGCATGCGAGACAGTCTTCAAGGCTTGCCAGGGAGTGGCAGAGTCGCTGCTCGCGGACCGCAAGGCCCCAGTGCTGTGTTGTGACGCATCCACTGTCCCTGTTATTTTGAGCCTGGGGCCTCTCGCGCCGGAGTAGCTCGGAACACACGCGGCGCCTTTGCTGTTCACGCTTGCCAAGATGGACTGCAGTATGGTGGGCTTTGCGGGCTGGCCGGTCCAAAGCCCTGCAGCAGCCTGCGACATGTCTGAGGGGGACAGCTGCAGCATTTCAAACAGCTCCTGCTGCTGCGCATCTTGCCCCCCTGCAGCATCCTCCCCCATACCCGCCAGTAGCCGCACCTCCCGTGCATCCATGTTTAGGGAGGAGGCCTCCGATCGGATCAATTGGTCCACTGTCAGTGACTCCTCCCGCTTGGCCTCGGCTGCATCCTCGGCATCCGCCGACGACTGGGAGTCTTTGCGGTCTGCAGCTTGCTTGGACTGGCTCTTGGGCGAAGCACCTGCTCTGGCTGCGACAGATTCACCGGCGATGTGTGCGTGCCCTGCGGTCTTTGGGGACGAGTGTGGCTGTGACTGCCGGGCAAAGCTGTTCTTCCGTGCCATGACTTGAACCTTGAATGCGGCATTCTTCAACTTGCCCTTGCGATCAGAGCTGGTCGCTGCTGACGACCGCCGACGAGGTTGCCGTGCACTCGCGCTGTGGTGGTGCGGGGATGAGCCGTCCGGGTCTGAAAAGGGATTAATGAAGCCGACTGGCAGCCCTCCATCGCTGATATCGTTCCCAGAAACCTCTCCAGTATCAGACACGCCCGTCGCGGTGTCCAGTGCCAGCCTGCTGCCGGTCGCGCCCTCGGCCTTTCGGCGCTCGGCAGCGGCAGTCTGCATCATGTTGGTCACTTGCAAGGCACGAAGCACCGTCTGCACCTTTTGCAGTTTCTTGCGCCGAGAGGCCAGCGCCACTGCCATCCGGTGGCGCTGCTGCGCTAGCCCCACCGCCACTGTCAGCTCGCACAGCGCGTCGATGAACATGGCACGTGTGAGGGGAACACGCAGCCACTGCGCCATCTCAGAGCGACTCATGGGCTCGGCACCCACCTTGATCGTGCGTTGGAGCCACCTAGTCAGATTTGTATCCGGTATATTCGGTATATTTATTGCTCTTCAGGTCATAGTCAACCTGCTTTCAGCTGATTTCGACTTCTGGAGCAATCGGCGAGTGTGAAGCAAACCATCCAGGATCAAGCATGTCCGCTGCTGATGCTGCTGCACCTGTTGCTGCCCCCGCAAAACGGGGCCCCAATGAATTTCTCAACGCAATTATTGGGCGCCCAGTCCAAGTGAAACTCAACAGCGGAGTTGTGTGCAAAGGTAGTACTATGGGCTATACGCGGAAGTTGCTCGCAGGTCGCTCACCCCATTTTCTTTATAGGCGTGCTAGCATGCTTGGACGGATTCATGAACATTGCAATGGAACAAACCGAGGAATATGTTGACGGCAAGCTCTCTGAGAGTTTTGGTGATGCTTTCATCCGGGGAAACAACGGTGAGGGAGGCCGTGAAAAGTCGTCACGCAGGCTTGCTGCATGTAGATCCTTGCTTTACAGTGCTGTACATTAGCGGTATTCCCAAGCAGCTGTAAGGACGCGTAAAGATCTACTTGGCTGCTTGAACCTGGGTGATCACCAATCGATATGCTCCTGGATTCTCGAAGCACGGCAAGACGGTTGGCTGCTGCATGCAAGACATTCATTTCGAATACTCCCAGGTCAAGGCTCGCCTCGTTGCGTTGGACAAAACAAATCATTTTATCATTCCCCACTACAGGCCTGGCCAGCAAAATTTTCGGCCGGCAGGCCGACAAAAATTGGGGGGGTTCTTTTTCACATGGTCCTGAAAGCGGCTGGCTTTTGCCGAAATGCAGGGGCTTTCTGTCACATGCAGAGGCCCCCTGGAAATGCCCGACTTTTTTTGCACATGCTCAAGCCGGTGTTGGCTAGGCCTGCACTAGCTGCAACCACCACATGTCCATGCCTGGTCGATCCTCGTGGCTGTCCTCTTACCGCTCTTGCAGGGCCTCTCTGAAGCACCTGTGCATGCCCCCACCTGGGGCAGGGCAGCAACTAGCTATAGCTTTCAAAAGGAGCACAGCACGTCACCCCCACGCATAAATCCATAATGCATTTAGCCACAGTTGCTTGTTTGGCTACCAACCAAACTGCTCCACATGCAGCAACACCCTGCCCTGCCGACCGCCCGTGGCCGGTGAGTTGACTTCATCCACAGCAGCTATCACGTCACGGGACAGTGATTGGGGTCCACAAACATAACAGCATGCCGAGCCCTCATTGTAGCTGTCCATTCTGAGAGCTGCTTGCTTGATGAGGCTGCGTACATCAGGCTTGACATGTAGTATGAAGCTAGATGCTGGCAGGCCGAGGCCAAACCCCTGGCATTTGGCATGCAGGTTGCTAAGAACGCGTTCAAGGGGCTCCAAGTGTGCTCTATTGGAAATTGCAGCAGCACCACGCATAATGACGGGATTCTCCGTGCGGAACTCGGCCGCTTGGTCTTGCTGTACTCGTTGAGCAGGCGGGGAAGGCAGCGCACTTGGAGCTGCTGCCTTTGCTTCCGAGACATAAAGGTAAATACGTAGAATTCCATGCTTCCGTACTTGATCAAACTGTATGTCGTTTTGGGGGGCGTCAGCTGAAGCTTGGTTGCACTTTCCAAGCTCCTGTGCTTCATCTGGGCTCACTGGGACATCGGACACCTTTTTGCACGCGGAGCGCTGCTTGGTAGGATGCATGTGCTTTGCAATGAGAAGTTGAAAGAGTTCCATTGCTTCAACTGCTAGTGAGGCCTCGCGCACAGCCCACACCAAGGTGCAGCTGGAGCCCTGGCCAAGTTGCGATGCAGTCGCTTCGAGTACGGCAGTAATTCCAACACCTCCTGCTACGAATACATGCTCCTTGCTGCTGGATGAAATTGACTGGGGTTGCGAGTGTCTCCCAGATGGCAGATCGAACAGAAGCACGCTTGAATCAAGAATGCTGCCCGCGCTGGCACGGGCTAGCAGCCTTGCACTCCACGGTGTGCCAGCTCGGCACAAACCCGACACGCATGCGAGAGCTGTGTGGCCCCACGCACCCTGCTGATGGATAGGTTGTGATGCAACACGAATGAAGAAGTGCAGAATGCGTTCACCATTTTTCTTTGTCACGCCTGCAACTGAGAAGGGGTGGTGCATCAGGGAGATACTAGGAATCACCAGAGACAGCCACTGCCCCGGAGCAGGAGAGACTTGAGAGCATTTTTGAGAGATCTGAAGGTACACCACAGAAGCTGCACTCCCAGATGGATGGTCGCTTTTGCCCACGGGCCTTGCCATCAGCACCTTGCCGCTCGATGTGGCCCCATGGACAACGGCAACAAGCATCCGTTCCACCACAAGCACCACAAGGGGGAAAATAATGGTGAAATTCAACTCCACTCCACTATGACGCAGATGCAGGATAGTAAATAGAAAGACCAGGGCAGCGCCCAGCAGGTGGAGCACGTAGAAAAGGCCATATGCGGCTCGGCGCAAACACAGACGTGACGGCAACAAAATGAAGACAATAGCCGACAGACCGGCCAAGGTGCCTGCAAGTGGGTTGACTGAGCAGACAGTGCACCAGTGACCAAGAGCCCATGCAATGCCATTCCCTCCTGCATCTAGCGACTGCGAAACACGGACACCTTCCAAGCCTGCCGTGAAAACCATCCACAACCCATGCACAAGCAAGGTGGCAATGGCTGCCGAGCCCAAAGCAGTGTGGCCAAAGATGCTGCGATCATAGCTCACTCCGGCCCAGTGTAGAATCATGTGATGGCTCGCCGAACACAGGGAACCAAACAGCAACGCCAGCGATGAATTCCCGAGGGCCCTGCCGAACACTGCATCTGCCATGTTGATGTAGAACATGCTGCTGTACGCCCGAATTGATGCTGCAGTGCTCAGAACTATCATCAGAAGTACTGCACATCTCCATATATCAAAGCCGCACGATGTCGGGCGATTGACTTGCATCGTGCAACAAGTTGGTTTTAAGTTGAAGCAGAAAACAGCCAACTTGGACGGCAAGCACGGGCAGTAGTACAAAAAGGCCACACTAAATACTGTGGCGATCAAAACCAGTCCCATAGGTAGTAGCATTGGCTGGTTGACAGAAATGACTTCACCATCCACATAAGCCGAACCAGGCGCGCTGGAAAGCACTGACAGCAACGTCATGGGCACAGCCTCCAGCGGCATGTCCTTGAGTGGCTGAATAGTTGTGTTGAAGTTGAGCAATGTCGAATTCTTGTGCAAAGTTCGTAGACGAATTTTGCCTCCAATGTGGCTTCCTGGACCAACTACCGCACCGCTCTCAATGAGCACTTGCACGAATCGATCACTATTCGAAAATTGTGGCACAGGAACTTCGGTGCCGTACAAAGATGTGTTAGATGTGGACATGGAGAGGCCGCAAATACACTCTGTTGCTGGTTCATTTGCAGGGGGCAGCCTCAGCAAAGCAATCAGTTTGTTCTGGGATGTTGCACTCGGCGAGTCTGCATACACTCCTAGCAGCGAAACGTTGGCGCCCGAAGGTGCATGCGCGCAGGACAGGAAAGGTGGTGTTGAAGATGCATAATCAGGGTTGCTGATGTGGGCTGGAGAGGAGCGATCCGGCAGCCCGCCACCCCACCTGCAGCACGGATCTCCAAGCTCGTCGCCGTTCGTGTACCCATCCAGGTCGGAGTCGAGTGAGCACACTGTAAGGAAGTTTGCTAGTCATAATAGGGTGCTTTCAAATGCTGCAACTCAACTCACCATCAAGGTTCCAAACGGCGCGGCCGACAAGCTTGCCGAAGTCAGTTATGGCTCCTGCCGCTTCGCAGCGCTCATGCCCAAAGACCGCACAAATTCCGGTGCCAGAGCAAGACTTCAATTGCTCTTCCACAGACAGCTCATTCACATCGCAAGGAACTTTATTGCCGTTTGGTACGAAGCTCATGAACTGCCGATGCCCCGCGGCACGGGGCAGCAGCAAGCAAACATGCAATGCTGCTAGGCTGAGCACGTCAAGCGATTTCATTGGGATTTGGGCTTGTGGGTAACTCTGTGCATTAGATAAGCTTATCTGGGGTACAAGTGCTTTTTGCCGGCAAGTGTTTACTTGCCAAAGGTGGTTTGTGCGCTTTGAAGCTGCTCTCGAATCTCTTCAAGTGTAAATAAGTTACGTCGTGTATCAATACTTGAAAGGAGAGGCTGGAGCCGCGGCATGGAAGTAAACGCAGACCTGAAGCTACAACATGAATTGATTTGAAGGTGGTAGGACAGACAATAGGTGTGCTGTGAGAAGGCAGGCGCTAAATGAGCTTCAGTCGTTGTGTGGGGGGCGACTTGAAGCAAATGCTTGAAGCAAATGCTTGAAGCAAATGCTCGAAGCAACCGCCCCCTTGACCCGCAAAAAGCGCAATACAGTTCGTTTTTGCAGGCCAGTTTCAATTTCAAACCTTCTCAGAGTATCGAGACCTCGGCGTTGCTTTCTGCGTTTTGTCCACTTCGTATTCTCCTGCGTGTGAGGTGTCTGGCCGTCACACCTGGGCAGTGTATAGCCGTCTGGCAACTCCGCAAGAGCGTACCCCAGCCAATTCCAACGATGCAGTGGGGCAAGCAGCCTCAACCAGCAACCTCAAAAATTGTTGTGCTCAACATCGAGGGCATGACTTGCGCGTCATGTGTTTCGGCCGTTGCCTCAGCACTAGAATCAGTTGCAGGCGTAACGAAAGCTACTGTGAACTTGTCCCTCGAGCAGGCTCACGTACAGTACAATTACCTGCCAGGAAATGACCTGGAGGTGGGTTTTGTTCCTGTGTCTGACTCAGCTTTGTGTGAAGCAGTGGAGGCAGTTGGCTTCGGCGCTGCTGTGCATTCCTCCAAAACCCTGGCTTCCGAGAGTGAGCCATCAACAGGAACAGGTGGCGGAAAGCTTGTCATATCCATTGAGGGCATGACTTGTGCTTCCTGCGTATCCACTGTGGCAAATGCCCTGCAACGCCAAGACGGGGTGGTGGACGCATCGGTGGACCTCAGCACGGAGAATGCTACTTTGCAAATTGCACCTGATCACGAGCTAGACGATGCCTATGTAGTGTCGATCATTGCAGCAATTGAGCTGCTGGGCTTTGAAGCAAAAGAGCAGAGACGAAAGCTACCTGCACTGGCTACAATTGTCGGAGACGAGGTGCAGTGGGATCACGGCAGCCCGGAGCAGCAGCGCGCCAGGCTTCTTGGTGACTATGATAGTAGCTGCACCGATGCAGCAGCTGGTGTAGAGTCGCTGCAAATGCGACAGTCGGCCACAGTCGCCCGCTGGCGCACACGCTGCATCATCGCTGGGATATTTGCAGTGCCAAATTTGCTTATCACCATGCTCTTGCCGCTAACCATTCGTGCGGTGCAAGAGGGCTTGATGCAACCTGTACTCAATATACCAGGCCTATCTTGGAAGGCAGTGATTGGAGCAATCTTGGCCACGCCAGTGCAATTTGGATCTGCCATCCCATTCTATAGAAAAGCGTACCTGGCGGCAATGAACAGGTCGTTTGGAATGGACTTCTTGGTCGTTGTGGGCACAAGTGGTAAGCGGCCTTCGGATTTGAACTCACATCTCATGCTAGCTCACAAATACTCCTCGCAGTTGCATACATTGCGTCGGTGATTGATGTTGCCGTGGCAATCGCGAGTCAAGGTGAGACACAGGCAGAAGCCATGTTCGAGACCTCTTCAACACTTTTGTTCTTTGTGTTGCTGGGCAAGTTTATGGAGTACAAGGCTCGTTCTCGCACCTCATCTGCCATGTCTTCTCTAATGGCACTGCAATCTGATAGTGCCAGGGTGCTTCTACCCGACGCGGTTTCACACGCTGCTGGCAAGCAGGTTACTACTGCTACTCCCACCAACACTGCAGATGGACCACTGCCCGTTGGCTTGGTTGAGCATGATCGAGCATACTTGCATTTGTCTGCTGCTGACCACACTGGCTATGTCGAGCACACAGTACAAACGGCTCGGCTTCAACCGGGTGATGTGTTCAAAGTGTATTTTGGAGAGTCCTTTCCGGTTGACGGCATATTGCTAGTGGGCAACACATCCGTGGACGAAGCCATGCTAACTGGAGAGTCCGTGCCTGTGGAGCGGCGTGCGGGCAGTTCTGTCATGGGCTCAACTGTCAATGTTGGCGACGTGGTGCTGGCGCGTGCGACTGCATCGTTGGGTGACAGTGCTGTCAGTCGAATCGTGACTTTGGTGCAGGATGCACAAGCCAGCCGTACCAAAATGCAAGACATGACAGACCGTGTCGCCGCCTTCTTCGCACCAGTGGTCTTCCTCATTGCAATCATCACCTTCTTGGCATGGCTGGCAGCGACACTAAGCGGCCAAGTGTCCCATGAGTACATCCAGGCAGGCAGCACACCTGTGTTGTTCTCTTTGCGCTTTGGACTTTCTGTTGTAGTGATTGCTTGTCCCTGTGCTTTGGGCCTAGCCACGCCAACAGCTGTCATGGTGGGCACTGGTGTGGGTGCACGCAATGGCGTGCTTATCAAGGGGGGGGCTGCCCTCGAGGCAGCCGCAGAGGTGGACACAGTCATGCTAGATAAAACAGGTACGATTACAACCGGCCTTCCTGTGGTGACAGATGTCATTCTGACACCTTGGGCCGCGCCTCACTCAGCAGGGCCAGGCGCAGCTGCCACAGGGAATCAGACAGCAAACACGCCCACTGCGCCCTCTTGTTGTGCTCCAGAGGGAATTGAGTCATCTGGACTGGTGATACAGACCCTGCCCGAATTGCTTGCAGTTGCCATAGCCTTGGAAAGTGGGTCAGACCATCCAATCAGCCAAGCCGTCCAAGGCCTCGCACAGGCAGCCCACCGATCGCACGTTCGGCAGCTCATCTCAGGGTACCCAAATACGTACTCAAAGGCGCAAGGTCTCATCCCGATGGTCGCTACTGTACCTGGCTCTCACAAGGTAGTCCCTGGCGCCGGTGTACAGTGTGTTTTAGCGCATTACGGGCAAGCATTTGCCGGCAGCTTCAGTTGGATGCAGCAGCTGGGTATGTCAGCAAGCCAAACAGTATCTGCTGAGGTGCGTGCGCAGCAGCGAATGGGCAAAACTGTGATTTGCGTCGCGACAGAGAGTCGAGTACAGGGATTGATTGCAGTCGCAGAT
>Ga0115011_10003345_pt1 | contig 10906 bp, 6 predicted proteins | sample TroAtlMetagenome_2_FD_88705 | JGI IMG/M metagenome (GOLD analysis project Ga0115011, IMG submission 88705) | Marine eukaryotic phytoplankton communities from Atlantic Ocean - Tropical Atlantic ANT8 Metagenome | ecosystem: Environmental > Aquatic > Marine > Oceanic | place: Tropical Atlantic... | reverse complement strand
GGCTGTAATTCTATGGTGGGCAATATCGGAGATGACTCCGCTTCAAGATAAACAAGGAAGATTGCTTGAACAATTTATCTCAGAATCAAATGATCAAAATAGCCAAGTTATCATAGATATACACAAAACTGCAGAGAGCAATTTTGTCGCACAAACAGATTCAAAGAATGAATACGGAGCCCTCTTGTCTGCAGTCGAGGAATCCGGAGTGTCACTAAAAAACCACTTTGACTACACGTTTAGCGGGAAGAAATCTGACAAGGAATTCAACGATTCAATACTACAGAGACTACAAAGAGATTCATCCGGACAAATCCAGTACGGCCTGGACTTACAAGGCGGATCTTCATTTCTTGTAGAAATGCAGATAAATAGCACAAACGACGTTGATTATGATGGAGCCCTTTCGCAGGCAGTGGAAGTTCTCCGAAGCCGGGTAGATAAAGAGTTCCTGGGCGTGGTTGAACCAGACATCCGGCCATTAGGTGAAGATAAAATAATGATCCAGCTGCCTGGCCTTTCAGCAGCCGATCAATCCAAGGCTCGTAAAATTGTAACGGAAGCTGCTTTCCTTGAATTTGGCCTTGTTCATGAGAATTCTGACGCTCTGATCGCTAATGGCATCACACCTCAAGGGTACAAGAAGTTTTCCAAGACTCGAAGAGATCCACAAGGGAATGAATACACAGAGGAACTCCTAGTCGAACTTCCAAACAAATATGGCTTAAAGGGCGAACAAATTAAAGATGCCAGACCAAGCCGAGACCCACTAACTTCAAACCCCTTGATTTTGTTTACATTCAATACTGAAGGCGCAGCTGCCATGGGCAGCCTTAGTGGCAATAACGTGGGAAGAGCGATGGCCATAATCCTTGACGGAAAACTTATGTCGGCGCCAGTGCTTCAGGAGCAGATTACAAGTAATGGGCAAATCACCGGTGACTTTAAAATGCAGGAAGCTGCAACTGTCGCTAATTCCCTTCTAAACCCTTTAAAGGCTCCGCTCAAAATCGAGGAAGAGATGAGTGTCGAACCAAGTTTAGGTAAGGATTCGGTGGACAGCGGTAAACGTGCTGCGCTCTATGGCGTAATCGCCGTGGCAATATTCATGTTAATTTACTACTGGTTCGCAGGCATAGTAGCCAACTTCGCACTTATTCTTAACCTAATAATACTCTTGGGTGTAATGTGCTATCTTGATGCCGCCCTTACACTGCCTGGTATAGCGGGCATCGTGTTGACAATCGGCATGGCTATTGATGCCAACGTTCTAATTTTTGAACGTATCCGGGAAGAACTTAAATCAGGCAAAGGAATCCAAGGAGCAGTCGAGACCGGTTACGCACGAGCGTTTAGCACAATTGTCGACGCTAACCTCACTACACTCATTGTCTCAGTCATCCTCATGATAATGGGCACTGGCCCAGTCAAAGGATTTGGCGTCACGCTTACCGTTGGTATCTGCGCCAGCATGTTCACAGCTCTGGTGGTAACTCGACTAGTATTCGATGTATTTCGAAACTTCGGAGCTGACCACGGCTTGCGATTACTTCAACAACCAAAATTAAACTTCATGGGTTTTTCTAAAGTTGCATTCGCGACTTCGTGGTTGTTAGTAATAATTGGCATCGGTTACGGCTTCTCACGAGGTAGCGATGCCATGGGCATAGACTTCAAAGGAGGCGATCGAATCACAATGGAGTTTAGCAATAAGAAAACAGAAACAGAACTTCGCGATACGATAAAAGAAAGTCTTGGAGCAACATTAGCTGACGGAGCATTGATACAATATCAATCTGGTGGAGGAAGCAAAGAACGCCTCCAGATTACTGTAAATTTTGGTGATGGCGAAAAAACTTTTGAAGCATTGAACATCGGATTTCCAGACGCAGAATTTAAGAAAGTCAGCCAACTAAGGACAGGAGCCAGCATCAGTAATGAAATTCTGCAAACTGCCACCAAGTCACTACTTATTGCTCTGTTTGCAATTCTTGTTTATGTAACATTCCGTTACGAATTCTCATTCGCACTCGGCGCTATCCTCGCTATCATACATGATATACTTATGACCATGGGCATCTTTTTCATTTGGGGTGGCGAATTAAGCGCGCCCGTAATGGCTGCTTTACTTACCATCATAGGTTTTTCAATCAATGACACTATCGTGATATTTGACCGAATTCGTGAAGACTTAAAACTCGGCCTTCCGGGAACGTTCACTGAGATCATGAATGGAGCGATCGCTAAGACGCTAAGCCGCACAATCATTACTTCCGGAACAACACTAATAGCCGCAGGATCACTTTTCTTTCTGGGAGGCGGGGCCATACACTCATTTGCATTCATACTTCTTGCAGGTGTTCTCACTGGTACCTTCTCTAGTATTTTTATCGCCGGTTCCCTCGTGCTATGGCGTAATAAAGGAGAAAAACCAAAGCTCGCTGACGAAACCGTAATTACTCAACACAGCATTTCCTCATCCGAGGCTTAATAATATATATCCATTTAATTTCAGGCAAAGTCGCCTAGCCCATGCTTGGCGACTTTCTTTTTAGGTTTTTATCGATTAAATAACGCAGTCCCTCATGGAATAATATGATTCTCTTGGCTACCAGCGATACTGTTTTTAATGAAACCGCACTGACGGTTGATCCTATCAACTGGGTTTGGTTCATAGGAGCTGTACTGGTATTCCTCGCCTTAGATCTTGGTATATTTCACCGCAAACCCCATGTAGTTGGATTCGGTGAAGCAATGATGTGGACAAGCATCTGGGGTTCAATGTCTATGTTATTTGCTTTTTGGATCGCCCCAGCAATGGCCGGTGAACAATGGACAGGAGACCATACCAAATTGTTCATAACTGGGTACGTAGTCGAGTTATCCCTGTCAATGGACAATGTTTTTGTTATCGCTCTAATCTTCTCATTCTTTCGTGTGCCAGCGGAATTCCAACATCGTGTCCTCTTTTGGGGAATCCTTGGCGCACTCGCAATGCGAGCTGTAATGATCCTCGCGGGAGCCAGCTTAATACAACAGTTTCATTGGATTCTATACTTATTTGGAGCTTTCCTTTTAGTGACTGGGATAAAGATGCTGTTCGCCGGAGACGAGGAGGTTGAGCCAGAAAAAAATATTGCTATCCGATTGGCTCGTAAATTTTATCCAATCTCTTCTCAATTCGAGGGACAGAAATTTTTTACGAAATTGAATGGACAACGCGCCATGACCCCTCTGGCGCTATGCCTAATCATGGTAGAAACCACCGACCTAATTTTTGCTGTTGATTCAATTCCAGCCATATTTGGCATCACTAGGGAGGCGTTCATAATTTTCACATCGAATGTGTTTGCAATTTTAGGACTCAGGTCGCTCTATTTCTTGCTAGTTGGACTACTTCGACACTTTTGCTATCTCAAATACGGACTGGCACTTGTTTTGGTTTTCATCGGTTTTAAAATGCTAATAGTGCTTTGGGAAGGCCGACCATCATGGCTCGTTTTTGAGCATAACCATAATCTCGTACTTATCATCGTCGGGACAATCCTTGGGCTATCAATCGCAATTTCTCTTCTAGCATCAAAATGGGGGCCAAAAGAATCCAAAAAGGATTCGTAAAAGTAGCGATAACGTCTTGGCCAAATCAATTTAAGTTTATGTACAAAATCAATAACACTATTCGGATAATAAGGAGGATCCAGATTCTAGCGTGAAATATCGCTGGAATCTCGCACCGTCACAACCGTTACTAACTGGCCAACTAATTCGCGAACTACCTCTCTCGCCTCTATTGGCGCAATGCCTCGTAAACCGAGGAGTTGTCACAAAAGAGGAAGTCAGCGATTATCTTAAGCCCAAGCTTAAGCTGTTGGCTGATCCATTTCTGATTCCTAATATGGAAGTCGCCATAGAGCGACTTTGGGAAGCACGCAGTAATAACGAGCGGTTGTTGATTTATGGTGACTATGACGCGGATGGCATTACCTCAACCGCCCTGTTAGTAGAAGCATTAACGGAACTCGGCTGGAATGTGCAGGCCTATCTCCCAGGCCGGTTTGACGACGGTTATGGACTTAGCCCAGTCTCTGTCGAAAAATGTATGAGGCGATTTGAGATCAACCTATTGTTAGCCGTCGACTGTGGTTCTACATCTAATGAAGCCATAGATTGTCTTAATAAGAATAATGTTGACGTGATAGTCCTCGACCATCACCAGCTGAGCACTCCCGCGCCAAGCCCTGTGGCGATGGTTAACCCACAACTCAACAATGATTATCCTAATTTTCAGGAACTATGTTCAGTTGGCCTCGCTTTTAAGCTCATCCACGCAATCGTCAAACGAGGAAGGCAAGAAGGGCTACAAAAAGAACGCGATCTCGATTTGAAGCGATATCTGGACCTCGTTGCAATTGGAACAGTAGCCGACCTTGTTCCGTTGGTAGGTGAAAACCGAAAACTTCTTCGATTCGGCCTAGAACAACTTAGTGAAACCATCCGCCCTGGTTTAGTTGCTCTAAAGAAAATCGTTAATATTAAGCCTCCAGTTAGCGTATTCAACGTGGGATTCAACCTAGGTCCACGAATCAACGCAGCTGGCCGAATGGAAAATCCTGCTGCAGCCCTTGATCTACTCTTATCAAAAGATATCTGTACGGCAGAAAAAAATGCAAAAATACTTGATGATTTCAATCGTGATCGCCAGAAAGTAGAACGAGACATCTCTACTAAGGCAATTGAAAATATCGAAAATAAATTCGATCCTGAAAAGGATTTCGTCATTGTCGAAGGAGATATGGAATGGCATCTAGGCGTTATCGGCATTGTAGCATCTCGGGTTATGCGCAAGTTTTATCGGCCAACATTCATCCTAGCTAGGGATGGAGATGGCTGGAAAGGTTCCGCACGAAGCATTGAAGGATTTGACCTAGCCGAAGCGATGCGCGATTGCGATGATCTTCTTAATGACCATGGAGGCCACGCAATGGCAGCGGGCGTCTCGGTCAAGCCCGGGAAACTCGATGCATTTCGTGAACGTATTAATGAAATCGCTAAGAAATCAATTAGTTCAGAAATGTTTCAGGCTCCACTAAAGTTAGACGCCGAAACAAACCTCTCAGAAATGACCCTCGTTCGAATTCAGGAAATGCAACAGATTGAGCCAACAGGCCAAGGCAATCCAGAAATTCAGCTACTTATTCCAAATCTTACAATGTCTGGCCCGATTTACCGTATAGGCAAAGAAAAACAACACGTAAAATTCTGGGCAAATGACGAAGGTGAGTCCTGTGAGGTAATCGCATGGAATCTAAAGTCTGAGGATGAACCAAAAGGTAAATTTGATCTTGCCGTCGCACCGCAAGTCAACAGCTTTAACGGGCATCTCTCCGTCCAACTCAAACTCATAGACTGGCGCCCAACTGAAACATAAAATTATCGATTACAGTAATTATACACCTTACGTATAATACTCCAAAACCTTTAGATTGAATAAGGGGTCAAACTTCTAACGTAGCCATTCTGCGTATTCCTTTACGCAATGGCAGCCAACCCAGAAAAAATGATACAAAAAGAAAAACCAAAGACCCCATCCCAAACGTCAAAGAAGAACTTCCGCCAAAAGCCCAAAAAGATGTAACAGCCATTAGGCCCACCATGCCAACAATATAAATAAAACTCAAAACTAGACAAAGCGTACCTCCAAAACCACTAACAATCTTACTAGGGTTTTCTTCTCGAAAATTCGGATATAAAGCACCAAGCCCCAAAGCCAAAGCATTCAATGTAAACGACATCACTCCTATGGCCACCGTAAAATAGATCATCCGATCAACTTTCACAGAAAGCATCATACAAGAAGCACCAACCAAAGCCATCGTTACTATCATTGACACCACCGTAGAAAACAAAAACTTTGTCATCAGAGTCCTTCTCATTCCCAAAGGTGCCATCCCTATAATCCAAATGCGTTTACCCTCGAGTGATATTTGCGGAAACACAAAACGTGTCGTTAAAGTCGCTAGGTTTAACGCGCAAGCGCCAAGGTTTAAATATGAAGTAAGATCAACCCAAAAATCACTGGTTAATCGGTGAGAAAAATATCTCAAATTCATTATATAGGCTACCAGCAATCCTAATAAAACAAGTGATTGCCCCCATTGAGTAGTATCCCGCCAAAATGTAAGAATGTCTTTAACAATTAATGCTCTTGAATCGCTTTTAGACCACCAAAAAAAATTGGCCAAACGATCTAAAAATTTAGGCTCAAAAGCTGATCGACCACTTTCCTTATTATGTAAAAAACTCCATAAAGATGCTTTCCGGCCTCGACTATTCACCGCAGACAACGAAGAGAAAAAGAGGCCTCCTGACCTTGTCGCAGCAAGGTAACCAAAAAACAAAGTGTGACTTAATAATACTAAGCCGAAAAAAAATGCACCCATCACTGCGCCCTCAATCCACTGCGTTAAACCACTAGACACCCAATAGCTTGGCAAAAAAGGAAATAGCGAGAACTGAGTACGTGCCAGCAATCGGTCAACAACATCTAAGACACGAGTCTCGAGCATCTCATCAGTCACAACTTCAGGCTGAAGCCAAGAACTAATAAAAACGATCACAAGAATAACAACAAATATCGCAGCAATCTGAAATACCAGCCGGCCCAGCCAGCGAGCCAAAAATAACGCAACCCAACTACCGAAAATCCCAGGTAAAACCACAAACAACCCAACAAATACCGGAGTTACAAAATAGAAATCCCAAGACGCGTTATAAGTTTCCCCATAAGCTATTACCAGTGGTGCTATCAAAAAAAGAAACGCCCAAGACGCTAAAACTCCAGATTCAAATATTTTCCATCTATAAATTACCTTATGCGCCACAGGAAGTGTAAGCAGAAAATGTGTTTCTCTATTTCGAAAAAGGTTAGTGAAGTTTATAATTACATTACTAAGCAACAGTAAGAAAAACAAAAACGCAAACAGCAAGAATATCATTCTCTCGATCAACACAGGCCCCAAACCAGGAAAACTAGAAGTAAATTGTAAACCTTTTCGGAATAATTCAAACGCTAACCAAGCATAAGCAACTACAAACAACCCCATAAGAAATGCATGTAATCGAGAACTTGATACTGCCAACTTCAACCGGCGCCAGTTCTGAATCTGATTAACCTTAAACAAGAGCCGCCAGTGCGAAATATGTTTTAGATCACCCATCAGTTTCCGTAGTTAACGATAAGAAAATAGATTCAAGCTTACTGTCTCGATTGGCAGCTTTTAATTCTGAATGTGACCCCAAGGCGACAATTTTACCTTGATTCATAATGCCAATTCGATCTGCCATTTCCTCCGCCACACTTAGCTGATGAGTAGAAACAAACACCGTCATCCCTTGATCAGCTCGCTCACGCAGAATATCTTTCAACACTCTGGCATGGTGCGGATCCAGCCCTACCATTGGCTCATCTAGCACAAATACTTCTGGAGCATGCATCAATGCAGAAACGATAGCTACACGCTGCTTAGTACCATGCGAGAGACTCTCGATCGGCTTGACTAAAAAGTCACCAAGGCTAAAACAATCAGACAGATTTTCAGATTCATTTTTTATATCCGATTCATCCATTCCAAATAATTGGCCAGTAAAGCGAAAAAATTCACTGGGTGTTAGCTTATCGTAGAGGAAAGGAAAATCAGGTAAATATGCCATTCGCTTGCGAGCATCAAGCGGATCCAATTCAATGTTATGCCCACAAATATGGACTGATCCTCTGGTAGGTTTCATTAGTCCCGCCATAACCTTAATGGTTGTAGTTTTACCAGCTGCATTAGGACCCAAAATCACAAAAAACTCACCTTTAGGAATCGACAAGTTGATATCGTCAACCGCAGTCAAGTCTCCAAAACATTTGGATAACCCCTTAATTTCAATCATGGTTCTTTTGTTTTTCTGAGCGGAATGCTTTCATTGTCTATAACCAGTTGACCCGGAAACTGTACTTGTAGAATTTCACCGACTCGACTAATTCGAATAATAATATCCCGCTCCCCCGGCAGCTTAGCCTCCAATCTGTAAATTCGAACCCGGGTATTGCCCAAGCGCATAAAGTCGTTAAATGCTTGCCACTCTAATCCCAACTTAATAGAAGCTGCATCAACTTGATTCTTGAGCTGTTCAGAAACCGAACCAACATCTTTAGGGAGCATTTTCTGTATCAACCCTCCCAAAGTTGGGCCTGCCAACTGATTAACCATCTTAAAGGGATCATTCAACTGCTCAAATGATACTGAACGTTCCCATTCACCTAGCGACCCTTCGTGCTTAACGTTTAGCACTTGGTTAGTAACATGAGTCTGAAACTCCCAGAGGTCCTGCTCTGAATCAAGGGTGGCATAAAGACTTTGCCAGTTTAGTTCTGCATCAAGACCAGTTCGCAGTGTAAACCGCAATTTACTTTTCAATGGCTCTAACTTTAACCGTCCATCTACAGAAAGCGTGTAACCGTCAATAGACTCTACACGTCCAACCGGTTGGTTTGTCCCTCGAAAATAAATTTCATCAGGAATAATCTCCCATCGAATAAATCCGATAGATTGATCATTATTAAAGACCTGCAAATTGGAAGCATCAGGGGCATTAAATATTTTTTCAATTACAACAGGAAGTGACACCTTACTTCCTCGGCCGGCATCCCCATATTCAGCACGCCATAATAGAAAACTCATGGCTATCCAGAAAAGAAAGAGAACTGGAAAAACCAACCGACGCACAGGCAAAAAATGATTAGTTTCGCTTCGAAGGAATATTAACAGTCACTCCTGGCTTGAGATCACGTGGATTCCTCGCCAAACGCGGATTGGCAGCCTTTAGCTGCGCAAACGGTATCCCGTACTGCCTTGCAACCGAATACAGGCTCTCCTTTGGCTTAAGTTTATGGATTCTACTCCCATTAACAGCGGGAGAGGTACTTGAGCCAGTTCTACTCCCCAACGACTGAGAACTTGAAGGTGATTGCTGCACAGGTAATCCGACAGGTTTAGAGGCTAAATTAGTCGAAAAATCCTCGCCTCTCTGATTCAAGCGGCCTCGCATGGCCTCCACCTGAGTTTTAAGATTGGCATTATCAGCATCAGCTTTTGCTAACTTTGTTCGCAAGGTATGAATCGCGTTTATTTCCGAAAGCGGAATAGGTGCCATCGCGATATCCTTAGCAATCTCTTTTTTACATACCTTGATCATTCCTACGATATTATTAGCATGCTTAGAGTCTGGCTTAAGAAAAATGTGTCGCTGGAAATGATAACACGCTGCAACGTAATCCGTGTGATCCTCACTACTTGGCGAATAGAAAATTAGAGCAAGCTCAAAATGAGCCAAATCGTTGGCAGGGTTATTGGCGATAGCCTTCTCAAAAGACAAAATAGAACCAGCTATGTCCTTTCTGGCCAGTCGGTTCTTGCCGCGGACAAAATCCGGGTCATCCTCGTGATTGACGTTACTGCCAGTCGCTGGGTCACAGCCCATCGCAATTAATGCAAAAGTCGCAACAGCCAAGAACTGCATCAAGCCAGCCCGGAACTTCATCGGAGAGGAGCCTATACGGAATTGCGGAACAAAGGCAACTCTCTTGATGGCAAAACGCTTTTTCTTCCAGCATAAAGTCTCTACACTATCTTCGTGCCGCGCGTAAACGAGAGGGAAACACTGGAGCGACAACCCAGAATGGGGTTGGAATGGATCGGCATCTTGATGATAGCCTTTTCTATACTCTATATCCTATCTTTATTTAGTTACAGCACAACCGATCCACCGTTAAATTCCAAAAATTTGGAAAATGGCTATCATAATATGATTGGCCCAGTCGGAGCTTATCTCTCATACATTTCATTCATTGCTATTGGATTCGCGGCCTACATGATGCCATTACTACTGCTTCTTTTCGGGATGGCATTTTTACATCCTTTTTTTTACTACCTTCGCAAATCTTGGCGAGAGCCTGTCGCAGCATTAATCTACACCCTTGCCTTGATGGGTTTATTACAGGTGCTAAATATAAAATTTGGAATTACTTTTTGGGCAGAAGGATTCCAGCTAGGCGGTGTTATTGGACAAAAAATCATTTATCCTATCTTTCAAATCTTCGGCACTGCCGGAGCAATCATAATTTATTCGGCACTTATAATTTCGAGTTTTTATTTCTTAACTAACATACAGCCTGTCGAGTTATGGTCCCGAATCATAGAAGCCTGGGAAAACTGGAACAGCCGACGAGCAGATTCCTCCTTTGCCGCCACTGTTTCAACAGAGAAAAAACTAAAACGTAAGGCAAACCAAATAGACAAGGCGATCGATAAACAAAAGAAGGTCATTGAAAAAGAAATCGAAAAAACAGCTGAGGAACTTGAAACTAATCAAGGACTCGGTGCTGATCTTAAGCCTGTTCCAGAGCCAACAATACGAGACCTCAGTATAACTGAGCCAAAACCACAGGAGGCTGAAACAAAAAAAACCCCTGGTGAAGTAGAAATGGGAGAGGTCATCACCGCAGAAGAAGTTAAGGCGTCCATAGAGCAACCAAGCAATGAATCAAGCGAAACAAATAAAATTCCTGAAAAACCTGAATCTGAAATAGTAGAATCAACGAATTCAGTTGATCATGAGGCTATCAGTACTAACGAAGCGATTGGCAAAGAGGAAGATTCAGAATCTAATACACAAGATAACCCCGAAGCGAACCCTGCCCTAGAGAAGCCGACGACGAAAAAACCTAAACTATCAAAACCTCTTACTGCACATAAGGGACCCTTATCAGTTGCTCAAACTCCAAAAGTTAAAGACTACAAACTGCCAAAGTCTCTACTTCTTGACGAACCTGAAGAGTCAGAAGCTCCAGCTGAGCCTCGTG
>Ga0115011_10003343_pt1 | contig 10908 bp, 13 predicted proteins | sample TroAtlMetagenome_2_FD_88705 | JGI IMG/M metagenome (GOLD analysis project Ga0115011, IMG submission 88705) | Marine eukaryotic phytoplankton communities from Atlantic Ocean - Tropical Atlantic ANT8 Metagenome | ecosystem: Environmental > Aquatic > Marine > Oceanic | place: Tropical Atlantic... | reverse complement strand
CCCGATCCAAAAAGAACAGCATCTTCAGCTCCTTCTAATTCAGCAATTTTTTTTGATGCAGATAATTGATTAGGTGTGTTAAAGTATCTTGGATATGCATCACTTTTTAGATAATCATAAGTGATTGATGGGTATATCGGTGTAATATTACCGTAAAATTTATCATCGTTTATTCCTCCGGAATGAATACATTTGGTACTTAATTTTTTTGACATATTTTAACTTGAAATCCAATCAATAATTGATTGATCATCTGGTTTGGTTCTAGGTGAAATAACTCTAACAATATAACCATTTTCATCAATCAAATATTTTTGAAAGTTCCAAGATACAGAAGAATCTAATACACCATTCTCACTTTTTTTAGTTAAAAACTTATAGATTGGGTGCATACTAAATCCCTTCACAGAAATTTTGCTCATCATAGGAAAACTTACACCATAATTTTCTTTACAAAAAGAGGCAATTTTTTCGTTTGATCCCGGCTCCTGCCACAAGAAATTATTAGCTGGAAAACCAACGATAATAAAATTATCATCTTTATATTGCTTGTATAATTTTTCCAAATTTTCGTATTGATAAGTTAAACCACATTTAGATGCAGTATTAACAACCATAACCTTCTTCCCTTTCAAACTTTTAAAATCAAAATCATTACCATAAATATCCTGTACGTTAAAAGTATGTATTGATTTTGGCACAGCATTGCTAGTTTGTGAAAAGATACAATTAAAAAAGAAAAACATAGATAAACTTAAAATTATTTTCATATTCGTTATTTAAATTATTTCGGCTGATAAATTTGCATCAATCAACCTCTTCAACCTTGGTTTTAAATCAATAAGTGTACCAGACTTTACAGAACATTTACCTTTATAGTGAACTATCAACGTACACTGTTCAGCTTGAAGCGGAGTGTGATCACATATATTAATCAATGATTCAATAACGTGGTCAAAAGTATTAAAATCATCATTGTAAAGTATGATTTGATATTCATCACCCTTTTGCTCATCAATAGAAAAATCTTTTTTTTCTTTCTCTTTAACACTCATAACCAGCTAGTTATGATCAAATTTACAACTTTTAAAATAAGTTAAATTGATTTTATAATTTCAATGAAATCATCAGGCTTCAACGATGCTCCTCCAATTAAACCTCCATCTACATCAATTTGATCAAAAATATCCTTTGCTGATTCTGGTTTAACACTACCACCATATATTATTGGTAAATTATCAGATATTGAACTTGAGTACTTTATTTTAAATTTTTCTCTAATAAAATTATGCATTTCTTGCGCTTGGCTTGGCTTGGCAGTAAGACCAGTTCCAATGGCCCATACAGGCTCATATGCTATAATTAGTTTGTCTGGATTAATATTTGTTAAATTAAAAATCGTACTATTTAATTGATCTTCTACAACAGAATATTGTCTATTTAAGTTTCTAGCCTCCAAATCCTCACCAATGCAAAGAAAAATCTCAAAATTATTCTTTAGACACAATTCAATTTTCTTCAAAAGCATTTGATCTGTTTCTTTGAAAACAGTTCGTCTTTCAGAGTGACCAATTATTACACTATTTATATCAATGCTTTGAAGCATTGAACATGATACATCACCTGTCAAAGCACCTTTTGCATGGTGAGATACATTTTGAGCTAGAACTTTAATCTCAGTGGAATTACACTTAACTTTTGCATCCTTTAAAAAAGGAAACGATGGAGATACATATACTTCACAATTATTATTGGAATTATTCTTTTCAATAATAGAATCAATCAAACTAATTGATTCACTCAAATTATTATTCATTTTCCAATTTCCTGCAACAATTTTTCTTCTCATATTTAATTTATTCTTGGGTCTAGTAATTTGTAAATATAATCTACAAAGATATTAATCATTATAAAAGAAAAACTTACAACTATAACAGCTCCTATAATTACAGGAACATCTAATAAATTTAAAGAATTAACTATTTCTCTACCTAAGCCATTCCATCCAAAAATATATTCTACAAATACCGAACCTGCCAATAAGCTTGCAAACCATCCAGAAAGTGCTGTAACAACTGGGTTAAGGGAATTTTTTATACAATGATTGAGAATTACCTTGGATTTTGTTAAACCTTTGGCATATGCTGTAATCACGTAATTTTTTTTTAATGTTTCAATTAAAGAATTTCTCATCATCATACTAATTACTGCAATTGGTCTAATTCCCAATACAATTGAGGGTAATATTAAATTTTTAAGTTCTAATTTATAATTCTCACCAAAGTCATCTAACTCAAATAAACTTCCAGTCATATTCAATCCTGTAAAATCTGCTAAAACAAAGCCAAAAATCCATGCAAAAATTATTGAACTAAGAAAAGATGGCATACTCATTCCAAACGTACTAAAAAGCTGGATAGAATTGTCAAAAAAAGTTCCTTTGTATAATGCTGATATAATCCCAAGAAATAATCCAAAAATTGTAGCAAATAATATTGATGAAATTGCTAAGATAACAGTGTTGGGAAAAGTATTTAGAATTATTGTTGAAACTTTAACACCTCTTCTTTGATAGGATTCTCTTAAATATGGAAATTTTAATACAAGAGTTGAGTTTTTAAAGTTCAATATTTTGGTATAAGAATATTTATTCTCATTTAAAAAGTTAATTTTTTCAGGATTTTTAGAATGAATTGAAATTATTGATAAATCATTTAGATAATATAGGTACTGTTTAAAAATAGGCTCATTAAAACCATATTTTTTTTTTATTATCTCTAGCTGCTTAACATCCTCATTTTGATCCATCATCATTCTGGCAGGGTCACCGGGCAAAATCTGAAAAAGGAAAAATATTACGGTTACAACACCAAATAATGTAAACAAGATGTTTAGTAATTTCATTTAAATCAATGATTTATTAGAATCAAAGCAAAAACAGAGTAGTTTATAATATCTTGATAATTTGCATCTATACCTTCACTTATCAGGGTCTCACCATCGTTATCTTCAATTTGTTTTACTCTAAGTAATTTTTGAATTATTAAATCAGTTAATGAACTAATTCTCATTTCTCTCCATGCCTCACCATAATCATAATTTTTATCCTTCATTAAAGTTTTAACAATTTCAATGTGTTTTTTGTAGTTACTGACAGCTGTATCCATATCCATATCTGGCTCATCAACAACACCTAATTCAATTTGAATCAATGACATAACAGAATAATTTATTATTCCAATAAATTCAGATGCCTGTCCTTCATCAATTTTTTTCATTTTATTAGTTTGTAGACTCCTAATTCTTTGAGCTTTAATGTAAATCTGGTCAGTAAGGGATGGAAGTCTTAAAATTCTCCATGCACTTCCGTAATCTTTCATTTTTTTAGAAAAAATTTCTAAACAAATTTTAATTATGGAGTCAAATTGATTTTCAGTTGTCACAAAAAGTTATTTTATGTAAATTTCGATTAAAATTACCTAATAAACTAATTCACTAAATGAATATTAATATCAGAGGAAAGCTTTATGACTTAACATATCCAAAAGTTATGGGAATTTTAAATTTAACTCCTGATTCATTCTATGATGGTGGTAAATTCAAAGATTTAAATGATATAGATTATCACATATCTAAAATGATTAATGATGGTCTGGATATTTTGGATGTCGGAGGCTACAGTACTCGTCCAGGAGCCAAAGAAATTAGTTTAGATGAGGAAATGTCTAGAGTAATACCGGTATTTAAATACATTAGAAAAAAGTTTCCTGAATTGATAATATCTGTTGATACATTTAGATCTAAAGTTTCTGAAGCCTGTCTCAATGAGGGTGCAGATATCATTAATGATATTAGCTCGGGTATGAGTGACAAGAATATGATGAAAACTATTTCAAATTTCAATTGTCCATATATAATTATGCATATGTTAGGAAATCCTCAAGTCATGCAGAATTCTCCAAAGTATGAAAATGCAGTGATTGAAATAATTCAATTTCTTTCTGAACGAATAAAAATTGCTCGAGATCATGGTATAACTGATTTAATATCAGATCCTGGATTTGGATTTGGAAAAACAATTGAAAACAATTTTGAAATCCTAAATAATTTAGAAAAATTCAAAATTTTAGACATACCGATACTTACTGGTTTTTCAAGAAAATCTATGATTTACAAAACATTAAAAACATCCAGTGATAACGCTCTAGATGGTACATCTTCCTTAAATACAATAGCTTTAACAAAAGGCGCAAAAATTCTAAGAGTTCACGATGTTAAAGAAGCAAAAGAATGCATTATTTTATATGAAAAAACAATAAGTAGTCTATTTTGACTAATTTTGTAAGACTTTGGAAATCCTCGACTTAATAAAATCCACAATTTTACCAATTATCGATCTTATACTTGTTGCCTTAATGCTATATTATGCTTATAAATTAGTAAGGGGAACAGCAGCTATTATTGTTTTTAGAGGATTTGTAATTATATATGTTATTTGGTGGATCACTGATTTACTAAATATGAATATTTTAAGCAGTATTTTAGGTGGTTTTATAGGTGTTGGTGTATTTGCTGTAATAATAGTATTTCAACAAGAAATTAGAAAATTCCTACTTCTACTAGGGTCATCGAGAATTACTAATAATAAATCTCTCTGGAAACGTTTTAATCTTTTTTTCAAAATAAGTAAAGAACAAACAAAATTGAATGTTGATGAGTTTTTAATTGCTTGTAATAAACTCAAGAAAGATAAAACAGGTGCAATTTTTGTTTTAGAAAGAAACAACAATCTTGATTTTGTTAAAGATGATGGTGATACAATTAATGCAGAACTTTCATTACCGATTATAGAAAGTATTTTTTATAAAAATAGTCCACTTCATGATGGCGCAGTCATTATTGTTGGAAATGTAATTGTTGCTTCAAGAGTAACCTTGCCTGTTTCAAAAAACAGAAAAATTAATAAGTCATTAGGTCTGAGACATAAGGCAGGTATAGGGATTACTGAAGAATCCGATGCTGTTTCTATTGTAATATCAGAGGAAACAGGAAAATTATCATATATAAAAAATGGGAAATTAATTAATTATAAGAATGATGATGAACTTAAAAGCTTACTATCAAACGATTTGATCGACTAATTCAGAATCTTTAAATTGATATTCAAACAATTTTCTGTAAAACCCATTCTTAATTTTTATTAACTCCTCATGACTTCCAAATTCTTTTATCTTACCATTATCTAAAAATAAAATCTTATCTGCATTCAAAATTGTTGAAAGTCTATGGGCAATAATTATTGAGGTTTTCCCTTGAATAATTTTATTTGTAGCATATTGAATTAATTGCTCCGTCCTAGAATCTATTGATGAGGTTGCTTCATCAAGAATTAGAATTTTAGGATTGGAAACGTAAGCTCTTAAAAATGATATTAATTGTCTCTGACCTTCTGAAAGCATAACTCCTCTCTCTTTAACATTATAATTAAACCCACCTGGCAAAGTTTTAATGAATTCTAAAATTCCAATATTTTTTGCTGCCTCCTCTATATCATTTTCAGATATTCTTTTATTAAATAGAGATATATTATTGTAAATAGAATCAGCGAATAGAAAAATATCTTGCGACACTAAAGATATTTGCGATCTTAAATTTTTTAAAGAGTAATCTTTAATATTAGTATTATCAATATAAATTTTCCCACTATTTAATTCAAAAAATCTTAAAATTAATTTGATAATAGTAGATTTTCCTGATCCTGTTGGTCCTACTATCGCTATTCTCTCACCTTTTTTGATTTTAAGAGATAAGTTTTTAATGATAATATTCTCATCATCATATCCAAAATTAATCTTATCAAATTTAATATTACCTTCAATCTCTTTAGTCTTAACCATTCCTAAATCTTTAACAAAATCTTCCGTGTCTAAAATTTTGAAAACTCTGTTAGCAGCTACCATTCCCATTTGAAGGGTGTTGAATTTATCTGCAATCTGTCTTAGTGGTCTAAATAGCATTTGAGATAATTGTATAAATAAAAATATTGTACCCAAACTAACTGAGTTTTCGATTGCAATATTATTAAATCCAGCATACCAAACAATTAGTCCAATTGTGATTGATGTTGATATTTCAGAAATAGGAAAGAAAATTGAATTATACCAAACTGTTTTTAACCATGCTTGTTTGTGTCTTTCATTAATTTTATTAAAATTATCATATTCAATAATTTGTCTATTAAAAATTTGAATTTCTTTCATTCCAGAAAGACGTTCTTGTACGAAGGAATTTAAATTAGCTACTTCATTTCTAACCTGATTGAATGCTACTTTCATAGCCATTTGGAATAATCTTGTTGCAATAAGTATAAATGGAAGGACAAGAAAAATAATTAATGATAATTTAATACTTAAAATTAACATTACTGCTAGTACTGAAAACATCAAAATAAGATCAGCAATTATCATAAATAAACCCTGACTGAAAATACTAGCAATTGTTTCCATGTCATTGACTGTTCTCGTCACCAATCTTCCAACTGATGATTTATTGTAATATGACAATTTGAAGAAAATTATTTTAGAAAATAATTTTGTTCTTATGTCAAACACTACCTTTTGACCTAATAGATTTGTAAAAAAAACAAATAAAAACTGGAAAGTAACTTGAAAAAGGAGGACCCCTATCATGATTGAAATAATATTAACTAGACCTTCATAATTTTTTGGAGTTATAAAATCATCAACCGCAATTTTTAATAAATATTGATTAAGTATTGAAAAAAAGGAAATTAACACTGCAGCAAAAGAAACAAAGATGAAGTTAAATTTATAAGGTTTAACATACCTTATTAGTCTTGCAAATAGCTTAAAATTAAACTTTCTTTTATCCACTTATCAAAATATTTTTCCAGTTATACTCAATTTTTTTTAAATACAAACCGTGAGCTGGAACAGAGAAGCCAGCAAGTTGTCTATCTTTTTGTTCTATAATTAATTGAAAATCCTTTTTTGAAATCTTTCCTCCGCCCACTTCTAATAATGTGCCAACAATTGCTCTTACCATGTTTCGTAAAAATCTATCAGCTTTAATTCTAAAAATTAAAGAATTTTCATAAGATAACCATTCTGCTTTGTAAATTTTACAATTGTAAGTTTTAACATCCGTTTTTGATTTTGAAAAGGATTTAAAATTTGTATAGCTCAACAATAATTCACAACACTTATTCATTTTTTTTAAATCCAGAGTTCTTTTATAATAGTAAACCCTATCAATTTCAAAAGGATTTTTTTTGATAGAGATATGATATTCATATTCTCTTGATAATGCATCAAATCTTGCATGAGAATCATCACGTACGTGAATTAAGTCTTTAATAACTATTTCATTAGGTAAAAAAGAGTTAGACTTGTGAATGAATGAATTTTTATCAATGATTTTTTCATTAATATCAAAATGAGCAAACATTTGAGTAGCATGAACTCCAGAATCAGTTCTCCCCGCAGCTGTTAATTTAATAGAATGATCTTGAATTTTGCTTAAGCAATTTTCTATGATTTCTTGAACAGTAATAGCATTTGGTTGAGACTGCCAACCATGATAATTAGTTCCTAGGTATGAAATTTCTATAAAATATCTCAATTACAGGTTAAATTTGTTAATTTCAAAGATAAGTAATAAGACTATAAACAATTGAAAAAAATTCTTTTGATATCAGATACTCATGGCTACATTGACGATATAATTTTAAAATATGCTAAAGAAGCTGACTTAACAATTCATGCCGGTGACATTGGTGATATTGTGGTACTTGATAAACTATCTAAAGTCTCAAATTTAAGAGCTGTATATGGTAATATAGATAGTGTTGAAATTAGATCATGCACCAATGAAAATGAGTTGTTAATTATTGAAGGATTGAAAATTCTAATTACTCATATAGCTGGAAAACAACCAAGATATAATTCAAGAGTTAGAAATTTGATTGAAAGAGAGTCTCCTAATATTTTAATTTATGGACATTCACACATTCTTAAAGTAGAAAATGATAAAAAAAATGATATACTTTGCGTAAATCCAGGTGCAGCAGGAAAACATGGGTTTCATAAGAAAAGAACAATGATCAGATTTAATTTGATTGATAAACAAATTGAAAACATGGAGATTATTGAGATTGGAGATAGGTCAAACTTATCTTAGCCTGTTTGATGAATCAATAATTGACTTATCATTATTGATAGCTTTGTGTGATAAATAAATTAAAATAAAAGAAGACATAAAATAAGTAAGACCAAAATCAGTAAGGGATTGAATTATCGACCTTTCATCAAAAAAATTAAATAATCCAAAAATCAATAATAGTCCAATAATTTTTAATATTATAAGTTGCATTTTTTGATATCTAAACAAAAAAATATTTATTAATACTACGGTAGCAATTATTTCAGAAAAAAAATAGTCATTTAAATATGGTCTAAAATACCCAAAGTAATTTTCTGGAATAGACATAGTTGGATTACTATCAATCCAAATAATTAAAAGAAAATTTATTACAAAGATTGATAACATGTATAAAGATTGAATTCTTTGAAGCATTTTAATGAATATTACAGATAAAAATATTGTTTTTTATCTATAAATAAAAATATTGTATATTTGCGATGCTATCCACAAATAACTTTCCAGATAGCAAAACATCACTAACCAAGATTATGTCAGAAATTAAAGATTTAAACAAAAAAAAGATTTCAGAACTAGTACAATTAGCAACTGATTTAGGTGTTGATTCTTCTGGTAAAAAAGATGAATTGATTCAAAAGATAGTAGATTTTCACTTGAAAAAAGATAAAAAAGCTCCTACTAAAAACAACAACCATAAAGATAAACATAGAGAAAAAAGTCATAATAAAGACAATCGTAATAGGTATAAAGAACCTGACTTTGAATTTGATGGAATTATTGAATCTGAGGGCGTACTGGATATAATGCAGGAAGGATATGGATTTTTAAGATCATCAGATTATAATTATCTAAGCTCTCCAGATGATATCTATGTTTCTCAATCTCAAGTAAGATTGTTTGGTCTTAAAACTGGTGATACCGTATTGGGTCAAGTAAGACCACCTAAAGAAGGAGAAAAGTATTTTCCACTAATTAAAGTAAATAAAATTAACGGTCTTGGTCCTGAAGTTGTTAGAGATAGAGTCTCTTTTGAGCATTTAACTCCACTTTTTCCAGATGAAAAATTTAATATTGCTGACAAAGAAAGTAGTATTTCTACAAGAATTATGGATCTTTTTACACCAATTGGTAAAGGACAAAGAGGCATGATAGTTTCTCAACCAAAAACTGGAAAAACAATGTTGTTAAAAGACGTTGCGAATGCAATTGCTGCTAATCACCCCGAAGTTTACCAAATCATACTTTTAATTGATGAAAGACCTGAAGAGGTGACAGATATGCAAAGAAATGTAAAAGGAGAAGTTGTAGCATCTACTTTTGATGAACCAGCTGATAGACATGTTAGAGTTGCCAATATCGTTCTCTCTAAAGCTAAAAGACTTGTTGAATGTGGCCATGATGTAGTTATACTTTTAGATTCAATTACTAGGTTGGCTAGAGCATACAATACAGTTCAACCTGCATCAGGAAAAATTCTTAGTGGTGGTGTTGACGCTAATGCTCTTCATAAACCTAAAAGATTCTTTGGAGCAGCAAGAAATATTGAAGGTGGTGGTTCCTTATCGATTATTGCAACTGCTTTAACCGAAACTGGATCAAAAATGGACGAAGTAATTTTTGAAGAATTTAAGGGAACTGGGAATATGGAGTTACAACTTGATAGAAAAATTTCCAATAGAAGAATTTTTCCAGCAATTGATTTAGTCTCTTCAAGCACAAGACGTGACGATTTGATTCTTGATGAAAACACAATTCAGAGAATGTGGATTATGAGGAAGTATCTTGCAGATATGAACCCAGTTGAAGCGATGGAATTTGTTGAGGATAAAATTAAAAAGACCTTAAACAATGAAGAGTTTCTAATTTCTATGAACTCTTAGCTTTAGGTTTAGCTTTTTTTACTGCCTTTAAACTGTTTACGTGCTTAGATAGTTTTGATTTCAAATTAGCAGATTTGTTTTTATGAATTACATTATTCTTAGCTAGCTTATCTAGAAGAGATGTAACATTAGTAAATAACTTTTCAGCTTCTTTTTTACTCGTAGTCTCCTTTAAATTTTTAATTGCATTTCTAGTTGTTTTATGCTGTAAACGATTCTTGACGTTACGAGTTTTAGTTTGTCTTATTCTTTTTATAGCTGATTTATGATTTGCCATACTTTTTTAAATTTTAGCCTCGCAAATATAATAGTTTTTTATATCTCGAGACAATTTTCAAGTTTTAATTTACTTATTATCACTTTTGGATAATTATAAACTCGAAAGTTAGTAGCCCGTAGGGGAATCGAACCCCTCTTACCAGGATGAAAACCTGGCGTCCTAGCCGATAGACGAACGGGCCAGAAAAATTAACCGTGCAAATTTAAATAAAGGAAATAAAGATGCAAAATATTAAATGTAAAATTAATATGACTTAGCAAAAAACACCTGACATTCAGAGCTTTTACCTGTGAGAATACATTTTCCTGGATTTTTTTTATAAAAAGGAATACATCTTATTGTTGCTTTAGTGTCTTGTTTAATTTTATTTTCAGTTTCAACAGTTCCATCCCAATGCGCTAAAACAAAACCACCAGTTTCAATCATATCTTTAAATTCATCATAAGATTTAGCTACATGGGTATTATCATCCATATGTTTTTTTGAAGCATTAAGAAGTTCATTTTGAATATCGTCAATTAGAAATGATATCTCAGACATAGCATCTGAAAATTTTAAAACTTTCTT
>Ga0115011_10003341_pt1 | contig 10920 bp, 6 predicted proteins | sample TroAtlMetagenome_2_FD_88705 | JGI IMG/M metagenome (GOLD analysis project Ga0115011, IMG submission 88705) | Marine eukaryotic phytoplankton communities from Atlantic Ocean - Tropical Atlantic ANT8 Metagenome | ecosystem: Environmental > Aquatic > Marine > Oceanic | place: Tropical Atlantic... | reverse complement strand
CCCATAATAAATTTTCCAGAAGTTGCAATTCTAGGAGTAGGCAAGTCTCAAAAAAAACAAATCTTTATAGATGGAAAATTTCAAACTAGGATCATGTTGCCAATATCTCTATCTTATGATCATAGAATTATTGATGGCGTTGAGGCAGCGAGGTTTAACAATAATCTGAAAGAAAATTTAGGTAAAAATTTTGCCTATAAATTAGCTGTTTAATTAAAATCATGTCTAAAACAATCTCACTATTAAGCGCTTTATTGTGCACATTTATTTGGGGAACAACTTTTATTGCCCAAGATACGGGTATGGATAATATCGGTCCATTTACTTTTAATGCAGTAAGATTCTTCATTGGTTTTTTAGCTATAACACCATTGGTGTTTTTATTTGAATTTAAAAAATTTAAGTCAGAATTTAAATTAGATAAGAAAACATTTGTTACTCTTTCATTTTTAATTGGATTATCACTTTTTTTAGGATCAGCATTACAACAGGTCGCACTTTTATACACTGATGTTGCTAATGCAGCATTTTTTACTATTTTTTATGTTCCAATGGTTCCTATAATTATTTTTTTATTTAGAAAGAGATCAATTCATTGGAGTGTTTGGCCTTCTGTAGTTTTGTGTTTAATTGGAGGTTATTTACTTACAAATTTTCAAGATGCAACAGTAAGACTTGGAGATACTCTTGTTGTGCTTGGAGCCTTGTTCTGGAGCACTCATATAATATTTACGGGAATTATAATTAAAAAATATAATCTTCCATTAACACTTGGTGCTATCCAAACTTTACTCGTTGCTTTATTTTCTTTTATTATTGGCTTAATTTATGAAGAATTTATTTATGTTGAAATTTTAAAAGAAATTAATTCTATATTGTATGCTGGAATTTTGTCAGGAGGTTTTGCATTTGTTCTTCAAATATATGCTCAAAAAAATATTACCCCTGCCCCAGCTGCAATAATTTTTTCATTAGAAGGTGTATTTGCAACTATTGCCGCATGGTTTATTTTAAATCAAATCTTAGATATTAATAATTTATTTGGATGTCTTTTTATTTTATGCGGTGTTTTATTATCTCAATTATTACCTCTAGTAAAAAAAAGATATTCTTAATAAATAATAATAAATAATATTAGTGCTATAATAACTCTGTAAATTACAAAAGCATTCATTGAAAATTTATTAATATAAATTAAAAAAAATTTAACAGTTATAAAAGAAAAAATAAAAGAACTAATAATTGCAATAATTACTAAATAGTTAAACTCTATAGTTTGATAAAATATATCTTTTAAACTTAGGAAGCTCGCTCCTGCTAATGCTGGAATTGAAAGTAAAAATGAAATTTTACTAGAGTCAAATCTGTTAAATTTTAGAATTCTTGCTGCTGTAATTGTTATACCTGCCCTACTTACACCTGGTATAAGTGATATAATTTGAAAAAGACTTATAAAAATAATTGATTGAAAATTTAAATTACTTGAAATTTTTTTATCGAAACGACTTCTGTCAGCAATATATAAAATAATTCCAAATATCAAAGTTGTCCAAGCTATTACTTTAATATTTCTTAAACTATAAATAATACCTGTTGAATATAAAATATATCCAACAATTATAAGAGGTACTGACCCTAAAGTGATCAAGACTAAAAGTCTTTGATTATTTTTAATGTCTAGTAAATCTTTTCGAAAAAAATAAATTATTGAAAATAATGAGCCTAAATGAAGACTAATGTCTATGAGTAAAGAACTTGATTTAAATTCATACAAGTTTGAGACTAATATCAAATGAGCTGATGAGCTAATGGGTAAAAATTCAGAAATACCTTGAATTGCAGATAGAATTAAAACTTCTATTATATTTTGAAACATTTATTCTTCGTAACTTAAAAAATATTTATTTAAAACAATTCGATTTCAGCATAATAGATATGCATTTATTAAAAATGTGCTTATTTTACAATTTAAATTAAAAAATAAGGTCATAATAACTGACCTATATTATATTTTATTTAGTAAAAACAAGGTATAATTTGACTTAACTTATAAAAATTATGTCTGATAAAATGCTTAAGTTTGTAAAAATAGGTCAACAAACTCCACCTAAAAGAGAAATTAATAAACGAAAGAAAGATTTTAATGAGATATATGATGAGTTTATAAACGATAAGGCAAAAGAGCAATCTAGCAGATGTTCACAGTGTGGAGTTCCTTTCTGTCAAGTTCATTGTCCATTAAGTAACAATATTCCTGATTGGCTAAAATTGACTGCAGAGGGAAGACTAAAAGAAGCTTATGAATTATCTCAAAGCACAAATAATATGCCAGAAGTTTGTGGAAGAATATGTCCACAGGATAGATTATGTGAAGGTAACTGTGTAATTGAACAATCAGGTCATGGAACCGTAACAATTGGTTCAATAGAAAAATATATTACCGATAATGCATGGAATCTAGGTTGGGTAAAACCTATTAAAGTTTTAAATGAAAAAAATCAAAGTGTTGGAATAATTGGAGCAGGTCCAGCTGGATTAGCGGCAGCAGAACAATTAAGAAAAGATGGTTACAAAATAACAGTTTATGACAGATATGATAGAGCTGGTGGTTTACTAATTTATGGTATTCCTAATTTTAAATTAGAAAAAGAAGTTGTTGAAAGAAGAACCAAGCTTTTAAGAGATGGTGGAATAGAGTTTATTCAAAATTTTGAAGTTGGTAAAGATGCTACATTAGAACAACTAAGAAAAAAACATGAAGTAATATTAATAGCAACAGGTGTTTATAAAGCAAGAGAAGTAGAATTACCTGGAAATGATCTTGATAATATTTTTCCAGCAATGGATTTTTTAACAGCATCAAATAGAAAAGGACTGGGCGATGACGTTGAAATGTTTGATAAAGGAATTTTAAATGCAGAAGGTAAAGATATAATTGTTATTGGTGGAGGCGATACAGCTATGGACTGTGTAAGAACTTCAATAAGACAAAAAGCAAAATCAGTTAAATGTTTATATAGAAGAGATAAAGAGAATATGCCTGGGTCAGCAAGAGAAGTTGCAAATGCTGAGGAAGAAGGAGTAGAGTTTGTTTGGTTATCAAGTCCAAAAGAATTTAAGGGAAAAAATAAAGTTGAAAAATTATTAGTTGACCAAATTAAATTAGGTGAACCAGATGAAAGTGGCAGAAGAAGACCAGAGATTCAAGAAGGATCAAATTTTGAATTAAAAGCTGATATGGTAATAAAAGCTCTAGGTTTTGATCCAGAAGATTTACCAAAATTATTTGATGCTAATGAATTACAAGTTACGAAGTGGGGAACGATAAAAGTAGATTTTGACTCAATGGAAACAAATTTAAAAGGAGTTTTTGCAGCAGGTGATATAGTGAGAGGTGCTTCATTAGTTGTTTGGGCTATTAAAGACGGAAGAGATGCAGCCTCAGCAATTAAAACTCATTTTGAAAACATCGAAATTAAAAAATCAAAAGTTGCGTAATGGAAAATTATAAAAAAAACTTAGAATTGCTTAAAAATAACCATGTTTATTCAACAGAAATGGAGCATGATGCGTGTGGAGTAGGTGTTATCGCATCAACCGAGGGAAAAAAATCTAGAGAGATTGTTAAATACGGTATTGAAGCTTTAAAAGCTGTTTGGCATAGAGGAGCAGTAGATGCTGATGGAAAAACAGGAGATGGAGCTGGTATTCATTTAGAAATACCAAAAGATTTTTTTATAGAAAAAATTGAAGTAACTGGACACGATTATGATAATGCAGAAATTTGTGTAGGTATGATTTTTTTACCAAGAAATGATTACTCAGCTCAAGAAAGCTGCAAAACAATTTTCGAAAGTGAGCTGAGTAAAAATAATTTTAGTATTTATGGTTGGAGACAGGTTCCAGTTAATCCTAAAGTTTTAGGAGATAAAGCTCTACAAACTATGCCAGAAATTATCCAGGTTTTATTTAGATCTAATGATCCTAATTTACTTGATAAAAATTTAGAAAGAAAAATTTATGAAACCAGAAAAAGAATTGAAAATAAAGCTTTTCAATTATCTTTAAATAATTTTTATGTTTGTTCCATAAGCTCTAAGTCAATAATTTATAAAGGTTTGTATTTGGCTGAAGCTATATCAGATTTTTATTTAGATTTAAGAGATAAAAGATTTGTTTCGAGATATGCAATTTTTCATCAAAGATTTTCAACTAATACTGCTCCAAGCTGGAGTCTTGCTCAACCATTTAGAGCTATAGCTCATAACGGTGAAATAAATACATATAAAGGAAATAAAAATTGGATGAAAGTTCATGAGCAGGAAATGAGTAGCCCACTTTTTGAAAATGTAGAAAATTTAAAACCCGTTATACAAAAAGGTGTCTCTGATTCAGCAGCACTTGATAACGTATTTGAATTACTAAATAAATCTGGACAACCAGCACCTTTAGCTAAGTTGATGTTAGTACCTGATGCATGGTCTAAAAAAAACAAGACTTTGCCTAAAAGTCACCAACAATTATTTAATTTTTTAAATAGTACAATGGAACCATGGGATGGACCAGCAGCTATTGCAGCGACAGATAATGAATGGATTATCGCTGCAAATGATAGAAATGGATTAAGACCTCTTAGATATGCAATAACAAAAGATAAATTACTTTTTGCTGGATCTGAAACTGGAATGATTGAATTAAATGAAAAAAAAATTTTATCTAAAGGAAGACTTGGTCCTGGTGAAATAATAGGTGTAAGAATAGAAAAAGGAAAAATTTTTTTTAATGAAGATATTAAAAATTATTTAGCTAAAGAATATAAACATTTCAATTCACAGATAGTCGATTTAGATGAAAAATTAGTTATTTTGAATGAAAAACATTGTTTTGAAGGAGAAGAACTTCGAAGAAGACAATATTCATTTGGAATAAGCTTAGAAGATTTAGAATTGATATTACATCCAATGGCAGAGGACGCTAAAGAGGCAACAGGTTCAATGGGTGATGACACTCCTTTAGCTGTATTATCTGATAAATATAGACCTTTGTACCATTTTTTTAGACAAAATTTTAGTCAAGTAACAAATCCTCCCATTGATTCACTAAGAGAAAATAAAGTAATGAGTTTAAAAACGAGATTTGGAAACTTAGGAAATATCTTAGACTTTGATACTATAATAAAAGAGAATATTTATGTCTTAAATAGTCCAATTTTATCTAATTCACAATTTAACAAATTTATTAATTTTTTTGGAAAAAATTCTGCGACATTAGATTGTACTTTTTCAAAAGAAGAAAACTTGTCTGTTGTAATACAAAAGATTCAAAAAAATTCGGAGATAGCAGTTAGACAGGGAGTAACTCAACTTATATTAAGCGATAAAAACTTATCAAAAGAAAAATTACCAATACCAATGCTTTTATGTGTTGGAGCTATCAATACCTTTTTAATAAATAAAAAATTGAGAGGATATGTTTCAATAAATGTGCAATCAGGTGAGGCAATGGACACTCATTCATTTGCAACACTGATAGGTGTTGGAGCGACTACAGTTAACCCATATTTAGCTTTTGATAGCTTGTATCAAAGACATAAAAAGAAATTATTTGGTCAGTACAGTTTTGATGAGTGTATCAAGAGATATATTAATTCTATAAATGCTGGTCTTTTAAAAATAATGTCAAAAATGGGTATATCAGTTTTAAGTTCGTATAGAGGTGGATGTAATTTTGAAACTGTAGGATTAAGCAGAACTATCGTCGATGACTATTTTCCAGGGATTACTTCAAAATTATCTGGAATAGGTTTAACGGGGATTGAAAAAAAAATTAGAGAAATACATAAGGAAGCGTTTGAAAGTACAGAAATAGTTTTGCCGATAGGAGGAATTTATAGATATAGAAAAAATGGGGAAACTCATCAATATCAAGGTAAACTAATCCATTTGTTACAAAGCGCAGTAGGATCAAATTCCTATGAGGCATATAAAAGATATGCTGAAGGAATTTATAATTTACCTCCAATTAATTTAAGAGATTTAATTAATTTTAGAAAAAAGAAACTAGGCCCTTCAATTGACCTTTCTGAGGTTGAGCCAATTGAAAAAATATTAAGAAGATTTGGAAGTGGAAGTATGTCTCATGGAGCTTTGTCAAAAGAAGCACACGAAACATTAGCAATTGGAATGAATAGAATTAAAGGCGCTTCTTGTAGTGGCGAAGGTGGAGAGGATGAAAAAAGATTTAAAGTTATGGATAGTGGAGATAGTGCTAATTCAAGAGTTAAACAAATTGCATCCGCTAGATTTGGAGTAACTATAAATTATCTAAATAATTGCAATGAAATTGAAATTAAGATTGCACAAGGTGCTAAACCAGGAGAAGGCGGTCAATTACCAGGATTTAAAGTTACAGATGAAATTGCAAAATTAAGACATTCAACACCAGGCGTTACTCTTATTTCCCCACCCCCTCATCATGATATTTATTCGATAGAGGATTTGGCTCAATTAATTTATGACTTAAAACAAATAAATCCAAAAGCTAGAATAGGTGTTAAATTAGTTGCGTCGTCAGGAGTTGGAACAATAGCTGCAGGTGTAGCTAAAGCTAAGGCAGATATTATCCTAATCTCAGGTCATAATGGTGGCACTGGAGCGACACCACAAACAAGTGTAAAATATGTTGGCATACCCTGGGAAATGGGTCTTACTGAAGCTAATCAAGTTCTCACATTAAACAATCTAAGGCATAAGGTTACTTTGAGAACCGATGGTGGTATTAAAACAGGTAGAGACGTTGTGATTGCGGCAATGATGGGAGCAGAGGAGTATGGAGTTGCAACAACAGCTTTAGTTGCTATGGGATGCATAATGGTAAGACAATGTCATTCAAATACTTGTCCTGTAGGAGTATGTACACAAGACGAAAAGTTAAGAGAAAAGTTTACAGGCACACCAGATAAAATTGTAAATTTATTTACGTTTATTGCATTAGAAGTAAGAGAAATATTAGCAGAACTTGGTTTTAAATCTTTAAATGATATAATTGGTAGAACTGATTTGTTAAGGCAAGTTAATAAAGCATCTCCGAATTTGGATGATTTAGATTTAAATCCTCTCTTTGTTCAAGCAGATCCAGGAAACAACAAAAGATATTGTGAAAATTCATCAATTAATAAGGTGCCAGATACATTGGATCAAGAAATTTGGCCAGAAATTGAAAAATCTTTAGATAAGTCAAAAAAAATAGAGAAAGAATTTTTGATTAAAAATACTAACAGAGCTGTTGGTGCCAGAATTTCGCATCATTTATACATGAAATATGGATATGAAAAATTGAATGAAAATTTTTTAGAGTTAAATTTTAAAGGTTCAGCTGGTCAATCTTTTGGTGCTTTTTCAACAAAAGGCTTAAAACTTATACTAAAAGGAGATGCGAATGATTATGTTGGCAAAGGTTTATCTGGAGCTACAATTTCAATAAAATTTTCAGATGAAAGTAATTTAATTTCAAATGAAAATACGATTATAGGCAATACTGTTCTTTACGGCGCTACCTCTGGTAAACTTTTTGCAGCAGGACAAGCAGGAGATAGATTTGCAGTAAGAAACTCTGGTGCTACCACTGTTATTGAAGGGTGTGATTCTAATGGTTGTGAGTATATGACAGGTGGAACTGTTATTATACTAGGGGATGTAGGAGACAATTTCGCAGCTGGTATGACTGGTGGAATGGCATTTATTTACGATAAAACAAAAGAATTTGAAAAGAAAGTAAATCCCGATTCTGTTATTTGGCAAAATGTTGAGACTAAATATTGGAAAAATTTTTTAAAAGATTTAGTTTCCGAACATCATACCGAAACAGATTCAATTGTATCAAAAACTATAATTGAGAATTTTGATGAAGAATTATTTAACTTTATCCAAGTTTGTCCAAAAGAAATGTTGAACAAGCTTAAAAATCCCATAACGTTAAAATCTGATATAAAGGAAGTAAGTTAAATAATAAGTTTAAGTTCCTTTAAAATAATTTTTAATTTATTAGATTTGGATAGACTATGATCGCCATTTTTAATTACTACTAGTTTTTTTTTTGCATTTTTAAATATTTTTAAAACTTTTCTAGAATAATTAACAGGAACAACTTCATCTCTTTGACCATGAATCATAGTAATATTTATCTTTGAGTTAATTTTTTTATTTAAAACCTTGTTTTTTCTTCCATCTTTTATTAATTGAAGAGTTATTGGATACTCATAATCTCCATGTTTAAGGTTATATATACCTCTTTTAATTGTTTCTGCTTTCATTTTCTTTGTAAATTTTTTCCACATTAGATTTTCTAAAAATTCAGGTGCAGATCCTATTCCTAAAAAACCATAGATTTGTTTTTTAAACACTTGAAATTGTTTCAAAGCAATCCACGCACCCATACTCGAGCCAATAACTATGAATTTTTTTTTTTTTATAATTTTTTTAATTAAAATTGAAGTTTCTTTACACCACTTAGTAATATTTCCTTCAGTAAATGTCCCTGATGATTTACCATGCCCAGAATATTCTAAAGCTAAAAAACTTAATTTATTTTTTTTTGCAAAATTTAAAAAAGCTTTAGGCTTTTCTCCCTCTAGATCAGACATAAAACCATGTAAAAAAACAATAAAGGAAGCGTCTTTATTAATTTTAGAAATATATCTAATTTTCTTTGTTTTTGTGATTTTATGATATCTGAAATTAGCCATAATGATTTAAATGATTCGTCTAATAATATATAATTATAACAGATGACATTTAATATGAAAGTTTTGCAGGTAATACCTAAATTAGGCTACGGAGGAGCAGAGACAGGATGTTATGATATTGCACATTACTTATCTGAAAATAATTGTGGATCATTTATAGTTACTAGTGGTGGAGAATTATTAAAGTTTGTTGATAAAAAAAAAGTCAAAGTTATTAGACTGCCAGTTCATAGTAAAAATCCACTATTAATATTTTTTAATTCTTTAGTTTTAGTTGGAGTTATTTTATTAAATGATATTTCGATCGTTCATGCTCGAAGTAGAGCACCTGCATGGTCTTGTTTTTTAGCAACTATGATTACAGGTAGAAAATTTGTAACAACTTTTCATGGAACATATAATTTTAATAACAATTTGAAAAAATTTTACAATTCAGTGATGGTAAGATCTAACTTAATAATTGCTGGATCTAATTTTATTTTTTCTCATATAAAAGATAATTATTCAAAATATCTTGATGTAAAAAAAAGACTACTAGTCATTTTCAGAGGAATTAATGTTGATTATTTCGACCCAACTACAAAATTAGAAAGTGATGAAAAAAAATTATTAAAAAAGTGGGAAATTGAAAAAGATAAAAAAATTATTTTATTGCCTGGTAGACTTACAGCGTGGAAGGGACAAGAAATTTTTATTGAAGCAATAAATTTAGTGAATATCGAACTTGGTTACGAGGCTTTTTATTCAGTTATTCTTGGAAGTCATCAGGGTAGGGATATGTACAAAAAGAAACTTATTAGACTTACGGAACAATATAGAATGAACAAACAAGTAAGATTTATTGATCACTGCAAAGATATGGCTTTAGCTTACAAAGTTTCAGATATAGTTGTGTCAGCCTCAATTGAACCAGAAGCTTTTGGAAGAGTTGCCGTAGAAGCCCAATCAATGGAAAAACCATTAATAGCAAGCGATATTGGTGGATCTAATGAAACTGTAGTTGATGAAAAAACTGGTTTTTTATTTGAGTCAGGTAATGCAAAATCACTAAGTCAAAAAATTTTAAAAGTACTTAATTTAGATGAAACATCATTAAAATCAGTTGGTGTTGAAGGAAGAAAAAATATTATTCAAAAATTTAATGTTGAAAAAATGTGTTTTTCTACTTATTCAGAGTATAAAAGAATTATAAATTAAATGCCCACAATAACATTACCAGATGGAAATTGTTTAATTTTTCCAAACGAAGTTACAGGATTTGATGTAGCCGAAAAAATAAGCAAATCTCTTGCAAAACAAGCAATGGTTATAAGCGTTAATGGTGAGTTAAAAGATTTGGATTATTTAATTGAAAAAGATTGTTCCGTAAAAATATTTACTTCAAAAAACCCTGAAGGATTAGAAACTATAAGGCATGATACAGCACATATTTTGGCTATGGCTGTTCAAGAATTATTTCCAGGCACTCAAGTAACAATTGGTCCGGTTATTGAAAATGGTTTTTATTATGACTTTGCAAGAAAAGAATCTTTTACAGAAGATGATCTAATAAAAATCGAAAATAAGATGAAAGAAATTGTTGATAGAAATGAAATTACAAAAAGAGAAGTTTGGGATAGAAACAAAGCAATTTCTCATTTCAAGAAAAAAGGAGAAGCTTATAAAGCAGAATTAATAGAAGCAATCCCAGAAAATGAGGATGTATCTATTTACTTTCATGGTGATTGGCATGATCTTTGTAGAGGACCGCATCTTTCTTCTACAGGTAAAATTGGAAAATATTTTAAGTTAACTAAAGTTTCAGGCGCTTATTGGAGAGGTGACTCTAACAATGAAATGTTACAAAGAATTTATGGAACTAGCTGGGCAACCCAAAAAGATTTAGATGACTATTTAAAAAGAATTGAAGAAGCTGAAAAAAGAGATCATCGAAAATTAGGAAGAGAAATGGATTTATTTCATTTTAGAGAAGAAAGCCCAGGTTCAGTATTTTGGCATGAAAGAGGATGGGCTTTATTTCAGAAATTAATTAATTATATGAGAAGCAGACAAGATGCTGCTGGATATAAAGAAGTGAATACACCAGAAATATTAGACAGACAATTATGGGAAAAATCAGGTCATTGGGAAAAATATGGAGAAAATATGTATACATCTGAGACACCAGATGAAAAAGT
>Ga0115011_10003340_pt1 | contig 10922 bp, 6 predicted proteins | sample TroAtlMetagenome_2_FD_88705 | JGI IMG/M metagenome (GOLD analysis project Ga0115011, IMG submission 88705) | Marine eukaryotic phytoplankton communities from Atlantic Ocean - Tropical Atlantic ANT8 Metagenome | ecosystem: Environmental > Aquatic > Marine > Oceanic | place: Tropical Atlantic... | reverse complement strand
GTTTTGACTTTTTTTTTCTCCTCCCGTTTTTTTTTTTGGGAATTTCTTGTTTTTGGACTGTGGTTGGGGACGTTGGACCTTTTCTTCTTCTTTTTTTCTTTGCCGAAAAAGAAGGAAAAGGAAGAGCAAAAGTCGCGCGACTTTTTCATTACCCAGAGAGAGAGTTGGACACCGCGAAAGAAGAAGCGCCGACTTTGGGTCGAGCCGTTTACGTCGTTTAAGTCGTCGAGGAGGAGGGGTGGGAAGGGCGCCGAGAACAACGCTCGGATGAGACCAGTCGATGGCACCGCGCGCGAGAAATATGCACCACCAAAACCAACGACGACGACGACGACGACGCGGATGAATTTCTCCCTGTCCGATTTCATCACCTTGAAACACCTAGGGGATGGGAGTTACGGCGAAGTTCGAATGGTGAAGTTTGATTTGATGCGATTGAAGAGCGAGAAGAGGGAACGACTGCGGGGAGAGTTTTTGGAACGACCGGTAGCGTTGAAAGTTATGGATAAAAAGTACATCGCGAAGGAAGAGAAGATGGGATACGTGACGAATGAGAGAGACGTGATGAACAGAGCAGATTTCGAAGGCATTTGTAAACTGTATTTTACGTTTCAAGATTATTATTCGCTCTATTTAGCCATGGAATGTTTAGAGCAAGGGGATTTAGCGATGCTGATGAAACGAACGCGAGATGTCGAAAAGAAGAGTCGTGGGAGGTTGAACTTGAATCAAGTAACGTTTTACGTGAAGGAAACCACGGAGGCGTTGCGATATTGTCACGAGACGCTACGAGTGGCGCATCGAGACGTGAAACCGGAAAATATCATATTAGGGTCGGATGGACACGTAAAATTGTGCGATTTCGGCTCTTGCTTAGATTTAGATTTAGAATATAAGGAGGAGTTCGTAAAGAGACGAGTTATGAACGAAGAAACTGGAGAGATTGAAGATAAGATGGTGAAAAAGAAGGAAAGAGGGTATTCTTTTGTCGGGTCAGCGGAATATTGCGCACCCGAGATTTTACAGGCGAAAGCGAAGGCAACGTACGCGTGCGACGTATGGTCATTAGGTCTGACCGCATATAAACTAATTAGCGGGAAGAATCCGTTTCGTAGAGAAACGGAGTATTTGACCATGCAAGCGATTGAGAAAGAACCCGAGGTGTTGAAGTACGAGATTGTCGATGATGATGAAGGAGAAAGTAGAAGGTTCGATATAAAACTTGAGGATTTTTGTAGACAGTGCATCGCGTACGATTGGACCGAACGACCGACATGCGAGAGGTTGTTGAAAGAGTGCGCTTTGTTCAGAGGGTTACCAGATGGCGAAGCTCTATGGAAAGCGGACGCGCCAGAGTTTCTACCTATAGCGAAGGAGGAGGAGGTAAATCTAGATGAGTCGGAGGAAGAAGCAGACGACGACGGTGGGTATTACGAAAGTGCGGAATGGAAGGCTAAAGTTGCTGCGGCGTTACAAAGGAAACTAGATAAAGTAGATATTAGTGGGAAAGAAGAATAATCGAATAATTACGCTTCTTTTTGAACCTCTGGCACGTATCCACCACCGTATTTCTCAAACAAGTATGCGACAATTTCTTCACTCTCTCCAATCTTCACATCTCCATCGATTAGAAACGGCACCGATTTTCCACCGGCTTCGGTCAATGTCTCTCTCTTTGGGGAGCCAGCGCCAACATTTCGCAACGTATAAGGCAATTCTAACTCGCACAACGCCTCTCTGCATAATCTTGCAAACTGATTGTTTTCGTAATTGAACAACTCAATGTTCCCAGATGGTACTTGTGGCTTTACAAAGCCTTCCTTTCTCGGTTCGTATTTCGTCATTCCTCTTCCCGCGCGGAACAAAGTTGGCATCCATCCAGTAATGAGCGTGCTCGCAAAGTAATTCTCCGGTAAATCCGCGCCGTTCCCGTACGTTTTGTACAAATAGTTGACAATATCCGCGCTCTCGTACATTTCTTTACCAGTTGTCTCGTCCACGAAATACGGAAACGTCTCCTTCCCACCTCTTTCCAACACTTCTTTTCTAAACGTCCCATCTTTTGGGCACGGTCTTATCTCGCAATCTAAGTCTAACATCGATAGTGTCTCTCGTACTCGTCGGCAAAATGGACACGCTTCGAATTCGTATAAAATCAGTTTTGGTGGTGGTTCCATCTGTGTTCTCTCTGTGGCTTCTTGTAAAACATTTTTCCCGTACTGAATTCTCGCCATGGAGGCGAACCCGGAAGTGGCCACTTCAAACGTCCGGTTTCGTGGTTTGGCAGCATCGCCGCCACTCACTAGTTTTAATAGTGGGCACAGGAAAGAGAGCACATCTTTGGCTTCTATCTTATTATTGTTGGTATTATTCTTCGCATCAAAATCAGCATCGTTTGAGATACGCTGTCGTGTCACAAAAGAAGTGCGACGACGACGAAGAGACGACGACAAATTTTTCGTCCGAAGAAGACGGGAATGGTCCTTACTCGTGCTTACTCTCGACCAACTCAACGGCCGGTATACGAATAAAGCGTTGCTCATGGTAGTGTTTGCGTGTGCGCGAGCGTTGTTATCTCTAAAGTTACAAAATTGGATTTTTTTATAAATACCTACACCCGGAAAAACAAAGCCGCGCACATTTCTTGCATCCTCCCAAAGGACCAAGAAGAGTAAGTCTCAGAAATGAACACAGTCATCCTCAAAATATCAAAGATATTAATCGGTTCTAGTAGCTGGTGATTGGAATCCTCACTGACTGACTCTTTTGGTATAAGAAAATATGGTTAGGAAAAATGAAACGCACGCGTGTCCGAGTATCTCTACACGTCTCCTTCAGCTACAACATCTCCTTGATGATTGTTATTATTCCTAATAAACGGAATCGTCCCAGCTCTTATAGAACAACTCCGTCTTCTATTCAACACGTATACGTACAACATAAACCACCCGACTAACGCGCCGTACAAACCCAACAACAAGTGCAAGAACGCTCTTAACATTCCGAACACAAACGCTACCACCAACGCGACGCACACTGGCCCAAACGTTCGATACATCGCATTCACATCCACAAAACTCCCTCCATTCCCTTTGATCCCCCAAACTAAAAATGCCACGTCTATCAAATTCCAATTGTCTTTGCCTTCATATTCCGAGAGGTTCAAGAGAATACCGACAAAATCGTGGCAATTTTGTCCGAACAAGTTGTATCGTTCGTTTGTCCTTGTGTAATGCATCATCACCCTTCGTAAACTCTCATCGATTGGATGTTTACACTTAGATTCATCCAATGGGATCACTCGCATCACTCGATTGAACGATAAATTATTGCTCGCACTTTGGTGGATGGTCCCATCGCCGATGAAATCGTATATCCATCCCGAGGAGTTGGTCACGCCGACGTGACCAACGAGAGGAAACACATCCGAGAGGATTGGAATGGTGCACCAAACTATGGAAGAAGGGAATACCGTTTCATGCCGATCAGATTTATCGTCGCTACTCGTTGGCGGCGCGAGATCTTCTTCTCCCTCTTCTCTGGAGAGATTCAGCTCGGCGACTGTGCCCATTTTAATCGCACGCTTTCGATATCGGGAAGAGAGCCTTTTGTGTTGTCTTCGTGAATTTGGTTTTTTCGTAAAAAGTGCTCGAGTGAAACGACACAAAAAGTTCAAATCCAAAACGCGCTTTTTTTAATATAAACACACGCAAGTCAGACGACGACAGCGAATAAAGAACCCACCGCACCATGAGCAATAACGACGACGACGACGACAACGACGAGGAATCGATAACCATCACGACGGAAGAAAATCCAATGGACGTTTCGTTCCGAGATCCATCCGGAAATTCCTTTGCTATTGGTTTAATAACCGGCGGCGTCGAGATGTGGCGGCGAACGAGTAATAATAAAAAAGTGAAGAAACAAACGACGATCCAAGCGCATTCGGAATCGGTCAGAGCGTTATCGTACATGAAAAATGGAGATGCGCTAGTCACCGGCTCTGGAGATTGTTCGGTGATGTTGATTGATTCGAATACTGAGCAAGCGATTGGGCGAATTGCAGAGGCTCACGAGCAAGCGATAACGAGACTGACGGTTTTGGACAATGCGAATGTTATAGCGACGGGATGCGACGAAGGCGTGGTGAAAATTTGGGACATACGAGAAGAGCGATGCGTGCATTCGTTCAAAAAAGACGAAATATTTGTAGATTTTGTTTCGGAGATGTACCACGAGACGACAAACGAGCGAAATGCGTTGATGGTAACCTCGGGTGATGGGACGTTAGCATGTCTCGATTTGCACACGATGAAGGTGCTTGGGCAGAGCGATAACATGGAGGACGAGTTGTTGTCGTGTTGCGTGGTGAAGAATGGGACAAAAGTTGTCGCCGGATCTCAAGGTGGGAACTTGAACATTTGGAATTACGGGGATTGGATCGATGCAAATGATAGGTTTCCCGGTCACCCCTCGAGCGTGGACGCGATGGTGAAAGTGAGCGAAGATATCGTTTTAACTGGAAGTTCAGACGGGTTAATTCGCGTGATTACGATATTTCCAAACCAAATGTTAGGTTTAGTCGGCGAACACGGAGAGTATCCCATCGAACGTATGCGATTGACTGAGGATTTGAACACCTTAGTGAGCGCCAGTCACGACCACACGGTGAAAATTTGGGATGTGTGCTTCTTACACGAAGAAGATGCAGAAGGAGGAGGAGACGCCATGGATACAGAAAACAACGGAGAAGATAGCGACATGGACGAGAGCGATAGCGAAGAGGAGAACAAAAAGAAGAAACGAAGGAGGAAAAAGGGCAAAGGTAAGAACCGGCAACTTCCAGGACGTGGTGAGTTGCACAAGAATGTCGCGAAAAAGAAAGCAGCAAAGTTCTTCGACGCATTGTGAGAGAGAGGAGAGAGTATAGAAAATATAGTTAATAGCCACATTAATATATGCGTATATTAGATGAGATGCTGCGTGTATGATACATGTTAACAACATCGCGTTTCCGTATTGAAATTGCCCTCGAAAGAGATTTTTCCGTATGAAGGAAGAAAAGTGAGAAAAAAGGTGTCTCATTCGAAAAATTATCCATTTCTTTCGCGCCATCTCCAGCGGCACTTGTTGTAAAGCCGAAACAAATGTTCACCTCCATCCAAAACAGAGAGCAGATATAGCATGACCTCATCGCATGCTCGCATTCAAGTCTACCCGTTCGTGTTCGTTTGTATCGCTCTGTTTGTGCTCTTTTTAGCGCACGTTCAAAGTTCAAAGAATGAGCGATTGTATCTTTTGGAAGATATCGAGAGAGATGATAGTTTGATAACAAATGAGTTGGAGGGGATCGAAGATGATGGGAATACATTTACTGGTGAGCAAACCAATGGGAATGACGATTACGAGGATAATACTTTGGAGGAGACTAATAGTAATAGTAATAATGGTATTGCGACTGATTATGAAATCAATAGTCCTTGGTCCTTAGGTGATGGTCATGGCATAGGTGTGGATGGTCAATTGGATGAAGAAAATTTGAGCAGTACTGGTATTAGTAATAGTTTAGGTGAATTCTTGTGTCCACCAGGAAAATTAATGTCTCCATCGATGAAATGCGTGACGATGAGTGCCGTTCCATTGTATACGCCTCCCATTGAACGCTTGAACATGAAAATCTTCCCAGATTTGACGGATATCTTTGACGCGCACAAAGCGAAAGGGTGCGGGAGAGTGGTGGCGCACAAAATGCCGAAGACTGGATTTGGGGCTATTGTAAATTACGCCATTTACGAGTATGCGCAAGCCGTGAAGAGTGGGAATACACAGTTTGATTTTGCGTCGCACTCACTGCCTGGATTTAGTAGTAAGACATGCGGCGACCAGAGTTTGGCATGTTATTTAGAACCACTCTCAAAATGCAAAAGAACAAAGGTTGATGAGAATCAAAAAGATTTTCAAAAAGCTGAAAATCGTGCAATTATAATGCCAATTCGAGCGTCGCCATCGTTCTTTTATTACCACGCGGCGGTGGCTGGGAGACTTTGGAGGCCGAATGCCAATTTTGCAAAGAAAGTAATGGAATTGAAGGGGAAGATGGGTTGGCCTGCACCGACGAATGCGGGTGGTGAGACATATGGTACTAATAAAGTTATATCTGTTCACGTTCGTAAAGGCGATAGTTGCGTGGCGGAAGGACGTGTGAAAAAATACGGCTCATGTGCAAATTTTGGAAGGTACGCGAAAGAGATTCAACGCCTACGAAACGCCTACGGGGATGACGTTTTTAATTTCGTGTTCTTGGCTACCGACGACGATAGCACGGTGAAAGAAGCGCGCAAAGATGCCCAAAAAAATGGTTATAGTCTTTTGTTCGCCCCAGTCGACCGCAAATGGTACTCTTTGAAAACTTGGGAGAAGAACAGAGTCAAATACTCCAAAGGCATGGTCAAAGCGCGACGTGAATCGGAGCATTTCAAAGTAGGATTTATCGAGCGACGACTGGGAGCTGGGGACGGCGATCCAGGTCGCGTCGGTACTGAAACTGCTACAGATGTCGAACTCTTAGCTAGCGGTGATGCCTTTATCGGCACGTTTACCTCCAACCTGGGCCGACTCGCGTTTGAAGTCATGAGCGCTCGATTACAAAAAGTCCCACCATTTGCCTCCGTCGACGGCAAAGGATGGTATTACGGTCAGTCCAAATGTCGAGAGAAGAACAGCAAGAAACCGTGCCCTGTGGCAACTTGGATGCATTCGCGCGACTCGTCCCACTCGACGAAGAAAAAAGCCGTGAGCGCCACCTCGGCGGCAAAAAATTCCAAAACGACGACGAAAGTAAGCAAAACCATCCTGGCGGCTAGCAAAAGAGCCTCGAACGCAAAGATGGGCGTGAACGCGAAAACGATGACCCCTACCAGGTCGAAACGAACCAGTAGCAACACTAATAAAGGCAAATAATAATAGTGTAATAATATTAGAGCACACGTAAGTAGGTAGCCTCGCGAGCATTTTTTTTCTTCATCCGAGACGCTCTTCATTTTTGGTTTTTCACTGAAACTAGTAATGCGTTATTTTTTTTAAAAATATTCCCCGCCTCGCCCTCGCGCGAGAAAAAGAGAGAGAGAGAGAAAGCTTTTCCAACGACGAATGTAGAAACATGAGCGGGGAAGAGGATACCATCACCACCAATTTCGCGATCGACGACGACAAAAGAGACGGCGGCGGCGGCGGCGGCGGCGAAGACGACGACGGCGACCCGCTTCGCTCGTACGTTGAAATGCTCACTCTCGAGGAAAATACGAAGAAGAAAAACGCTCCTCCTTTCGGTGAGAATTTTTCCTTACCGCCGTGCATGGACCATTACTTGGACATGTTGCTCAGAAACAGCTCTAGCGACGAAGATGAAGAGGACACGTGTCGTGGAGGAGATGGAGATGTGAACTCGCCTTTTTCACCATGTTCAGAGGAGCCGGAAAAACGAAAGAAAAAGCGTTTGAAAACTTGCATCGAGCTGATCATGAACCACGAGGAGCAACATCTGCCTTTGTCTCCTGGCGAGGAGCAAGATTTAGACTACATGTTAATGCACGACGAAAAGCAAGAAGGGATATTGAGGTTTATGACGAGAGATAAAGACATGGACGTGTGGGGATTGTGCATGTCTGATGTGCACGCGAATCCGAAACGTAGAACTAATCTCAACTTTGACGACGACGACGACGACGATGATGACAACAAGTTGATTCCGAGCAGAAATTTTTTCTCGAGCGATGACGGGACAGTATCTGTAAACATTCCGGAGCAAACGGAATTTCCATCGAAAAACGATGCATCGTTATTAGTGCCACCAACTCCACCGAAGACAGAACCTGTAGTTGCCATGAAAGAGGTAAAAAAAAGGCGGTCTTTGCATGCTGTACCAAAATCTAATCGAACCGCGAAACCTCAGAATCCATCAAGGAGTTCTCAAATGCGAGGTGTAACAAAACATAGATTAACGGGAAAATATGAAGCACATTTGTGGGACTCTTCTTCGGCACGGGTGATGCCAAAGCCTGGTGGCAGAACGAGAGGAAGGCAGGTTTATTTGGGTGGGTATTCGACAGAGATCGAGGCTGCCAAAAGTTACGACAAGGCTGCGATCAAGCTCTGGGGGAGGAAAGCCAACTTGAATTTCGACTACAAAACGTACGCGAAAGATATCGAAAACATGAAATCCTATGATTTTGCCAGTTACATTGCAGCGTTGCGACGAGAATCCAGCGGATTTACTCGAGGCGTCTCGAAATATCGCGGCGTGACGAAACATGTTAAAAGCACAACCGACAAAAACAACAAGACGACGACGAAACCTTTGTGGGAATCGCGGCTTGGTCGCGTGAAAGGGTCCAAGTACGTGTATCTCGGAACGTATCAAACCGAAGTTGAAGCCGCGCGAGGGTATGATTTGGCGAGCTTGAAATATCGAGGCGACAAAGCCGTGACAAATTTTGATAAAAGTAACTATTCCAAGAAAGAAATAGAAACATTCAAGTTCCCACATCGAGCCCATGTTCGCGACGATACGAATAACAACAGCCAGGAGGACGACAACAACGAAGATGAAGAGGACAATGATGATGGTACCAAAACCATGCCGCCAGGTATGCAAAAGAAGTCGACATCATTAACATTAACATCAACGACAACAGCTAGAAAGAAGGAGAAAAAATGGAAGCCATGAAAACTCTATTTGTATTTTTCATTTTTACAAAGGATATTAAAATTTGTTTGGTACCGTGGTACCAGTATATAGACGCGATTGCGATACTGCCACGCGATCTAATTCTGAACTCTAGCGCACTTTTTTCATAAAGAGAGAAACTATATTGATGGAAAAGAATTATCGGGACCCCCTGCGTTTCTTCTTTCGGTTGCCTCTTCGACTGCCTTTTCGACTGCCTCGGCTATCACCCCCATCATCTTCTTGAACTTTCGCCGGTCCATCTTCAAAATCCCCGAACTCGCTCTCTAACGCACTCTTAACTTTTGCGGGCCCGTCGTCAAAATCGGTAAACTCCGCAGAAATAGCGTTGGAGACGTCAACTTTCGGAGCCGCTACTTTTGGTATGGTTGCGCCCGATCTTCTCTCTCTTTTCGGAACGTAATCCACTCGCACAGGTTGCGAGGACGCCGCACCACCATTACCAGCCGTACCATTACCACCAACGTTGACGAGTGGTTTCGTAGTCTTTCGCAAATACACCGTCTGCGTGGTCGTGATGATGTTGTTAAAGAACCAATACAACGTCAACCCAGCCGGCACATTCAAGGAGAAGTAGCCAATCATCAACGGCAAAAATTTCAAAATAGCTTGCGATTGTTGCTGCGATGGATCCGTCGATTTCGCCGAGTCAGGTTGCATGATCTTTTGAGATATCGTTTGAGAAATGACCAACAAAACCGGCAAGACCATGTAAGACAATGCGTCGTGCCAACCAATCGGCGGCGCGCCGTCCACGAGAGGGAACAACCACGAAAATCCATTGCCGTCGTTTCGCATTTCAATCGTTGCCGGTCCACCTAAACTTGGGATCCAATAAAACCCATCTTTCAACAACCCCTCCACCGAGGCATTGGATAGCGCTCGATACAGACCAATAAACACCGGCAACGTCGCGAAGGTCGGCAAACATCCCGCCAACGGGTTAAAGTTCGCCTCCTTATATAGTCTCGCCGTTTCCATCTGTAACTTCTCCGGGTCGTTTGCGTACATCGCTTGTAACTCTTTCACTTTTGGTTGTAACGCTTGCATGTTCACCGAACCTTCAATCTGTTTCTTCGTTAACGGAAACGTGACAAATTTCACCAATAAAGTTAACACGAGAATAGAATAGCCGTATGAATTCGTCCCCGTGATGGGTGCTAAAAGGCCATCGATGCATTCTAAAGTCCATTCTAAGCCGTCCGTGATTGGTCCAAGCCACCCTCCTTTTTGCAAGGCGGGTCTCTTCCCCTTCGCTGGTTTCGCGGCTTCCACCGTCGGCGCTTGTTCCACCGTCATCTCTGGTTCCGCGGTTTCCACCGCCGGCACGTCTTGCGCTTCCATTCCCATTTCCATTGCTGGCGCTTCCATCGCCGGGGCCGGCGCTTCCATCGCCGGCGCTTGTTCCATCGTCATCTCTGCGGCGTCTGCGACTTCAAACACTCTTTGCACCTCTATTTGATGCGTTCGATTAAGCGAGGAAGACGACTCGTACGCATTCGCGATTCTATCGGTGTCTATCGAACCAATCGCTACGGGCGTCATCATCGGGAGCAAAACCGCGTTCGTGCGCACGGAAATAATCTTCTTTCTTTGGTGTCTGGAGACCATCGTCGTCGTCGTCGTCGTCGACGGATTCGATTGCTTCCGCACCAAAGCGTTCGTCGCGGAACGTCGAGAACACGAACACGCGGACGGTTTCATCGCTCGCGCGACGAGAGGAGCGCTCATACTACTACCTTGTTGTGCAAGCGCGGCGCGTGGTGCTACGGGAGAGACGACACTTTTTACGCTGGAAGCGAGACGCGAGTTTTTTTGACGATTCTCTTCCCTTGCGGGTTATCCAATATCCAATACTACGACGTCAAAGTGTTTTCTTTTTTGGGCAGTGGGGGGTGACGTCTTTATTAAAAGGAGGTCGAGCATCGACCAGTTTTTTTGTAATTATTATTTTTGGGAGGCAAAGCTTTGGTGCAATAATATTTGGAGACGACGACGACGAGGAGTTTCAACACGAACGAACGAGGAGGAGGCTCTGTTTTCTCTTCTTACGGGGGAAACGTAAATATTTTAACCTACCTGCAAACATTTCAAAAAGTCGTACAAACAACAAAAAGGTGTCGTGTTGACCTTTTTTCAACTCTCTCTCTCTCTCTCTCTCTTTCTCTCTCTC
>Ga0115011_10003339_pt1 | contig 10923 bp, 2 predicted proteins | sample TroAtlMetagenome_2_FD_88705 | JGI IMG/M metagenome (GOLD analysis project Ga0115011, IMG submission 88705) | Marine eukaryotic phytoplankton communities from Atlantic Ocean - Tropical Atlantic ANT8 Metagenome | ecosystem: Environmental > Aquatic > Marine > Oceanic | place: Tropical Atlantic... | reverse complement strand
TTTAAATACATCATCTCTGGATCTTTCTTTTTCAGTATGAAATACATATTCAAAACCTTTGATAGCTGAATTAGGAGCCGTCATAGCAACGTTAGATTCAGTCCCATCATAGTATTGTTTGCCCTTTATTTCATAATCAAATCTTGCAATCTTACGAATACCAAATCCGTAGCGATAATCGTGATTATAGTAATCAGTTCCATCTACTACAACAGGTACATCGTATAAACTTCCATTAGGATTTGTTCTTACAAAGTAACTTGGTGCATTTTCTTTTGAGTTTTTAAGATCTCCAGATACATAAAGAGTGCTGTACTTAAAAAAATCTTTAAATAACTTTTTCTTTTCTTGTGAACTTATATTAAACGTGATAAGTAAACAAAGAGTAAGTAAAATTTGTTTCATTTAGTTTTTCTTTTTACGGTTTTTTCTTTTCTTTTTACGAGATCTCCAGTCTTTTTCTAACATGGTAGTTACTGTAATAACATTCTTACATGTATCAGTTTTAGTAATTCGTACTCGGTAGTCCTCGATTTTTTCTACTTTAAGTGTTACACATTTTTCTTTTCTTTCTTGTGCATTAGCTGTTAAAGTAAATGCTAATAAAATTATAATTATATTTTTCATGGTTTTACATAATATTGAATTGTGCCGTCAGGTTTTTCTACTTGCATATAATCAACACCATATACCCCTGTCGGCTTATAATGATTTGGTCCTGATAATGGGATTTTTTTAGTAAATCCTTTCTTTTTTACTATTTGAATTGATTTTTTATAGTCTTCTTTTAATTTCGCGTCTTCTTTTGCTTCTTTATCTATTGTACTTTGTCTTCCCCAGTAAGGTAAACCTAGAATATAAGGAGACCAACCTAAAACTAAAGCTATTTTTTGCCACGTCCTAGTTTCTTCGTCCATTGCATTACGCATATTGTTTGTTATAGTCATTACACGATCCATAGGTAAATTAAAAGCCGCAGATATAATTTGTGAAATAGCTAAATATGCAGGGTTATCTAAACTCCAACCTCTTCTTTTTATCTCTTTCATGTTCCAACTAAAAGATTTAGCAGCTGATCTAAGTTTTCTAATTTTACTATCTATAACTGGAGATACATCAAATATATCCCAAAGTGGATCTTCATAGTCTGGAGATTTCTTTTGTGATTCCTCGTACATTCTCATCACAAGATTTTTAATTGTAGCAATACCTGCGCCACCAAACCCAAGACCAAATAATAAAGAATCTAACATACTATTTGCTATACTTGCTGTTTTGTCTTTATCTTCTTCTTCATCGCCCTCAAATAACATTCCAAATAGAGCTTGTTGTAAAGAGTGGAATATTAAGTTTTGCATACCAACGTAATACATTACACTTGAAAGATTACTCATATCACTTTCACGTTGAGTCATACCTGGTTTTCTACGTCTTTTAACAAAATCTAATATAGATTTTTTAGTCTTTCTATTAAACTGCATTGTAACGTTTTGGAAAGATAATAAAACACGTCCAGCTATACTAGCTTGTTGTTGTGATATTTTACTTGGATTACTAGACTGTTGAGTTTCTTCTGCAATTGCATAAAAATCCTCAAAAGCTTTTGCATCAGCTTCTGATTCTGTGTATAATTTCCCAGTTTCTGGATTAACTCTTTTCTGCAGTGCAGCTTTCCTGTTTATAAAAAATGTAGCTCCACCACTTGCAATAGCTAAACTATCCATAATTCGAGTAATAACAAAACCTTTGTCAAGTAAGTAACTTACCATACCTTGGAAACCACCTTCTCTACCAGCATCAACTAATTCAGCTTCATTTACATTGATTTTTAAACCATCACGTCTATTTACAAGATAATCAGAATTCATTAACCTCATAAATGTAGGATAAAAATCTTTACTTGCAAAAGCTTTGGAAGCTGCATATATATTATTATCACCCCAATTTATGAAATTTACCGCAGATAATGTCTGAAGTAATCCAGATTTTTGATTTATAAACATAGTAACACCAACCGATGCGTTTAGCCAATCAAGCATGTCGTTAACCATACGTGATCCTCCACCTTGATAAATCGGTCTATTACTACCAGATCTCATTCTTCTTAAACCATCACGTAAAGCCTCTACATATGTACTACCGTATAAAGCTTCTAGTTTGTTTAAATTTTCTCTACTAAATATAATATCTGCATTTCGGTTAAACTCAGCCATTAATTTCTGCCTAAACCCTTTATCTAAAACGTTTAATATGTCAGACTTCATGTCTCCAGCCAACCAATTTTTTGATGGTGGTGGATATTTACCATCTTTCATAATTAATATAACTTCATCCGCAAATACCTGTAATTCATTATCTGATTTAATAGCTTTGACTAAATTATTTATATCTCTTTTAGCCATGCCTTCAATCTCCATACCTTGTTTTGCCCACATGTATACTCTTACTGCTTGAGACTTAGTAAAAGATCCAACTCCTATTGGATCCAATAAAGGATTTCTTTTAATCCCAAACTTATTTCTTCTAGTTTTTAGATTAGGAAATTGTTTTTTAAGAGCACCAAAATCATTAGCAACACTTATTTTAGCACTCATTAATTCAAGCTCTGCTTTATTATAAGGTTTTATAAGATGTTTTTCTATCCAAGCTTGATGTCTATTACCTTGTTCGCCTACTCCTCTAAAAGCATATGTTAAACCAGCAAAATCATCAGCTGATGGAGTTATCGTAAATTGTCTGCCAAGTCTTTTACCAAGTCCTCCATCTTTTTTCTTACCTTCTAATTGAGCTGTTACATCAGAATATTGCTTAAATGCTTCAGTTCCAGTTACTTCTTCTAATATTTTATTAAAATCTTCGTTTAATTTACGAGCTGCACTTTGTTTAGCTAAATGTACTTTGTTTTTAACATCAACTCCATCTAACACAGCTTTAACACCGGCAACATTAGCAAAAGAATCATCAGCAAAATAAAAATCATTAAATCCTTCTGCTGTTTTATTTAAAACCCAATCTGCTTTTGCTTGAGCAGATCCATCTTCTAAACCAGTTATATTATCTAAAGGTATATTTAATCCTATACCATCTAAAAATGTTTTTATTGATGTAGCAGCTATTTGAGGTCTAGCTGTTAATACAAATATATTACTACTACCAAACTTATCTTGTCTTTTTAAAGCAAGATCTGCTAATGGACCTTTTTTAGTTCCTTTAGATACTCCTTCAAAGTTACTAAAATCAAATTCAGCACCTTGTTTTTCAAGTGTTGAGGCATTAAGAGCAAAATCACTAGCAGATATTTTACTACGTTTACCATTTTTATCAATAACTATAACTTTTTCTTTTGTTTTAGCTAATGTATCATCAAAATCAAAAACACTTATACCTTTAGGTTTTGGATCCATTTTAAAAGAATTAACTTTTGTGTCAAGAGAAGTTAACATTATTCTTTTTTGTTCTTGAGCAGTTTGATTTGGTTTTAAAATCTGACTAGCTACTTTGCTATTAACTCTAGCTCTAGACTCTTTAGCTGGAGCAATTTTAAGCTTTTGTTTCATTTGAGCTTGTGCATTAGCACGACTCATTTCCTTAGATGTTATTCTATATATAGCTTGTTGTTGAGCTAATATAGCATCAGGATTTTTATGTAATTTCTTTGGTATTTCTACACCATAATATTCAGCATACGTTACACCATTACGGTAATTTGTATTAGGATTAATACTTACATATGGGTTAAAATATCTAATATCAGAATCAGGTACTTTACTCCAATCACCGGTTTCAAAAGCGTAATCTAGTTTTTCTTTTAACAAAGGATATTCTGCGGATTTAGGCTTATATTCAGTTAAATCTTTACCTGCATCAAATATATCTTTATAATATGTTCCGTCTAATGTTCCATCGGTTTTTTTAGTTACAATTATTTGATAATAATTATTACCTGCCCACTCAATCCAACCTTTTAAATTTGCTTCATAATGAGGATTTGTTATATCGCTTATAGCTTCTAAAGTTCTATAAGTATAATTAATAGCTTGATAAGTATGTTCTTCCGTGGCATTCTTTCTTCGCTCTTTCTTACCTTTTTTCGTGGTTACAGTAATGTATGTATTACTTCCTATTTCTTTACCTATAGTAGGAGCCATGTTTCTACCTATATTACTATTTAAATTACTATTATAAAGTAATTCTTTATAGTTTTGTAATAGAACATCTGCTTCTGCTTCAGTTTTAGGATTTGATTTTAATTTTTTATACTTAGCAGCCATGATGTTAATAATCAAAGCTTGACCTCTTTTTAAAGCAGTTTCATTTTTAAGATTTTTTTCAATATTAGCTTCATTTTTACCTGCTATAACAAGGTGAATATCTGCTAATTCTTGAGATGTAAATGGTTTACCTGTAACTATATTTATTTGACTAGTAGTATAAACTTTTCTGGTTAAAGTTTTACCCCTTTTAGAATAAGTGTAGTCTTTATATTTTTGTAGGATGGGTTTGTAGTCGGATTTTGCTGCTGCTTTTTTACTAGCTTCACGAAGACTATAAGTCTCACCTTTAGCAATAGCTAGCTTATTAGCTTTTTGTTGCGCAGGATTTTTATGCTTAGACTCAGTTATAACTAAGTCGTTACCTTTACCTCCAAAAATTGTACCATTAGTCCAATTACTAGAAAATTGAGTTAGAAAAATTGGTAATCCTGATTTATTTTCAAAATCCTCAACAAAATCTTTATTGTTAACAACTCTTCTTTTTAGATCAGTTTCAACATTACCTCTTTCCTCTAATAAAGCATTGATAGCTTTTGAACCTGCTAATTTTTTTCTAGCAATACTAAACTTAGCACCTGATTGTATTCTCTTTCCTTGTACAGGTTGTGCTGTTTCAAGTACACGATTTCTAATATGCAATCCTAATAATCCTCTAATAGTTTGACCAACACGATCTCTATATATAGGTTTAACTGGTTTTTCTCTAATAAGATCCATGTAATCTTTTAAACTCCCAGTTAATTTGCCATCAGTATATAAAGCATCTTTTACATTTTTAGGAACAAATGTACCTCTACCAGTATCATCTTGAATTCTTGGTAATCTATCAAAATCATTCTTTGCGTTTTTAAGCAAGAATTGTTTAGCTTTAGTTAAACCCTGTGCATCAGTTGTTTGAAAATTTCTTTTCTTATTAACTATTGTTTCTGGGTTTATTCCAAACATTTTAGCATAGATGTCAGCTACTTCTTGAGGTATATTTCTAGTATCTGCAAATCTAATATCTTCTCCTTTAAAAGTTTTATTTATAGCTTTAGTAATAGCGTCTTCAGTTTTTGAATCCAAACCTGTAGTTTTACTAGGTTTTTGAGCTAACACAGAACCTTCATTAGCAGTACCAAGATCTGAAGGTTCGCTTTTATCTACTATTTGTTTAGTAGTTTCATCTTGTCTCTTTTCTTGCTTTTGCTTTTCGCTTTCTTGGAACAATGCTTTATTTGCTACCATTTTAGCAAATCTAGTATTAGCAAATATTGCTTCACCAAAACCTTTAGGACCTACAGTAGTCCCATCAGATCTTTTTGCCTCAGGATCGAAGTTGAATATACGTTCGTACATCTCATCAATCATTTTATCACCTTGTTCTCTACTAGTTTCTTTAGATCTTATAAGATTATTTATAACTCCGCCAGGTAGTAACGCGTCCGCAATAGCTAAAGCAGATTTTTCATTACGTATAAAAGTATCAAACTGATCTTTAGTCTTTACATCAGCTGGTATCAAATCATTGATAGCCTCAAGTGGTGTTTGTTTAGTTCTAGCTATAGAATGTTTTGGCCATTTCCACCATTCGTTTTTTGGTATTTTTTTATTTAATGTAGCTTTTAATTGAGCCATAGCTTCAGCTTTACCAACATATGGAGCATCGAATACCATTTCTCCACTAGCTAATTTAATTAATTGATATGGTAATTTACCTTCTAAAGCTAGTCTTTGATTAGGCGTCATTAAGTCTAATTCAGCTTGAGGTATTCCCTTTGAACTACGTGCTTTTGAATATTTACCTCCCAATATCCACGCTTTTGCTCCTAATCCATCTGTTATTTTTGCTTCCTGCTCTTTATTTCCATCAAGCCATTCTATTAATTTTCTTAATCTATGTCTATCTAATGCCTTTTTCTCTTTTAATGTTTTTACATCACGATAAGGATCTTCTATTTCAGCTTGACTTTTCTTACGATCAGCAGGTTTAGATTCTTTACTTTTTTTCTTTTTTGTATCTTTAGATTTTTTTGTATCTTTAGATTCTTTTTTATCTTTAGATTCTTTTGTTAATAGTTTTCCTTCAGCAGATTTATCTAATAATTTCTTTTGAGCTCTATTTAGTTTACCTCTTTCAACACTCTTATTATAATCTTTTAAAAAATTAACTACATCTTTACCTGTATTAAACTCTACATTTTTAATACCTAATGATTGCATTAACCTTCTTAAAATATCTTTAATTTTTTGTAAATTACTTTCATTTAAAACAATATGTCCATTAGCTAAACCATCTGCAAATAATGTCATAGCTTCTTCCGCATACTCACCTGGAGGTTTGTTACGGTATGATTCTAAATTTAAAGCATATTCAGAACCTGGTTCTAAGCCTTCAATGTCTATACCTTGTAAATATTTATCCATTTCAGCTTTCATTTCACTCGATGCTTCTGGATTATTATCTAAAGTTTTCTTTAAAACACTATGTAGAAACTCATGAGCTCCTACATTAACATTACCTACAAAACCACCTTTACCAGAAGCTACTTCATTATTTATAAGTAAAACTTCTTTTCCAGTGTCGTTGTTTATAAGCTGTACACCATGAGATTGGCTTGGTGCAGCTTTAGTATATCCTTCTTTTTCTAATTGATCAGCAACTTCTTGAGTTTCTTTAGCTGTTTGAACATCTCTAAACTCAATCATTGGTTTACCTTGAGCATCTTTCTTCCCAGCGTTCTGAATCATTTTTCTAACTTGTCCAGATTTATTATATAGGTTTTGCTCAGCTACAACATCTCTTAATTGAGTTTTAACTTTGTTTAATTCTGCTTGTTGTTCAACTGTTAAATCAGGATCGTCCATCTTCTTAATCACACGTGTTAACTCATTACGCTTAACCATTAAATCTAATTGCTTAGCTCTAATATCTGGACCAGCGTTTGGATCTATTTTTAAACGAGAATTTCTAACATCTGATAAGTTTTGAGATGCTTCTTGGTATTCTGGTTTTGTTAGCTGATTGTTTTTTAGTTTGTTATCTAAATTTGTTTGAGCAGCTTCAAAATATTTTTCTGATTCAAGAGCAAACTTACCGTATTTAGAGTTTGGAGCAAATTTTATAGCTACATCTCTTGATATGTTTCTTATTTCTACAGCGGATTGTTGACTAACAGCTTTAGCAAACGGTATCATAACACCAACTACACCACCAGCTTTACCAGCTTCTAATGAAGCTCCCCAATCTATCTGATCTCCAATTCTACCTGTTGTTTGTAAACCTGTACCTATTTGACCTAATACTTCTTGAGCCCATTCTGTAGCAAATTCTGTAGCACCAGCTTCTGCTTTATTTAAAGCTCCTCTTAACAATGCTTCACCACCTTCTCTCCAAGATCCTTTATAAAAAGATACTAATCCTCCAGTTCCTAATCCTAAAGCTTTTTCTGTTTGCTTTAAAATTTTATTAGCACCAAATTGTTCAGCAGCTGTCATAACAGCAGCAAACGCTGCAGAAGTAGCCATGTTAGCATGCTTACCTTCATTAAGAGCATTTAATTCAAACTCTCTTCTTTCTTCAGGAGACAAAGCGTTTAGGTCAATACCCATAGCTTTAGCATCCGCTTGAATACCTTCTTGATAAGCTGACCAATAATTATCTCCATACATTTGAGTAAACATTGCAGCAGTTCCTAAACCAGCCATAACTGGATTACCCGTAAGAGTACCAGCAACAGCTAAACCAATTTGTGGTAATGCTTCTCCTGTTGTAAATATAGCTTCTTGAAAACTAATACCATCCGATAAATCAGCTGTATTAAATAAATTAGTATAAGCTTCGTCATCTTGAATACTATCAAATAATTTTTCAACATCTTTTTTATCTTCCATTAATTCTTCTATTAAAGAATTAAATTGACCTTTTCCTCCTCTTTTACTATTTAATAATTGATCTCTGGTTTTTTCGTCTATTTCGCCTTTTTCATACCTTTCATTAATGTCATCTATTTCACGTTGAACCTGTCTAACACCTTTCGCTTCTACACTTGCCCAAGCTTTTTTACCTGAACTAACTAAATTCACACCACCTTTACCAACACTTTCAATTAAATTTGCTAAAGTATTATTAAAAGGTATACCATCATTACCCTCAATACCAGTGTTCCCACCTCTTAACGCATCAGAAATTGATAAAACATCGTACCAAGGACGTTGATCCCTTTCATAAGCAGTATTTGTCTTAGCCATTGCGTTATCCATTACTAGACCTAAGTCAGCTAATCTTTTATTGTATCCGTCTGAATTTTCAAAAACATCTAGTGTAATTTTCTTAGCATAAGCTTCAAGCTTAGAGTTAGCTGCAGCAACGCCTTCTTCAGTTGTTAAGTCAGCTGTTTTTAATATTTCATCTTGATAAGCTTTTATTTTTCCTTGAGCTGATTTTTGTATAGCATCCCATTCAGCTTTTAAAATTGGATCTTCTTTAACAAAATTAGCATAAGATTCTTTCATTATCTTATCTAACTCTTCTCCGCTTTCAATTCCAGCAAAATCTTGAGGTAAATAAGAAAGAGCCATTTCTACCGCTTCAGGATTAGCTTCAAGGTTAGTTATTTTTTTTAGATAATACTCTTTATCAAAAAAACCTTCTTCTTTTTTTAATTCTTTATCTTCATCAAGTAGTTTATCGTAATCTTTAGTTATATCTACTTTAAGACTATCTAAATGTTTACCAAGATAAGCTGGACGCATATTAGGTGGTAACTCATTTCCATGCTCATCTGTAGTAGGTTCACCGTATTTGTCTGTTAGCTTTTTATAAAGCATTTTAAAAGCTGTATTGTCTTTTCCTCTTATTTTCATAGGAGTATTACTCAACTGCTCTCTATAATCATTTAACTCTATAAAATTTTTGTAATCTTCTAATTTTTTAGGATCAAATTTACCATCTGTTTGAAAAAGTGGAGATGTTTTTAATTCTTCATCTGTCTTTGTAGTTAAACTAGTTGAAGCATCTTTCCATTGATCAGCTGTGTCTTGCACTTCTATTTCTTGCTCAACATCTTCTACTAAAGGTGGAGGTTTAATTTCATTTAATTTTTTTCTTTTTTCTTCTGCAGATAGGCTTTTATCAGAACTTATCTGTTTTACGGTGTCTATATAATTTTTATTTCCCTGATTATATTTAAATTTCTGAAGTTCTTTGTCTTGCTGCATTTCTTCAGCTATTTCTACTTCAGAGTCGTAGAACGGAAGTTTTCCTAAAGCCCAATCTGTCCAACTAGATTCATCATTAATTTCTTCTATTTCTTCATTACTATGAACGTTTGTATTATTGTCTAACCATTTTGCTTTTTCTTCTTCAGAAACATTTTGATCACCATCTTCATTGTACTTAGAATACAAAGAGTTTATTCTATCAGTTTTTTCTTTAGCTTTAGCAGCTTTTTCTTCTTCTGATAATCCCGATGAAGTATCTTCCGAAGTTGAGACCGATTCGTCTGTCGATCCTGCACTGGTCTCCGCATTTACAGCAGGATCGTCTGTCTTTACCTCTTCTGGTTCAGCATTTTTCGCTTCCCAAGCCTTAGTCATTTCATACATTTTTTGACTACTTAGGTTGCCTTGTCTTATTAAACTTGCTACGTATTCTTTTTTAGTCATTTAATTTAATTTTATTGGTTATCACCCATTATTTTTTGAGCCTTCGCGTCTATACCTTCTTGTAAATCAAATACAGCAGCATCTTCTTCTACACTTGGTAATTTATTAGTTAAGAATTGTACTAGATAATTTTTTATAAAAAATTCTTTATATTGTTTTCCAAATAATATTTTTTTATCTTGATGTAATGGTAAATCTTTTTCATAAAACCAAGATTCACTACCAGCATTAGCGTTTTGAACCATTTGATCGTCTTCTTCTGGACTACTTAGTTTAGCTAAATAAACATTCCACGCTGCTACAGCTTCTTGTTCTGCTGAAAGAACCCCAGCAACTTCAGCGTTTATAAAAGGTTGTATTTTTCTTTCAATCTTATCCATATCGAATTTCAATATGTTTCTACCTTTACCACCACCAATATCAATTATTTCATAATCAGGTTCACCATTAAATTTTAATATAAATTCTTCTGATATTTTAGCACTAGCAGATAATTGACCATCTTCACCAACATCTTCTGGCATAAATAATCCAGATTGAACTAGTAACTCTGTCATACCCTTATTAATATCTGGAGTTTCAACCACCATAGATGTATCCGCATCTAATAAACTTTGTAAAGCAGCACTATTAATAACCAAAGATTCTTTTAATAAAGGACCACTAAAAGTTAATTCTTGTGTACCATTATTTAATAATTTTAAACTAATATCATATCCATCAGTTTTAGAAAAACCTGGTTTTTTAGAAATAATACAATTAGCAACCATGAATCCATAATAATTATTAGGATCATAGTTAGGTGTTTCTACTACTTGTAATTCACCCATTACATTTTTTAAAAACTCAAGTGATGCTTCTGGCGCAGCTTTTAACTCTAGTAACATTCTCTGTTCTTTAACACAATCTCCACAACTACCTTGTTCTAAACTAGCTTTTAATTTAGCGTATTTTCTACCTGTGTCTTGATAAGCTTTATTTAAAACACCATATTCAATATTTA
>Ga0115011_10003338_pt1 | contig 10923 bp, 7 predicted proteins | sample TroAtlMetagenome_2_FD_88705 | JGI IMG/M metagenome (GOLD analysis project Ga0115011, IMG submission 88705) | Marine eukaryotic phytoplankton communities from Atlantic Ocean - Tropical Atlantic ANT8 Metagenome | ecosystem: Environmental > Aquatic > Marine > Oceanic | place: Tropical Atlantic... | reverse complement strand
GCGATGGACGACGAGTGCGGCGACGGGTCCATGGGGGTGTGCGTCAACAGACAACAGTGTGGAAACCTGAGCATCGAACCCACCGATCAACACCGTCAATTTCAATGCCAGTGACGACTCCCTTGTGGTGCGATGAGCCCTCTCGATGACGGGCTCCGGTACAATCTAGAAGACAATCATGCTCGACGCGGTTTAGGCATTCGGCGGAGGGAGAACTCGCCTCTTCCCTTCCCTCGCGCAACCGCCATGAATCCCAGGCGCCCCCTCGGTGTCCGGGCCCCAAATCGAAGAGCCCTTTCCTCTGAGCCCGAACTGCCTCAAACTCAGGCCCTTCGAGAGGAACCACTATGAGCGCGCTCAGTATTTTCGACCCTCATCAGGGCCAGACCATCGCCACCGAGACCGACCCCGCTGTCATCGCCGCCAAGCTCGCTGGCCGTGGTGTTCGGTTCGAGCGTTGGGCGACCGATGCAGCCTTGCCCCCGGCCGCGGATAACGACGCAGTTCTCGCCGCCTACTCGGGTCCAGTCGCGCGGCTTCTGGCCGAGTCGGGCTTCGCGTCAGTCGACGTCATTAGTCTGGGGCCGGACCACCCCAAGGCCACTGAGATGAGGCAGAAGTTTCTCGACGAACACACCCACGATGAATTCGAGATTCGGTTCTTCGTGGAAGGCTCAGGGCAGTTCTACCTTCGGTTCGAAGACACGGTGTATATCGTCCGCTGTGAGCAGGGCGACCTGATCTCGGTCCCCGCTGACCAGCCTCATTGGTTCGACATGGGTCCCAAGCCCAATTTTCGTTGCATTCGATTCTTCACCACGCCCGCGGGCTGGGTCGCTCACCACACCGGAGACGACATCGCCCAGCGGTGTCCTGCCTTCGAGTAATCTCTAGACGAGACGCTCTTGGCAAAAGGCGCGGAGATCAACGGCCTCTTTGGTGTCCCGTCCAACGATCAGGCCCAGCACCTCGCGGGCACGCTCACCACGATCGCCGACATGGGTCATGAGGGCCTTTTGCGCGGCCCAGCGTACCCAATTTACGGACTCACTCAGGGCATCGGCTACCACCCTCAAGACCGGCGTGAGATCGTAGTGACGGGCCCGGTCACCCACATAGCTGATGGCGTTTTGTCGCACGAAACTACGCGAATCGGTCAGACGTCCTCGGACCCAATCCCAATCCCCCGCGTCGAGAGCCAACCTCAAAAGAATCCGGAGCGCCATGTCACGGGCCGAATCTGCGTGCCGTCCATGAGCGATGACCGTCAAACCAGGGACCGCCGCGGATACATCAATGCCCTCTTCGACGGCACGCATAACCAAGTCCTGCGCTCGATCGCGATTAGTGCCGTGGGCCGACAAATACCCAAGAGTGGGGATGATGATGGCCAGATCGGCCCCGTGGTCCACCATCACCTCAACGGTCCAAAGGGCATTGAAGAGCGCTGTCTCGCGATAATCTTTGATGGGATCAGCGAGGATTCGAAGCCAACGCGACGCCTCCGCTGCGGTGACGCTTGAGACCCGTTTCTTACACAGTTCGGTGATCCAATAACCCGCTCCGGGTTGGGCTACGCTGGCCAATAGGGCGTCCATCAACGGGGTGAGGTGGTCGTCCGTCGCCCACTCGAAATACGCACACTTCGCGGCGCGCTTCGCCAATCGCGCGTCCCCCAGGGCAGCCTCGATCGTGGCCAGATTGAGACCCGACTCGAGATCCCACTCCGTCGCCTTTAAGAGAAGTCTCATGGCGGCATCGCCCACAGAAGTGTCTGAGTGGGCGGCAAGAGTACGCAACTGGGGCAAGAGCGCGACGGCCCAGGGGGTGGCGTCTCGAAGGGGGACAGACAATTGGCCGAGCGTCTCCCCCACCACCGTGAGATCGGTGCTGGCCAACCGCGTCGCGAAACCGACGCCGTCAGCCCGTGCCACGTCGACCCTTGCCACCAACCACGTCGCTGCCCTCGAAACGCCCGCGTGCACGCTCTGCCGTTCGGCCTCGATGAGCGCGCCGAGAGGGGTCAATTCAAGGGTCGGCTCAGACCCCTTGAACGCCTCGCGGAGCCCCAGGACTGCCTCTGCCCGCACACGGCTCGCGGGATGCCCCAGAAGCGTAAACAGCGCCGCGCCATCGTCGGTTGCGACGGCTTGGGCCGTGAGCATCCAGGCGGCCTCGGCCTTGACCCCGGTGTCCGGATGGGAAAGTGCCCGCCGGGCCCGCTCGTGGCGGGCCTCCAACCCTGCTTGCCAACGGGTTCTCCGCGCACCGTCGAGGGCTTCGATGGCTTCGACCCCGGTGAGCCGTCGAAGAGTGCCGCTGACATCCTCCATATTCACGTCGGTGAAGGTCGTCTGGGAGAACAGATACCAATCTCCGCAGGATCGACACCGGGTGAGGTGGCCATCAGCGTCGCCCTTAGGGACGGCTGGGCGCAGAGTGCTCACGCCCTCGGGCCAAGACCGCCTCTCTCCGGCATCAAGGCACCGGGGAATCAACCGGCAGACCTCGCAAGTCAACTCCGCGACGTCACCTTCGAGCAGTTCGCGCGCGCCGTCTGTCTCCGCCAAACTAAGCTCATCGATCCATGGCCCAATCTCTTCGCGCCACCGCGAATCGGTGCGAATGAGGCCATGAAGATAGTGAACGACTTCCTCCCTCAAGACCGTGTCTCCGAGCGCCGGCAAGATTCCCCGAATCCCTTCTTCCGTCGGGTTCCAGATCTCCTCGGGGGCGCGATGGGAGAGGCCCGTGGTCACCCCAAGGCGAATGGCTGGGCACGGGTCTAAGAAGAAGCGGAGAGCACGGTCCAAAACCGCCGGCGCGGGCGCCTTGCCGAGGGATACGACCAGTCCGGCCAGGCTGCCCATCCGTGCCTGTTCGCCGGGCAAGTCTGCGAGTCGATCCAGGTCTGACCCATCGTTCAATCGGAGAGCGTGTCGCGTGCGGCTATATGCCGCGAACCATTGATGTTCGGGGTCCTCGTGGTCCAGAAAAGATTCGAGGGCCTCCGTCACCGCGGTGCCATCGACCCCGTCCTGCTCCATCACCAAACGGATGGTGCGGAGCACCTTGAGGTGATGGACCGAATCACAGGTGCCGAGTTGCCCTGCGAGCCAAGGCAGGGCCGAGGCTGCCGGCTTGCGCATCCAAAGGGCGAAATGGCTGAGAAAATCACAGCCGAGTCGCGTCCGTGTTCCTAGGCGTTCGAGGAGAGACTCCATGGTCGATGGTGCAGCTGCAACCATGTCGCCGAGCAGATCTCTAAGCGCGAATTTATCGTCGGCTCGCTCCAAGAGCCAAGGGAGAAAGCGAGAGAGATCGAGACCCTGCTTCGCCCAAGATCTCATGGCGGCGAAAGCGTAATGGGCTCCATTGGGGGGTAACGCCATAAAGGCGGCGAGCTGAGTCCCATCAGGGTCATGGCTCCACGCATGGCGCACCATGATCTCAGCGAGATCGGTGAGCAGCCGGTCATCCCAACTCCGAAGGAAAAGAGCCTCCAGCGAAGAAAGATAGGGCGTCAGATCCACCCCGTCATGGGCGGCCAGCTTGATCGCTGCAACCGAGGCCTGCCGATCAGTCTGCGACTCCGGACCATCTTCACGGGTCAACAAAGCCACATGCGCGTCGAGATTCACGGCACCTGCCGATTCGACGCAGTGATGCTGAGACGAAGACTCAGCAAGCACGTGATCCCCAACAAGCTCGCGCCCACGTAAAAGGGATAGCTGTGATGCAGGTCGAAGAGAACGCCGGCGAAAGTGGGCCCGATCACACGGCCGAGCGCCGACGCCGACTGATTGAGCCCCATGGCTGCCCCTTGCTCGTTTTGGGGAACCGACCGGGAGATCAGGCTATTCTTCGAGGGCATCATGATGCCACTACCCGAGGCCATGAACGGGGCCACCACGCCGACCAGTAGCCAAAACATCCCGGTGCTCCCCACCAGTGGAATGGCCACGAGCGCAATGGTCATGATGATCAGGCCGGTCCGAATGAGACGGACCTCGCCAAAACGTGCGTTCAACTTCCCGATGAACCCACCCTGAATGATGGCCGCAGCAATGCCGACGGCCACCAGAAAGAAGCCCGTCAACTTCGATGCGACCCGAATCCGATCATCGGTACTCAAACTCACATCGGTGACCCAAATGTGTTCGATGAACAGCGCGATGGCCTGTTCCATTTGCGCAAAGGCAATGGTCCCCACGAGACTGATCCACAAAATGGCAGTTACGTTGACGTGACGACGCATGCTGCGCAGCTGAGCGAGAACCGACCCCCGTTTTTGGGTCGCCTTGTTCTCCTCAGTCAGCGTTTCGGGCAGAAAAAAGAAGGCGAGAATGAAATTGAGTACGGCCAAGCCACCGGCGGCAAAAAGCGGTGTGGTGGGGTGGTGTTGTCCGAGAAACGCACCAATGGCCGGCCCAAAAATAAAACCAAGCCCAAAGGCGGCCCCGATGAGTCCCATCCCTTTCGCCCGGTCCGCACCACTGGTCGTGTCGGCGATGATGGCCTGAGCGGTCCCCAGATTGGCATTCCCAAAGCCCGCGAGAGCCCGCGCCAAAAAGAGGGTCACCAAACCTGTGGCAGTGGCGAAAATGAAGTGGCCGATGGCGCTGATCGCCACGCTGAACAAGATGATCGGACGCCGCCCCATGCGGTCTGATAGCCGCCCCCAAAATGGGGAAAACAAGAACTGCATGAGGGAGTAGCTCGCCCCCAAGAGCGTGACCAAGGTTGCGGTCGCCCCGAATGACTCCGCGAAGAAGGGCTGGATGGGGATAATGATCCCGAAGCCCAATAGGTCGAGGAAGATCGTAAAGAAAGCCACCAAGAGGGGTCGCTTGGATTTTGGGTGCCCAACCGTCATTTCACCACGCTGTTTAGTGGAGCCCTATCCTGGGGTGAATCCACCGCGACCGAAAGCGATTCCTTCCGGTTCACCACCACCATGCCATTTCAGCGGACAGCGACCTGGTCCCGTCCATCCTGTTTCGCCGCCCGGCAAGCCTCCTCGGCAGCCTCGATCAGCACATCCGGAGCGATGCCCGAGAGCACACGGCGGGTGGCAACCCCAATGCTGGCCGTAAGCAAGGGTGGATTCGACCCCTTCTGGGCAACAAAGCGTTGAGAACGGATGACGATACGGAGGCGTTCGGCGAACTCCTGGGCCCGTTCAGCCGATTCCTCGGCGAGTAGAACGACGAAAATATCACCGCCGATCCGCGCCAAGAAGGGATCTGCGCCCTCCAGAGTTTGTTCGATGGCCCTCGCCACGCCTTTGAGGCGCTCATCTCCGGCAAGAATCCCTTCGACAGCGTTGAACGCCTTGAACCGGTCGAGATTGATGAAGAGCAGAGAAAGGGGCCGGCGGGAGATGCGCGAGTGCTCCCACTGCGCCGCTAAATACTCGATGAAACCACGTCGGTCGGCCAAACCGGTCATCGGATCAGTACGCCCATCGACGTCCATCGGTGTTTGAATGAGACGATCGACGATCAACCGATTCAAGCGGCTTCTCGCAATCGCCGCGTCCCCCACCACGGGGAGATATTCGGCGGCGCCGGCCGAAAGCGCCGCGGACTCGTCCAAATCGTTGGGGGTCAACGTAGCCCAGAGCCAAGGTACTTCGATTTCGGCGCAGAGTTTCACCAGCGGATCACGCGTTTTTTGGGTGATGACATCGGCGTGAACGATCACCATGTCGATTCGCCCGGCCCCGCTGAGGAGGGTTTGAGCCATGGCGATCGACTCTTTGACAATGATGTCAGCCCACTGCCGGATCGTCGTCAAGAGCGGCCATAGATCACTGAGGGTGCCACAGAGCAAGATGGCCGGCCGTGGTCGGTAAAAACACACGGCATTGTCCAAGAGACGCGAGCGTGCGCCCAAGAAGAACTCCATCAAGACCCGCTCATCGGGGAGACCGACGAGGACCCGCCCACTGGGTACGTGGGTGGTCACGGGGATACACGTGTCGTAGTCCGCAGACTCCCAGGAGTGCTGCCACACGGCCATCTCCGCCGGGGCTGCGTGACATCGGTCCAAGAGGGAGAGGGGCAGATCATTTGCCTCGAGAAGTGACGACAAAACCTGCTCGTCACCGATATCGAGTCCCTCGCGCCAGAGGGCTCGATAAATGCCCGTCAACAAGGCCTCCCGGGTCTCGGGATATTCACGCTGAACATAGATCACCAGCCGGGTGGCCAGCATGGAACTGTATCGTCGGGGAGGCAGAACCACATTGACGTCCGGCGCTCTTCGGTGAAGGGACAACACCTCGCGGGCAAGAATCGTCTCCTGGGCGACATCGAAGGGTCCATCGATTATATGAGAAGCGTGCTCGACGAGTCGCCACTGCAGCCGCCCGCCCTGTCCCCATCCACATAAGCGCTCATGATGGGCGTAACAAAAAGGGCAATTCAGATCGATATAGGCCACATACTCGTCGAGGTTGACCGCATTCAAACGGTCCAGGTCGATTACCGACTCCTGCTCGGGCGGATCATGCCCCCACACCATATCGGGTAGCGCACGCTCGATGAGTTGAGCACAGCCGTCTTCACTCAAATCGGCGGTTTCGGCGAAGCCGGTCTCAGACAGGTCGTCACGCCCACTGCGATGACCCGAAGCCAAGAGCGACGCTAAGAGGTCGGATGCACTCGTAGATGTATTGTCCGAGGAGGATTCGAGGGATTGAACGCCAGGGTTTGAATCGATGGTCGACTGTGCCGCAGCACTCGAGAACGACACCGCATCGAGAGCATGAATGAGGTCTCTAATGGCCTGATATCGGTCCGCCGGGTCGGGGGCGAGGCAGGTCTGGATGACCTCTTCGAGCCCTGAACTATCGGCCAATTTCGGATTGAGTCGGCTGAGTGAAAACGGACCCGACGAATCGGCACCAGCCATGCGTTCCTCGATCGCTTTGGCAGACAACCCCGTGAGCATGAACAATAAGATTGCCCCCACCCCGAAAGTGTCCGTGCGTTCATCAATGGCGCCGCCGAGCAATCTCTCGGGCGCGGAGAACCCGCTCACCTTGGGAAGCGGCCCGGTCATCTTCGAGGGCATCGATATCCCTCGCCCCGATGCCAGCCCGAGAACGTGAATCTTGACCCAATCCTGGCCTCGACGCTGCGTCAGAACCAAATTCGACGGCCTCAAGTCTCCGTGAACAAGACCGTGTTCATGGGCCTCGGCAAGTCCACTGCTGGCTTGTTTGGCAATACTGAGGGCGCGCGCGGGGAGTAACATGCCTTCTTGACGCACCAATTCGGACACGGTGCCGCTGTCGAGGTATTCCGTCGCCAAGTAGAAGAGATCGTCATCACAGCCGTAGTCGAAAATCCGAACCACATGCGTGTGAGTGACCCGCGCCGAGAGACATGCCTGCAAGAAGAAGTGCTGACGCAGAATGTCGTGTTCAGGAGACTCGTCAAAATCGAGTAATTTGACCGCAACCACACGATTGGTGGTCTGCTGAATCGCACGGTAGACGCGACCTGCAGCCCCTCGGCTAATGAGTTTGACGAGCTCGAACCGTCCGTCGATGACACGTCCAATCAACGGATCCGAGTTCTTCTTCTCCGACTTGGTCACCGTTCACCCACCAACAAAGGCACCGTGCTCTCGAGGACGATTAGACCACAGAAAACACACACGTGTATGCCTTTTAGAAGGTAAATCGGCGGACTCACACCCAACACGGCATTCAGGCTTAACTCAAAGGTGCACTGGGTCAATCGTCACCTTTGCCTCGCTCTTTTATCGTCCCACTCAGCATTCGAAATGGGAGAGATTCCTGGCCATCCCCTAATTGAACTCAACGCGGCCGCGCCGTATCGTCATTGACGCCCTCTTTACAGACCCTGGATGGACGAGAGGATATGCTTCAAACCCCACCAAGGATTGGCCCCGCTCAATGCAAAGGGGGATGGCGTGAAAAGGGCTCGCCGACGCGCCGCATTTCCCCCCCGGTCTTCCCTGACCTGGTGACCGCCATTTCCAAGGGCCACCGATGAACATCAGCCCGGCGGACGCGTTGCTCATTTTGGAACAGTGCAACTGGAATACGGACTGGGTACCGCCCCATACACGCGTCGTGGAAACGGCAGAGTTTTGCGCCCTCGTCTCACCGGTCGTCAGCGCTCGATTCAATAGCGTATTGCGGTGTCTAGAAACCGGCAGTGCACTCAGCGCCCGGATCGAACAGATCAACACACTCTATGCCGACCGGAGCGCTCGATTTCATCTCTACCCTCACCGTCCCGGGGCGGCGCTCCAACGGCAATTGCAGGCCATAGGATTCGCACCCGACGCCGAATATGACGCCCGCGTCATCGAAACCCAGGAGGTCTCACCCCCCTCTCGGGTCCATGGCGTGCATTTCAAGGCTGTGATGTCCGCCGATACGCTGCGAGACGCAGATAGGGTGATCACCCGCGTCTTCGACGGCGCACGACAGCCCCCGACAGATGAAGAGCGACAGCATCAATTGGGTGAGATTCGCGCCCATCGGATGTGCCAGTTGGTCGGATACGATGAAAGAAGCGGCCACCCTGTGGCCCAAGGCGGCGTTGCTTTCTACCCCGAGTTGGGGATTGGGCTTCTGTTTGGAGGCAGTACGGTGGAATCACATCGAGGCCGCGGCATCTACCGTGCACTCATCAAAGCACGCGCCGAAATCTGTCGCCGTAAGGGCCTTTCCATGATGGGACTTTGGGCACAAAAAGAGACCTCATCGCCCATTACCGCCCGACAAGGTTTCACCAATTGCGGCACCATGGCCCGCTGGACTCGCCCAAGACCTCCGGTGACCCATGCGCACCCTCAGGACTCCTCATCCTGCTGAGCATCGAACGGAACGAGGGGCCCCCAAGGGGCACTCCCACCGGTGATGATCTCCTTGAAATGGGCTCGCCCGATAGCGGCTTCCCCGTTGTGTAGGCAGTGCTCATAGGCCTTTGCTTCCAACTCTCGGCGGATCTCCGGGGGTTGGCCCACGGCGCCGAGCGCGGCGCTTTTGAAGGCAGCAATGGCCGTCGGACTCTTCTTGGCAACCATGGCCGCGAGGGCTCGCGCACGGACCAGGCCGGTGTCGACATCGGCGGCTTCTTCTTGGACCAACCCAATCCTCAATGCCTCTTTTGCATCGATGCGTTCACCGGTCATGCCCAATCGCATAGCCTGGGGCAGCCCGATCAAAGACCACAACTCCGCCGTCCCGCCGGCACCCGGTAAAATGCCGAGCCCGGTTTCGGGTAGGCCGTACTTGGCCGTCGGCGTGGTGATGCGATAGTCCGCGGTCAGCAGAAACTCCGTCCCCCACCCCAGCGCCACACCATGGACCACTGTTACGTGAAAAATGGGCAATGCCCGCACGCTCGCCAACACGGCTCTTTGGTAGCGCACGTGGGCGGCGACCATCTCATCGCTCCATCCCTGTCGCTCGGTGACGTTGGCCCCCGCAATAAAGATGGGTGTCCCTTTTCTCGAGGTGCGCCGCGAATAGCTGATGAGCGCGCGGATCCCTTTCTCTTCGAGGGTTTTGCCCAGGGACGAGAACGCCTCGAGTTGTGCCCGGCCCATCTCGTTCGCTTTGCCGTGGTCGAACTCCAAAAGGGCGACATCGCCTTCGAAAACCAAATCGAGTCCCATGCTCTGCTCCCTCACCGAATGATTCGAACTGAGATCTAGCAGACTGGCGCAGAAAAGGCCCGCCATCGCGCTGCAAAGACCGTCGACGCGCACTGATGCTGGACAATTGGACGCGGACTTTGCTCGAATCAGGACGACGGGAGTGAACACTGTGGAACAGGTACGCCAAGAGCGAGTGGAAATGGGAACGAGCGGGCGCTTTCGAGTGGCCGTCGTGGCGGACACACATAGCCGGCCGCACCCTCGAGCACTCGATTTATTGGCGGAGCATGCACCCCAATTGATCTTGCACGCTGGTGACATCGGCGACCTTTCGGTGCTCGACGCAATCGCAGAGGTCGCGCCGCTGATTCCCGTTCGCGGCAATATCGACGGCACCGATGATGGGCTGCCGGATCACGTGCACCTGACCTTCACCCGTGATGGTGTTCCCTGTGCTCGATGGTTCTTGACCCATATCGCCGTGCGTGGGCCCAAGCTCATGAAGCAGGTTGCGCTGCGTGCCCACGAGAGCAGCGCACAATTGGTGGTCTGTGGTCACTCACACGTACCGTTGATCGGCACCGATCGCGGGCTGGCGGTGTTCAACCCCGGCTCCATCGGCCCCCGCCGCTTTCGACTGCCCATCACCTTCGGTCTCATCGATCTCGACGACACGGGCATCAATTTGACTCATTGGGACTGCGAAACGGGCGCGCAGTGGCGACCAATGGCGGCCGCTGGACGCTGAGCGAGCCGCTTCACCTCACGGATCGGGCGTCGCCTCCAAGCAGGCGATACCGGCATCACCCAAGGTACAGCGCCACCCCTCGAGACAATCCCGGTCAGTGCGGCAAGGGTCCTCGGGATAGGTGCACACAAAGATGGGCTCTCCGGTGCAATTGGTCCCCGTACTCAAGATGCGGCATTGCCCGCCGGGCCGGTCATTGCAATCGGCCGTAACCCGACACTGGGCGCGCACACACCGATTGAAGAGGTCTCCCCGAAACCCTGCCGGGATACACATCTCGTCCGCCGCGCAGTCCGCACCTCGATAGCATTGATCAAATCGACAAACGTTCATCTCTTCGGGAGGTGCCATCCCGCAAATACCCGCGGCGTTGACGACGCAGTGGCCCCGCACATCATCGACTCGACAGTGCCGATCCTGGCAACATGTTCCCTCCTCGGGCTCTGCATCAGGGTCTTCGCAGGGCAGAATCGGACGCTCGACAGGCATCACACAATACGAGGCTGCGCCTTCGACATTGGGTACCG
>Ga0115011_10003337_pt1 | contig 10924 bp, 8 predicted proteins | sample TroAtlMetagenome_2_FD_88705 | JGI IMG/M metagenome (GOLD analysis project Ga0115011, IMG submission 88705) | Marine eukaryotic phytoplankton communities from Atlantic Ocean - Tropical Atlantic ANT8 Metagenome | ecosystem: Environmental > Aquatic > Marine > Oceanic | place: Tropical Atlantic... | reverse complement strand
GCGAAGGTCCAGGATCTCGAAAGTGACAGATATTCGCCCGTACGCAAAAAAAGTCGTGTTGAGCTTGCGCTTGGAATGAATGATATCCCGGAGGGATTGCTTCAAGACCGAGAACTTCGAGCCTTCGTGAAGCCGACCAGTGTGAACACTTTCGATGTCATGCACATTCTCTATTCCAATGGCCTGGTTGGAAGTACTCTCCTGATGTTCTTGCACAAGACTTACGAGACTTATCAACTGTATTACAAGGACGTCGAAGCGTTTCTGAAACAACCGTGGCATTGGACACGTCAAGGTTCTAACGCAAAGATTCACGAAGTGTTCAATAAAAATCGAGAAAATGTTTCCAGCGACGCCGTGAGGGCAGGGGCGTCTGAGCTCCTCACAGTATACCCTGCTATTCGGCACTGGATCGAAAGTCATCCAGACCTTTCCAAAGGTACGGGGCTTCAGAAGGAAAAGAGGGCTTTGCTAAAATTGTTCGCAGTGTGTGATCTCGTCGAGGAGGCCAGGAGAACTTTCGGAAAAGATATGCGACCAATCGCTGAGCGCTTGAAAGATGCGGTAAAAGTTTACATGACTGAATTCATCGCTGCATATGGAAAGTCTGTTGTGAAGCCCAAGCACCACATGCTACTGCATGTGCCGGCACAATTGAACAGAGATCTTATGCTGCTGTCATGTTGGCCATTAGAGCGAAAGCATCAAACGGTGTTGTCAGCAATGAACCATAAGGACAACACGTGCGATTATGAAAGGACATTTCAAGGAAGAGTTGTGGCCAGTCAAATTCATCAGCTTGCCAATTTCAAAGGAGACACGTATCTGCACGATCCTATCCACTCTGAGCAGGAAGGATCGTTTTGGAGCAACCAGATGCATTACAAGAACGTGGTCTTGAACAAAGACGAATGTTGCTTCATTGGGGAGGAGTGCTGGCAAATCCATCGGTGCATCAAAGAGCAAGGCTGCTATGGAATCTTCGGTAAGCAGCTCAGGATCGAGAAAGAAATGTCCGCCCACGCCGCTATGTGGAGTATTCCTTCGGAAGGATCCATGAGGTATCTAGAAGATGACCTGCGTGGCATTCGCAACGCACGCCTTTGGCGCATTCATGGTTCTGCACGTGTAGAGATAATACGATGATGAGTTGGGGACACACATCGTGATGACAAACCAAACATATGCATGCATGAGCATGTCATGACACAGTGTCGAATCGGATGGCGGAGCCTATTTCTAAGTTGCTCCTGGTTCAAACCAGCGAAGACCATTCATCCGCTCACGATCATCATTACATTACAATGTCGCGATGTACGAAACACAGATGCTGATGAAGATGTTAAACAATAATTGTTGTCGCATGGATGGTACTGATATATGTAAAATGCACATCTATAAAAACCTAACATAGAGCACTAATCCCCAGCATTGGCATCGCCTTTTGACATAGTGGACAGAATTGTTGGGAACACACCATTGTGAATTTTGTGGAGTTAGTATCCAAAGGCCATGGTATTACAACAAAAATATACACAATTTCATAGAAAATAAATATTGAACCGCTGACATGGTTGACATGGCATTCATTAGGCTCGAACTCAGCTTTCCCGCTCTCTTTTGTGTTGCAAGCTTCCGCATCACACAAGCCCATGGCTGCGGGACCGAATCATGCAGTTTTCCTCCTGCCTACCGGTGAAGGACTTCGAGAGCAAACATGTGCGACTCCGATGGTTTATCCGGGGCCAGCATGGCTAAGGAAAGTGGTGAAAGGGCCCGCAAGTGGAAATAATACCGTTCTCTATGATAACCGGTGCTTGGCAGTGAGCGTAGGAGATCAGCACACAGTTTATATGATGTCTGATGGCACACTATCGTTTGTCGGAAGTTCTGATGCTGGTGAAGACGCGTACCGGAGGGATCCTTTGAGCCAGCAACACCAAGAGATTCGCGAAATGCTGAACGTCAAATGCTCAATAGATGCGTATCGTCAGCAGATCCCAATGGCAATAGCACAACAAAAATGCTGCTGTGTGCAAGTGGCTGCGGGGCGTGCCCACACTGTTTTGTTGATGGCAGATCAAACTGTGAAAGCGTTCGGATCTAATAGCAATCATCAATGTGAAGTGAAAGAAGACTTTGAGTGCTGTGCGATTGCTGCAGGCGGCAACACTACTGCGATGCTGTCGGTAGATCGGACACGTGTCTTAGTGTCGGGAGAACTAAGCCGCTTCCTAAATGGAAGCCAAGAAGTATCGCTTCGAGAATTACCAGGTGGTTACCTGGAGATCGAAGAAAAAGACACGGAGAGCACGTATACACAAGTCGCTGTGGGACCGAAGCACATAGTGCTTCTCAGAAATGATGGCAAGGTAAGGGTTTTGTGCATTAACGCTCAGGCTCCTTGGACTCAACAAATCCCAGAAGCGCCACTTAAATCTGAAGTGACGTGGAAGCGAGTTGCAGCGGGTGCCGATCATACTCTTTTGCTCCGCAGTGATGGCAAAGTAGATCAATATGGAGGCGAAAGAAGAGGAGCGTTATTTCAATGTACATTTCACCCTCCTCCTGGAATGACATTCACCGAGATATGGTGCGGTAGCGATTATGGTTTTATGCTGAGCAGTGACGGATCAGTAGAGTGTACTCTCAACAAAGAATACGATAAAACAAATTATTCCAAGCACTACACTAAAAATGGTGTAGGTCGCAGACAGCCTTTGTCTATGATGTACGAAGGAGATGATGCTGTGTTGAGCAATCCACTGAGTGGGCGTGAAACCCTCAGGATCTATATGGCAGGCACACAGGATCCGTTGAAACTGCGCGACCAATATTACAAGATGCTCCCAAGGCTTCCAGGTGATTATCAGGTTTTTGACAGAACCTGCGACAAAGACCTGCACCAGCTTTGCCGTGAACAGCGCCGTTCACTTGACTACAGTTCTTTCCCCATTTCCAGAGTGAGGTCAATCATTGAGTTCCATAAAGTATCGGACGATCGAACTGCTGCAATATTCAAAGAATTACCTGCAAAGCGTCGGCAAGATCTTCAAAATAAATTCAAGCTCTCTGTGGAAAGTCTGCAGAAGCGCCGCCGGAAGCATCAGTCAATGACTGAGCTGCCTAGTTACACAGAGTAGAGTATGCTGTGTGCAATGCACATAAGTGGATAGCAAGTGCGACTCCTGGTAGGAAAATATTAGGAATGCAAACAGTGTTGTGGGGGGGAATTGGGATATCTGAGGGCAAAGGGTATCATGTATTCGAAAACACACCACGTGGCTCGAGCTTAGCTCCGCCCATAGTGTTTTTTTTCTTCGTATTAGCTCCGGCGACAATGAAATGTAAACGGATCATCGGCACAACCAGCAGTGGCGAGGCCATTTGGTGTCCCTACAAAGTACGTCGGCACAACGAGACGCGGCACGGTTATTGCTGTAATGCTTGCTTTAAGGGGCTCAAGGAACATACCCCGAACTGCAATGGTGCGGGATTCCTAATTCATCAGTACACCCCACATGCATATGACAGGCGTGAATTCCAAGTCAAGCGACCCCGCTTGGACAATGGTGCAAAGGGAGCCGGTCGAACTCACAGGCGTCAATTCGAAGTCCAGCGAACCCGCTTCGACAATGGTCCAGGCGGTCAGAATTATTCAGTGATTGAGTACATCAAGCTTATGTGTGAAGAAGAGCTCGGCTCGTGGGAAAGGTTCCTTGCAACAGCTCCTTGGAACAGCTGTGCAGATCAGTGGTGGATGAGTGTGGAAAGGTTGATCGATGAGTGTGATCTCTCGTCGTTCCGTGATAATACATATATGAATCCTCCGAAGATTTTTGTGTACAGGAATTATGAAGTTCCTCTAGAGCACCAAAAAGCGTGCATCGATTGTGCTCAAGCTTTCAGAGAGCCAGGAAATGAAAGCAGTGGAGTAAGCCCATTCTTTCTCGACAATGCAACTCATCGTGTGTATAAATCGAAGGCCACAGGTGCAGAGAAGAGCGTCCAAGTGTCGCTGCTTCGGCAAGCTGCTGCCGCTCGGATCGTGTTGGAATGTGTCATGCGGAGGGAGCTTTTGCATCGAAAGTATGGTCGTGACATTGTTTTGGCTTGCAATTGGGGTACACATCGCAGCTTGGGCATGGCTTGCCTGGTGGCACAGCTCGTATACCCTAGGGCATGTATTGACGTCGGCAACAAAGAGAGCAACAGGACCATTCGTGAGTGCCAGAAACATCTGTACGAACTACCAATCAGAAGACCATAAGTTGCCAACATGGTGATATTATGGCTAACTAGCTGCTGGAAACACGTATTATGGACGATCGAATCAGACACAAGCAGCTAAGGCCAAACATTCACGGCGCAGCAAAAGCTCACAACCAATCGCAATGAAGTAACAAATCTTGTTTCAGTGAGTGGAGTAGAGGCGACCTCGATGTTGGTTTGATTATGCAGAAGCATTAACCTTTGTGTTAAATGGTATCTGTGTATAAAAAAGAACCATGCATCGACACAATTGTGCGCAACCTCTGGGACGAAAGCTCGACGAGCGAGCCTAATAGGTATTCGTGCAATTGAAGGAATCTATTGTGTCCCTCTACTTGTGCATTCCGTTGAAGTAATTGATCATAATTGTGTGTTGTGTGTGTGTGTGTGGTTGCTTGTGTGTGTGTTTGTGTATGTGTTTCGAGTGGGCCTCTGGACGGGTAATGATTATACTGCTGTTGTGTCAGTACTGTAACATAGTAATTCATCCCCGTGGATATAGTCAAGCCCGGTTCTCAGGTGCGAGATGCACACATCCTTTGGCGAGCGCTTGCTCCCTTACATCTATGCTGTGCGGTGATAAGCATCGCCATGGCAAAATGTGTAACCAGAGTGTGTCTCGAGTTGCGAGCTTAAGGTGATGCTATCCAGAGTGTGACTCTAGCTGCCATAGCATAGTGGTGTGCGCGCTTGCCTTAGCCAAATGTCAGTCATTATGTCAAAGCATGCAATGGCTGTCTATTGCGGCTGAGAGTTCAACGGAGGGCGGGTGCGTCCCACCCCGTTTCAAACGGTCACGGGATCATCTGGGCTTGACAGTTGACCAATTAAAAAGAAATATATGCATACACACACACATATATTGAGGCCCCAGGCTCATTAAGGTTCACCTGCTGCATTTCAGGTCAAATTATCCCAAGTCGTGCCATGTTTGACAAAACACATCCCAATCCAGACAGATCGGTGGGTTAGTACAAGACTATATGGGCCAAATATGGGCCCACATGGACCGTGTGGACCCCGTCCGGGCCCCAACATGCCTTGCTATGCCAATCTGGATACACTTGCACATGTGTAGCTTTGCAATCAAGAGCGTTGACATGCTTCTGCAGCATCCGTTTGCATGCTCTGGTGCTAATGTCGTCGGGGTACGGCCCCGTGGAGCCACAGCCGAGATGGGGAAGGTTCTTGGTTTATGGCCCATCCCCGGCTGGACCGCCACCGGCCACGCCGGCATTCACAAGAGAGGATCACTGGCGGGAGGAGGTGGAACGAAATCAAGCTATAATTCAGGTTCTGGAGCAACAACAAGAAGATCAGAGGCAACTAGTTGCCTCTCTCAGGCAACGAGAAGCCTCTCTCAGGCAACACATCTCTTTGATGGAGCGAAGATACGAAGAGAGGTGGGGTCCCTTGCCATCAGAAGCTAGCTACCGTAGCAATTACAGACATGACAGGATGGAAAGTGATATCAAAATGGAGGCGTGAGGACATCTTCCCATACATGCAGGCTTTGATTGAACATTTATTTGTCACAATTGAGGAAGTTTCACATGAGATGTGAGATGGAAGTAGCTCAATCACGAGCTTGGCGAAAATCGCGAAGACCGCCTAGAACAGCCAAAGTCAGAAAGGAGAAAGATTCATTTTGAATGCCGTTAGCGATTTGGAACAATGAGCCCATTTTGACAGTACTGGTATTTAAACCTTATGCATAACCTTGCGGATTATTCAGCGATCAAAAAGTGTGTAGCAGTGGATCCCCCCTTGAACATTCAAGCATGTAAAGTATTCATATGGATGTGCATCTCAGCCTGTTTACTTGTAGGGTCGTTCTGTCCGCATGCACATCATATGTTTTGCAATGTAGCTGGATCAAGCTGCTGAGATGAGCTGTGTGCAATCTCGCGTGCGAGATGGCTAAGCGGCTCGTGGACATCAAGGAAGAGCAAGAGTTTCCGAATGGAAGATGGCTCGAAGAAAGTCTAGAAGGCAATGCAGAAGATGGACTTCGAGCCATTTCTGTTGCGTCGAATCCGTTCTGGAAATTGCGAAGGAAAAACAGCGGCAGAACATTAGATGACTTAACAGAACAGGAGGGCAAGGTTAAAGATAAAGCGATCAGAGAAAAGCGGCAGTTGGCTTCAGACACCGCCGAGGGTAGTGGCCGTGACCCGATCGCCCGAATAGCGGCGCTTGAGGGCAAAGAGAATATTTGTACGGCGGATAGCCAGAACATGCTGAGAGAGAACCACAGCGATAAAGAGAGTCTGCCAAAGACTTTGATCCTCTCCCCACCGGTGCCGGCGACACCGACACCACCGATCAAAGTCTCCTCAGGATTCAAAGACTTTCTAGAGCTCAAAGCCGTGGAATGCAAAACACTGCGAGTGTATGCTGTTTGCAAAGGACTCCCATTCCAAGACGCGAGTGGCTTCCCTGCTGCTGCTAACGCTCTGCCACGGAGACCATGGTCTGCATATGCGGGAACTTTCCAACCCAGATGTCTGTTCGTGCATGAAGGCCCCTGCGACGACTCAGGACAAAGGAGTTGGTTGAAAAAGTTCGGAGGCGACAATGAATTGCACTTGCACGACCGCTGGTGCGACCAGTCGAAGAGATTGACTCGCATGGTAAGCGCAAAGCACCCAGCAAATGAGTTCGAAGAGCTCTGGCTACACAGCAAGAGGCTGCAGCTCATGGAGCTGCAGCCTCTTCCATTGCAGTGTGGCATCGGCAAATTTAACCGGCAACTCAAATGGATATCGCTTGCTTTCAAACTGAAGAATCGGCGGTTGTCGATGTTCTTACTCTCAAACTTTGTCTTTCGGGAGGGTTGTTGTTTTCCAGCTTGATGGCAGCATCGTGGCAGCTTGTTTCCACAATTTGAATCCAGTGATCGTGGCATTGGTTGCGTGGCCACTATCTTTCATGCACTGCAGGGGAGCGTGCATGAAATTCGATGCATGTGTGCCCGGATATTCGCACGGCCATGGGCCAGTGCGAGACTTAGCAGTGTCATTTGGCCAGTCCTAGGAGATGGGCTTATGGGCGATCCTCTGACTATGGAGCAGTGAATGCAAACAATGTCATGAGAATCAATTCTCCATTGTGAGAGACGGAGAAAAAGAGATCGCATGAGAGAGAAAAAGAGATAGCACGCAACAGGTGGCAGACATGGCGGTGACCGTCTCGACCATGGAAGGTGCAAAGACATGCCCACAGCCGCCCAGCAACGCTTACTTTAACCCTCTCTGCTTCACCACTCCTTGAGATGAGGGCTCTGAAGTCGCCCTCTGGCTCACCCTTTGGCTTCACCCTCTGGCTCTGAAGTCGCAGCATTTGATGTCACAGATTTTTCGTCTGGTTTCTGTCTGCTGAGGCCCGGGGAATCCTCAACCGGGAATTGGGGGAATCCTGGTGCAATTATAGGGACCGACCGCCCGCTGATCCATTCGAGCTCCGCTGGAAGTGATTGCCAAGCATGTCCCGTAATGCGCAATAGCTCCCTGGATGCGCATTCCTGAAACATCGACTTTTTATCACTGAAGCCGTTTATGTTATGCGGTTGTCAACAGGAAGCTGCTTGTGCATGCTGGAGATTCTGTAGGCGCGAATCTTTGAGAAGTCTCAAATCTTCGGACCAACAGAAACAAATTCTTACCTCGAATTTCGATTCTTACCAACTCTTACCTCGAATTTCGATTCTTATTGATTCTTACGTCGAATTTCGATTCTTACCAATTCTTACCTCGAATTTCGATTCTTATCAATTCTTACAAATTCTTATTGTTTTCTTTTTTTCAACCAATAACTTTAATATTTTACACCAAATCCAGAAAATACACCACAAATCCAAACAATACTCAGAAACCATAGATTTTCCGAGGGTTCCCTGTGCAACTAAGGTTCTCATAGCCCGTCCTGCCTCTGCCATGCTGCCATCCGATGCGCTTGTGAAGGCAAGAGAGCATCCCCTCACTTCGATGACTGGGTCTGTCAAGATGTAGTAGTCGCCATAATAGCCACCTTGCAGATCGCACACAAGGCGCTGACAACACATGGTACGCAATTATTCAGATTCCCAATCGTCAGCATTATGTTTGACAGAACACCTGCCATGAAATGTATCTATTGAATCAATGTTGCTGCGACTTATGTGACATGCCAGAGGATGCGACTTTTCGTGAAGGGATGCTGCCATCCGAGTTGGAAACCAAGAAGGTTGCACTGGCACCGGAAGTGTGTCGGCAGTTTCTGCTTCGAAAGCAATATATACTTTCACAGATCCATCTTCATTCATCAGTGACTGCGTATGTGCGAATGGCGATGCGCTCAATGCTTTTTATCGTGCAGGAAGTTTCACATGATGGAAGTACATCATTATTCACATGATTCACATCATTCTTTGAATAGGCACCTTTCTCGTCTTGGGCCCCTTATGATTGTCAACCAAGTCGTACCATGCAGAAAAAGTTGACGACATTCTGCTGCTTGTATGGCGGTTGCCTTTGGCTTTTCCTCCACTGGCGGATGATCCAAGATCTCAGCCAAGGTGCTGTGAACTTTCTCTTGTAATTCTTCGATTGTGAATTCTTCGAGGTGCTGTAATTCTTGATCTTGCGCTCGTGAATTCTTGTGCACTATTGTTGGTGCTGTCTCTACGCGACCGGAGGATGATAGAAGAAATGACTGCCTTGTAAGAATTCTGACGGCCTTGTTTCTCAGTTGCACGGGCTTTGGCTTCCTCTTCATTCTTCTTGGCCTTCTGCTCCTGTTCGGCCTCCTTGCTTTCTTCTGCTGAGACTTTCTGTGGCGAGCAGCTCAGTCAAAGCCTGAGGCCACAAGCAGGTCTCCAGCAGCTCACTCTCTGTGGCTAGCTCCAGCAGGAGCACAGCACAAGATATAACACAAAGAGACAGCATTTCGATTTATTTTGCACGTGTGTACATTTCTTTTTTTGAACGGTTTTCGACATCAGGAAGGCTTCCCCTGACCAGCTTGAGAATCAGAGACCAAGAAGAACAGGATCCTTTTCCCATGTAGAAATCTTGAGGGCCCGAGAACTGACATTGGGAACTTCACACAATCAGACCAGGCCCTTTCGTAGGTCCTCATCCTCACTTTGTTTCCTAGGTCCTCAACTTCACTGCAGCTTCATCAGAGCAGGCTCACTTTGTTTCCTAGATCCTCATCTTCACTGCAACTTCGATCCCCAATCGCCTCTCGAAGTTTTTCCACAGCCACAGGTTGTGAGAGTATCTCTGCCAATTCGCGCGGCACGATCAACGAGATTGGGTCCATGTCTTCTCCTGGTCCCTGAGAGCGAGCGACATCATCCAAGATGCACTGACTTTGCACGCTTTCCAGTGCTGGTGTGAATCTGGCCTCGAAGTCTTCCACTCAATGATAGGAAGAGCCGACATCGAAGGATCAAAAAGCAACGTCGCTATGAACGCTTGTGCGCAACGTGGTGGAGTCTCCTGGCTCGCATGACAACGATTTTGCCGTAAGGATAGTATTCCTGGTAGTCATCATCACCCATTGTGTAGTCATCATCACCCATTGATCATTGGCGATGTGTGACAAAACACCACTTGGCATCGCTGGCGGCACCATCGCTGGCGGCACCAGCCGTGGCTTTGGCATATGGAAAATATTTAGGGAATATATATGGCATATATATGGAATATAGAGAGGCGGGTGAGAGAGTTTAGTTGTTTGGGTTTTTGGTTATGATGTTAAGTTTTGCGTTATTTCTTAAGTTGTTAAAGCTTCTCCACATACAAATATGCAGAATCATTTAGAAGATTCCTAAATAAATTCGTTTTGAATCCGAACCGTGCGAATGTGGAAGAAGACTCTGACTTCTGTCATGTCGGGACCTACTCTGGACTCCATAAATTAAGACACGCACAATGAAAATTATATGGAACATATTTAAGCATTATATATGGAATATATAAGGGATATCCATAAATATCTATGATATAGAATAATCAGAAACACAGTCCCAATGGTGGCGGCCGCCGAAGGCGGCGCCTGTGTTTCTGATTATTCTATATCATAGGTGTTTATGGATATTCCTTACATATTCCTTATATATTCCACACATATATATATATATATATACATATATAATGCCTAAATATGTTCCATGTAATTTCCCTTGTGTGTTTCTTAGTTTATGGAGTCAAGACTAGGTCCGGACATGACCGAGGTTGAGTGCAATGATCATTCGGGACCAATTTCTACGACTTCCAATGGAAGAAAGCCACATACGATTCATGACTTGAGCACGCCTGCTCCATCGCCTCTTCGGCCTGAGCACGCCTGCTCCATCGCCTCTTCGGCCTCTTCGGTTGAGTAGGAAATCATCGCCAGTTGTTCCTTGGGCCGGCTCTCGCGTGACACAATCCCAAGCGATTCTGCTGGGGAATGGCTTTGACTGAGAACGCGAATCTGGCCGTGGGGTCTTTCATAGTGTCCAGCGAAGGGAACGGATGGACAATGACTCGGGAGGCATGACGATTTCTGTTGTCATGAGTCCAATGTAGCAATGGCCTAGGAATTTAAACAATTTGGGCCTGCGCATCTGGCACGTCCCATGGTGTTGTAGACAAGTTCGCAAGTTTGTTGTCGAGCTGTCACT
>Ga0115011_10003335_pt1 | contig 10931 bp, 11 predicted proteins | sample TroAtlMetagenome_2_FD_88705 | JGI IMG/M metagenome (GOLD analysis project Ga0115011, IMG submission 88705) | Marine eukaryotic phytoplankton communities from Atlantic Ocean - Tropical Atlantic ANT8 Metagenome | ecosystem: Environmental > Aquatic > Marine > Oceanic | place: Tropical Atlantic... | reverse complement strand
ATAGCTGTTTCAATAATTTGCCACCAGAAATGTCCTTCACAGCTTGACCAAAAATTGGTTCTCCTATTGATCTTAGTGCTTGAGCCAAATCATCAATTGGCACCTCTTTAGGAACTAAGCCAGCAATTAAGTGGACTTCAGCAACTTTTTTATAATCTCTTTGAATAAATCCAAATAATATTTCAGCTAGAAACCGTTTACTCATTTTATCAAGTCTTCCCATTATCCCAAAATCAATGGGCACAATGTAACCATTATTATCTATGAATATATTTCCTTGATGCATATCTGCATGAAAAAAACCATCTCTAACTGCATGCCTTAAAAAATTTTGAATGATATCTTCTGCGATTTTTTCAGTATTTAGATTTCTTTTTTTAAGTTCTTCAGTTTCTCTTATAGAAATACCGTCAATCCAATCAAGTGTCATTACATTTTCATTGGTAAAATTCCAGTAAATTTGTGGAACTCTAAATCCAACATCATTTTTGGTATTTTCTGCATATTCATTTGCAGCTGCGGCTTCAAACCTAAGGTCCATTTCAAGATTTGTAATTTCTTTTAATAAAAAAACCACTTCAACTAACTTAAGTCTTTCTGTTTTTTTTACGAATGATTCAACTAAAAAAGCAAAAAGCATAATTGCATCTATTTCTTCATTGAATAATTTTTTTATTTCAGGTCTCAAAATTTTAATGGCAACATCTTTGATTGTCCCATCATCATTGATTTGGGCTTTATGCACCTGAGCTATGGAAGCTGCTGCCACAGGGTCACTTAAATTAATAATAGAATTATAAGTATCTTCACCTAAATCATTTTTTATTATCTCTTTTGCTTGAATTAATGAAAATGGTGGTAGTTTATCTTGTAAATTTTCAAGTTTTTTTGAAAGTTCTTCGCCAATAATATCTGGTCTAGTGGCTAAAAATTGACCAAGCTTTATAAAAGTTGTTCCCATTGACTCTAATGAATTAGACAAACGTTCACCTTCATCTTTATTGAGATCAATCTGTTTTTTTGGAGAAAAAGAAAATGATAAAATTTTAAATAAAATTTTAACAGGAAATGGAGGTTCTTTAAATTTTGATGTTATATTAAGTATGTCTGACTTAGCTATTTTTCTTCCAAGTTTAAACAAAGTAATTATTTTTTTTAACATTAAATCTTCCAACCACTATGTATAGAAACTATTCCACCAGACAAATTTCTATATGTGCACTTTTCAAAACCATTTTTCTTCATTAAATCAATCAATTCATCTTGATTTACAAAGTTTTTTATACTTTCAACAAGATACTCATAAGGTTTCTTTTCTCCTACAACTATTTTACCAATTGATGGGATTAGTTTGGAATAATTTTGGTAAATAAAATTTAAACTTGAGTTTTGAATTTTAGAAAATTCAAGGCACAAATATCGACCTCCTGGTTTTAATACGCGATAAGCTTCGGATAAGGCCTTGTTCAAATTTTTGGTATTCCTAAGACCAAAACTAATAGTATAAAAATCGAATGAATTTTTAGCTATAGGAAGATTTTCTGCTTGAGCAGTGACCCACTTTAAATTTGTAAATTTTTCTAATTTTTCTTTACCTTTTTTGATCATTGCTTTATTTGGATCAACACAGGTTACCCATGAGTTTTTATTTACAGAATTTAAGAAAAGTTTAGCAATATCACCTGTTCCACAAGCCACATCAATTAGTTTTTTACCAGATGAGGGACTCATCATATTTAATAGATCTTTTTTCCATAGTCTGTGAATACCTAATGACATAAAATCATTCATTAGATCATATTGATCATAGACATGATCAAAAACACTCTCTACTAGCCCTTTTTTATTTTGTAGATATTGTTGCATAATAATAAATATATATTGAATATAGTATCAAATGCCAGAATTACCAGAAGTAGAAATTATAAGACGTTCGCTTAATAAAAAGATTAAACAAAAAAAGGTTAAAAAGGTAATAATAAGAAATAGAAATTTAAGATTTAAAGTTCCTTCAAATTTTTCAAGCTTTTTGAAAGATAAAAAAATAATCAAGGTTGATAGATTTTCTAAATATTTAATTTTTTATTTGTCTAATAAAAGTTATTGTTTACTTCATCTTGGAATGTCGGGAACAGTACATATAATTTATAAAAATAAAAAGAATTTTTTTACTAACACTAGTTTTTACAATTCACCAATTTTACCAAAAAAACATAATCATATAGAAATAATTTTTGAACATTTAAAAGTAGTTTATAATGATCCAAGAAGATTTGGTTTTTTTCAAATTATCGAAAATTCCATATTATTAAAAAAAAGACTCATTCATTTAGGTCCTGAGCCATTTAATTCAAAGTTTAATCTTAAATATATAAAAGATTTTTTTAAGGGAAAAAAAAAAAATATTAAAAACTTTTTATTAGATCAAAATTTTGTTTCAGGTATTGGTAATATTTATGCAAGTGAAATATTATTTTTAAGTAAAATTAATCCAAACAAAACAGTAAATTATTTAAAAAAAAAAGAATGTAAAAAAATTATAATTAACTCTAAAAATGTTCTTTTAAGAGCAATTAAAAAAGGTGGTTCAAGTATCAGAGATTTTAAAAACACTTTAGGCAAACAAGGAAACTTTCAAAAAGAGTTTAAAGTTTATGAGAGAAATGGATTAAACTGTAAACGGCCAAAATGTAGAGGGAAAATTGAAAAAAAAATTATTTCTAATAGATCCACTTTTTTTTGTAATTCATGTCAAAAATGATCAATTATTTGATTGACCAATATTAATTCACAAGTTATACCCCTGCGCATATGGCTAATACTAAATCAGCAATTAAAAGAATCAGAAGAATATCTAAACAATCAGTTGTTAATAAAGCTAGAAAAAATAGATATAAGAACGCTTTAAAGAAGATGCATGTTCTGATTAAAGAAAAAAAGAAAAAAGATGCACTAAAGTTCTTACCCAAGTTGAATTCTGAGCTGATGAAGATTGCAAAGACTGGAATAATAAAAAAACAAAACGCATCAAGAAACGTATCAAGAATTACAAAAAAGATTTCATCTATATAAATTATTATACTTGTAGTTGATTCAACTTTAAGCATACACTTTATATATGAATGATTAATTTATATTAACAATATTTAGATTTAGTAAATATAATAAATATTTTTTTCAATTTTTAATTTAATTTTTTTAATATTTAATAAATAAATTTTATTGAAAAATTTTTTTAATTTAAATTTTTTAACACAATCGTAGATTTTATTTTTTTTTGATTTAAAGGAATTTCTTCTTGCAAAAAATTTCAGATGGTTCTAACTGATGTTTCCCCATAGTTTATGAATAAGAGCTCAAATAATATAAATAATTTAAAAATTCAAGCCTTTGATTGGAGTGTAATCCAAACAGAAATGAAAAATAAAATAGGTCTTGATGTTTATGAAAGTTGGCTTAAGAAAATTGATTTTTTAGATGAATTTAATAATTACATCTTACTTTCTGTCCCAACTCGATTTATTCGTGACTGGATTACATCTAGATATTTAGATCAGATCTTACAGATAATCAGACTGTATAAAAAAGAAATTATTAGGATTGAATTTAAAATAGTAGAAAAAAACTCAAATATAAAAATATCAAATAATAAAAATATTAATTTAGTGGAAAAAAAAGAAAATATATCTTTTTTAAAAGACTCTTATCTTCAATATAATAGAATTGATCCGAACAAAAGATTTGATAATTTTTTAACTAGTTCAAGTAATAAGCTTGCTTACGAAGCTTCTCTTAAAGTTTCAGAAAATATTTCTCATTATAATCCATTATATATTTATTCTGGTGTAGGAATGGGTAAAACGCACCTTTTAAATTCTATTGGTCTTGAACTTAAAAAAAAGAATAAAGTCATGTTTATATCTGCTGAGCGATTTATGTATCAGTTTGTTAAGTCAATTAAGTCAAATGACATGGTAAAATTTAAAGAATATTTTAGAAATACTGACATACTACTAATCGATGATATTCAATTTATGAATGGCAAAGAAGCTATGCAAGAAGAATTTTTTCATACTTTTAATGCTCTTCTTGATAAAGGTTCTCAAATAATTGTTTCTGCAGATAGGGCGCCAAATAAACTATCTCGTATTCAGGAAAGAATTAAGTCAAGATTTTCTGGAGGTTTAGTTGTCGATATACAAAAACCTGATTTTCAATTAAGAAAAAAAATAGTTGAATACAAAATAGAGGAAATGAGCAATTTTTATTCTAATCAAATTAAGGTTCCTAAAGAAATTCAAGAATTTATAAGTAATGACATTACTACAAGTATTAGGGAAATAGTTGGAGCAATTAATCGTATTGTTTCATTCTCGAGAATTTATAACAAAATACCAAATTTATCTGAAACTAAAGTGGTTTTAAAAGATTTATTAAACTTATCAGAAAATAAAGTAACTATAGATTTAATTCAAACAATTGTCTGTAAATTCTTTAAGATTAGTAAAAATGAGATGTTATCTTCAAGAAGATCAAGATATTTAGTTAGACCTAGACAAGCCGCTATTTATTTAGCAAAAATTTTAACATCTAAATCGTTACCTGAGATTGGACGTGATTTTTCTAATCGTGATCACACAACAATTATTCATTCAGTCAAAACAATAGAAAAACTAAAAGAAAAAGATCCAGAAATGTTGGAAAATATTAATAAATTGAAGAATCAGATACTATATAATAACAAAGACAATGAAATTTAATGTAAACCAGCAAGACCTTCAACAGGCCTTAAGTTATTGTCAAGGAGTTATCGAAAAAAGAAGTACCTTACCTATTTTATCAAATGTTCTACTTGATGCCAGCAACTCAAAACTTACAATCACTGCAACAGACTTAGATTTAATATTTATTCATGAGATAAATAATATCGAAGTAATAGAAGAGGGACAAACAACTACATCTTCATCTATTATGTATGATATTGTTAGGAAATTTCCATCAGGAAAAAAAGTTAATATAAAATTGAAAGATACAAGTAAGCTTCAATTAGAGTCTGAAAAATCTATTTTTAATTTGAACTGTATTACTCCCTCAGAGTTTCCATTGACAGATGAAAATTTTAATCAAAATCAGTTTAGTATTAAATCAAAACAACTTTTAAAATTATTAAATAAATGTAAATTTTCAATATCAAATGATGAAACAAGACATTATCTTAGTGGAATTTATTTTCATCAAACAGAGGTAGATGAAAAAAATTATCTCACAGCAGTTGCAACTGATAGTCACAGAATGTCTATTTCAAAAATTAGATTAGATCAAAAAATTAATTTTGAGCCAATAATTTTACCTAAAAAAACTATTTTTCAACTTTGTTCTTTATTAGATAGCTATAGTGGAGATGTTAAAATTTCTAACATAAAATCTAAAATAAAATTTGAATTATCTAATAGCATCTTAATATCCAAACTTATTGATGGAAAATTTCCTAATTATATTCAAGTTATACCGAAAAATAATCAAAAAAAATTAGAGATAGATCTTAAATTATTTTTGGGGTCTGTAGATCGAGTAGCTTCAGTTTCTTTAGATAAAAAAGATGGAGTAAAGTTTAGTTTAACTAAAGATACTCTTAATCTCTCAGTAAATAATACTAATAGTGGTGATGGAAATGAAAATTTAAGTGTTAAATTTGATAGTGATTTAGAAATAAGTTTTAATTCAAGATATTTAATTGACGTTGCTTCCCAACTTGATGGAGAAAAGATTGAGATTTTTCTTAATGACAATAGCTCACCAGCTTTAATTAAAGACCCTAGTGATTTTGACAGTATTTATGTTGTTATGCCAATGAAAGGTTAGTTTAACTGATCAAGTTCTGAATAGATACTATTTTCTAAAATTTTTATAAATTCATCTTTTGAAAGTCCATACATAATTGGTTTTAAAATTGAGATTGTAATAACTCTGTTACTATTTTTGATGCCCATTTTCGGCCAAACATGACCAGAATTAATAGCTACTGGCTGACAAGCAAATCTTAATTCTTGATAAATTCTTGCTACACCTTTTCTAAATGGCGGTCTTTCGTTAGGTAAAACTCTTGTCCCTTGAGGAAAAATTATCAGTGGGCGATTTGAATTATCTGTTATTTTATGAATATCATTAAAGAATTCTAAATTATCTTTTGTAACTTTATTTCGTTTAATTGAAATAGAACCAATTTTTTTTAAATACCAGCCAAAAATTGGTATTAAGAGCAGTTCTTTTTTAAGTATAAAAATAGGTGAGTTAAAAATAGTTTGTAAGTAAAATGTTTCAAACATTGATTGATGTGATGATGCTATAAAAAATTTTTTGTTGTTAATAATATTTTCTTTTCCTTTAATTATTATTCTTGTGGATAAAAAAAATTTTAAGCAAAAGCTTGTCCAATAACCCATTAACTTACCACCAAATAAGATTGTTTTTTTGGGTAAAAAAAATGCAGGTAAAAAAATTAATGAAATAATTATTATTCCACCAAAGAATAAAATTGAAAATATTAAATTTCTAATCATTATTATCAAAAGTTAAATAAAATTTTTATACTTTTGTCTTTTTCTAATAACTTTAATTTTTGAACCTTGAATTAATAATTCTACAGATTTTGGTCTTAAATTATAGTTTGAACTTAAAGACATTCCATAAGCACCGACATCGCAGATAATCAAGATATCTTTTTCTTTTAAACTTTGAAAATTTTTTAGCGTTGTAAATTTATCTGTACTTTCACAAATTGGACCTACAATCTCGTAAATTGTCTTAGAATTTTTATTAATTTTTATTGATGGTAAAGTTTTATGATTTGCCCCATATAAAGCAGGTCTCATTAAATCGTTCATACCTGCATCCAAAATTACAAAATTTTTTTTCTCACTTTTTTTTATATAAATTATTTTAGAAATTAATATTCCTGTATTTCCTATAATAGATCTCCCAGGCTCAAATATTATTTTAGATTTATGTGTTAATAAAAATTTTTTAATAGCGGTATTGTATTTTTTGTAATTTAGTTTTTTATTGCTATTAGTATATGGGATACCCATACCTCCGCCTAAGTCAATGTACTGAAAATTATATTTAGTTTTCCTTATAATCTTATTAACAACATCTAACATTTTTTTATATGGTTTATGGTCTAAAATTTGGCTCCCGATATGAACACTAAGACATTTAAGATCTATGTAATTTGAATCTTTACAATAGTTTATGAGTTCAACAAATGTTTTATTATTAACTCCAAACTTGTTTTCCTTTTTACCAGTAGAAATTTGTTTCAAAGTTTTTGCATCGGTGTTAGGATTTAGTCTAATACCAATTTGTACTACTCTCTTTTTAATTTTTGCAAATTTTTCAATTTCTTTAATTTCACTTTTAGACTCAGCGTTTATCAGTAGTATTTTTCTATCAATAGCATATTTGATTTCATCAGATGTTTTTCCAACACCTGAAAAAACAATTTTTTTTGGTAGAATACCGGCTTTAAGAGCCATCATAAGTTCTCCCTTTGACACAACGTCAGCCCCTAATCCAAATTTTTTAATTTCTTTAATTAAATTTACATTAGCATTTGATTTTATTGCAAAACATATAAGTGGAGAAATGGATTTAAAATTTTTTTTAAAATTATTTATATTTTCTTTTAATTTTTTGTATGAATAGCAATAAGCAGGTGTACCATATTTTTTTGCAATCTCTTGTATTTTGATACCTTCTATTGTGAGTTCTTTATTTATGTATTTCATCAAGCTTTTTTAATGAGGATTTTTTGTGTTACAATTTCTTTTTTTGATTCTTTGTAAATAGGGTCTCCTTTTTTACCACATGAAATTATTAAGCAAAATAGTATTGCTGATAAAAAAATTTTTTTAATCATTATGTTTCTTATATTTCATTATCATTTTTTTAATATTATCAAAAGATGTTCCGCCATATGATTTTTTAGAACTAATAGAATTATTCAAATCAAACACTTTTAAAACATCATTGGTTAGTTTTGGTTCGATTTTCTTTAATTCTTCTATAGTTAATTCATCAAGTTTTTTTTTCTTTTTTTCTGCAAAATTAACAATGTTAGCTGTTTTTTGATATGCCTTTCGGAATGACATTGAATGATTTTTCACAAGATAATCAGCCAAGTCTGTAGCAGTAATATAACCTGATCTAGCGAGTTTAAGCATTTGTTTTTTATTAGGTCTAACATTTTTAAGAATTTCATCTAAAATTTTTAAACTATCAATAAGTATATCATTTGATTTAAAAACAATTTCTTTATCGTCTTGGAGATCTTTAAAATAAGATAGAGGTAATCCTTTTAAAATTGTAAGCATAGATAATAAATTTCCATTTGCATAACCAGATTTTCCTCTTAAAAATTCAAGCAGATCAGGATTTTTTTTTTGAGGCATTATTGAAGAACCTGTTACTACTTTATCTGATAAATTTATTAAGTTAAAACTTTCAGAGTTCCAAATTATTAGTTCTTCAGCTATTCTAGAAATATGTGTAGAACATACTGAAACGCTATATAAAAAATCTAAAACAAAATCTCTATCAGAAACGGTATCAACTGAATTATTAGTTGGTTTTTTAAAGCCAAGTTTTTTAGTTGTATAGTTTCTATCAATATTAAAAGATGTTCCAGTTAAAGCAGCAACTCCTAAAGGATTTTCACTCAAACTGTCTAAATTGTTTTTAAATCTTTTTTTATCTCTTTTAAACATCTCAACATAAGCCATTAAGTAATGAGCAAAAGAAATAGCTTGTGCATTTTTTAAATGAGTAAATCCAGGCATAACAGTATCTACATTTTTTTCAGCTAATCTTAATGTGCTTTTTATAACTAGTTCTAACTTATTATTTATTTCTTGAGTTGCAGACCTAATCCAAATTTTGAGATCTGTAATTACTTGATCATTTCTAGATCTTGCAGTGTGAATATAGCCAGACTCTTCTCCAATTATTTCAAAAAGCCTTTTTTCAATATTCATATGGATATCTTCATATTTTTTATTAAATTCAAATTTTTTATTTGATATTTCTTTTTTTATCTTTTGTAGTCCATAAATAATTTTATTTTTAATTTTAAAAGAAATAATTTTTTGTTTAAACAACATTTCTACATGTGCAATAGATCCAGCTATATCTTCTTTATAAAGTCTTTTATCAATATTAATAGAATTCCCTACTCTTTGAAAAAGAGTAGAGGTATCCTTTTTTATTCTATTATTCCATATTGCTTGGTTGTTTTTATTTTTTACCATGATAATTAATTATACCTGTTTAACATGAGATTTTTAATAATATTTATTTTTTTACTCTCTAATTCAATGGCTAGTGAAAATATGGATATTAAAAATCTAGTTATTAATAAAGAGTTAAAAAAATATGATACTTTAACATTTCTAGACGCTAAAAATAACCAATTAAACTTAGATGATTATCGTGGAAATTTAATCTTATTGAACTTCTGGGCAACCTGGTGTGCTCCTTGTAAAGAAGAAATGCTCTCTTTAAATTTATTGCAATCTCACAAGGACTTAGAAAATTTAAAAATATTTCCAATAAATGTTGGTAAAGATGATATTGAAAAAGCATCAAAGTTTTTTGAGGATTTAAAAATCAATAATCTAAACCCATATTTTGACTCACCTATAACACTTGCTAAAAAATTTGGATTAAGAGGAATACCGACATCAATTTTATTTAATAAGAATGGTGAAGAATTTGCAAGAATTATTGGATTTATTGATTTTGGAGATAAGAAATTTATAAAGTGGTTAAGTAATTATAATTAGTTTTTAAAAAAATACGCGAAAGCAACTAAGAAGATGATTGCAATGAATTGTAAAAAAACATAAATCAATAAGTATGACATTTTGTCTAGACACAACCATTGTAAGACCAGAAAATAATGAAGATATTTTAAGTGCTATTATTTTACTCCATGGATATGGAGGTGATGGAAAAGATATAAGTATGTTATCAATGAACTGGAAGAGACACTTGCCAAATACAATTTTTATTTGTCCAAATGGACATGAAAAATGCCAAATAAATCCTTCAGGCTTTCAATGGTTTGACCTAACAAAAGATGATCCAGATTATATTTTAGAACAATCTATTAGAGCTGAAAAAAAATTAATTAAATTTATTGATGAAGTTAAAGAAAAATTTAATTTACATAATAATAAAATTTGTTTATCTGGATTTAGTCAAGGTTGTATGATGTCAATTAACTTAGGCTTAATATCTGATCAAGAATACAATTGTATAGTCGGTTTTTCAGGTAAAATTATTAACCAAGAAGATTTAAAATCCCGAAAAAAAAATTCTACAAATACTTTATTAATTCATGGTGATTCAGATCAAGTTGTTCATCCTAGTTTTATGTTAGAAGCTAAAGATTTTTTTATTAGAAATCATATAAATATAGAAACTCATTTGATTAAAGACTGCGACCATAATATTCCAATTGAAGCTTCAAGTATTGCATTAAGTTATATTTTAAAAAAAATTTAATTATTGCTTATTATTGAAATAATTTTTTATTTAAGTTAAGATTTATCCATGAATAACTTTTTTGAGCATAATGTATCATTAGAAAGGTGTCCTGCATTGGTTTTAAACGCAGATTATAGACCACTAAGTTATTATCCTTTGTCTTTATGGTCTTGGCAAGATACTGTAAAATCAGTATTTTTGGATAGAGTAATAATCGTCAGTACTTATGACAGAGTTGTAAGAAGTCCATCATTTAATATGCAATTACCAAGTGTTATTGCTCTCAAAGATTATATAATTCCACAATCAAAACCAAGCTTTACAAGATTCAATGTATTTCTCAGAGATAAATTTTCATGTCAATATTGTGGTAGTGGAGAGGAACT
>Ga0115011_10003333_pt1 | contig 10932 bp, 9 predicted proteins | sample TroAtlMetagenome_2_FD_88705 | JGI IMG/M metagenome (GOLD analysis project Ga0115011, IMG submission 88705) | Marine eukaryotic phytoplankton communities from Atlantic Ocean - Tropical Atlantic ANT8 Metagenome | ecosystem: Environmental > Aquatic > Marine > Oceanic | place: Tropical Atlantic... | reverse complement strand
TGAGATTGTAGGTTCAAAAGCTCCAGAGGCTTCTGAGACGGAATCGTCGGCCGTCGAACGAGTGATGCCTCAGTTTGTTTCCTACCAGGAAGAAGCCAAGGAAGAAGCCAAGGAAGAAGCCAAGGAAGAAGCCAAGGAAGAAGCCAAGGAAGAAGCCAAGGAAGAAGCCGAACCGACGGCGGGGCCAGCAGCCCCGACAACCGGACCTGCTGTACCTCCGTCAACAAACGCAGATGATGACACGCTACCTGTCGTGCCGACTGAAGGGGAAGTCGTTCAGGAAGTTAGTGAAACGATTTTTCAGATTGCCGTTGAAATTGATGGTAACTCCGTTGAGCTTGGTGCGACTGAGCTTGAAGGAATGATTGATGCAGCGGCCTCGGCTGCAGGCGTGGATATTGGAAATCGACGTAGTGAAACGAAAGATCAAGTGTCTGTTTACGGCTTGGAGGCTGCACAAGCTGAGTTAATTAAACAAGAATTGCTGTCTGACAATGGTGCTCCTTATTTTGAAGAAACTCAAAAATTCGGAGCCCAAATAGCTGGTGATATGAAGGCCTTGGGCGCCCTGGCGATTGTCTTTAGCTTTATTGGAATCATCACTTACATTTGGTTGCGATTCCAACAAGTTAGCTTTGGTATTGCAGCTGTGGTGGCTCTTGTACACGACGTACTAGTAACTTTGGCGGCGATTTCTGTAAGTGTTTATCTGGCTGAACCCTTAGGCGTTCTAGGAATTGAAGACTTTAAAATTAGCTTACCTGTGATTGCTGCCTTCCTGACGATCATTGGTTACTCACTGAACGATACGATCGTGGTGTTTGACCGAGTTCGTGAAGTTCGGGGAAAGAATCGCGAGATTACGGCTGAGATGCTTGACCGTAGTGTGAATTCAACTCTAAGTCGTACTTTGTTGACTTCGGTGACAACGTTGATCGTAGTTGGGCTGTTGTACGCGGTCGGGGGATCAGGGATCCACAGTTTTGCATTTGCTTTGGTGATTGGCGTGATTGTCGGTACCTATAGTTCGATCTTTGTTGCCTCTCCAACATTGCTGCTCTTAAACCGTAAAAAGTAAGTTCGACTTGTCGAAAAAAAGGGAGCCCAAAGAGCTCCCTTTTTTGTTGCCAACTCAGTTAGAACTTAGCTTTAATCATCTTTTGGAATTACTGGAGCTGGTGGTACAGGCTGTCGGATCGGAGTTTGTTTTCTCGAAAGCTGCTGAGTATTGAAGCCCACCAATCGATTCGAGATTTGTGAGAATAGTTCGGGAGATGGTGGTGCGGGTATCTTGATTTCCACACCAATAGGCAAGAGATTTGGTTTGGAGATTACCTCGCGATTTTGTTCGTAAATCCAGTCTGCCAAGTTGGCTTGCCCAAGAAAGTGTTCGGCAATTCCAGTCAGGGTGTCCCCATTTTGAATGGTGTAGGTCGAAAGGATTTCAGGCTTCGTTTCCGAGAGATTGAGTCTGGCGACATGCAGTGAAGTGCTATCGTTTCCTTGGGCTTCTGGATAGGAGTCACTTATCTCAGGGGCACGAGCGGGGGTTAGTGAAATTGCAGGAGGAACGAGAAGAGCTTTGGCTTTTCGCTGCTGCTGCTGCAATTCGGTCAGATAGAGTGCCTTGGCCGGAGACTCCAGTTTTCCATCAGGAATAGGGTGTGCGGCTTCGACAGGATCGAAAGAGGACGTTTGAACGATGGACGGGTCTATAGGCACGGACAGATTCTGATTTACTTGATCACCGTCCGTGGCATGTCGCTGAAATGGAATAGCTCCTAAAATTCCAGCCACCAGAATGCCCGTACCCACAACCCAATGTTTGTGGATAAGCATTGCTGTACCTTTGTCGTTTTATTAAACGTTGGAATAATCCTTACCCTTTTGAGGGCATCCAACACTTTCTCCTTCGGTACTCAAAGGCTTTAGTCCTTAACGGAAACCGCGGTTTTTTTTTAACCGGTTGGGCGGTGTTCAGACTGCATCGATCGTGATGATTATAAGGCGTTAGGGTCACGACTTGACCACTGAAGTGTCTCATCTTTTTCCAGACGATTGATTAGAAAGTTATAGAACAATGCGTTTGGATGAGGCTCAGGCTTGGCGACTTGCAGAATTCCCGAGCCTTGTGCACCAGTGTTTAAGCCAAAAAGAAACAGCTTGGTACCGCTCCAGTTAATAGTTCCATCAGCATTTGTCTGGTCTTTATGAAAACGAGTGAGTTGATTGTGGATGCGTTTGCTTTCTGAAAAGTACTGAGGGTTTTGGGCACCCGCAATAATCATAATGTTTAGGTTTTGTTTGACCGTTGGATGTGATAATCCAAGTTGAGGTGTTAAGCCTTTATGAGATTGTAAAGGTGTAAATAGAATCAGTGCCTTTACATCCTGCCCATTGCGAATCAGGCCTTTGCCAGGCTTATTCCAGTCCAAAGCTGCCCAGTTCATTGCAATAATCGCTGTAATGTCGGATCCGACAACGGTTAGTTTCTCGAGGTTGAGTTGCCCTTCATCGTTCTTTGTTCTTAAGAATGATTTACAGGCTTCAATGTCCTGTACGACACTGGCAAATTCAGCTTTAGAGAATTTCTCCCGATCAATTTCTATGCGATCGTTAATATCACGTGGATTGCGACGTTGGACGGATTTACCATGGCCTCGTAAATCCGGAATGATGACGGCATGCCCCATATGTTCCTGAATGGCGGTTGCCAACTTAGTGTAGACAGCACTGTTGGAAGATACGTTAAGCATGCTGTGAAGCATAATGATAGGAATGGAATCCTTCCCTTTGGTCCCGGGATAGAACTTTACATTAAGAAAAATACCGTCTTTGGTTTCCAGGACATGGGATTCAACGGGAGGAAGTTCTTTTTTCGGTTTTTCCTCGTCCTGCCCCAAAAGCAACGAATTCAGACTGCAGAATACAAGCAGTAGTATCCAGGTAGATTTGGTAGAGAATGGTGAGGTCATACGTAATAGAGAACGAAACATAACCTACAGGACTCCTCGGTGGTTGGTTAACAGCAGCGGTTTATTTGATAATACGAGAGAAAGGTAACTCAAAGGCAGGGCTTTCCGCAAGAGGAAGCCGACTCTTATCCTTTCCCCCAATACTAGAGTCGAGCAGGTTACGCGTCAAATCAATCTTCCCGTCGGCTATAGCGAAGTAATAAAATTTTAGGATTGTTGAGTACAAGTGTGTATTTCCCGGCGTTCCAGTTGAGGTAGGCAAAGGTATGCATTTAGCAGTAGAAACTAGTAAATGCCTTGCTTTTTAGTGCCGTTAGGTAAAAAATAGGGTTAGCTTGCTTGCCTATTGGTGTCGATATTTGCAAATGAGGCTGAAGCGAACGTAACAGGCCGATAGCCTGGTGATAACAGCGGAGATATAAAGTGGCAAAACGGTCAAAGCTAGTCGAATGGTGGCAGTCCCGGACAGGGGAGGAAGAAACTCCATTTGATACGGATTCTTCAGCATTCCTGCTTTCGGTCATGGTGCATGTCGCCATCTTGGTTGCTCTGGGACTTTGGCCTCTTCTGGCGAATCAAGATGATGAGTCTTTAGTGATCACGACCACGAAGGTTGAGGTAGAGGAAATCACCGAAACAGCGCCTCCTGAACAAATTCATTTTAGTGAGCAGGCGATGGAAGAGATTGGTGCCAACAGTGATCTGGGTACACAGATGGCTCTTTCGGAAGCTCCTGTGATTGCTGAGATTTCTGAAATTCCCAATCCAGTGGATCCGTCTGATCAGGAAGTCGCAGAAATTCTGCTGAATAATCAGGTGGTTCAGGCAACAGGCCTTCATTTCAACGAAAACCTTGCTGTGCGTGGCGCCGTGGGGACTGGAACGACTGGTGCAAGTGGTGCTGTAGATCGCATCACTCATGAAATCCTATTGTCACTTGAAGAGCGACGTACTTTAGTAGTTTGGCTGTTTGATCAGTCTGGCAGTCTGGCTCGTCAACGGGAAAAGATTCATGACCGCTTTGATAAAATCTATGAAGAGTTGGGGATTCTCGAAGCTGCTGAAGATGAAGCCTTTCAGGGCAAAGATCCATTGCTGACTCAGGTGATGGCTTTTGGAAAGTCGATTTCCAAGATGATGAAGGATCCAACTTCGAATCTGGCTGAGATTAAAGAGGCTGTTAAAGCGATCCCACAGGATGATACCGGCGTTGAATTAACGTTTGAAGCCGTCGTTCGTGCTGTGAACGGCCATGCCGAGTATCGTCGTCCCGATGCCAATGGTGACCCTAAGCGTAATGTGATGGTCATCGTGGTATCCGATGAAGCGGGTGAAGATCAGGCAAATGTTGATTTGGCAGTTAAAACTTGTCAAAAACTTGCGGTACCGATTTACGTCATCGGGGTTCCTGCTCCGTTCGGTCGCCAGGAAACGTTGGTGAAGTGGGTGGATCCGGATCCAATGTATGATCAGACGCCGCAGTGGGGACGCGTAAATCAGGGGCCTGAATCGGTTATGGCCGAGCGAGTGAAGCTACGCTTTATTGGTAGTCGTGACGAAGATGTTCCAATCGATTCCGGCTTTGGCCCCTGGGCTCTAACTCGGCTTTGCTACGAAACCGGCGGGATTTATTTTGCGGTACACCCGAATCGGAATGTGAATAAAGCGGTGTCGCGAAAAGAGGTCACAGCGTATTCGTCGCACCTTCAGCAATTCTTTGATCCGACGGTGATGCGGGATTATCGTCCGGACTATGTGAATTACCGTGAGTATGAGCGTCGACTTAAAGAGTCGAAAATGAGAACAGCCTTGGTTCAGGCGGCCCAGATGTCCTGGAGCACTCCAATGAGGGATCCGCAGACTAGATTCGTAAAGCGTGATGAAGCGGGTTTTAGCAATGAACTGTCGGAATCCCAAAAGCAAGCTGCTCAGCTTGAGCCGCAGCTGGAGAATCTATCCCAGTTGCTATTGCTTGGTGTAGCGGACCGGGACAACGAGAAGTCGTTGCGGTGGAAAGCCGGGTATGATCTGGCATTGGGGCGAGTCCTTGCCACTAAAGTGCGTACAGAGACATATAATGCGATGTTAGCGTTAGCCAAACGCGGCTTGAAGCTGGACGATCCGAAGTCAAACACGTTCACCCTTGTTCCGGCAGACAGTGTTACCGTAGGAAGCCAGTACAAAAAGAATGCTGATAAAGCAAAGGAATTGCTTGAAGGCGTGATTCGTGACCATGAAGGCACACCATGGGCCTATCTGGCTGAAAAAGAATTGTCGGTTCCAATTGGTTGGGAATGGAAGGAATCTTATACGGACCTTTCACCTCCTCCGCGGCCTGGAGCAGGTAATGGCGGTAATCCCCCTCCGGCGCAAAATGATGCGGCAAAAATGCTTAAGAAGCCGCCTCCAAAGCGTCGCCCACCAAAACTCTAATCGTGGATCATCGCTTTGGTGGCTTTGATCGAATGCTGTAATTCTTGGCAGCAATGAAGGGAGATTTCGTGAACGAGATCCCGGAGATACCAAGGTTTTTTCGTTGTGTGCTAGCGTTGGCTAGTCTGGTTGCAGCGGGCGTTCTGTTAACGGCAGCCACATTGGAGCCATCTCGTAAAGGTATGGGGACCCATGAACAGCTTGGGATGAGTCCTTGTTATTTTCCGGACAAACTAGGGGTTCCCTGTCCGGCTTGTGGTATGACAACGTCATGGGCTCACTTGATGAAGGGCAATGTCAGAGCTTCTGCGGATGTTAATTTGGGGGGATTTGTAATCTGTGTTGCCTGCCTGCTCTGCGTGCCCTGGTTTATGTTGTCGGCGATAAAAGGTCGATGGATTCTGATGAGAATGACTGACGGTAGGATATTGGTATTTTTAGTGAGCTGGCTTTTGGTTACTATGGCCGACTGGCTGATACGCCGTTTACTAATTTGAATGCAGGACGCAGAAAACCATGTCACGGACTCGACGGAATTTCTTCATTTTATTAGCTTTGGCTTCCATGGCTTCGCTTTCCGGTTGTGCCGGACTGATAGCCTATCCTCTGTATGTAATTAAGGGAGATAGTGTTCCTGCTAATTACGACAAGCTTAGTGGAAAACGCGTTGCTGTTATTTGTAAGTCAGCTTCCGCTGCTTCGGGGCCTAATTCCCCCGAGTCTTTGATCAGCCAGCAGTTTAGTCAGATCCTTCAGGAACGGGTTTCCAAGGTCGAGATCGTACCGGTTGAAGAAGTCGCAGATTGGATTGATCGGAACAATTGGAATGAGATTGATTGTGTCGAAGTTGGGCGAGGTGTGAATGCTGACGCCATTGTCTTGTTAGCGGTTGAGTCGTTTAGCTTGAAAGACAGCCCGACTCTATTCAAAGGTCGTTCCACGGTTACCACCAAGGTTTATGACATCGTGCAGGATGGGAAGGTAGATTATCAGGCCAATACATTTGACTTTACCTACCCTGAAAACGGTGGTCGGCATACGACCGAACTTAGTGATGCAGCCTTCCAGCGTCAGTTTACGAAAGCTCTGAGCCGTCACCTGGCCAAAGACTTTTTCAAATATGACAAGTCAGAAGACTACGCTCAGGATGCCACTTTGATTCAATAGTTTTCGATATCGAACAACAGTTAAGAGGCCGTGTGTGAAAGCTCACGGCTTTTTTGTGTTTTGAGGGCTGCTGCGGCGGCCGCTGAGCTTTCGTCTTGGATTAGATCTCGTCCGCGCGGATACAGATTCTCTCGATGCTTTTAGCTTTTCCTGTGTGGATATTTACTTCCACAATTGCTCCGCCGAGGCGGACATCCTGCGTGGCAACTTGGAATTGGGTTGGTCGAAAGGTTGTGGTGGCTTCCGTGACCGCCGATATTTTACGTCCGAGAATACTTTCGTACGGTCCGGTCATTCCCACATCGCACTGAAATGCAGTTCCACCGGGAAGGATGCACTCATCGGCTGTTGGGACGTGGGTGTGAGTTCCCAACACAGCCGTTACTCGGCCGTCAAGGTACCGACCCATCAGTTGTTTATCGCTGGTCGCTTCGGCATGGAAGTCAACCAGAATGACACGGACAGCGGGCGGGATCTGACTAAGAATCTTATCGGCAGCTTGAAAAGGACAATCCACGGGCTTCATAAAGACTCGGCCCATCAAACTGACGATCGCAATCTGCTCGCCCGCAGCTTCCCCAATGATGGCCAGTTTTTGACCGGGCGCCTCCTCCGGAAAGTTAGCTGGCTTCACAATGTTTGAATTGCTGGACAACACTGAATAGATTTCTTTACGCCGATAAATGTGATCACCAAGTGTAATGCCATCTACGCCGGCGGCAATCAACTTGTCATAGATTCTGGGTGTTAATCCGGATCCGTCAGCAGAATTTTCAGCATTGGCAATCACCACGTTCACGTTGTGTCGCGAGCGAATAGTATTAAGATTGTCGCAAACCATGGTGTAGCCAGGTTTGCCAACAATGTCACCGATAAATAGAATCCGCACGAGTTCAATCTCCGCCGGTACTTAATTCTGAAGAGGGGAAATGGGTCTTAGCGAGCGAACTCGGTAAAGCGACTTTCACGAATGACGGTCACTTTGATTTCCCCGGGATATGTCAACTGTTCTTCAAACTGCTGTGCAATTCCGCGAGCGACTTTTGCAGCGGATTCGTCATCGGCTTTCTCAGAACTGATAATTACTCGTAGTTCACGGCCAGCCTGAATCGCGTAAGCCTGTTGGACTCCGTTGTATTCACGGGCAATGGACTCAAGTTCTTCCATCCGCTTGATATATCGATCGAGGGATTCGCGTCGAGCACCGGGGCGAGAGGCTGAACAGGCGTCTCCAGTTGCGGTGAGGACGGTGTATGGATATTCCGATACAATTTCGTCGTGATGACCAAAGGCAGCATGCACCACTTCCGGTGACTCACCGTGACGCTTAAGCAGGTCGGCACCGATTTGCGGATGGCCACCTTCCAATTCATGGTCGGCCGCCTTTCCAATATCATGAAGTAAGCCTGCGCGGCGAGCTACGTCTGGATCGAGGCCTACCATTTCAGCCAGCATGCCGGCCAGGAAAGCTACTTCGATACTGTGTCTCAGCACATTCTGACTATAGCTTGTTCGGAAGTGAAGTCTTCCCAGCATGTAAATAACGCGCTCGTGGAGACCATTTATATTGACTTCCACTGCGGCTTCTTTACCTTTTTTGACGATGAACTTTTCAATTTTTTGTTCAGTCTCTTTTACCACTTCTTCAATGCGAGATGGATGAATCCGTCCATCGGTGATAAGATCGCTTAAAGAACGTCGGGCGATTTCCCGGCGTACCGGGTCAAAACTGGAGACGATCACGACACCCGGGGTATCATCAATAATCACATCTACACCGGTTGCTTTTTCAAAGGCGCGAATATTCCGTCCTTCACGACCGATGATACGCCCTTTCATTTCATCGCTGGGGATATCTACCGTGCTTGTGGTGCTGTCAGCGGTGTGAGACGCAGCATATCGTTGCATCGTCATGATGAGCATTTCACGGGACTTCTGTTCGCAAACTTCCTGAATACTCTTTTCATGCTTCAGGATGACGGCCCCCATTTCCTGTTCAAGTTCATCTTCGAGCAACGCAAGTAAACGGGTTGTTGCTTCTTCTTTACTGAGATTAGTGAGTTCCATCAGTGATGAGCGATGTTTCTCGAGCTGTTTATCAAGCTCTTTTTGGCGTTGTTCAGCGCCCTGCAGTTTGTCCGTCAAACGCTGTTGGTTTGCCTGAACCATTTTCTCCTGCTTGCGCAGTGCATCTTCACGGTCGTTGAGTTGATTGGTTTGATTCTTAAGTTGATCTTCTTCGTCACGTAGGCGATCTCGGGATTGGCTGAGCTCTTTTTCGGCTTCGGATTTGTACTGTATTGCCGCTTCCTTAGCTTCGATCTTGGCTTCTGAGATAATCTGCTTAGCTTCCAGTTCGTGTTCTTTGAGTTTGGCCTCACGATTCTTCTTCTGGAGGGTGTTTGCAATGATGAGCGCAACAATGACACCTATAATGACGCCTGATAGGGCAAATACGCCCTCCGTTGCACCGAGACCTATCAGAAGGCCGAGTAAGTTTGAGAGTATGAACATTGAGTTTTCCCGTTCGCTATATCGAGCAACCGGTGCAAGCGTGTTATCGCTCGCAGCAATCCGAAAGACCATCTGCTACTGAAATAAAAGCGCAGTTTGAGATATATGCGAAGGTGATTACATCAATTGTCGCTGGTCAGTACGCTGCAAGTCCGTGAGGAGTGTTTGTAACACGTATTGCAGTTTAGAAATGTCAGAAAAACGGACAAAACTTTTGAGTACTGACGAGTCCCGGTAATTCCACGAAAGTGGAAAAACAGCACTGGCAGGCGTGAGTGGCATCTCATAGTCAGCCTTCGTCGATGTAAGGTTCATCGGTTGTGGTGAAGACATGGCTAGCGAGCCGGAATTCCTGCAAAAGCAACTTGTTACGACAGAAAACAGTGCTGTAAACAGGCTTAGATCGAAAGCGGAAGCCGCTTTGCGAAAGACAATCGATATGTAATTTAAAAACCGAATCATAAATATCTCAAACAAACAGCTTTGCAATAGGTGGCTTTCTTCGGAATACGGCGCTCTACAAAGTTGTATAAAGTTTGGTTTATTGGATTTACCATTAATACGTCGCTTCTTTATGACTCACGTTCGTCATAAAATGCGACAAGACCAATGTACCAGATTGAGAGGCCCATCTGCAACTTTTGGAAACCCTCCTTCAAGCGACCCGCGGCCCTGAATTACCCAAGAATGTCACAATTTAACGAACAGGCAGACTTTCATCACTTTGAAGCAAAGCTTCAGCAGGAGCTTGCTGCTTCAAAGTGGCAGGATTTAAGAGCGATTCTGGCCGTTTCAGGTGGAGCAGACAGTGTAGCAATGCTGCGAAGTTTAGTAGCTCTCAGGCCGGACGACGGTATTGGCGACCTGCATGTTGTCCATGTCAACCATGGCTGGCGAGGAGAACACTCAGATGGGGATCAGCAGTTTGTGTTTGATTTGTGCGAACGCTGGGACATCGAATGCCACTGCATTGGCGTGCCGACGGGAAGGGGAACAGAAGAAGAAGCTAGAAATCAGCGTTATCAGGTTTTTCGCGAAAAGGCTTGTGAATTAGGGGCTCGTTATGTGTTGACGGCTCATACGCAAGATGATCAGGTGGAAACCTTAATTGACCGGATCTTTCGTGGTACAGGCTTGTCCGGCCTTCTGGGTATTCCTCGTACACGAAAATTGGATCATGGGATCACTCTTCTCAGGCCTATGTTGTCTCAGAGGCGCGCGGAAGTGATTAACTATCTTGAAGACTTGGGGCAGGACTACAGGCAGGATAGCTCGAATCAAACTCTGGACTACAAACGGAACAGGATTCGTAATGAATTGTTACCGTTATTGAAGTCGCATTATCACAGTGAGGCTGATCAGGCCGTGCTGCGGTTAAAAGAGATGGCATCGGAATTGTTTGAATATTTGTCGACGGATGCGAAGAAGCTTGTTGAGCAGGCCTTAGTGAGTTGTGACAATAAACAGATAACGCTGGATTGCCGATGTTTTGCGGGAGTGGCTTCTGTGGTCGTTAGAGAAGCGTTATTGGAGGTTTGGCAGCAGGCGAAGTGGCCGCGTCAGGGAATGACACGTTCTCATTGGTTGCAGCTTGAGGCGATTGTTTTATCAGCTAGTGAAGCGGTTATGTTTCCCGGTAGTATCCGCGCAGAAAAAAACGGCGAGCAGCTTTCACTAACTCGCCGTTGATTTCAAATTAAAGAAGATCAGAAAAGAGCTTACTCTTCTCCGCCCTCCTCTGCTTCCGCATTGCCCTCATCGGACGGAGCCTCTTCTGTTGAAACTTCCTCGGTCGGTGCAGCAGCATCATTGTTACCATCATCAAGCAATGATGTTGGTCCAG
>Ga0115011_10003332_pt1 | contig 10933 bp, 9 predicted proteins | sample TroAtlMetagenome_2_FD_88705 | JGI IMG/M metagenome (GOLD analysis project Ga0115011, IMG submission 88705) | Marine eukaryotic phytoplankton communities from Atlantic Ocean - Tropical Atlantic ANT8 Metagenome | ecosystem: Environmental > Aquatic > Marine > Oceanic | place: Tropical Atlantic... | reverse complement strand
TTTAAAGTTGTTCAAGTTTTAGTAGATGCAGGCGCAAACTTAGGGCCGATTAAAGAAGGAAATTGGAGAGGTATGAGACCTCTTGATATGGCAAACTTTAATTTTCACACAAAGGTTGCCCATTATTTAAGTATAAAGATGGGTTGGCCTATTTTATAAAAGTAGCTTATTGCCTTTGTTGAATTTTTAAAGAAAAGTGAAACTGATTTAAAAAGGAAATGTAATTTGAATCGGAAAAAAATGGAATTTATACTTTATGGCCTTCTTAGTTTATTCATTTTAGGTGCGCAGGGAAAGCATTGTTATGGTTTTGTTATTGAAAATGAAACTCCAACAAAAGGCTTGAGTACAAGCATCCAAAAGAGTAATGAAAGACTCCTTACCGATAAGTCCTATAAAAATAAAAATGAATGGATTACGTTGACACTTTTCGAGAGGTTTGAAAAAGCACTCAAACTTTATGATTGGGGTTATCCATCGTTGAGGTCTTTTTTTGAGCACGTTGAAAGTGGACCATTTTTTAAAAAAGAAGGAATAACGAGTTTGGCTTCTTCGTGGGCCTCGAGTCAGTTTGATCCTGAGTTAAGCAGTTACTTATATAAAAAAAATGGGTGGAACTGTGAGGGCATTCACTTTTTACCAGGTGATATTCAAGAGTTAGTGACTGCTTTTTACCCATGGGAAGTTGGAACGAGGTGGGGTAATAGATCTGTTTATGGTGGGAGTGATTTAAAGGCCCATGAGTTTCACGAGGCAGCTCATTTTCATTTATACACGGGGGAAGGCCTCGTTATGTTGGATGAATCAAAAGGACTTTTTTACCCTGTCTTAAAGGTAAAGAGCAGTTTTAAAGAATTGCTACCTCAGGAACTTATACCTTTTATGGAAGAGAGGGTCGCAAAAGGAAGATTGTCAGATCAGAAAGATGAAAAGGATGGCCCAGCTATTTTTAATACGAGCTTTTTTAAGCATGAGAGTGCTCAAGGAAAAAAGTCTATAAGAGTTTTAAAGTTCATTGAGAGAGGAATGGAAATCATTAAAAAAAATGGTAAATTATCTTACTCTGCTTTAAGGGGGCGTATATTAGAGTCACCTTTCTTTTCGACAGTATTTGAGTCATTTGAAGGGCAGTTTAAAAAATATAGGGATAAAAAGGGATTAAAAGAGATCTTAAGTAAATTGAGGGTTCGTTATTTAAAAGATGCTTTGTATAATAACTCTCTTTCCTTTAAAGATGGAATTCGTGTTGAAAAGGTAACAACACATTTGACAATAGGGGTTCCTGGGTTTTATAGAGCAGGCTCTTTAAGGCAACGGACCATGTCTCTGGTTTACTTTCTTTTTCAAAGGAAAGGAAAAAAAGGCTTGAATCAAAAAGTAGCGATGTGGCAGTACAATTGGAAAAAGGATATCCTTAATAAACTCTCTCAATTAAAGAATCAAAAAGGTGAGTATTGGGAAAAGTATAAGGAGCATTTACGAAAAAGCTTGGATAAAAAGTGGTTTCTTTCACACCTTGGGAAGAAATCAAATTATTTTATTATGGGTTCTGCATGGTTTTCCAATAGTAAAAATAGGCCGACAACTCTTTTTTCAGTTTTGAAAAAGAGGGAAGATGCGTTAATTTTAGCGGCAGATTACAATCAATGGTTTTATGATATTTGGGATAAAAACCAAATGCCAAAAGATAGCTTTGTAGATTTACCTAGAGGTTCTTTCTATAAGACGGTTGGAAGGGGCATTGGGCTAAAAGGTTTGGAGCATTTGTCGAGAAATTGTCGCCAGCTTTAAAAAAGATTTTTTAGAGGGGGAGTTGTAGCATGGTTTCTGTAAAAGGATTTGGAAAACCAGTGATGGATTATGATTTAGTCAAGTATGAGTTTGATTTTGGCTTTCAATTTCCAACCGAATACAAAAAGTTTTTAAAAGTTTCAAATGGAGGAACTCCAGACCTCAAAAAGTTTGACCTGGAAGGAAAGGTGCAAGAAGGGCTTTCTATAGACTTTTTTCTGGGAATTAATGTTGAAAAAGAAAAAAATGTTTTTTATATTTTAAAAATAACGAGAGGGTTAATACCTAAGGGTCTTGTCCCCTTTGCTCTTACTGAAGGGACAGGGGTTTTGTTTATTGGTGTCGGAGACGAGTCGTTTGAAAAGATTTATTACTGGGATCGAGGCGATATAGAAAGGCCCTCCCAGGCCGTTGAGGGGGAAAACTTATTTCCGGTGGCCTCAAATTTTGAAGAATTTTTAAATTCAATTTATTGATTTATTTTTTACCAAAGGTTTTAAGATTGTTAAAAGAAAAAAAGTGTATTCCATGTTCGGGTGGGGTACCTCCTCTACCAAACGAAGAGATTTTAAAGTTTAAGAAAGAAATTTCCGCTGAGTGGTCACTAACACATGATAACACAAGGCTTTTAAGGAAGATAAAGTTTAAAGACTTTAAAGAGGCCATGGATCTTGCTATTAAAATTGGGGAAATGGCCGATGAGCAATGGCATCACCCTGAGTTAGCAGTTGGTTATGGTCATTTAGATATCGAAGTTTGGACTCATAAAATCAATGGACTTGTCGAAAGCGATTTCATCTTTGCTTCTAAGGTGGATGCTCTTTACGGAGATTAAAATGAAAGGGTCTTATGATAATTAAATTTTAAGACCGTCTCTTAATGACCATTGAGGATGTCCTAGATTTTTAAGAAAGAAGACCCTTCCCCTTTTGAAAAATAATATCTGTACTCTTTTTCTTTAGGGCTGCCAAAAATTTTTTCTAAGCTTAAAAAGATTCCTGTCCACCAGGTATACTGATTGGTTTCTTTTGAAGATGGTAAAGAAAAATAAACTTTTTTATTTTCGACTAGGCCTTCATGGAAATTAAAAAAACAAAGTGCCGCTAAGACAAGCCCTAGCGTAACTGGCTTTGATTTTGCCATAATTTCAGACCGAGTCTTGGTAAAAGAGGGAAGCTCTATAACAATCGGGTTTTCCTGAAAGTCTTTTGCCCCTTTATTGTCTTTAGAAAGCTTTTCAAGAAACTTATTGAGGTTAAGAAGACCTTTTAATATGACGGTCCAGGAAGGTTTTTCACCTAAAATATTTTCATTAAAGCCGATCCAAAGGGGACTCTCTTTTCCTTCACTTTTTTTCCTCTGGGTAAGGTAGCTCATTTTTAGGTCGTCAGTTAGGCATACTTTAAGATAATGGCCTTGATGATTTGGACCAAAGGTGGATGCCAAAGAGGAGTCTTCTTTTTCCAGTTCCTTCTTTAGGTCATGCCATTCATTATTTAAATCTAAAATTATTTTTTGCAGCTCAAGGGGGAAAATTTCAGAAACTTCTGGAGACCAAACATCTTCTATCCAGATTGCATTTCCAATTTCTTTATGATCATCCAATGTTAATGAAATCATACCCTACTCCTTAGGCTTCTTTTGGAACTTAACTTATTATGAAAAGAGTCCCTCAAAACTGTCAAGCGAAAATTCGCTGAAAAAATGAATGCTAAGTTTTTAGTTGTTATTGAGTGAATGACACGGCTATAGTGTGTGCACCAAAATTGTATTTAACTTAGTAGGTTTGTTTGGAAAGCTTTTGAGGGAGTCGATTTGAAAACACCCGAGCTTCTTAAGTTTTTGTTAGGTCTAAAATTAAGGAAACTTCGTTTTGAAAAGGGCCTCTCATTACAGGCCTTAAGCCAGTTGTCAGGGCTATCGTCCTCTTATCTCAATGAAATTGAAAAAGGTAAAAAATATCCTAAAGTCGATAAACTTATTTTGCTTGCAAAAAGTTTGAAAATTAAGCTTGAAGACCTTAAGGGAGGAACTGTTGATAAATCAATCGTTCCATTAACAGACTTTTTATCGAGTGATTTTTTTAAGACATTTCCCCTAGAAACTTTCGGAATGAACCGAGGTGACCTTTTTGATCTAATGAGCAATAGGCCTGAAAAGTTCGCTTCATTAATTGCAACTTTTGTTGGGTTGGCAAGGCACTATGAAATGGAGCCTCAGGAGTTCTCTAAATTGGCGCTTAGGTCTTATAGAGAGTCTAAGGAACACCATTTTCCTGAAGTGGAAGAGAAGGCCTTGGAATTCCGTAAGAAAGTTCTCGATGAACAAATATGCGTTATTGACGAAAACCTCCTCACTAACTTTTTAAAGGACCATTTCAATGTTTCAGTTCATACTCTAAAAGCTGAAAAGTTACCTGTCTGGCCACCAGGAGATACTGTCGTCTTACCTGGCAAAAAAGCAAAGATTCTATTTCATGAAGAACTTGATCGGCCCTCTAGGTTATTTTTTTTGGCCAAAGAGTTGGGCAAAGAGGTTTTAGGCTTTAAAAGAGAGAGCTTTATCGACCTCGCTTACGACACGGGTACTTTCGTTGAAAGAAAGAATGATCTTATGAGCTATGCCTTTGCCTGCGCTCTTCTTTGGCCAAGAGGTCATTTTGAAAAAAGCTTAAGAGAGTTTTTGGCAGAGAAGGTCTTTTCTGAAAAAAAGCTTTTATCCTTTCTTGGAGAAGGCCCTTTTTTACCAGAAATTTTTATTCAGAGAATGACTCAGGTTTTTCCTCAAATGCTCGGAATCAAAAAGTTGTTTTATTTGCGGTTTGATACTTTTGAAAAAACCGATTTCAAGAAAGGAAGAGAGGAAGACTTATTTTATGTTACGGACGAGCTCCACTTATCTCATCACCACTTTCCCCATGAAAATAGAATGGGCCAACATTATTGCAGGCGTTGGAGTTCTCTTAATACACTTAAAGAGTGGATGAATGAAGGGAGGCCCTGCCGCCCTGAAACAGGTTACTATGGCTCTTTGAAAGTTCAAAAATCCAGACTTGTTGGTACAAACGATACTTATTTTTGTGTGACTCTTGCAACACAAAGAATGAAAAGGGGTGACTTCCAAGGGAACCCTTACTCTGTCACTTTGGGGCTTGCTCTGGATGATGAGCTTAAGGAAATCATGAAGTTTTGGAATGATCCTTCTATTCCGGAAAGGACTGTTGGAAAAACTTGTGAGACTTGTCCAATCTCAGACTGTTTGGAAAGGGCCGTCCCTGCATCACTTTTAAAGACAAAGAAAAAAAGGGACCAAGAGAGAGAAGTTTTGAAAACCTTTTTTGAGAAGACACCGTTTAAAACTCTTTAAAGGCCTTTAAATTCTTTTAGAATTTTATATTTTCTTAACTCCGGGTGATCAGAATAATCAATCACTTTAAACATTTTACCACTACTAACAAAAAAATTACCCTTTGTGTTATTATGTGGAGACTATATAAAGGCAAGGTGGGGATGAAATGATTGACTCAAAAGATCTTCTAAGTGAGGTCATGAAGGTTCTTGAGAATCATTATTTTAAGGGTCAGTCAGGCAAAACAATGACTAAGGAAGTTGGTGTTTATTTTAATTCTTACTTTCAAGATGTTGCAGAGCTAGCAGGAGTAATGAAAGAGATGTGGAGTCTGGGAAATGTCACGCCTTTGATTGCGAAAAAAACTGCGTTAATGCTTAACCGGAGTTTTGAGACTATTATTTTGGCCTCAGTCGGCCAGGGGCTTGTCGCTGTTGAAAAGGCTAAGGCCCTTGTTGGTGCTATGATGGATGAAACGTTGCAGCTTCTTCTTCAATTTATTTTAGGAATTTAAAAAACTTTTTTTTAAGACCTTTTCATTCCTTTTGAAAATCATTTAAGGTCATTTTAAAACCAATAATTAAAAAAAATGTATTCAAAGGAAAAGCCGTGGGTTCCTACCAAAAAACTGATGTAACTATTTGGACTGGCAGGGAAGATAAGGGAGACCGCTTTTTTAATAAGGTTAAAGTTGTCGATCTTTTGAAAGATGATCTTCCAACTTCATCTAAGAGTGCCACAAGCTTTGCTCTTTTGGGTTTTTGCTCCGATGAGGGGGTCCGCCGAAATCAAGGAAGAGTAGGGGCCAAAGAGGGGCCTCTCGCTTTGAGAAAGGCCCTTAGAAATAAATGTTTTCACAATTTCGGTGACGTTGACCTTTACGATTGTGGCGATGTTATTTGTAATGGCGATGATCTTGAAGGCGTTCAAAGTTTACTTGGAGAGAAGGTTGCCATTATTTTAGAAAAGGGTCATTTCCCTATCGTTTTAGGAGGAGGGCACTCAATTTCCTGGGGACATTACCAAGGTCTTGAAAAGGCCAAGTCTTGCGATTCCTTGGGAGTTATAAATATTGATGCACACTATGACTTAAGGCCTTTACTAGAAGGAGGAAAGGGGAGCTCTGGAACTCCGTTTCTCCAAATCGCTGAAAGAAGAAAAGAGCAAAAACAACCTTTTCACTACCTTTGCCTTGGTGTTCAAGAGTCGGCCAACACAACCCCTCTTTTTGAAACGGCAAAGGACTTGGGTGTAAAGACCGTTTTGGCAACTGACATTTTGTCTAAGGGAACAGGAGCTTATAAGCAAGTTGTTTCTTCTTTTATTGAGAGTTGTCAGGAAGTTTACCTGACCCTTTGTTTAGATGCCTTTAGTTTTTCTGTCGCCCCCGGGGTAAGCGCACCTTCACCTTTTGGTATCATGCCTTCTCACGTCATTGACCTCTTGGATAAACTTATTGCCTCAGAAACACTTGTTTCATTTGATATAGCTGATATGGCCCCTAACTTTGATGAAAATGGTAAGACGGCTTCTTTAGGAGCTGAGGTCATTACAAGGCTTATGCAAGCTTTTAGAAAAGAAGTCTAAAATTAAAGATTAATAATTAATAATACCTTTAAGTACAATCTATTCATACCGATTCAATATGTTTAAGGCCTCTTCAAGCATTGCCTTTTTTTGTTTTACATTTTTGAGGACAGTAGGGTCCATAAAAAGTGAAAACCCATCGTCACTTTCGTCTATTTGTTTTGAAGCTTCACCGGCCTTCCCTTTCACTTCATAGGTTTGAATGGGGTGCTTAATATTTTTAACATTAATTTTATCTAATTTTTCACATTGAATGGAGTCTCTTATCAATAAATAAGTATCCTCAGAAATAAGAATTTGGTTGGCCTTCGCATTGGATTCTAACCTTGAAGCGAGGTTCACACCATTTCCAATCGTTGTGTAGTCAAGGCGGTCATGAGAGCCAAAGTTACCGACTGTACAGGTGTCGGTGTGGATACCAATCCTAATATCGAGGGGCTGTGAAATACCTTTCGCTTGCCAGGTCTTTCTAATTTCAGAAAGTTTTCTATTCATCTCTAAGGCCATTTCAACACAACTAATGGCATCTTCTTTGGGGCCTTTGGTTTTTGGATCTCCGAAAAAAACCATAATGGCGTCCCCAATATATTTATCGACGGTCCCACCATACTTAACAGCAATATTAGTCATAGCGGTTAGATAATCAGTTATAATTTCTGTAAGGACTTCAGGCTCAAGCCTCTCTGTTATTTCACTGAACCCTTTTATATCGGAAAAGAAAACTGTGAGGCGCTTTCTTTTCGTTTGAATTTTAACTTCAAGGTCTCCTGAAAAGATTGATTCATAAACTTGGGGCGAAAAGTATTTTGTCAGTTTAAGGAGGATTGTTTGGTTGTCTTTGGCCGCCGTAATGTCTGTCCCATAAATATTAATAAAACCAAACTCGGGTACAGGAACAATGTGAAAGCTATAGGTTTTATTTTTAATCTCAATTTCAAGGGGGTCATTTTTTAAATTACTTGAAAGTTGATAAGAGGCCTTCAAAATAAGGGTGGGAACCTGTTCTCCTATTTGAATTCCCCAGGCCTTTTGAATGGAAGAAGCCGCTTCATTAAAATAAAGAAGTCGTCCCTCACAATCTATTTTAAGGACGGGATTAGGGTTTTGGTCTGGAAATTTTGTTATGGCCTTCATCGCTGTAATATCTGTTCCATAAATGCAAATAAAATGAAGTTCAGGAACTGGGACAATATGAAAAGAAAATGTTTTGTTGTCACAAACGAGTTCCAGAGGTTCCATCAATTTCCTCTTCGAATGATAAATAATTTCTTCTGGAACAAGGTCGTCTAAGTCAACTCCCCATGAGTTCGTAATTTTTTTTCCTGCATTGTTTTTATAAAGAAGTTTTCCATTTAAATCAATTTTAAGGACAGGATTAGGGTTTTGATCGGGAAACTTCAATACGGAGTCAAGTTGTTTTTGGAGCTCATCTATAGTTTGTAGAGTTGTCATGAAAGGTTCCATTAATGAGGATCAATACCGTTTAGAACTAGATAACTTTTTCAAAAAACCTCTTACCATAAGAAGTTATAAAAACGATAGGGACTGTGTATCGTGGGTTGGAATTTACCGTTAATGCACTGAGTTCTTTATAAAGACTTAAAAAACTTTTTATAAGCAGGTTTTCTTAGTAAGAATTGAAAATAGAGCATGGGATAAATGGCCCGGTCAAGGATAGCATTTCCCGAAGAAAACTCAATATCATCTTGGATTTCTGTCAGGCTTTCACTAATCTTTTTGACACGATGAATATGTTTCCAATAGGTAAGGGGGGGAGGAAGAAGGTGCCCTTCGTCAATGAAAAGGTTTTCCTCCTCACTCTCAGAATCTTCAGTTATGTGACTGATCCATTTCATGGAGAAAGGTCCAAGACCTATCGCGAGGTGTATTTCGTCCCCCTTCTTACAGCCATCAAAGCGTTCAACCTCTAAGTTAAGAAGAGGGGGTTTTAAGAACTTAAAAAGGTCTTCATCAAACTTTGAAAAAACAAACTTATAATCTTTTTCTATCTGTGTTTTAATTAGGATTTTCATACTTAGATTATAGCTCTCTATTTAAGAAAAAACATCCATTTCAAAGTTGGAAAAATTTAAGACAGTCCATTTAAATCTAGATCAACCTTTTTCAAATCTTTAAAAGGGATGATTAGCTTTTGGTTTAAGTCAGTTTCACTTAATTTTTCTTGTGGGGGCATTTGCTTAAAGAGGTTAGCAAGTGTTGAAAATGTTTTAGAGGCCTCATCTTTTTCGTCCACTTTTAAGAGGAGGGAAATAAACTTTGTTTTTTGTTGAATAAGGGCCATAAATTGGTCAAACCCTTGGTGGCTTTTGGCCAATTGAGCAATTTTTGCAAGAACATCCTTATTAATTTTTTCTGTGTCTTCTACTTGGAATGTTTTTTCAAAAATAGAGGTCAAAAGCATATTTAAGTTGAGAACTTTATCTTTAATAATCTTATTAAAAGGCATGTCAAATTTAACGGGATAGAAGAGTTTAACGACATTTCCATAGACGATAAGGTATTCGACAATATCATTTATTTTGTCTGTTACTTCTATTTGGTAATTTAAATTATCTTCAAGTTTCTTTTTTCCATATTCCTCTTCCCCTAAAAGAGAGGTGTAATCAAAGTCGGCGGTTTTAATGCGAATCCTTTTTTTTAAAAAAGGCATTAACTCGACGTCTTTGATAATTTTTTCAATTGTTTTTTTATAATTATTTAAAAAGTAGCTACTTTGAATACTATCATTTTTTTCGGTAAGTAGTTCAGATAGAGACTCAATGCCTGATTGGATAGAAGAACTTAAGGAGCTTACAAGGTCTTTTTTATTTTCAATTGTTAAAACTTCTTTAATAAAGTTATAACTCAGCTGATCACTTTTTGCTTCTGAATAAAACTTTTCAAATTCTGTTATGTCTTCAACAATAAACATAACTCTTTCTACGAGACCATTTTGGTCATAAAGGGGGGTGTAAGAAATCTTTAATGATCTTCCTTCAGGCCTTTCACTATCACTTAAAACAATATTTTGAAGAAAGTTGCCCTCAACAAATGAATAGTTAAGCTCGTCATCTCCAAAAACAGAATTAAAACACGAGTTTATTTCTTCGTATTTACGGCTTCCTTTTTCAATAGGGATAAAAAGAAAGTCAAAGATGTTTAAACCTTCAATGTTTTTCTTGAAAAGTATTTGGGAATATTGGGAAAAAGGTGTCATAACTTTCAAGTCTTTTTTTACAGAAAAGACGGAGCTCTCCAAGTTATTTAAGAGAGTTGAGATTTCTTTGGTTCTTTCTTTAACTTTTTCTTCTAGTTCAACATTAAGTTTTTCGGCCATCCTAAAGGTCAAGGAAAATTTCTTAGAAATAATATAGCTTTGAATAAAGATAAAAATACTTGTTGTAAAATGTGAGAGGTCATTTCTTGCAACGACGATATCCCAAATAACACCTATCCCTAAGAGGGTGATACCAAAAAGGCAAATTCTTGCAAAGGGGATTTTTTGAATCGTTGCTCTTGTTATTTGAGTAAGAAGGTAGAGGACCGCTAAAAGAAGAATGTTTTGATAAAAGTTTTGAATTTCAGTAAAGATGTAGACAGGGGCCAAGAGGATAATCGCGGAGCCTAAAAGAGTAATGCGCCAAAGCCATTTGAGAACTAGATCATGAATATGGTCTGTAAAAAGGTATTTTAAAAAGTTCATAAAGATGGGGGCCGACAAAATAAATGTCAAATACCTTATTTTATAATTGACGTTAAAGGCGAGAGTACTCGGATTTGAGAAAAAGATCGTTTCATAGTGGGATTCTAAAGATAGGGTCCTAATCATTAAAAGAAAGCAAAAGAGACCAAACCAAAGGCTTTCTTTGTCTTCCTTTCTCTGAAAGAAAATAATGAAATGGTTGACAGATATGATAAGGAAAAGAAAAAGAAAGAAAGAAAACTGATAGTTTTCGATCTTTTTTTTGCCTTGGATAGTTTTTTTAAGCCCTAGTGTTGGTGTGTTATTAAGACCACCCTTTTTGTGGTGAAAGTTTGCTAAGTGGATAAGGATTTTAAAGGAAGGGGACTTCACTTTAAATTGATTAATGAATTCACCATACTCTGGAATCGAATCTTTTTTTGTAGTGGCAGCTTTTCCTTTTTGTCCAAGGAGTTTGATTTCGTTCCCTTGGATAATGAAAGCTTGAAAGGATGAAGATATATC
>Ga0115011_10003330_pt1 | contig 10935 bp, 9 predicted proteins | sample TroAtlMetagenome_2_FD_88705 | JGI IMG/M metagenome (GOLD analysis project Ga0115011, IMG submission 88705) | Marine eukaryotic phytoplankton communities from Atlantic Ocean - Tropical Atlantic ANT8 Metagenome | ecosystem: Environmental > Aquatic > Marine > Oceanic | place: Tropical Atlantic... | reverse complement strand
TGGCGGTTTGGAGTCCCTTGGGAATCCCGCTCTACCCCTTTTCAATTTAATCTACTTGTCCAGAAAAGCTGCTAGAGTCGGTTTGTATAGTTCAGGTTCAAGCAGGAAAGAATCATGTCCTTTATCAGATTCAACTTCGTGCAACTCTGAGATTATGTGGTTTTTTATGAAAAAATTGTGAAGTTCTTTTTGTTCATCTGGATAAAAACAAACGTCTGTGTCTATTGAAATGACCAAGGCTCTAAAGTCAGGACTGAGTTTCGCGGAGCTTTCAGTCTTGTTCTTAATCGAAAAATTTTGCCAGGCACTAACAATTTTTAAATAAGAATTAGCATCAAATCTTTGCGAAAATTTACTCGCTTGGTATTTGAAATAGGATTCTATTTGATGTGTTGGGCTGTAACTTGAATTATCACCATTCTGGATCAATACATTTTTCTTAGCCCGCTCGGCCATCATCGAAAGAGAAACATAGGTCTTGTGACCAATCATGCGTGCCAACTCCAATCCTAATTGGGGAGAATCCTTTTCAGAATAGTTTCCCTCTTTGAATAAAGAATCACTTTCGATCGCTTTAATTTGTTCATAATTGTGTATGATTTGAAGAGGTTGTAATTTTATTCCCGATGCAATGGATGCCAACTTGTTAACTTTTTCCGGATAAAGAAATACGGTCGTTAGCGCAAGTAATCCGCCAAGAGAAGCCCCTACAACTGCATAAAGTCTTTTGATTCCCAGTGACTCAATCAATTCCATTTGTGACCGTACTATGTCTTGAAATGATATACACGGGAATGCCCCCATATATTTTTTTCCTGAATCAGGATTTATTGTGTCAGGACCTGTTGATCCATAGCAACCACCAAGATAGTTCGCGCATATTACAAAATATTTGGATGTATCTATGACTCTTTGGTGACCGATAAATTTATCCCACCAACCTGTTCTGCATTCATCTGCCCAAAACCGATCAACCGATTCGTTTACCGACTCTCGGTATCCGGCCGCGTGTTGGCTACCACTTAAAGCGTGAAATAGCAGGATGGCATTGTCTTTATTGCTATTGAGTGTGCCGTAAGTCTCGAAAGCCAATTCGCCATGATTAAGTTGTTCGCCATTTCCGAGTAGAAAAGGCTTGTCCGAGGTGGCAAACTGATAAGTACCTTTAGAAAAAATCAAGTCGTCACCATCGGGAAGTTGAGACATCACTTCAATGACAAGAAATAGAGTCGCTTGATTTTAAACTATGCCAAGGCTTGGTCCAAATCAGCGATAATATCTTCAATATTCTCTATCCCAACACTCAACCTGACCAATTCTGGCGTAATTCCTCCTTCGCGCTGCTGCCCCTCATTAAGTTGAGAGTGGGTAGTAGAAGCAGGGTGGATTGCCAAACTCTTGGCGTCACCAACATTGGCAACATGAGAGAAGAGTTTTAGGCTGTTTATAAATTGTTCTCCCGCGTCTCTACCTCCATTGATGCCAAATACCACCATAGAACCGCCTTTTCCTTTAAGATACTTTTGATTTAACTCATTCATTGGGTCTCCTTCCAGTTTTGGATAACGAACCCAATCCACTGCTTTGTGGTCTTTAAGATGTTCAGCAACGATTGAAGCATTTTCACAGTGCTTCTCCATGCGAAGCGGAAGAGTCTCAATACCCTGTAAGAACATCCATGAATTGTCGGGTGAAATACAGGCTCCTAAATTCCTGAGCGGGACTGTTCGCATTCTAAGAATATAGGCAAGGGGGGCTAGCATTTCTGGCAAGTCATGCCCCCATCTTAAACCATGATAGGAAGTATCTGGTTCATCGTATAGCGGGTGTTTACCGGCACCCCAATTGAACCGTCCGCTATCAATGACTATACCACCTATTCCTGATCCATGACCTCCTAACCATTTAGTTAAGGAATGAATGATGATATCACAACCATGCGCCAACGGTTGAGTCAGGTAAGGTGTCGAGAAAGTAGCATCTACAACAACGGGAATACCATGAGCTTTGGCGATTGAAGATACCTTCTCTAAATCTGTAATTTCCAAGGCTGGGTTTGAAACCGATTCGCAAAAAATCGCACGAGTCTTGTCATCAATTGCATTGGCAAAAGCCTCGGGATCATTTGAATCTACAAATTTAACATTTATTCCAAGATCGGGTAATATATTATTAAATTGTGTATAAGTGCCGCCGTAAAGATTTCTGGCACTGACTATATTATCTCCTGCCTGCGCGAGATTAATAATTGAGTAAAAAACCCCGCTTGTACCTGATGCCAAGCTTAAACCAGCCATTTCATGCGCACCCTCCAATAATGCAATTCTTTTTTCTAAAACATCGTTGGTTGGATTCATCAACCTCGAGTAAATGTTCCCCAACTCTTGGAGTGCAAATAGTTTGGAAGCATGCTCTGTGCTCTTAAACTGATATGAGGATGTTCGATAAACGGGAACTGCTCTTGATAGTGTCGTTGGGTCAACAGGGTAGCCTCCGTGTAAACAGGTTGTTTCAAATTTCATTATTTTAATTATACGTAATAAAAACAAATGTTATCGACGAAAGATGAGAATTTTTCAATGAATAAACAAAATAAAATTATAAATATAAACATCTGTTTTCTTCCACAGATTTGCACGGTTATTTTCGTCTGCCATCGTAGGCTCTGCTTTTAATCTTTTTTCTTTCTGCGAATTAGGACGTTTATGTTGAGTCGTTTAGACGAATGAGGGCGAAGGTTAGGGAATGCTTTTCGGGCGGCTTTGAGCCCCGTATGGGGCGCATTTCCCTTTTCCCTCCCAGCGAATTACTTCACGGTAATAATCGAATAAAAGGTGATTCTACGGGCTTGCGGAGCCCTTGGTTTTTGCCGATACTAAACCCGAATAATTTGCATTTTTTAGTCACTAATTTATGAAAACCATTCAACGTTCCATCGTACGTTTGTTCGCCGCTTTGCTGGCGACATTTTTCATTTCACCATCGTACGCGACTCCATATTTGAAAGGGGATGTCAAACTCCAGTCCATCGGGCCGCTGTCGCCCGGGCCGGATGGAGTTTTGTTTATCTCAGATCCCAAGGCGCCCTCTATCATCGCTATCAAGACCGCGGCTGTCCTAGGCGCGTCGGTGGATCAAGTTCGGATCATTGATCTTGCAGTAGATACCAGTTCGAAGTTGGCTTATTTGTCCGTTATATGGGGACAGGGGCCCAACTCCGACGCGGTTGTTGTATCCGTCCGACCTAGTGGAAAAGACGGCGACTCCCGAGTGGTGATTGGAACAGGGCTGGAAGATCTTGCTGGTAACAGTGTCACGCGACCGTTTGAAGTCGACCGGGTTCAGCGTCCCGACGATGAGTTCATTCCTGACTACGTCACGCTTGAGTTCAAAATCGGTAACTGACTACATAGCTCACGAATGATTTCCGATCTGCACATGTCAGCTTACATTTGCTATAAAGGCTTATCCCCTGCTGCCGGGGAGAGATATCAGGCAGCGACTTACCCAATATGAGAAAACTGGACAGACTGATCTCGCGTTACGAGGAGTTTCATCAGGACGAGACGAACCGGCTCGTTCACTTCATTTGCGTGCCGTTGATTGCTCTGAGCCTCGTGGGGCTGCTTTGGTGCATCAAGATTCCGACTACGCTTGGCGACGAGCTTTCGTTCACGCTGAACGCCGGGGCTGTCTTCATCATCCTGGCTTCGGTTTATTATTTGTTTCTGTCAATTGGCAGTTTTGTAGGGATGCTGTACTTCGGCCTGGCCGCGAGTGTCCTGTGCATCAGCGTCGAGGCAAGCCCGCTGCCGCTGTTTGCCGTGTCGCTGGCAGTGTTTGTGCTGGCTTGGGCAGGGCAGTTCATTGGTCACGGGATTGAGGGGAAGAAACCAGCGTTCACGGAGGACATTCAGTTTCTGCTGGTTAGTCCGGCTTGGCTGCTCGATGCGCTTTACAGAAAACCAGCGGTGACTCTGTTGACTGCGCTGCTGGTCGGCTGCGGGACATTCGGATTGGCTGACCGGTTATTCGTGATGAAGCCGTCGGTCGATTTTTCCGCCGCGCTTGGCCATGCGGCGAAGTACGATGTGCAGATTATTCGCGACGAGTGGGGCATCCCGCACATTCTCGGCAAGACGGACGCCGACACCGCGCACGGCCTGGCCTACGCCCATGCCGAGGACGACTTCGAGACGATTCAGGATGTATTTCTCGCTGTCCGAGGGAAGCTGGCTTCCGAGGCGGGGTTGGCGATGGCACCGAACGACTATTACGTGCACTTGATCCGGCTGTGGGATGGCTTGGACGAAAAGTACGCCACGCTCGATCCCAAGTTCCGTGCCATCTGCCAGGGCTATTGCGATGGCTTGAACCTCTACGCCAGCCGGCATCCGGAGAAACTGAAGCGCAACATTTGGCCGGCCAAGCCGCAGGATCTCGTGGCCGGCTCCATCCACAAGCTGCCGATGATGTTTGGGTTGCACAACGCTCTTGCACGGCTCATGGCGGACACCGAAAAGCCGTCACCTGTGGCCAGCGTACTGAACCCCGATAGCCTCCCGCTTGGCTCGAACTTCGTCGCGGTTGGGCCAAGCCGCTCGACCGACGGAGCCACGCGTGTCTGCATTAACTCACACCAGCCTTGGACCGGCCCGGTCGCTTGGTACGAGGCGCACCTCATCAGCGAGGAGGGGCAAAATATCTACGGCGGCCTGTTTGCCGGCTCGCCAGTCATCTTCCTCGGGCACAACGAAAACATCGCGTGGGGACACACGGTCAATCAGCCCGACCTCGTCGATACATTTGAACTCGAGCTCAACCCGGAAAACGAAAACCAGTACAAGATTGACGGCGAATGGCTAGAGTTGGAACGGCGTCTGGCTCCGCTTGAGATTCGGCTTTGGCGCGATTTTCGGTGGACGGTCAATCGCGAGGTGCTTTACTCGATTTTCGGTCCGGCGATGCGCGTTAACGGGCGGGTTTTTGCGGTTCGTTACGCTGGCATTGGCGAGTTCCGACAGACTGAGCAATGGTACCGCATGGGCCGTGCGCAGAGCCTCGAGCAATTCAAGGACGCCATGCGTATCCAAGCGTTGGCGATGTTTAATACAGGCTACGGCGACCGCGACGGGAACATTTTTTACGCGTACAATGCCCTATTGCCGGAGCGTGCTGACGGCCACGACTGGAGCGGCACCGTTCCCGGTAACACCCGCGACACCCTTTGGACGGAGTACCGTCCGTTCGACCAACTGCCGATCGTCGAAAACCCAAAATCAGGGTTCATCCAAAACTGCAACAGCGATCCGTTTCGGACATCCATCGGCGGGGATAACCCCGACGAGTCGGCATTCTCGGAAAACTACGGCATCGAAAAATGGATGACAAACCGCGCCCGCCGGGCAGTTGAACTTTACGGCAGCGACGAGTCGATCACCCACGAGGAATTCTTCCTCTACAAATACGACAAGCTCTACTCGGAGAAATCGAATTTACGCCGGCAAGTCGCCGAATTCGTCGAGGTGCAAGAGGGCAACAGTGAACTAAAAAAAGAGATCGACCTTCTCCGTCAATGGAACGGTGAAACGACCCAGGACAATCGCTCCGCCGCCCTTGTCCTGCTGACCTTTCGGCCAAGGTCAAATTCGAGTAAACTAAAAACCGGGCATGAGCGAACGCTTGAGCAGCTTCAGAGAGCTTCGGGAAATCTTGTCAAACACTTCGGGCAGATCGATGTCGAGTGGGGCAAGGTCAACCGCCTCGTTCGCGGTGATAAGAACCTCCCGCTGGGTGGCGGCCCCGACACGCTACGCGCGATCTACGGGCGACCAGGGGAAGACGGCACGCTTGCAGGGCAAGCCGGTGACTGCTTTTTCCAATTCGTAGAGTGGGACAAGGACGGCCAACTTAACGCCTGGGCGATGAACCAGTTTGGCAGCAGTCCCGGCAACCCCGGCTCGCTGCATCACACAGACCAAGCGCCGCTGTTTGCTGAGGAAAAGCTGAGAAAAGTGCCGTTTACCCGCGAGGAAGTGCTGGGCAAGGCCAAGCAGATCTATCGGCCAAGCGAGCGCTGAGGATCAGTTCCCCTGCGAGGCAAAGCGGCTTTCATTCGACTCAATTTTACTCAAGTCTGACGGACTCACCAGCTTGGCCAAAGCCAAGTCGTGTCGAATCATAGTGTGCTTAGTCCCAATCAATGTCTTAGCATAGTCAGGATTGAAATAGCCTTGGTTGGTCTCATGCCAACTCGCGACTGGATCGCTTGGGATTTCAAATCCTGCCACTTTCACAGTCGTAATCCACTGGCCGGCAATATCGCGCTTGGCTAAGCCGACTTGGAAGCCGTGATTCCAGAGTTCTGCCGACGTTGGTTCGTTATTTAAAAACTCAATCCAAAGGCCATGGTTGCGACTTTGCTCATCTATCACACCATAGCGAATACTAGAGTTCGCAACCCACGACCAAACAATTGACTTAGGTAACGGTTTAATATTCGGATCGTATTTCTTGAACTTTTCGCCCTGCCGGTAACAGGTGACTGATAATGGATCGACATTAATATTACAGGTATATCGCTGAATGAACCCGTTTAAATCGCCATATTGACCAAAATTCCAATGCCATCTCTCTAGAAACTCACCATTTTCAATCTGAACCTGGGCCGGATAACACAATGTATTATCCTTGCCAATGTACGCCGGGAGATCTCGCTTTACTGTGATCATCGGATTGTTGGCAAAACCCAATTTTATAAAGAAAGGCAAACAACAAATACCGACCATCAACATCCCGAGAATCATCACCTTGCGAACATCCCACCGCTGCGCGATTTGAATGCCATCCTGTTTCAGACAACGTGATACCAAGTCATTCTTACATTGACCAAGGTCCTCCAAATCTTCGAGAATGCTATTAAGTTCGTTTTCGATTCTTTGATTCATATTTAGACAAATCCCCCTTCATTAGGTCTAACTCCTCCGACACCACATCCAGTCGGGTCAAGAAATGGATCAACTTCTCATTATCCAAGTCCATTTTCTTGCGAATGACGCCGCCCAAGTGCCGCGCCAATGCCTCATTGATAATATCGGTCGGCTTACTTTTTGCTGATTTCGCCTCAGCTTGAACCAACTTCCACAAGCGAGGATCGACTCGAAACGACTTCGTTTCCTTCTTATTATTTATTTTCGGTCTACCCATTATTCAATAACCTGTCGGAAAAGAAGAAAAAGAAAGACTACGAATTGGATAATAATCAACTTTTTCTTTTTTAAACTTGAAGATTACATTTATGCATTGCACTATCTCGCTCTCCGTTAAACTTGTCGAGGCCGCAATCTGGTGGGTAATGGCTTAAAAGATTTGTTAATGTTATTGGGTAGAGTTTGGGTGCGTGCGAGTTAAATACATTTGTGATTAGCGAGTTCGCATCTATCAAATAAGCTTAACTGCTTATTGCTCAGAAAAAAGGCCTCGGTTACGAAAGTAGCCGGGGTTCTTTTTATATTGCTATGATGCGCTTGGCTGAAAGCACTGATCGCATGTGCCATCAGTTAACAAAAAAGTCGTGGGGAGGCCAGGCGGTGACGGCATCGGCGGCCTTGTGGACGAGCGGGTCAATTTTTGAGGAGGGGTTTTTTCCGTCAGCCGTCTGGTTGGTGTTGAACAGCACCGACCAGCATAGACCGTCATGTCGTAGCACGAGAATGGTTGAGGTGCCGGACAATCCGCCGGTGTGCCAGCGGTTGGTTTTTCCTTTTGTCACCGGGCGCACCGACCAACCGTAGCCGTAGTGCGTGGCGTCCGGCTTGCCCTCTTCGTCGTTACCGAAGTGGCCCTTGTCCGGACGCTCGATCATAGTTGCGATGGTTTCCTTTTTCAGGATGCCAGACTGCTCGAAGCGGTCCACCGCTGAGCCGAACCTCACGAGGTCGGGCGCCGAGGCGATCCAGCCGCCGAGCGAGTCGAAGCTCTCGATCGACCACGCGCCGTACGGCCAGCTCACCTTCGCGCCGATTGCGTCCCCGGTGACGGCGATGCCGAGGAGGTCGCCTTTGGGATAATATTTCACTTCGTTTTCTGCGCGGTCGCGGAGGAGCGTTTTGCCTAGTCGCATCGACTTGATGCCAAGCGGCTTGAGAAACTCGTTTACCATGTAGTCGCCGTAAGTTCGGCCAGTGAGTTGCTCGATCACGCGGCCGAGCAGGCAGTAGCCGAGGTTCGAGTACACGTAGCGTTGGCCAGGGTCGAAGTCTAGTTGCCAGCCCATCATGAAGCGGATGACGTCGTCCTGTGTGGCGGGCGGCGGCTTGCCGAGGACGCTGGCGATCTCGATGGCGTGGAACATCGGATCGATCGTCTCCTTGCGATCCCAGCCGCCTTGATGCCGCAGCAGGTGGGCGATGGTCACTTCGCCAAGCCGGGGGTCGGCCGAGTCCCCTTTGGCCAAGTGCGGCTTGTGCGGCAACAGGCCGAACACCGGCGTGTCGAGGTTGAGCTTGCCCTGCTCGATGAGTTGCAGCGTGGCGGTGGCGGTGAACGACTTGGAGATGCTGGCAATGCGGAACAGCGACTCCGGCTGCACCTGTTGCTGTTGCTCGACATCCGCATAGCCGAAGCCGCGCGCGTAAACCAGACGACCGTCCTTCGCCACGGCCAGTGACGCGCCAGGGATTTCGTTGTCGCGGACGAACGTCTCCATCAGTTCGTCGAACGGCTTGAGTACGGCAAACTTTTTGCCGGTCGATATGACCTTTTTGACATCTTTGGCCAAGGCGCCCGGCCAGACGGAGGCGCAAATCGCCAGCGCGGCAACCAGTAATTTTCCGGGAGATAATCGCATCAGTTTGGGCCGCCAATTTGGGCGACCCTATCCGGTAGGGCAACTCCGGAGTGGGGCTTTATGCTTGACCACGATGTGGAATTGAAATATCGGCGGGGTGGCTCAAGGGCCTAAGTTCCGATGAAAAAGAACAATCGTTTAACGATAACCCGTTCCTCGACTGGCTTCACGCTGATCGAGTTGCTGGTGGTAATTGCAATTATAGCCATTCTAGCAGGGCTACTTTTGCCGGCCCTGGGCAAAGCTAAAGGAAAGGCTACCAGCATGAGTTGCATGAACAATGTTAAACAGATGGGTTTGGCATTAACTCTTTACGAACTCGACACAGGACAAGTACCCCGCTGTTGGCCTGCCTTTCCGACGGAGCATGGTTCGAAATTATGGTACCACATGATCCAGCCTTATCTTGGAAAAACCGTCAAAGATTTTGGTATGGGTGTTTTTATTTGCCCGGCCACCTCCAAAAGAAAAAAACAAAATAATTGGACGGATGTTTATACCTACGCCATGAATTCAAAATTCCAAGGGAGCAGAACATTCAAGATGGCTGATATTCAATCACCCTCAGATACCATATTTACTGCTGATATTGACGGCTTCAATTCCTGCCTTTACCCCGATGAAACTGACAGTGGTGGTAACATTGGCAGTGGTAACGTCCTTTACCGACATAATGGGGGAACCGAGAAAAGCTCCTTCTACAAGCAGGGTGGAGGAGGCACCCGAACAGGTTGGGGTATTGCGAACTCAAACTACTTTGATGGACACTCGGAAATCCTCAAGAAACGTGCCCCTGAAGAACTTTTTCGACTGAAAAAGAAAAAAAGCTGAGCCGACGGCTCAAGGCTTCTGCTTGCGGAAGAGGTCGGTCCTGATTTGCTTGGCCGCGCGGTAGCCGGCGTGGCCGTCGAGGTAGAGGATGTTCGAGCCGACGCTGTGCCTCGCGGCAGCAATGCGGCGGTCGTTGCTGAGGCGTTTGCCACTTGAGTCGTAAGGCAGGTGGCTTGGTCGCCAGACGTCGTTCAGGGCCGTCTGTGGATCACGAAAACCGGTGACGATGGGGCGCCATGTGTTGTCCTCGTTGTCCAGCAGATACGCCGAGTCGGCCGGTTGCCTGAAGTCGGTGATCTTGCTCAAGCCAAGCTGCTCGTAGCCGTTTTTGTCCCTAGTAGAGTTAAAGTCCCACGCGTTGACCACGTACGTGACTACTTGTTTTTTGTTCGGTGTGTTCTTGGGGATAGGGTAGCTCGGGCACATGAAAATCCTGATGTTCCGGTAGTCCCGCTCCGTGCCACCCTCTGGCACGTAGGGCATGAACTCCAGCCACCAGCGCCGGGAGTTGCCGGCGGTGCCGCGAGGAACCATATCTTCATTCTCATCGGCGAACATCAGCATGGCCAGGCCGACCTGCTTGAGGTCGTTGAGGCAGACGGTGGACTGCCCCTTCTGTTTGGCCTTGGCCAGCGCGGGCAACAGCATCGCGGCAAGGATGGCGATGATCGCGATTACCACGAGTAACTCGATCAACGTGAAGGCACCTCTTGGTTTGGAGTTCAGATTCATGTCAAATTTCATTGTTTGGCCAAACGTTTTGCAGCGGGCTATCGTTTCTTTTCGCGGAACAACTCAATGTCGATCAGCTTGGAATCACGAAAACTTGAGTGGCCGTCGAGGAAGAGTATGTTTGAACCCTTACCACTATGTCGCTTAGCGGCAATGCGCCGATCGCTGCTGAGGCGTTTCCCATTGGCGCCGTATGGTAAATGGGTTGGCTGCCATACATCGTTTAAATCCGTTCTCATGTCTTGAAACCCAGTAACGATTGGACGATTGATACCGGGGTTGTCAATCCCATCCTCATTGTCCAAAAGGTAAGCGGAGTTGGAAGGCTGCGTGAAGTCGGTGATCTTGCTCAGCCCGATATGCTCGTAGCCGATATTGTCCTTTGCCGAACGAAACTTCCATGCGTTAACGACGTAGGTGATCACCTGCTTTTTATTTGGGGTACGCTTGGGTAGCGGATAACTCGGGCACATGAAGATCTTGATATTACGAAAGTCTTTCTCCGTGCCGCCCTCCGGGGCGTA
>Ga0115011_10003328_pt1 | contig 10936 bp, 11 predicted proteins | sample TroAtlMetagenome_2_FD_88705 | JGI IMG/M metagenome (GOLD analysis project Ga0115011, IMG submission 88705) | Marine eukaryotic phytoplankton communities from Atlantic Ocean - Tropical Atlantic ANT8 Metagenome | ecosystem: Environmental > Aquatic > Marine > Oceanic | place: Tropical Atlantic... | reverse complement strand
GCAAATGGACGTAGGGCTGGACACGGGTGACATGCTCTTGAAGCGCACGGTTCCCATTGAGCCCCAAACTACTGCGGCCATGTTGCACGATGACCTGGCTGCGGTCGGTGGAGAAGCCCTCACGGAGTTTCTCTGTATGTTACGGACCGGCCAGGTGAATCCCGAGCCTCAGGATGATGCCCTGTCTACCTATGCTCCTTTGATGAGCAAGAAAGACGGAGAGGTGGATTGGAGCAGACCGGCGGAGGATGTATACAACCTGGTAAGAGGTGTATTCCCGTGGCCAGGTGCCTACACATTTCACGAAGGACGACGAATTCGTTTGTATCCCCTTGAAGGCTGGAGTGAGGAGTCCGTTGTCGATTCTGCTCCAGGTTCGATTGTTGGGGCGGACGGTGAAGGTATTCGAGTGGCCTGTGGGAAAGGATTCGTTTCTTTGGGGGGTGTTCAACTGGAGGGGAGGCGAGCGGTGGACCCGGTTCAATTTCTCCAGGGGTATGAACTGGACCTTGGGGCACAGCTGGGAGGGGAATCATGAGTGTCCGGTGGCTGATTACAGGCTTTTTGATCATGGGTCTAGGGTGCACTGAGAGTGAGCTGCAAAAGCCTGCACAGGAAAGCCAAGAGCTCACCCCAGTTGAGCCCGGTCCGGAGGTCCCATCTGTTGAGAAAAAAGCGATTGAGCAAGCGAGTGAGAGTGCGGTCGAGCCTGAAAGTCCCCCCGCTGAACAGTCTCCGGAGAAGCAACTTCAGGTGAAGCTCAGGGGCTTTCTGAGCGATACGAAAGCCCTTTTGAACCGAGATGTCCAGGCAGAGTTGGTCAAAGTGCAGCATGTGCTCGTCTCCTGGCGCCAGCTTAGCCCTGCATATAAAGGGAAGATGGACCCGCGGGGCGCCGAGAGAACGAAGGAGGAAGCCAACGGGTTTGCTGTTGAACTCTTTCAGAAACTCCAGGGGGGCGCACCTATTGTGGAGATGATGAAGGAGCACAGCGAAGATCCTGGAAGTGCGGCCAAGGGGACAGCGTACACGGTCACTCCTTCCGCGGGCTTTGTGCCTCCCTTCAAGAACGCGAGCTTACGGTTGAAGGTCGGTGAGTCCGTACTCATCGAATCCCTGTATGGCTGGCACCTGATTCAGCGGGCGGAATAACTCATGAATCGCCTCTTGCTGTGGATGGTTTCGGGAATCCTGTTGATGGGGTGTACCCAGGAAGAAAGGACTCCCAGGGACATTATGGCTTCAGGGTTGGAGCGAGCCTTGTCCGATGAGGTTCTTGGTCCTCAGTTGAGTCTTGAGCATATGGGGATGGCGACGCACTGGGCGAGCTCTTTGATGGCGGGCTGGGCTGAGCATCCCTTCACCCTTCGTACGGACACATTATTGGATTGGACGGACGGTGCCCAACGAATGGTCATTCGTGAGCAAACTCGATTCAATGGGGAGGCATCGGGGCGGTTCGAAGGGGAACGGATTTGGACGGGGAATGACTTTCAACAGCCCAGGCGAGTTCGAAGCAATCGTGTGAAAGGGGATGGAAAGACCCTCTATCTTGCTCATGAACAAGGAGAGTTTCGCCTCGTGCAAGACCTGGACACCCAGGGGCTGGGTTGGCCCTCTCGCCTCCAGGGAGGATGGCCTCTCTACATGAGCCTGCTCGGGAATCAGGTACGCTGGGAAGAAGCGGGAACTACGACACGCTCGGGAAAAGTCCTGGCCCGACTTTCTGCCGTATGGGTGGGTGGAGAGAGCCCACTGGAACTGGCTGGGCAAATGGGACTAGAGGATCTTCTTGGGGGTCGACAGATTGAACATGTGGATGGGGAAATTCTCATCGAGCCTGACTCGCGGCGCTTGAGAGAAGGACTTCTCAGTTATGCCCTGGTGGCGAAGCAGGGAGGGGGCGGTAAAAGAATTCAGGTGACAGCCCGCTTTGAGTCCGCCCCATCAACTCCTTTGCCTCCCCTTGGCGCAAGGATGACCGATGGCCCAGTGACCCCTGTCCAGATGGAAAAGAAATTTCGCGCACTCCGAGAACGGCAGCGAGTGCAATTGAAGAATCAGGATGAGTAACAACGCACTCAGTGCTTGACACCCATATAACCTCATGTTAAACCGCGCTCCACCTCGGTCTTTGGATTCGAGGGATTTTGTCTGATGTCGGTACGCCGCTGAAGACTGGATTGGGGTATCGTCAAGTGGTAAGACACTAGTTTTTGGTACTAGCATTCCCAGGTTCGAATCCTGGTGCCCCAGCCACTGTTTTTGTTCAGTTGATGACGGTTCATTCTGCTCAGGAATGGGAGCCGTAGTAAACAGCCCCGCAGGGGCAAAGAAGGTCATTATGAGTACAATCGCTCTCCAGGCGAAGGATCGTCCAGATACAGGTAAAGGCGCGAATCGCCGGTTGCGGGCAGAGGGACACGTTCCTGCCGTGGTCTACGGAACGGGCACTGAGGCTCCTCTCAACGTTGCTGTAAAGCCCCTCGATATCGTTCGGGTTATGAAAAGCGACATGGGCACAAATACAGTGCTTCAGCTTGAGGTTGACGGAAAAGCGGGACCTAAAGTCCTCATCAAGGACTACCAACTGCATCCAGTGCGCAGGACTCTGCTTCACGTGGACCTTTTGGCCGTGTCCGATGACAAGCCGGTACGAGTACCTGTTCCTGTGGCTTTCAGTGGGACTTCACCTCTTGAGAAAACGGGCGCCAAGCGTCGACTCTTGAGCCGCACCGTATTGGTGGCCTGCCTTCCTGCTGACATCCCTCAAGAAATTGTGTACTCCATGGATGGCATTGACCGTCCTGTCGTTATTTACGCGACAGAACTGGAGCTTCCTGGAAACGTAACTCCTGCTTACAAGCATGACTTCGCTGTTATCGCGCTCCGGGCGAAAGGCCAGGCTCGCGAGGAAGAAGAAGAAGAAGAGACAGCATCAGAAGAGGAGTCGGGCGGGGAGGAGTAAACCTCTCGCCGACTTGATTCGCCCACGGTTGGGCGGGGAAGGGCGCGATGAAACTCGTGGTAGGCCTAGGAAATCCCGGCATGAAGTATGTGGGGACTCGCCATAACGCAGGGTTTCAAGTCTTGTTCAACCTATTGGAGCGGTTGGGAGAAGTACCGAAAGAGAAATTTAAAGGTACTTTTGTCAAATGTCGGGTAGGTGGAGAGGTTACGGGGCTGTTAATGCCCCAGACCTACATGAATCGAAGCGGCGAGTCCGTGAGATTGGCTCTCGACTTTTTTGATGTGTCCCCGGAAGACGTCATCGTTGTTCACGACGAATTAGATCTTCCGCTGGGGCGGGTCAAAGTAAAGAGGGGTGGAGGGCACGGAGGTCATAATGGATTACGGTCCATTACCAGTCACCTCGGAGCGGATTACATCCGGGTACGTTGTGGCATCGGAAGACCTCCAAATGGAAATGTTACCGGGTTTGTTCTCGGGCGTTTTTCGAGTGAGGAGAGAGAGTGGTCTGACAGTTTGGGATCGGATGGGGCAGATGCTGTAGAAGCAATTGTCCGAAATGGTGTACAAGCTGCCATGAATGTGATTAACAGTGCCCAGTAAAATGGGCGGGTTTGAATGACGAGCGTCCAAGGACAGACGCAAGGAGTACAGAATGGAAGGGCTTAATCAGTTGCCGATGTACGGTGTGGCCGGCGCAGCGATTGTTGCACTGGCGTTTGCCGCAATGAAGAGTGCCTGGGTTGGAAAGCAGGATGCTGGAACCGAGAAGATGATAAAGATCGGTGGGCACATCGCTGAGGGAGCTATGGCGTTTCTGGCAAAGGAATATAAAGTCCTTTCCGGTTTTGTTGTCGTCGTTGCAATCCTCCTTGCATGGTCTAACGCGAGCATGGCTGATAGCCACGCATTGATTGCACTCTCCTTTGTTGTTGGAGCTATTTGTTCTGGCCTGGCTGGATTCTTCGGAATGCGCATTGCAACCAAAGCGAACATTCGGACGACGGCAGCAGCGCGAACCTCTCTTAATGATGGACTCAAAGTGGCATTCGCCGGTGGGTCTGTTATGGGCCTTACGGTTGTAGGTCTTGGTGTATTGGGTCTGACATCCCTTCTCTACCTTTACAACGGAATGGGAATCTTTGAGTCAACAGGTTCTCTCCTGAACGTTCTTGCAGGCTTCTCCCTTGGAGCGAGTTCGATTGCTCTGTTCGCTCGTGTGGGTGGTGGTATTTACACCAAAGCTGCTGACGTGGGTGCTGACCTTGTGGGTAAGGTTGAGGCCGGAATTCCTGAGGATGACCCCCGAAACCCAGCAACCATTGCTGATAACGTTGGTGACAACGTGGGTGACGTTGCGGGTATGGGCGCTGACCTTTTTGAGTCCTATGTAGGTTCTATTCTGGGTGCCATGATTCTTGGTCTTGGTATTTCACAAATGGACGGCGCTCCAGAAGGTGCCTCCATGTACGTTCTGATGCCTCTTTACCTCGCGGGAATTGGAATCATTGCTTCTGTTCTCGGAACGTTCTTCGTTCGAACTTCTGAAGGGGGTAACCCACAGAAAGCACTTCATACAGGAACTCTTGTTGCTGGAGCACTGATGATTGGCGGTGCGTACTACGCCACGAGCCACCTGGTTGAAGTTGGAACCTTCAACGGAATGGGCGCATTCTACGCCGTGATTGTGGGTCTTGTTGCAGGAACACTCATCGGAATCGTGACTGAATACTACACGTCTGACCACTACGGTCCTGTGAAGAAAATTGCTGAGCAGTCCACGACCGGACCAGCAACCAACATCATCGCAGGTGTTGCTGTCGGAATGAACTCCACAGCTCTTCCCATTCTGTTCATCGTGATGGCTATCCTTGTTTCTTTCAGCAGTGCCGGACTTTACGGAATCGCACTTGCTGCTCTCGGAATGCTTTCCACCACAGGTATCCAATTGGCTGTTGATGCCTATGGTCCTATTGCTGACAACGCTGGTGGAATCGCAGAAATGGCAGAATTGCCTCCCGAGGTTCGTGAGCGAACTGACAAGCTGGACGCTGTGGGGAACACCACTGCTGCTATCGGAAAAGGATTCGCAATTGGTTCTGCTGCGCTGACAGCCCTCGCACTCTTCGCTGCTTTCGGTCAGAAGGTTTGTGGCGGTGCAGGCGTGGATGGTCTTTGCACAGACGGGGTCTTTACTCTGGATGTGATGCAGCCATGGATTCTCTCTGGAGTCTTCATTGGAGCCATGCTTCCCTTCGTATTTAGTGCCATGGCAATGAACGCTGTGGGTCGTGCCGCTGGTGCAATGATTGTAGAAGTTCGTCGTCAGTTCCGAGAGATCAAAGGTCTTCTCGAAGGTGAAGCTGAGGCGGACTACAAGCGCTGCGTGGACATTTCCACTGAGGCTTCCATTCGCGAAATGGTTGCTCCGGGAATCCTGGCCATCTCCGCTCCTGTTATCATGGGAGTGATTGACCTGGGTGCTCTTGGTGGAATGTTGGTTGGTGTGACTGTTTCTGGTGTTCTTCTCGCTATCTTCCAATCCAACTCTGGTGGAGCATGGGACAACGCGAAGAAATATGTTGAAGGTGGTGCTCATGGCGGAAAGGGCTCTGACGCTCATGAAGCTGCGGTGACCGGTGATACGGTTGGAGACCCCTTCAAGGACACTTCAGGGCCAGCCCTGAACATTCTGATTAAGCTTATCTCTGTTGTGGCTCTTGTTGTGGCTCCAGTGCTTGTTAGCTTGCATGCTAATGCAGACACTGTGGCTCTTGAGGATGCCAAGTCTCAAGTCAAGGTCGAGAAGATTGTCGACACTGACGAGAAGAATGACGACGCAGAGGCGAAGTAAGAAAATGATAGGAGGCGGAGCGCGGTGCTCCTCCTTCTTGACTCCTTGCTCGGGGATGGACTCCGGGCAAACTCGATTCCGAAAGGGCTCGACTAATCCGTAAGGAGACAACATGGCTCGCGACCCAAACTATCGCAAGTACGAGACAGTGTTCATTCTCAGAACTGATCTGAGTGATGAAGACAAAGGCAAAGCACTTGCCAAGGTAGACTCTATTCTTAAAGACTTCGACGGACATGCGATTCGTCGTGAAGATTGGGGTCCTCGTAAGCTTGCATACAAAATAGAGAAGCAAACTAAAGGTTTGTACTTCTACCAACTGTTCCTCGGTAAAGGGGGCCTCGTTCTTGAACTGGAGCGTAACTTCCGACTGATGGACTCTGTGCTTAAGTTCATGACAGTGACCATCGATGACAACATCGTGTTGGCTGACTTTGACTTCGCAGGAGAAGCAAAGGAACTCACATGGATGGCTGAGCAGCGTGGAGCGAAAGCTGCTGCTGCAGCAGAAGCTGAAGAGCGTCAGGAAGCCGAAGAGGCGAGCGCTGAAGCAGATGCGAAGGAAGAGGCTGAGCCTGCCAAGGCAGAAGAAGCTCCTGAAGCAGCGGAAGCTCCTGAAGCAGAAGCAGAAGTCGCAGTAGAAGAGAAAGAAGAAGCAGAAGGCGGCGAGGAAGTCGCAGCAGAAGAGGAGGAAGTAGCATGAGCATGGGCGGAAAACCAGGAAAGATGGGACGTCGTAAAGTCGATCCCTTTCTCGCAGACAACACCCTTGTAATTGATTACAAGCGTCCCGATATTCTTTGCCGATTTATTTCTGAACGGGGAAAGATCATTCCCAGTCGGATCTCCGGCGTTACTGCAAAGAACCAGCGTAAACTCGCCGTGGCCATCAAGCGCGCACGTCAGATTGCTCTGGTCCCATACAGCCGCCTTGAGAGCTTCTAGGGTGTTGAGGAGAGAGATACGATGAAAGTCATTTTGAAAGACTATGTGCCAAATGTAGGCGGAATGGGAGATGTGGTTGAGGTTGCCGACGGATACGGACGCAATTACCTTGTGCCACGTGGACTGGCCGTTCGCGCAAACACTGAGAATCTGTCCAAGATGGAGCACGAAAAAGCTGCAATCGAATTGCGCAGAAGCCGTATGCATGAAGATGCTGTTGTGCTTGCTGCGAAGCTGAATGGCTTCGAATGTGTGATTGAGAAAGCAGTGGGTGAAAACGGTAAGCTTTATGGTTCTGTGACAAGCATGGACCTTGAGGACCGACTCCACGAGGCAGGATTCACTTCTGTGGACCGCCGTCAGATTGTACTCGGGCAGCCCGTAAAAGAGCTGTGCGACATGCAAATCACGGTCAAGGTTCACCCTGAAGTGAGTGCTGAATTCAAACTCTCCGTTGTTGCTCGCGGGGACGTATAATCCCTTGAGCACCCTGTCGACTGATTCCGGCTGGTTCAAAGTCGCGGTCGACATTCCCGCCAATGCCGAGGAGCAGATGCTCCACCTTCTTGCCTCCCAAGTGGAGGCGGGGGCTGAGGTGCTTGGTGATGAAGCCCGCCCCTTACATCCTGAATTAGCAGATATGCCCACAGGTTGGGTACGCCTTGGTGTCTATGGACGCGCGGATGATCTTCCTTCTTTGAGGGAGACCATGGACGAAGCGCTTCGTACACTCCAGGGCTGGGGTGCTGTTCCCGAAGCATCCAAACGGCTTCCTGAGCAAGCCATCCCCGATGGTTGGCGAGACCGATGGAAGTCTTTCTTTCATGTTACTCGTGTGACACGTCGCGTGGTGATTAGGCCCACCTGGGAGTCTTATATCCCCAGTCCCCAAGACTGTGTTTTGGATATGGACCCTGGAGCTGCGTTCGGAACGGGTGGGCATGCTACGACCCGCTTGTGCCTCGATGCCTTGGACGGTTTGTTGCCGAAACGCTGCCTACTGGACGTGGGAACGGGAAGTGGAGTGTTGGCCATTGCAGCGGCCAAGTTGGGTGTGGAGCAGGTTCGAGCCGTCGACAATGATGCAACGGCGGTAGAAGTCGCCAATGAAAACATCGCAACCAACTCTGTTTGGGATCGGGTGGTCGCGGATGCGATGCCGGTTGAAGACGTCTCGGGATTGTTTGATGTGGTGGTTGCCAATATTATTGCAGCAGTCCTCACTCGTCTGGCGCCAGCCTTGGTCGCGAGAATGAACCCTGGAGGTGTCCTCATCTTATCGGGTATCCTGGTTGAGGAGACACAAACCATGTCGGAGACCTTTGCTTCTTTAGGTCTTTCTGAGCGCGAACGGAGTGTAGAGAATGGGTGGTCATGTCTGGTAATGGTAAGACAAAACGACTAACCCGGGTTTATGTGGAAGGTTCTCTCTCCGCAGACGAACGATGGGAACTCCCCGAGGAAACAGCACATTATGTGACCCGAGTCCTGCGGTGCAGAGCGGGAGACAGATTGATTTGCTTCGACCAGAATGGCATGGAGGGAGAATTCGCTCTCCTTGCCTTGGAGAAGGGGCAGCCGGTGTTGGTGCAGGCTCAAGGAAGTTTACGATCAGGACCCACTCACGACAGCCTCAAAATTCATGTTGCATGCGCTCTCTCCAAAGGGGCTAAGCTCGACGACGTGGTTCGGCGGGTAAGCGAGTTGGGGGCCAGTTCGTTTACCCCATTATTCAGCGAGCGTTCCATTCCCCGTGATATTCAGGCTGAAAAGCGGTTGAAACGCTGGGAGAAAATAGCGGGGGAAGCGGCCCGTCAATGCGGACGAGTTCCCATGTCTATTGGGCGTTTTATGAGCCTTGAGGAGTATACGGAAAGGTTTGGGAAAGAGAGTATCCTGCTATGGGCCGGAGCGCCTTCGCCTCCTCAGTTAACAGAGTTGTGCCAGGGGACGGCGAGTCCCGAACAGATTCATGTGCTCGTAGGACCAGAAGGGGGATGGAGTCCCGGAGAAGTAGAAGTGGCTCTAAAGACGAAATGTCGATTGGCTGGTCTTGGGCCGCGAGTGCTGCGGGCAGAGACAGCCCCCATGGCCGCAGTGGCGATTCTCCAGGCGATGTGGGGAGATATGCGATGAGTGCTAAGGAAGTCGGCCGACAAGGAGGAGGGGATTGTTTTCCGGAGCTGGTTACAGAGGTGCCGGGACCCCTTTCAAAAGAATATGCCCACCGACTCCATGAAGTGGAGTGCGCCGGAATCACTTTCGTAGGGGAAGGGTTTCCGGTTTTCTGGGAACGTGCCCTTGGAGCGAATGTCTGGGATGTGGATGGAAATCGCTTCGTGGACCTTACTGCTGCGTTTGGTGTGGCCTCCTGCGGACATAGCCACCCCGAATTGGCCATGGCGGCAAGCCGGCAAGCGACCCAATTGATGCATGGCATGGGAGATGTGCATCCCCCGTTGCGTAAATTGGAACTCCTGGAAAAGCTTTCACAGGTCACGCCGGGAAGCCTCTCGTTTGGAATTTTGGGGCAGAACGGCGCGGATGCGGTGGAGGCTGCCCTGAAGGCTGCTTATCTCCATACGGGAAGAAGCCATATTGTGGCATTTGGGTCCGCTTATCACGGTCTGTCAGGTATGGCCCTTGAGGTGACAGACTTCCCAGCATTTCGAGATCCATTCTCCCCGTATATGGGTGACCATGTTCATGTGGTGAAGTATCCACGAACCCAGGCAGACCTCGATGTGTTGTGGGAGCAATTGGAATCCCTTGTGACAAGATTCCCCGTTGGGGCCATTCTGGCGGAGCCCATTCAGGGCCGGGGTGGAGTGATAGTTCCTCCAGATGGCTTTCTTGAGGGCCTTCGCCAGCGCGCGAACGGGACAGATACCGTATTGATTCTCGATGAGATTTATACGGGGTTTTCCAGAACAGGGCGGAGCTTTGCGTGTGAACATGACGGAGTAATTCCGGATCTATTGTGCTTGGGGAAAGGATTGACAGGAGGATTCCCCTTGTCCGTGTGTGTGGGAACGCCTGAGGTCATGGCATCCTGGCCGAAGTCATCGGGAGAGGCCATTCATACGAGCACCTTTCTTGGGAACCCCATCGGATGTGCCGTTGGAATCCGATCCATGGAACTTCATGAAGAACTCGAGTTGGCCGAGCGCTCTGAGAGATTGGGCAGGGAAGGGATTGCCTTCCTGAAAAAACATCTAGACTCAGTCTCTTGGGTAAGAGAGGTGAGAGGTCGTGGTCTTATGATGGGAGTAGAATTGTTTCCACCCGAGGGGGAGGGACCCTCCAGGGGAGTCGCAGGAATGCTTTCTATGTTGTCCAAAGGCTATTTGATCTTACCCAGCGGTCCAGGCAGTCACGTGCTTTCCCTGAGTCCTCCGCTTACCATCACGGACGAGCAATGGGACGGAGCCCTGAACGCTATCGTAGAGACCCTGACTGAACTGAGTTGAGATGAGTTGGAAAGAGACCCCATGGCGCTCTTATTCAGAGGCCCTGAAAGAAGCGATTGATACCGGCCAGTTGAACCGTGATGAGGTATTTACGGATTTTGCGAAGCGGCTTTTTCAACTTCAGTGGGAGCAGGGAAGCCTTTCGAAACTGCTTCCAGAAGACGCATGCGTCCCAGTAGACGGGGATTGGCGGCAGGTTCCACGTTTGCCTCAGTTGGCGTTCAAAACCCACTTGGTAGGACCGAAGACCCAGGCTCTTGTGCCAGAGGCCGTTTTCCAAACAAGCGGAACCACAAGTGATGTTCGGGGAGTTCACCGAATCTATGATTTAGAGTGGTATCGAACTATCTCAACTCTGGGGATGAGAGAGGCTCTCTATCCCCCCTGGACCGAAGCAAATGGCCAGATTTTGGCACTACTCTCGCCTGTTGATGAAAACCCTGCCTCTTCGCTCTCTCAAATGGCCCAGTTTGCCATGGAGGAATTTCCAGGAGGTAAACATCTGTGGGGCGTGGCCGGGAATGAGATACGTTTCCAGGAGTGTCTGAACTGGCTCCGGGAAGCCAGTCAGGGAACAGAGCCCGTATTGGTCATGGGGACAGCCTTCGCCTGGGTTCATCTGCTGGAGACCATGAAACTGAAAGGGGAAAGGGTGGTTCTTCCCCCTGGAAGTCGAATCATGGAAACAGGTGGCTTC
>Ga0115011_10003327_pt1 | contig 10937 bp, 10 predicted proteins | sample TroAtlMetagenome_2_FD_88705 | JGI IMG/M metagenome (GOLD analysis project Ga0115011, IMG submission 88705) | Marine eukaryotic phytoplankton communities from Atlantic Ocean - Tropical Atlantic ANT8 Metagenome | ecosystem: Environmental > Aquatic > Marine > Oceanic | place: Tropical Atlantic... | reverse complement strand
TGAGGTCCGGTGCGAGTGAGGACGCCTTGAAAGAGGCCATCCTCCGTGCGGTGGGCGCAAAGCGTGAGGCGCATCTAATGGGACAACTCCAGACAGCGCCGAATCAGGTCATGACCGCTATCGGTGGATGAAGTTACTGCGGTCTTTCTGCATAGAAGGATGAAATGCGGGCGCTAACACGGATATAATGTGCGGCGTTGAATTTAGAGGTGATTGCGAAATGGAAGCGGATACCCCCAAAAAGAGCCCAGTGATGCTGATCGTAGGCCTGCTGATCGCTGTCGGCGGCTTCTATCTCTTCATGAATAGTGCGCTCGATGGCGGTACCTATTTCTTGAAGGTGGAAGAGGCGACGGCGGCCACGTTGAAGCCGGGCCGCCCTATACGGGTCAAGGGGGACGTGGCCTTGGGGACCTATCGCCACGCGGACGGGACCACTATTCATGCCTTTACGATTGAGGGCGGGGGGCAGTCCATCCCCATCTATTACGATGGGCCCATGCCGGATGTCTTTGCGGAAGGCCGTGAAGTGGTCGTGGAAGGCGCGATTAGAGAGGACGGTACGTTGATTGCCAGCGAGGTGACGGCAAAATGCCCCTCTAAATACGAAGCCGGCGTCTCAGAGGATGCCAAGAAGCAATTGGGCCTAGAGCCGCCAACTAAGACACAGTAAGAAGACTCCATCTCGGGTTATTCTCCAACCCGACGCAACGCACCGGAGCCCGCCACAGGACCAGGGATATGATCGACGCCAATTCCATTGGAAGCTTCCTAATCTACAGTGCCTTCGTGTTGGCGATCTTCTCCGCACTGGCAAGCGTTGTGGGTAAGCGCAGGAACGATGGCCGTCTGCTTCTGTCCGGAGAACGGGCAGGATACGCGGTCATGGGCGTGATGATTTGCGCCGCGTTCATTTTGATAAACGCCTTTGTCGAGCATGATTACGCCAACAAGTACGTGGCGCGCTATTCCGACAACAACATGCCCTGGTACTACCTCGTGGCCGCCTTTTGGGGAGGTCAGGCAGGCTCGTTGATGTTCTGGACGGTCGTCTTGGGCGCCATTACTGGCATCGTCATTTGGCAAAACAGAGAGCAGAATCGGGACATTCTTCCCACAGTGATCGCTGTGCTCATGGTGGTTCAGGTGTTTTTCCTGGGACTCATGATCTTCGAGGCGAACCCCTTCGAACAATTTCGGATCAACGAGCCACCCATCAATGGGAGAGGTCTCGAGCCGCTCTTACAAAATCCAGCCATGACCTTTCATCCGCCCAGCATTTTGAGCGGGTACGTCTGGTTTACTGTGCCGTTCGCGTTTGCCATCGCGGCCCTGGTTCACCGTCGTCTGGACGCCGGGTGGATTCGGAGTACCCGACGGTACGCAATCGTCTCTTGGGGCTTTCTCTCAGTGGGGAATCTCTTCGGTGGCATGTGGGCCTACGAAGAGCTCGGGTGGGGCGGTTTTTGGGGCTGGGATCCTGTTGAAAATGCGTCATTGATGCCGTGGTTTACAGCCACCGCTTATCTCCATTCAGTGATGATCCAGGAGCGTCGCGGCATGCTACGCGTTTGGAACTTCTGGCTGGTGATCATCACCTATTTCCTGACGGTGTTCGGCACGTTCCTGACCCGCTCGGGCTTGATTGATTCGGTACACACCTTTGCCCAGAGCGACATCGGCGGTTACTTCATGGTCGCATTGCCGCTCTTGCTGATTTCGAGCATTGGTGTGCTTTGCCTAAGGGTGATGGATGGGTCCCTCGAATCAGGGCTCTTGGGTAAGGAGGAGGCTCAACTCGAGCCGCCACAGTTGACGCCAGCAGGCCGCTGGGTTTTGGCAGCCGTGGTAGGCGTGCCGCTCGTCATTTTTCTCTACTTGATGGTGATGGTGGAGCAACTCGGGAGTACGCTGACCGGGCAGATCGCGCTCGCTGTGATTCCTTTCATCTTGGTGAGCCCGGCACTTCTTCGGGGCCTGATGTCTTCTCCGCGTGTTCGTGACGCGTTGTGTGCAACGGCGCCCTACAAGCGGAAGGGCGGGCATGTCGACAGCTTGTTCAGCCGGGAAGGGGTCTTTCTCCTCAACAACTTTGTCTTGGTTGGGTGTGTGGGCGTTGTCCTTTTCGGAACCTTGGGTGAGAAAATAAGCGCCTATTTCTGGCAAGAGACCAAGTACACGGCGCCCTGGTTCAACACGTGGATGGTCCCTGGCGGTTTGGCGCTTCTGCTCTTGATGGGCGTCGGTCCGTTGATTCCCTGGCGGAAGACGAGTTGGCCCGCATTCAAGAAGAACTTCTTGGTGCCGCTAGTGGTATCACTCTGCGTCACCGCAGTGGTCTATTTGAGCAACGTCTATCACGTGCGGGAATTGGTGGCGGCTACGCATATCCCCATCGGCGAGGTCCCCCTGGGCCGGCTTCTTTTAGTGGCCGAATTAAACGGGGTGTATTCACTGATCGGCTTCGCCGGTTCCACATTCATCATCTATACGCTCCTTCGCGAGTACATTCGCGGGGCGCTGGTGCGGCGTCGCCGAACCAAGGAATCCCTCTTGATGGCCTTCGGTCGTCTGTTCGTGAAGAACAAACGACGGTATGGCGGATATCTTGCTCACTTGGGCTTTGCAGGTCTCTTTCTGGGCTTCATCGGGACAGGGTTGAAGACTGAAAAGGATCTGGTTTTCAACGCCCCCGGCGTGACGCAGAACATCGAAGACAAGCAATTGACCTTTAAGGGTCTTCAGCAGACCCAAAACCGAGAGTATTCGGAGTGGTTCGCCGAATTTGATGTTCACCAATTGGAGCCCGATGGCAGCGCTGGGGCCCTCTTGGGTACTCTCTACCCGTCGCGCCGCTCCTATCATGGCGCCAATGTGAAGTTGTCACGGCAGACCACGGAAAAGGACGAGATCTTTCTTTGGAAGGGAAACGTCTACTTGGCCCTGGTGTCGTTCAAGCCGGGATTCAAGACCGCCGAGGTCATGGCTCACTACAATCCGATGATCCTCTTCATGTGGTTGGGGGGGGCGTTGTTGCTCTTTGGGGTCGTGGTTTGCCTCTGGCCCGAAGCCAAGGCGTACCCTGTTTTTGCAGCAGCGTCGCGGCGCCGCAAGCGTCCGACGCCAGAGCAAGTGGTGGCCGACGCCGGTGCGTTACCGCGTGAGGGCCTTGAGTAGAGACTAACCGTGCTGATCTATATCGCCATCGCTACTGGGCTCGCTGCCGTGTACATGTTCATTGTCACGCTTCGCCCCCTCGTGGACCAAGCCGTCGTGACTGCGGATGATTGGCAGCGACTCGAGGATGAGTCGCTCGATATTATTCTCCACCGAGATCGGATCATCGAGGAACTCCGGGATCTGGAATTCGAAGCGGCCATGGACAAAGTCGAACAAGCGGATCTCGACGTGCTGAGGCGTCGCTACGAATCCGAAGCGCTCCGACTCATGGGCGAAATCGAGACTCAAATCGGCGCCTACGGAACGCGCATCGACGCTGACGTCCAAGACGTCATCGACCGTGCGAGAACCCGCCGTGCGCAGCGCGCATCAAAGCAGGCCATCGCGGACGTCACCGCCGCGGGTCAGGTGGAAACCAGTGACGGCGCGCTTGGCGATCCCCCCCAGAATGATGTTCCCGAGGAGCCCAGCGTCTCCGCTGCCGCCGATGAGGACAGTGTGGAAGCACCGGCCGATGACGAGAGGGTGGCGCCTGTGGCGCCAACTGCGTCGGCCCCTAAGGAAGAGAGACGTCAAGAGACGGCTGTTCAGGTCCCTTTCGATTGGATCCGCGACCTGCCATGCGAGCAGTGTGGGACAGTTGTCACCGTGGGCTCGGCCTTTTGTGATGGTTGCGGCGCGGTGGTAGTTCGAGCATGTGAGAGTTGTGGTCACGGGAATCGACTGAGCGCCCAGTTTTGTCGTGCCTGTGGGGAATCTTTAGCCGAGGGAGGCACGGCATGATCCGGGTCGCTCCTTTGTTTTGTGCCTTGGCCCTTCTCCTCCCGGCCGAAAGTATTGCGCAGTACGACACGCCCGCGGCGCGCGCCGCTGCCATGGGGGGATTGCCGCCCTTCCTAGCGAAGATGAAACGGCATGACTTTGGCGTCCGGGTTCTCGTCCCGGGGCCTGACGGTCAATGGGCGAAGGCACCGGCGGGATTGCCCGTCGTGATTCGGATTCTGGCTGGCGGTGCCAAGGTGAAAGACTACTTGGAATTGACCGGGCAGGGGGGCGCGGCCCTGTTCAAGGGGGTGCCGTCGAATCCCGAGGTGCAAGGGTCCATCACCTACCAAGTGTCCGTCGAATACGCAGGGGTGAAGTTTCCTTTCGAGCTCGATGGCGTGCCCGCGGACGAAACCGAAGTCGAACTCAAGGTTCAAACGGTCTCGACTGGACTCGAATTTGTGCTGGCTGACCACAACGTCGAGGCGTTCGCTGATGAGGAATCGTTGGTGGTGCGCCATACGGTACGGCTCCAAAATACGAGCCCATCGGTCATCAACCTGGGGGGTCTTCCAGGCGGCGGCTTGATGATTCCGTGTCCCGCTGGGGCCAAGCACCCAGAACTCCACGATGAACACGATCCGGCGGTCGAGGTGCGGGGGACGACCCTCGTTTATAAAGGCGCCCTCTTGCCCGCGGGGAGTCCACCGGCCAAGGTGAGCTTTGTGTATACGATTCCCTACACGGACGAGCGTTTTCAATGGAGCCAAACCCTGGCGGTCAAGACCAGTGGCGCGATGGTCGTGGTGCCGCGCCATCGCCAACGGTCCCAGCGGAATGCAATCCCTTTGCGCATCGTGACCCGGGGCGAGACCGCGAACGTGACGCAGATCGACCAAGGGGAAGGACGGGTATGGGAAATTCTGCGAACCCGTCCTGACAAGGTGCTGGACGCAGGAGAGCCGCTAGCCTTTGAAATTACTGGGCTGCCTGCAGCCAGTAAGACGCCGCTGTATCTCCTCGTACTGGTTCTTTTGGGGGTGCTGGTGTTCATCTTTGCGCCGAGGCGTACCGAAGTGGGCGGCCAGCTCTCGAGAGATCACTTGGTGGGTGAACGTGACCGCTTGGTCAAGGCACTGGCCCGGATGCGCCGTGCGGTGGAGCGAGGCAAGCTCTCCAAACATCGATTCGAGCGTGAGGAAGAGGCGATTACGGCACGCTTAGTGTCGCTCTATCGAGCCATTGACCGTCTCGACGGCCCGGTGTCGGGCAAGAATTGAGCGCAGCCCACGACCTCGAAGTTGTGCGGGTCGAGAAACTGAGTCGTGCATATGACGCGCACTATGGTTTGGTCGACCTCGATGCCGAATTCCCCAAAGGCTCGGTGACCATGCTTCTGGGCCCGAACGGCGCCGGGAAATCGACTCTCATCTCCATTCTGTCGACGCTCGCCCGCCAGACTGAAGGGCGAGTACTCTTTGACGGTAAGGTCGTCGAAGACGGGAGTCCTTCGCTGCGTAGCTATATCGGCTACGTAGGCCATTCGACCATGCTCTACCCAAGCTTGACAGCCCGAGAGAATCTCCATTTTTTCGGACGACTTTACGGATTGCGTGGGCTCGACGAGGTCATCGGCGAATGGCTGACAATCGTTGGCTTGACCCGAGATGCTGACCGACCGGTCGAGGAGTTCAGTCGCGGCATGGCGCAGCGGCTTACGCTTGCCCGTGCCCTTTTGCCGGGTCCGAAACTGCTCTTGCTCGACGAACCCCTTACAGGATTGGATCAGGCTGGCATCGGCCTGGCCCTCGAACTCCTGGGCCGGGCCCGAGACGAGGGCGCCATCATTGTCATGGCGAGTCACGACTTACGGTCTACGGCCAAGATTGCGGACCGCGCATTGATTCTCCGCCGCGGGCGTAAGGTGTTCGAGGGCGCCTTCGATGGTGATCTTGCGGACACCTATCACCGTGCGCTCCATGGGGCCGCTCGATGAGGCGACTAGGCTTTTGGAACGCTGTCTACACGGTCTTGTCGAAGGATTTCCGGACCGAACTGCGTTCGAAACAGACCCTGGTCACGATGCTCTTCTTCGGCTTTGTATTGGTCTTTGTTTTCGCGTTCGGCTTTGTCAGCGATGCGACCGCCAATCGGCGGGCTTATCCCGGTGCGCTCTGGGGCGCTCTGCTTTTTACCGGGAGCCTCTGCGTGGGGCGGACATTTGCTCGTGAAGCCGAGGCGGACGCATTCTCGGCGCTCATGTTGGCCCCCGTGGACCGCAGTGCCGTTCTTTTGGCCAAGATGCTTTTCAATGCGTTGCTCATCATTCTCGTGATGGCTCTCGTCGCCCCCGTGCTGGCAATGATGTTGCGCGTAGACATCGTGGCTCATGGCGGTATGATCGCGACGTTGATTATGTTGGGCAGTGCGGGGTTCAGCGTGATTGGGACCCCGATGGCGGTCCTCGCGGTCAATGCACGATTCGCAGAGGTCTTGTTACCGATGGTCGTGTTTCCCATGGTGACACCCGTCATCATTGCGGGGGTGAAGGGAACAGGTGTTTTGCTGGGGACTACAATCGGTGATGATGTTTCGCCCTGGATTCAATTTCTCGGCGCCTATGTCCTGTGCTTTGGACTGGCAGGCGTCTTCCTCTTTGATCGAATGGTGACCGAGTGAAGCCATTTCCCATATTTGTCGGGATTGCTGCTGTAGCCCTCGTGGTTGCGCACTATCTCATTTTCGTGACGGTACCCATGGAAGTTCGCATGGGGCCTGTCCAGCGAATCTTCTACTTTCATGTGCCCAGCGCAATGATGTGTTACCTGGGCTTCATCCTCTGCTTTTTGGGCAGTTTGGGCTACCTGTTCAAACGCAAGACGAAGATGGATCTCTTTGCTTTGGCTGGCGCCGAAGTGGGTCTGCTCTTCGGGCTTGTCGTGTTGGTCAGCGGCCCGATTTGGGCGCGGATCGAGTGGGGCACTTGGTGGAAGTGGGAACCTCGACTGACCAGCATGCTGCTCTTAGTCCTCATTTTTATGGCCTATTGGGTGTTGCGCACCTACGGGGGACGGGGCGAAGGAGTGCGCCGGTTTGCCGCGGTGTTGGCCATTTTCGGGACGCCGAACATCCTCTTCGTGAGAAATGCCGTCAAGAAATGGCGTGGGGACCACCCAGACGATGTGGTGACGACCCTCGACCCCGATATGAAGATGACCTTCTACGTCTGCATGCTCATTATGCTGCTCCTATTTTCATTGCTCATGATCACTCGTTATCGAATGCACCGCGACGCGCGAACGGCACAGGCCATACGCCGACGTCTCGGACGCCTAGGAGGACTCTAATGAAGGCACGGTTGTTGATTCCGCTCTTGGGCATGTTCGCATTTGGTGGCGCCATGGCGGCCGATGCTGGTGCCCCGGCCACGCCGGGCGCGGCGACGGGCTTGAATGCACCCGCGGCGGATGCACCGCCCGTCGAAAAGAAGGCGGCACCCGCCGCGCAGCCGGTGCAGGTGCCGAAGGCAGCCCCGAAGGGGGCGATGGCGGCACCGGCCGATAAGCCCGACGCTGCCCCCCAATTCGTTCGTGATCCAGCGCTCGAAGAGATGCGTTATCAGCATCTTTGGGTCGCCTATGGCGCCATCTGGTTAATCATCTTCTTTTTCGTATTCCGCACCTGGCGGCAGGGTGAGCGGACGGCGGGTGAACTCGAGGACCTCAAGCAGCGCCTCGCGGATCTGGAGGCGTCAGATGACCGCGGGTGATCTCCTCGCAGTACCGCCTCCGACCCACCTGGTCTACATCCCCTTCATCATCTTCGTAGGGATCGTGATCGGCTATGTGATTGGCCGAAAGGCGGGACTCCGCGAAGGGGAGGCGGAGGCATACGGTGCTGGTGATGAGGACGACTTGCTCTAAGGTTGGGACAAGTCAGGGCGGCGCATTCGCAGCCGCAGTGTGGGATGGCGACGGGGCCTGAGACGTCGACCGTTCTGACGAGAAAAGTCTACATACATGTAAGTCTCTGTCGCCTTTTGCCGGATATCGGTGCTAGCCTCAGGTATGCTTCGGATACATCTTCACAGTCGATGGAGTTGCTGTACGGCCTTCCTCCTTGGGATCGCCGTCTGTCTCACAACGGCCGACGCAAAACCCAAGGACATTTTTCCTGGTTGGGCGGCGCCGGAGGGGGACGAGATCTTCTTCCGCGGCTGGGGACGGCACCTGAGCCTCGAGGAGTCCGTGGAGGCGGCCGACGCGATTATCGAGCGGACCACGGGCTCACGCGCCACGGCCACTGCACACCTCATGCGTGGGCTCGCGCGGTATCGGCTCGGTCGGTATCGAACAGCAGCCTCGGATTTGAACACAGCCATCGAAGGCGGGGTGGTCAACGCTGATATGGCCCTGTTCTTTCGGGGCGAGTCGCTATTCCATGCCGGTGAATATGCCGCTGCAGAGGCCGTTTGGAAGGCCATGAAGCGGGCGCATCGCAATTCACTCTGGCGCCATCGTGCCATCGTGCGCCTGGCAGATTGTCACGCGGCGATGGGACGTTTCGATAAGGCTGCAAAGGCCCTCAAACGTGTTTTGAAAACTTATCCTGAGTATCCGCATCGGTCGGGTATTCGGTATGCGCTGGCCGAAGCGGAGAGGGCGAAGGGGGACTTGAACGCATCTGCAGCTTGGTTGGATGCGATCATCTGGGAATTGCCCGAAGATCCCCTGAATCATGTAGCCCGGCGATCTCTCGGTGCCTTGGAGGCCCAAGGGGCAAAGGTGCCTAGCCTGGCTGTGACGGACGCCTATGCGCGGGGAGTGGATCTGCGAAAGCGGAAGTATTTCTTTCCGGCATTGGATGTGTTGTCGCGGCTTTTGACCGATGAGCGGGCAGACTCGACTCAGCGATTCAAAGCGCAATATCAGATCGCGCGGACGCTCTTTCAGATGGAGCGCTATAGCGAGGCGTTGGCCACCTTCGACGCCGTTAAACCCGATGCGCCCACGGGGTGGTGGCGGCGTCGCGTCGATCGCTGGCGCAGCTACACGCTGGAGCGACTGGGACGCTTAGATGCATCGAAGGCTGCCCTCTTCGCCGGGATGGGGAACCCCGACCGACCGTCGGGTGAAGCTTTGTACAAGGCCGGTTGGCTTTATTTTGATGGCGCCAGTTACGAAAAAGCCCTCGAGTACTTTGTTCTGGCCTCTAAACGCGGGCGTGAATGGGGGTCGAAGACTCATTTTTTGCGGACTTGGTTGGCTTACCGGTTGGGCCGGTATGAGACAGCTCTCAAGGCGTTTCGGGCAATGCATAAGCGATCACGTTGGCGACCTGCCCGGTATGGCTATTGGGCTGCGCGTACTCTCACGAGAATGGGGCAACTCGAGGACGCGGCCGATACCTATCGTGACATCATCACCTCGTCTCCCTTGAGCTATTACGCGTACCAGGCACGATTACGACTCGAGGAACTCGATAAGGCACCCGCCGCTGGTCCCGATACGGTGATGGATCCAATCGTTGTGGAAGGGCGGGAGACACCGGCTGAGTCAGGGATCGACTGCGAGGCGGGTTCAGAGAGGCCTGGTTGTCGCTTGGTCTTGGCGGGCCCCATGAGCTTGCCAGAGGATGAAAATACCGAAGAGTTGTTGCGGGAGAAAACGGCACCAGACGCGGGCGGGTTAGGGCGTGATGCCACGACCGGTGACGGCGCAGTGTCAGATGAGGCCGTCGCCGAAGAGGGCCAAGTGGGGGAGACTCCCAAGTCCACGCCGCCAAAGCCTGATCCAGCCGAAAGTGGGCGGTTGCTCACATGGGATGCTGTCTCTTTACTTCGGCGGATGGCGCAGGAATGGGGTGGGGCTTTTCCGGCCTATCGGGCGGCCTATGAGTTGGCGGTCATTGGCGAATATCAATGGGCCTTCCAGCAACTGCGCCATGTCAGTGACGAGAATCGAGCCTTCTATCGGGCGACAGGGGCAGAGCGGAATCGCTGGGGGTATGTACCAGAACCCTATGTGGACTACCGCGAGGGGCCAGTGCGCGGGGAGTGGGGGCGGGTAAACAAGGATAAGCCCGACCGGAGTAGCAAGCGTCGCATCCGTTTCTTGCGGTCACGGCGACCCAAACACTATTGGCCGCTCATGCGTGACACCTATGCCGCCCTCGGTGATTTCCACTATGCCCGCAGGCATAGCCGAAAAGAGGACAAGGTCAGCGGCGCCCCGGAGGGGAAAGGCAATCTCAAGTGGCGACGCCGCTATGCTCGGGCCTTCAAGCCGATCGTGGAGAAGCATGCGGCTCACTACGGCCTAGACTCCGCATTTATCTGGGCTTTGATGACGGTCGAGTCCACCTACAACCCGTGGGCAGTGAGTCGGGCGGGGGCCAGAGGGTTAATGCAGGTCATGCCGCACACGGGGGCATTGGTTGCTGACCGAATGGGGTGGCGCAATTTCGGTCCCGCACTGCTCTTCGAGCCGCCCGTCGCCATCGAGATGGCTGCCTGGTATTTCCATCAACTCATCGAGAAGTTTCAAGGGCAGCTACCGCTCGCCATCGCCGGCTATAACGCTGGCCCTCATCGCGTGGCGATGTGGCTGGGAAGGAAAGGACATCTTCCGATGGATGAGTTCATCGAGGAGATTCCGTATACCGAGGCGCGTGAGTACACCAAGAAGGTTCTTCGGTATTTGGCGATGTATCGCCGGATCTATCGAGGCGAGGCGAACCTCCGGGTGGAGCAGGTGATCAACCCGGAGTTCAGGGACAACATTAACTTCTGATGGTCAGGGCCCAGAGGTGAGGACTACTCATCCTCTTCTTCCTTGTCCCCGTCTTCTCCGCCCTTGGCGTCTTCGGCCTTCACCGCCTCCTTCTTCGCCTTAGGCTCCTCTTCCTCGTCCTCTTCCTCGTCGTCTTCTTCGTCCTCTTCTTCGTCCTCTTCGTCCTCCTCCTCTGCAGCCTTTGCCTTGCTGGGACTTGGA
>Ga0115011_10003325_pt1 | contig 10938 bp, 11 predicted proteins | sample TroAtlMetagenome_2_FD_88705 | JGI IMG/M metagenome (GOLD analysis project Ga0115011, IMG submission 88705) | Marine eukaryotic phytoplankton communities from Atlantic Ocean - Tropical Atlantic ANT8 Metagenome | ecosystem: Environmental > Aquatic > Marine > Oceanic | place: Tropical Atlantic... | reverse complement strand
CTATTTTCTCACGAATAGAAGTATAATCTTGTTGTGTTTTGACCAAATTGTTTTGATAAGTTTGTGTTGCTTTATTCAGATCCTCTAACCTTTTGTTTAAACGCTTGAGTGAATCTTCCCTTGTAGTCTCCATGTAAACTCTTGAACCAAGGCCTACGAGTACTCTATCCATGTCATTTACTGTAGCAAAAATGGAAGTATTATGTCCAACTGGAACAAGCATTTCATTACTTTTTTCTGATTTAATCATTCCATTTATCGTATCTTGAGCTTGAAATATGTCCGTTTTAACATTAGAAATTGCATCTAATTGAGATTCCCAATATCGAATCTGCTCTTCGTATTGTGGAAGTGCATTGACGAGCCTTCGAAGCTCTACATCAGAATCAGACATTAATGTTCCAATTCTGGGTGTATAAAATAACCATGCCAAAAACATTAACCATAATTACTACCGCCCTTAGAATTAATTGCAAGCTTCGAAGACAGGGCTGATTAATGATGTCCTGAGCAATAGATTGCATACATGACTCCATTGGGTCCCCACCTGATTAGTGATGGAAGGGACAACCCCGGAGTCTTACATTTCCCGAACCGGGTCAGAGCCCTGAAACGATGATGGTGCTCGTTAGGTTTGGGGTAAAGGCCGTCTTCGGGCGGCCACCCTTTCTTACTCTTTATTTTTCGGTTGTTTAGAAGAATGATGAGACTGGATTATCCATTTCATCCCTGCTCTTTCTAAAACAAAAGTAAACCTTGCTGGAGCTACAATAGATTCACCATTTTCAATTAAATCAAAATCATAAGTGCCATTAGCTACACAAACGGAATCATAATTCTCATCTACAAACTCGGTTATTCTACCACAAGGTTTTAACTTAATAAAAAAATCGAAATATTCTTTAATCTGATCTCTACCTTTTCTGACCTTTTTATCTAAAGTTCCTAGCAAAACTGCATCTTCCTTGTATAACGAAATTATCGTATTAACATCATTAGAACAAACCGCATCCATCCACTCTTGAATAAATTCACTTGGAGCCTTCATGAAAACACCCTGTCAAACTCTTTTTTAAATTTATCTAAATCTGAATTTTCTAGATTGTTGATACCGCCTGCTTTTTCTCTTCCACCGCCTCCAAATGCTTTGCAAAGATTGCCTGCCCCATATGGATTATTCAATGATGATCTAACGGAAATACGATAAGTTCCATCTGAATTAGTAACTGCAATGGCACAAGCTAAATCTTTGTTAGAATTAACTAAATGATTCCCGAAAGTACCCATTATTCTATGTGACCATTCTTCATCAGGAAATGTATAGATTACTCCTTTATCTTGTATTGAAAATGGTTCTTGGCAAGAGGCTGTGCTCATATCTGAACGGAAATTTGTTACTAAGACTGAAAATATCTCATGATCTGCAATTGCAAAAACATCTTCACCACAATCTTCAAGCATCTCTGAAACTGTAAGAGGTGCTGCAAATAAATCCTCTTCTGTTTTACCATAACTATTGTAATTAATCGCTAAGCCAATTTCTTTTAGTAAATCAGTTTTTTCGTCGTCTAGGCCTTCAGATTTTGCTAATTTATAAGCCAAATCAAAATGATTGTCGCCAAAGGCTGTGGCAATTGCCCAAATGTGATTTTTACCGTTAACATGAGAATCTACAATTCTACCTGTAGTCATATGTGGATCTGTATCTATATGGTATGTAATATTTGGATGATCTATTAATTCTGAAGGATCATGATGGTCGAAATATTCAACTTTAGCCCCAGATTCAAGAATACGTAAAACATCTTTACGATTCTTAGCATGTGAAATATCTAAAACTGTAACTAAATCTCCTTCAACTGCTTCAACGTGCCTGAGAAGATTAACATCTCTCTTAACTCCACTAATATTTACGGTATCCAGAGGTAAAGCTAATCTCAATTGGTGACGTGCAAATATGCCATCTGTATCTCCGTTAAATACGTCGTAATTGGTCATTTTCTATTCATCCACTCCGGAAAGTTAGATATTTGCTTTTGCTCAAGGATTAGTCGTGTCTTATCTATATCCACCTCATAGAATTTTTCTAAATCTTTCTTTGTAGAATCTGTAAGAACTGCATTATGAGGTTTTGAATTAAACAAATTGTAAGCAAAACTAAATGGTTTTTTTACAAATGGTAAAAAATTCCAAAGCCCATTGAGACTCTGATCAAATCTTGTTGCAAAATTCTGCAATTTCTTACTTCTATACAACATTGATTTGTTCTCGATAATCATTTTACTAGAATCTATTCCTTCAAATTTTATTCCAAGCCAATCACATATATTAGATGTAAAAGAAACTCTATCACTGACTAAATCATCAAAAAAGCAAACTTTGAGATTATCTCCATAAATAGATTGCCAAATTTCTATCAACTCTGCATAGAGACCTCCCTCCATTCCCCAAAAATCATAATTTTCTTTTTTGGATTTTTCCTCAATAGGCATTGATTTACATTTTTCTAAATAATTGTCAAATGTCAAATTAGAATCTATGTGACCTAAACTCAATTTATATTTGTAGAAAGAAAAAAGCCTCTGTACTGGATCTCGGAGAACTACTATTACTTTAGAATTAGGCAATAGTTTTTTCATTTTAGAAGCTACCTTTTCGCCACCGTAAAAATACCCTGGAGTTGCTTCCATCGCATATTTTTGATTATTGTATCCTGAAAATGCTTTCTCATACTTTGTAATGTCTGCTAACTCTTCTCCCCATCTTAATGGATGAAAATACCCCGGTTCTTTTGGAGTCGAACCAAAGACTTCTTTGTGTAAATTAAGGTAGGAAAAAATTGAAGTTGTTCCAGCCTTGGGAACTCCTACGATTAACAGATTTGGAATCACAATTTCTTAGAGGACAACCCTTTATAACCCTCACAAATGGAAAAATATTGAGTGAATACTGCTTATTTGACAACTTGCGAGTTGTTTTAGAACAAGCCAATGATTCTGTGCAAAAACATTTTGACGCTGAACTTTTGCCATTTGGTAAGAATAAAAAAGGAAAGCGAAATACTATTACATTCAAAGAAGTTGAATCATTACCGAAGTCCAATAATGTAGCTGGTTCTGACAAACGTGCAAATCTTAAATTTGTCAATAGTGCTCCAAAATTTGAATTAGCTGGTGAAAGAATGTATGCTAAGGCCTACCAGGGAGGGAGGGCTGCAGTACCTCTAAAACAATCTAAAAATATTATAATTGAATATGAAAAAAATACTTCACCTTCATTCCTATTTAATACGATATTTCCACCACTTTTGAGAAGGCATCTACCTACTGAAAATAAAACATTACTTCACGCCTCATCTGCGGTGTTGGATGGAAAAGCATTTGTTTATTGTGGCTGGTCACACTCTGGAAAAACAAATGGATTGTTGAAATGTTTAGAAAAGGGTGGAGAATATCTTGGAGATGACAAAGTAATTATGGATGTAGATGGAAAAATCCATCCTTATCCATTGAGAATTAATTTATTTGGATATAATTTTGATGCAAATCCTTGGTTGATCAATAGAGCATATAGCCCTATGAGATTTAAGTGGCTAAATTGGTGGAATAAAAGGGCAAATAATGCTCTTGAAAAACCTTGGAATAAGGGACCATTGAGAGGAAGTTGGGAATCTGTAGCATATCTGACAAAAATAAGACTTCATTCCAGATATAGGCCAGATGAATTAGACATTCCATGTGCAAAAAAACCTACAAATGTTGAAGAATTTAGAGTTCTCATGAATAATGAAAATGTAGATTTAAAGAAAATGGCATATCGTTTAAGAAGTGTAAATGATGATGAAGATTATTATTACAAAAAAATGAAGGCTGCCGTAGATTTCCTATATGGACCCTCTGATATTTACAACGACGGAACAAAAGAAGAAGAAATTATTGAAAAAGGTCTGTCAAAGTGCAAAAAGGTTAGAATAAGACGATGAAAAAGAAAGTAGCTTTAGTTATTGACAATGATCATTTCATTAAACAAAGCTTACCTGAATGGAAAGAAAAATTCGAACTTAAAATCTTCAATCCTCCCCGTTCACCTCCAAAAATTAGAACGCCCGTAGATCTTATCCGTGTTCTGAGAAATAAAATAGCAATTAGAACTCAATTACCAAAATTAGCTGATTGGGCAGATATTGTCTTTTGTGAATGGGCTACTCATTATCTAAGATGGTTAGCAAATAAAAATTATAATAATATTCTTGCATGTCGAATGCATAGATTTGAATTAGATCGTCATTATAATGAAATAAAATGGAATAATGTTGATTCTGTGCTTTTCATTAGTGAAGCAATGGAAAGAAAATTCCATGAAAAAGGAGATTATCATGGAAAAACTTATGTTACGTATGACAATCTAAACTTTGATAATTTTCCACTAATTCAAAAAGAAAAAACCATGCAAATTGGAATGCTAGGAAATATTGAACCAAGAAAAGGCGTCTTAGATTTTATCAAGCATTTTGGAGAAATAAATATATCAAAATTAAAATTAAGCATTGCAGGTAAAGCAAAAGATACTAACTATTTTGAAGAAATTAAAAAATATATATCTGAAAATAAATTAGAAAATGAAATTTCTGTTGAGGGCTATGTTGAAAACTTAAACAAATGGTATAATTCAAATGATTGTATTATCTCTAATTCAGAACATGAAGGAACTCAAACCTCAATCGTTGAAGGTGTAGCTACAGGATGCTGGGCAATCAGTAAAACTTGGGATGGGGCTGAGGAAATTGTTGACAGTAAAGGCTTATTTTCCAATTTCGATGAATTAAACAAGTGCCTTGAACTATTCTATAATTGGGACGATAATGAAAGAAAAAAGCATATCAATGATGCTCGAGAAAACTTGATCCAAAAATTAACGAAAAGGCCAAAAATGCATCAAATTATATCTAAATTTTAATCTATTCCAAGAAGTTTATTCTTACTTACATTAATTAAACTGAGAGCCCAACGTGCAATAATAACACCTCCAATTATTCCTATTAGAGGATCTAAAATAGCTAATCCTGAATTTAACATTCCAAGAATTAAAGCCACAAGAATCAATATGGACACTAAGGCATCTGCTAAAACGTGCATGTAAGCTGCTCTTCGATTTAAATCATCAATCTCGTCTGGAGGGGTCACATAACTATTGAAGACAGACTTCACATTGTCGAAGTCTTCTTTGTAAGTATTCAATGCCACATCCCAAGTACCTCTTTCTAAATTTTTGTCCTTATCATCGTGGTCATGGCTGTGGTCATGATCGTGGTCATGATCGTGGTCATGGCTGTGATCATGGTCATTGTGATGATGTCCCTCTATTCCAAGAATATAAGCACAAACTACGTTTACTAATAAACCGAAGAATGCAACAATAATTGCCTCTTTATATTGTACTTCTGGTGGATTTATAACCTTATCAATTGATTCTATGCCAATGTATATTGCAACTAAAGCTAAAACTATTCCAGAAGTAAAACCTCCTAAGGCCATCACTGCTTCTTTCTTATCCTTAACTGATTTTTCAGTTCTAGCGTAATAATAAGCGTAAAGTGTTATTGACAATGCCCCTGCATGAGTTCCCATATGCCACCCATCTGCCAATAAACCCATTGATTTTGTCACAATGCCGGCATAAAGTTCTATCACCATCGTAACTAACGTAATTACTACTACAATGAGTGTCTTTCGTTCAGATTCTTCATCATCGATTTCATGATGGTGATGATGGTGATGGCCTACTGACATAATAACCTATTAGCGGTGTAAGAAAAACGCTTTGTCTCCCTCTAATCTAACAAAACCAGTCCTTTCAAATTGGACCACTGTGCTATCTAGATTATCAATATTATCTTCGACTAAACCCTTACTTATTTCCCCATCTGGATAATACAGTACTATCTCTTTACTTCCCGAACACCATTGAAATATGGGAATTCCTTTTTTGTGTTCAAAATCAGAGAATTCTAAGTTATTTCCATTAATCTTAACATTACAAAGATTTTTCAACCGTATTTCTGAAACTCCCTTGATTTTACTTAAATCATTACTGGGCAAATATATTTTGGACCCTGATTCAATGGATTCTTCTCTATTTCCTAATTCTTTGTTATCGGGATGCCAAGGCGCTTCCTTCATAATTGTCTTCTCTGATTTGAAAATAAATTCTTTGGGTTCAGAAACAAAAAATAATCTTTTACTTTTAGCATCGATTAAATCCTTATTCATTGCATCAAAATTCTGCCATGAAAATTTAATATCGACTTCTTTCAATCCCGAAGCTTCCCAATATTTGCTAAAGGTTTCAGAAGAATATCCTCTTCTTGCTAGGGCTTTTATTGTAGCTATTCGACAATCGTCCCAACCGGTGTATTCTCCATCAGAGATTGATTGACGAATTTTACTTGTTTTAAGATTAGTTTTAGGTATTGACACAAGCCCATAGTGAATAAATTCAGGCTCATTCCAGCCCATATATTTGTAAATCCATTTTTGTTTTTCGGTATTATTTAAATGATCTTTACCTCTAAGTACATGTGTGATTCCTAGGCGATAATCATCAATAGCTACTGCAAAATTGTAAAGTGGCCATAATCTATATTTATTTTTTTGTAAAGGATGAGGATCATCTACTACTCTAAACGCAACAAAATCTCTTAGCGCAGGATTTGGATCCTCTAGATTAGTCTTAATTACCACAATTCCATTTTCACCAGATAATAAGGATTCGAATTCTTTAATTTGTACTTCTGGTTTTCTATCTCGATCAGGATGAGCTTTCTTCTGCCTTTTTAATTCTCTCCATTCTTCAGCGTCAGATTTAGTTACATAAGCTCCACCTTCAGAAATAATCTTACGAATATCCTCATAATATATGTCAACTCTCTCCGATTGAATTATTACTTCATCAGCTTCAATACCTAACCAGGATAAATCTTCTGAAATTAAATCATAAGCTTCTGAATCTATTGCATTAGGATTTGTATCTTCCAAACGTAATATTAATTTGCCATTGTAGCGCTTTTTGTAATAATTATTCAAGGCCAGTGCCCGAGTATGCCCTAAATGAAGTGGACCGCTTGGCCCTGGAGCAAAACGCAATACTACTTTCTCATTTTTCTTCAAAGGCGGCAATTCTCTGATTTCTACTTTTTCCTGTTTTTTCTTCTTTGGAATATATGATTTTAAATCTTTTACATCGATTGAATTTGCCTCTTCGATAACTGCATCAATAACTGCCATTAACTCTTTGGCTTGAGGGCGGAGCTCGGGATATTTGCCCATTGCTTTACCAATTACGCTCTTAGCCTTTGCCTCCCCATATTGAGCGGCCTCGATTTTGGCTAGTTCCAAAAGCTTACCTTTGATATCTGGCACAATAGCTGAAAGAAGGGGGGGTTTAGGTCTTTTACTAACTACAAAATCTTTTATTTAGTCCTTTTGAATCCAAAGTTTGTGAGGTTAGCCTTAGCAGTAGCTGTAATGTTTTTGTCAATAGGGTGTATTGACATACCTGCAATGAATGGTTTAATGGACCGGCTCGTGCCTGAAAAAGAGAAAACATACTCAAGCTTTGAAGTATGGACTACCGAAGGGAATTTTGCTCCAGATCCGAACCAGGACCAAGAAACCGTAACTGAGGCAATAGCTGACATTGTATCTGATCCTTTACAATTTCAAAAGCCTTTGCAAAATCTTTCCTGGGAAATTAATGTACATACATTTTACATTGAAAGTGAATGGGAAGCAAAATATGTTGAACTCACATTAAGTGTTGTTTACGAACTTATTGGCGGAAATCAACCTGATGAAGGACCTGCTGGAACTTTAGACTTTAGCTTGATTGATCCTACAGGAGGAGAACACGGCGAAGGATATGAAATCGTGACTTGGAATAACCCCGTGGATGAACGATTATTAGTTTTACCGCCCATATATGGAGAATGGACTATCAAAATATCTGGTTCTGGATTTGAGGGAGTAGGGGCTTTAGTTTACTCTGGAAATTACGATATTAAAGTAGAAAGTGAACAATTAAATTAGATTTGGATAATTATCAAATATTAAGAAAATACCAATTATTAAACAATAAGGTGTAAAATAATGGAATTTTTGATTATTAATTATTGTAAGAAGAAATTTGATAGATAAAAAGCTAGAAATTACTGAAGCTAAAAAACCTAATACAATAGAAACTAAACCCACTTCTTCCAAAGTATCTCCTGCTTCATTTATTTTAAGTATAGTAGCTCCAAGTATTGCAGGAATAAAAATGAGAAATGAAAATTTAGCTGCTTTTATAGATTCTAATCCAAATATTCGAAGGAATGCAATAGTAGTACCAGAACGTGAAATACCTGGAAGAATGGATAAACCTTGAACTATTCCTATGTAAAATGCTCTCAAATATGATAAATCTGCAAAATCTAATCTATTATTGTATTCCCTGGAATACCAGATTGTAATGCCAGTCATAATTAAGCAAAAACCTACTAAATACATTTTATCATAAAAACTTTCAATAAATTCTCCATCAAATAATAATCCAATAATTGCCGTAGGAATAGAGGCTATAACTACAAGCAAAACTAATTTTTCATTATCCTCAAGATTGTTACTTTCTTTAAGTTTTCTTAATGTAGACGGTATTGCTCCCAAAAATTCACTTATTTCATTACGTAAAATATATGAAATAACAAATAATGAACCCAAATGCAGAATTACATCGAACAGTATAGGAGGTTCTTCATCAAAATAATGCTGAAAGATAGCCAAATGACCGCTACTACTTATGGGCAACCACTCTGTGATTCCCTGCAGTATTCCAAGAATTATTGCCATCCACCAATCCATAACTGCCCAATCGTCATGTTTATTTAACCAACGGTTGAATATGTTCTAATGGTTGAGTCCAAAATACGCTGTACAACTTGCTACAACGTTTTCAATACTGCTAAGAATATTGGAGAAAAAGCAACATGTCCTATGTGTGACTCAGCTATAGCTATAAATGAAAAAAATATAGTTGGAGATATTAAAAAACAAATTACCGATTTAACTGGGAAAATTGGAAATGAAGTTAAAAAAGCCATTACTGGAAAGACTAAAGAAAAATCAACCCTAAATATTGATGGAAAAACATATGATAAAGAATTAATGAATCTGGTAACAAATATTACTAAAGACAAAAAGGAAATAAATTTAGAAGATAGCAAAAAAATATTTACCAAAATTAGAGATTATAATGATTATACTAAAATTGAGAAACAAACCGTTGCCCACATTCGTAAAAAATATAAATTTACTACTGAAGCAAATAAATGGCTAAGAACTGAAATAAGAAAAGAAGCAGCTACAAGAGTAAAAGATAAAAGGGCAAAAGATCCCACTAATAATGAATTCAAAGATGATACTCCTATCAAAATGGTATTTACTAACATAAAAGATGCATATACTTGGGAAAATATTAATAATCTAAGTGAAAAACCAAAGAGTAATGCTCAATGGGCAGGCATTCTTCTTTCAATTGTATTTGTTCTTGGTCTATTATCTGGAATTATGTACGGACTAAAGTGGAATAATCAGGAAGATCAGTGGGATAATAATGGCCTTTCATCAGTCCATGGATCTGTAATCGATAGTGATGGTAATGCAATGGAAGGTGTTGCAGTCTACGGAGGAAACAAACAAACTACAACTAATAATCAGGGACAATATTATCTGTATGATCTTCAAGGTAAAGAAGTTAGTATTCTTTTTTCCATTGAAGGATACAAGGATGTCAATGTATGGATAGACATTCGATCGGGTGGTGCAAATATTTTAGAAGTAGAAATTGAAGAAGGTGATGGGGATGTGCAGATTGATTATAGAAAACAAATTGCAGAGCCTTGGCCTCCAAATTATGCACTTGCTCCTATATTCATGATTTCGGCACTTGTCACACTAATGGGAAGTGCAGCAGCGCTTCTCCAAGAAAATTTTAAAATTGCAATAACTGGATGCTTATTTGGAATTATTAGTTATGGTTTCCTAATAGGCAGTATTTTGTCTGTAATTGCATTAGCACTTTTACTTATTGATTATCAAAAATTTAACAACAAATGACTTCGTGGAATTTAATAGAAGAATGGACCCAAATGGGGAAATGGAACAAAACTAGTTTCGTTCTTTTGTGGGGATGGTTATCCTTGCTATTACTTAGCCCCTATATCCTTGATAATGGAACTACTGGAGACCTAAGTGGAGTAGTGGGGAAATACGACAATAAAGAAGTTATTGAAGATATGAACATTATCGCTAAGAGTATTTACTATATTGGAGACCTAAATTGTCATCAGTTATCTCATAGATCCTATTCATACAATGATAATCAAATGTCATTTTGTGCCCGAGATACTGGAATATTTGTTGGTCTAGTTTTAGGATTTATGTATGCTTCAAGAAAAAAAATAATTCTTACATTGCCTCTTGTGATTGCTGCATTACTTCCTATTGGGCTAGATGGAACTATACAACTATTGACTGATTATGAATCGACAAATCCCAAAAGATTGATCACTGGTTTAATTGCTGGAATTGCAACGGGAATTGCAATCAAAATCATAGCTGATTCGTTAGATAAAAAATAATTACCATTCTATTTCAGTATCGCAAAAAGGGCATTTAGAGGCCCTGTCAGGAACGACTCTATAACATGTTTTACAAAGACGGCCAGGGTTGTATATCTTTTGATAAGCAAAAATACCTACGACTGCCAGAATAAAGAATAAAACTAAGACTATTGTAAATATCATGTCTATCTCTTAAGTTCTTCTCCTACATATCTTTTCATAGATTTAGGATTAAGAGTATTCCAAAAGAAATTAAAATCTTTCTGTGTAAAAGAACCTATCAT
>Ga0115011_10003322_pt1 | contig 10942 bp, 12 predicted proteins | sample TroAtlMetagenome_2_FD_88705 | JGI IMG/M metagenome (GOLD analysis project Ga0115011, IMG submission 88705) | Marine eukaryotic phytoplankton communities from Atlantic Ocean - Tropical Atlantic ANT8 Metagenome | ecosystem: Environmental > Aquatic > Marine > Oceanic | place: Tropical Atlantic... | reverse complement strand
GCCGAGCGTGCCGCTTTGATGAATATGCACCGAACGACTGAAGCTGCCGCTTTCGCGGAGAAATCTCGATTAAAGGCCAAAGATCGCGAAGAAGCTTTCAAAGCGCGCCTTTTGCTAAACGGCGGTGAAGTTATCGATCGAAATTCGGGGGGTGGATCGAACCAAAAGTGGGTGTACAAATACGGTCGAAGATTGAAATAAATTGAGAATGCAAAACCAAAGCCACCACCGTCGTATGGAAACAAAGATTTTAGGAGTAATGGTCCCATTGTCGACTCTAAAAGTTCATCATCTAACATCGGCGATACAAGAAGGCTGCTCGGATCGCTTGAGCAATCATTGTTTGGTAAACGAATCGTGAATGGACTTTTAGAAGAAGACAACCAGCTCTCCTTCTGGGAAGGCACGCCCGTAGGTATTCGGATTTTGCCGGACTTTACTGCGCACAGTTACATCAAGCCTGGTGACGTTCGAAAAGTGAAGAGAATGAACATGCAAATATATCGAACGAAACTGTTGTCCGAAACGGAATCGGTTGCAAACTTCTTCGTTCCTCTTCTCGAGACGGCGTTGAAAGCTATTTCGCCTCAGTTCTTAAAGATGAATAATAATAATAGCGACGAATACGAAAGGAAAGACAACTTCACCGACGACAACGACGGCGACGAATGCTTAGACAAGGATGGAATTGATATTGTACAGAAATATTTGTACTCAGATTCAAGAATACCTTTGGGTACGCGTTTGGTCAAGTTGCGTTTCCGAAGCTATTCCAGGCACGAAGGCGAGCCGAGACGCGTTCAATAGTAATAAAGCGATGTGAAATAACAGTAATAGCAGCAATGAATGATGTACACATAGTCAATAATAATCAGTCATCCCGATGTTAGCTGATTTTCTAATTATTCTATTCCTAGTTGACGTTGTCTGACGTATTCAGAATACAATGGAAGCGAATCGCAGTTATAATCTTCTTCCTCGTCTTCTTTTTTGTGTTGTGTTGATGTTTCTTTTCTCTTCTTTACTTTTCGACGTCGTTGTAACTTAAAACTGAGCTCGTCGACTTCTCTTCGCAAACGTCGATTCTCTTCCTCCGACGCATGCATTTTATCCAACACGCGCTCGAGTTCCTCCGACTCGTGTTTATGTTCATCCGTTTCGTTTTCGTCCTGGTCCTTTTTTTCCACCAATGTTGCAACTTCTTGGCGGTGATGATGAATTTGCTCAAACCTTTGCCAGAAATATTCCATCTCCGAGTCGAAAGAAACGTTATCGCGCGGTGCAGACATACCTCTATATCACGTCATTGGTATCGTGTTTTATCACCAACGAAAAGGTAAAAAGTTTAAAAATCTCAAACTTTTCTTTATAACGACGACTCTGTCATCTGTGTGCATTTTTATTACGAGAAAAAAAAATCTTTAATTTTCTTCTTCACTTTTGGCATTTGGAGAGCACACATGATATCCTCCCTCGTTCAAGGCTACGGAAGCGAGGACGAGAGTGACGCGGAAGAAGGGAAGGGAGAGAAAAAGAATACTAAACAAGAAGATAATGATACTGATACTGCTAAAAGGGAACTGAGACGACGTCCTCTCAGTGTTCCTTCGACGCTCGAAAATAGCAGCCGAAGAAGTAAACAACATCGCCACACACAGAACAAGAATAAAGACAAAATCAATCCTGAGATACAAGCGCGCGTGGAGAAGTATTTAGAGGCTAAAAGAACGACTCAAATGAACATAAACAGTCAATTGAGGGAGCCGAAAGGGTTTCGCAACCCGTATTTCCTTCAATCTATCTTCGACCACTTTGAAGTGGAACAAGATGGAAGTGAGCTTCCAGGACGGAGAAAAGAAAAAGAGCAAGAAGAGGAAGAAGACGCGTACGAGAGAATAGCATTGAGGCAAAGAGCCGAGGCTGAAGATAGAATTAGGAATAGAACGAATATAAGTTTTGTACAACAAAAAGAGGAAAATTTTGGAGGTGCCGATGCACAGGAACTGATAGATAAGGCGAGAGAGCAAGCCAGAAAGCTAAATGAAAGAATGGCCGCCAGAGGAGGACAAAGATGATGATGACGACGATGAAACTCTCTGCTTTTTATTTAATTATAGTTAATTGTACCACTACCATTGGTACCATTGGTACCCTGGTACCAGGTACTTTAGTCGTAACAGTACCTACCTGAGGTAGGTACCAGGTAGGTACCATGGTAATAGGTATTGATATCGTCTAGTATATATAGCTATTTCTGTTCCGATGTTTCTTTAGATTATTTCGTTTGATCATCACCATCACCATTTCCTTCTTTTTCCTCCTCTTCCTCTTCCTCTTCCTCTTCGGAGTCTACTAAAGCGGTGCCTGGATGTTCGCCTTCTTGAGGCACCCACAAACCACTGTCCACCATTCTTCGCATGTAAAACTTGGCGTCCTTCATCGAAAGAGCATTGACGTATTCACGAAGCGCTTCGACGTCACCAGATTCAAACGCACTTTGCATTTCTTTCGGCAAGCTCTCAAAAACTTCAACCGGATCGAGGCCTCCTGGTCCTAGCGGCGGGTTTTCTATGTCTTCCACTGTTTGGGTGGTCCCTTCCACTTTTTTTGCGTCTGCTTCTTCTATTTTTTTCTTTTCCGCGCGTTCGATTAGCTTTTCGACGTATTCCATCTCGGCGAGCTCGTATTCGCGCAAGACTTTTTCGTCGTTTTCCAGCAATCGCACGAAAAATGGTTTGTATTGGTCCAGCATAGTTCTCTTATTTGCAGTCGCAAAGTCGGAAATAGACTTCAACGCGAAACCGGCTTTGGCAGTACTGAGTACCTTCTCTCGACCTACGACGCCGTCCATTTCTTCATATAGAGCTTTGAGCAAAAGATATCCGAGCGCATGTTCGCACACCAAGTGCGTATGTTTCGAGAGATATGCCTCTATCCGCGCGTATGGATTCTTGTTTTGATTTTTCGTCTCTTTGTCGCCGCCTTCTGCGAGCGTGTCTAGCTCTTTCTCATACTTTTCGCAATACGCCTCGTACGTCATCTTCTGCGCCTGGACGTTTACGGAAACTTCCGTTGGCACGCAATCCTTGCCAACAAGCGATTTTGAAGTCGTAACTTTGCACAACTCTTCCGCGCTAAAGGTTCGTTTCTTCTTTTCAGCTTCCAACTTTTCCTCCGTGTCTCTAAGGGTCGTTTCCAGATTGTTCAATTCGTCTCTCACGCGTTGTAACGCATCCTCACCGCCCGCCAACCTCCCTTCGACGATGTCAATCTCCAATGTTTTAATCTTTTTCTTCGTTTCTTTGATAGTTTTCTCGTATTCTTTGATTTTCCCGTCGATTTCAGACGCTTTATTCTGTTGACTTTCTCTCTTGATTCTTCTGAGAGTGTTTGCTTCTATAAATTGCGCACCCGGGTGCAAGTCTTCGTCGTCGCTCAACTCGAGCTTATCCCATTTGGAATAATCAAATCCAGCCGGCGGCGTCATCCGCTCTTTTCTGCCGATGAAAAGAATGCAGATTCATTTGACCAAAAATCTTCTTCTTTTCTTTCTTTTTTCTTTTTGTGATTTCTCTTTTCCTTTTCTTCAATGACGGCATAAATAACGAATTCCATCTTTTTATAGACATGCTTCGAACCGCGTCGCGTCGATCGAGCAGATACAACAAATACAGTGGTAGTAATATATGTAATAGCAGTACTCATGATGTTAGTATCAACGATTGGTCTTCTCCATCCTCCTATTTGATGAGAGACTTTGTTTACGGAAGAAATTCATTGCCAACAAGAACAGGATTGCTGAAACAACAACGACAATGTAGAACGATGATGACGATGATGATGCAGCACGCCAGAAGCAGTAGTTTTGTTCCATATAACGGCAACAACATCAGTAATAACACGAGAGCGAATGCAAACGCCTATATTCTGAATAATGATAGTAGTAGTGGTAACAAACGGCATACCTTCGCTTCTTCCGCTTCTTCAATAGACACGCGAAGTGAAGAAGAAGAACAAACTCGATTCAACGGCGCAGCGAGAGCAGAAACGACCATTGAAGTTGGTGAACAAAACGTGAGTGTAAAAGTAGGGTTTGAATCCGGCGCGATTGCTCGACTTACGGATGGTGCGGTCGTCGCTGACTTGGGCGACACGGTTGTTCTGTGTACGGCCGTCGCATCGCGGGAGAAGGGCGACCCGAGCAAAGACTTCGTACCTTTACTGGTAGACTACCGCGAACGCGCATATGCAAAAGGATCGATTCCACCAACGTTTACGAGACGAGAGGGTGCGCCGAAAGACCGGGAAATTCTCGCCATGCGAGTCATTGATCGAACATTGCGTCCCCTTTTTCCGAAAGGCTGGTCGCAAGAAACAATGATACAATCAATTGTTTTAGCGAGTGATTTAGATCAAGATCCCGCAGTTCTTTGTGTCAATGCGTGTTCTGCGGCGCTCACGATATCGTCTATTCCGTGGGATGGACCAATCGGTGCGTGTAGAGTTGCAGTCATGAAAAACGGATCGATTTGCGTAAACCCGACGTTTCAGGAGTGTGACGAAGCTTCACTAGTTTTCTTCTACGCTGGAAACTACGACAGAGCGTTGATGATTGAGGCGCACGCTAACGACGAGTCTGGTGTGAGTGAAAAAGACGTCGCGAAGGCTTTACTCGCTGCGCACGAAGCCGCTAGATCGTTGATTGAACCGCAGTTGGAATTGAAAAAGAAGTTGGATCTCAAAGCAATTGAAAATAAGAAAATGCCGAAAACGAAACAGGAAGTCGCCGAACCTGTAGGAGGAAGATGTCCAGAGCTACGAAAAAATGTTTTGACGCGATGTAAGGAAAGGTTGCGAGGTATATTCGACGAAAAAATTCAAGACAAGCACGAACGTGGGAGGAAAATGGCTGAATTGAAAGCTTTGATTTACCAAGAGATGCTCGCAGATTACGGAGAGGAGGAAATGAAATGGTCGGAAAAAGATGTTGACGGCGCATTTTTTCATAACGCCTCCGTTTTGATGCGAGAAATGGTACTCGAAGATGATATACGAGTAGATGGGAGAGGTATGGATGACATTCGTGATTTACGCGGTGAAGTAGGTGTTTTACCGTCCGTCGTCCACGGTTCTAGTGTATTTGAAAGAGGTTCCACCCAGGCGTTAGCCGTCGTCACACTTGGTGCTGAAGCAGATTCACAAAAATTGGACAGCCTCGTTGGACCATCCAGCAAGCGTTTAATGCTTCATTACTCTTTTCCAAGCTTTTCTGTGAACGAGTCCGCTCCACCTCGCGGTGTTTCGAGAAGAGAAGTTGGCCACGGCGCGTTGGCGGAAAAGGCTCTCGCAGCGGCCCTTCCGGATCCATCAACCTTCCCGTTTGCCGTTCGAATAAACGCGGAAACGCTGGAGAGCAATGGGTCTTCGTCAATGGCTGCTGTTTGCAGCGGAAGTTTGGCATTGTATGATGCTGGAGTTCCTTTGAAAGAACACGTAGGCGCGCTTTCAGTTGGACTCGTCATGGATGAACCTCTTTCTGATGCTGATTCATCTTCTGCGAGCGGCGGTGAAGAAGTTCCAAGGTACAAAATTATGACAGATTTGATGGGTTTAGAAGACGTTTTAGGTGATATGGATTTCAAAATTGCTGGAACGAGGAGCGGCATAACGGCTATTCAACTGGATTGTAAGCCGAAAGGCATCCCTTTGGAAATTTTAATTGAAGCTATGAACAAAGCCAGTGTTGGTCGAGCAAAAGTCATCGACGTTATGGAGAAGACGATTTCAACGCCGAACATCGAGGCGAAGGAAAATGCGCCTCGATCTACTCGTACAAAAATACATCCTTCTCTCATTGGAAAACTTATTGGACCAGGCGGATCTATCATCAAGGGATTGGAGAAGGAAACAGGTGCGAAAGTTGCGGTATTGAACGATGATGGAGAGGTTGAAATCTTTGCAAAGACGAAGGAAAGTCATGATAAAGCGTGTGCCTTTGTCGAAGCCATAAAATCTTCCTTCTTAGAAATTGGCGCGAATGTAGAAGCAGTTGTTGTGGAAGAGAAACCATTCGGTGTTATTCTCGAGTTACCAAACGGTGATCAAGGATTGATGCACGTTTCGAATTTCGCTCACGCACGCACAGAAGTTGCCGAAGGTGTGTTCACTATAGGAGAGAAAATTGAAGTACAAGTAATTGAAAAAGATATGAAAGGAAACGTGAAGTTTTCCAGGAAAGCTTTACTTCCGGGAGGGAGGCCACCACTCAATCGCGGCGCGGCGGCAAGCCGCAAAAGACGAATAGTTCCGAATCCAAAAAAATAGAAATTAAAACAGTAGAGAGGCTTATAGCAAGTTGCGTAAGTGTGCAGTGATGAGTGACATGCCAAGTGAATTTTTATCGAAGCGTTACTTACTTACTGTAGTACGTATGTTTAGAAAAGAAATATATAACAAAGCTACAAATAATAATGGTACAATCCTAGACAATAATAACTCCACCACCACCACCACCAATTAATCATCTGCCATGACGACATCTTCCTCTGTCGTTTGCTTGTGATGTTGTTGGTGTTGCAAGGCTCTAATTTTAGGGACATCCCCGAACGGATTTTGAGAAGACTCGCTATTTTTTATCGAGTTCCAAGCGTTCAAAGCTGCTAATGTTCTCCCGTAAGTGGTCTCTAAACTCTCCTTATCCGCATTTACAAACTCCTCTAGTAAATCTCCATCTGATGATAATCGAACCTTACGCCTCGCACTCATGGTTTGCTTTGCTAAATCCGTCGTGGTCGGTATGTTGGTTAAAATATGCTCCTTCACCTCTTCGCCTCCAGCGGCGTTTGAAATTCTACTTACTAAACATTCCACTCTCGCTTGCACGCGAGATATCATTTTGGACAGCACCGTGGTGTCGTAAAACGGTTGTTTCGAGACTGAGACTAATATTGGCGAACGCAAGGCAACTCGAGACAGTTTATCGTGCTTTTTCAAGATTTTCACCAAAGCGGTGAAGTTGATATTCGTCCAATGTTCCATCAAGACCAACTCGCCGTGGAAGTTTGCCAACTGCACGCACAAGTCCGCCTCAGTCTCTAAGTTATTTGCTTCGACAGTAGTAGCATTTGCCATCTGTTGATGTTGATGTTGATATGAAGATGGTGCATGTCCTTCATTTTTCTCGTTCAACGTTGCCCGGTCAGCACTAATATTCGTTTTATCTCCATCATTCGCATTCTCATAAACAAACAGTTTATCTTCCCCGACGATTTCGCTGAACATTACGTTCATTCTGCTCTCTTTCATCACTAATTCTTCCTCTTTGTTAATAAAGAACTCGTTGAATTTCATGACTTCGTGTTGTAACAATCGAATAAACTCTTTCTCGATTTCGGGGTTGTCGTTTCCACTCGGTATCGATTTCAACGTCTTCTTCAAGGCTTTGTACTGAAGAAACTTATCTCGAATATCCTCCGCGGTGTTGTTCACCACGGATGCGAGTTGATGGCCAAACTTCATCTTTTTCGTTGTTCGTTGGGTGCGTGTATTAATGAGTATGCCGAGAAGACTTCGTTGATACTCTCTATAAACGAGCGCGCGCAAACTCTCTCTCTCTCTCTCTCTCTCTCCTTCTCCCTCTTTTTTTCTGAGGAGCCCTCTCTCTCAATGCTCAAAATATTCCTTTTTTTTCCCTTCTTTTCTCTCTTTTCTCTTGGATTCAAAAGTGCTCTCACGACGACACGAGTACCTCACAAAAACAAAATATTCGCACATGTTCCTTTGCGCCGCTCACAATGGCACGATTATTTCGTCTACCATCATCGCGTCGTCGTCGTCGTCGTCGTCGTCGTCGTCGAGGGGAAGAAGACAACGTCCGGAGAAATCATTTTGGACGACGACAACAATAAAAACAAGAACTTCGATTTGTCTTCAGGCATCGTCATCTTCTTCAAACAACAATGAAGAAAAGGAGGAGGAGGAAGACATCTTCGAGGTCATACGGGAGAACTTGCCATTTTTTATAGGTGGTATGGTGGCCGGGACGTTTGGTTTATCCATAACCGATGACTCGAGTCCACTGAAAGGATGGGTAGAAGATAGGAGGAAGAGTAGCATGAGTAGCTTGAGCCAAAATATTAACAAACTAGTCGACCCCCCGTCACCTTCGGCGATACGGATACGGCAGGAAGAAGAAGCAGTTTTTACCGTACCGACGACGAAAACGACGCTTGAGAACAACAACAACGATAACATTAGTAGCACAGAGTAACAAAAGTCTTATCATTTCTTTTGTATCATGGTATATTATTCCCTTATATATTTATTCCAACACACAAAATCTAAACCAGCTAATTGACGTCTCTTTTTTCTAATCCCAACTCGTATAGCCACCGCCAGAGTAGCCACCTCCGCCGTAGCTACCTCCCCCGTAGCCACCGCCTCGGTCACCCCCGTAACCTCCACCTCCACCTCCACCGTGATTACGAAAATCTCTCCCCCCATATCTGCTCCCCCCACCGGAGCGACCTTTGGATCGACCGCCGTAGGAAGATCTGGATGCGAAACCACCCAAAAAGGAAGGAACTTCTTGTCCAGCTTCGGACATAACGTCCATGAGAGCCCTAGCTATGCCGGCATCTTTGTCTCCGAACAAAGCAGTGGCTTGACCTTTCTTACCCGCGCGTCCAGTTCTACCAATTCTGTGGACGTAATCGTCGATATCTGTCGGCAAATCAAAGTTCACGACGTGCGTGACGTGAGGAATATCCAAACCTCTTGCCGCGACATCTGTAGCGACCAAGATTGGAGTTCTCCCTGCTCTAAACGACTTCAACGCAGCCTCTCTCTCGTGCTGCGTGCGATCACCATGAATGGATGTCGCCGGTTTTCCTTGCTCGCACAAAAAGTCTTCCAATTGATCGGCACCTCTCTTTGTTTCAACAAACACAAGTGTCAAACCTGGGACAGCTTCTGTCAAATCCAAAAGCATTTGCGTCTTGTCGTAATAAGATGGAACGTAGCAGACCGTTTGATTGATGAGATCTGTAGAGGAGCCAACGCGACCAACGGTTAAAAAGACGTAGTCGTGTAAGAAATCAGCTGCCATTCTTTGAATCTCCTTTGGAAACGTTGCCGAGAAGAGCATCGTTTGACGCTCACCCGTACGAGGCATGTCTCTTTGCTCAACCAACTGTCGAATTTGCGGTTCAAAACCCATATCCAACATCCTATCCGCCTCATCCAATGCCAGGTACTCGCATTTGGCCAATCCAACTTTAGCTCGGTCGATTAGATCAATTAGTCTCCCTGGTGTCGCGATGAGAATGTCGCAACCGCGCTCCATTTCTCGAAACTGTTCGACAGCTGGAGCGCCACCATAGACAACCACTGGTCTGCATCCCGTCTTGTATGCAAACTTTCGCGCTTCTTCATGAATTTGAATGGCCAACTCGCGCGTTGGTGACAATACGAGTGCTAATGGAAACGTTTTCCTACCTCTTTGTCCACCGCTTCCAGTCAAGAGGCCGCGATTGAGAATGCCGTAAATAATTGGAAAGCAAAACGCCGCCGTCTTACCAGAACCAGTCTGCGCACAAGCCATCAAATCACGACCAGCGAGGGAGATTGGAATTGCGTGACGCTGGACCGGTGTTGGCTTTTTGAATTTACACCTTTCGATGTTGGCATTGATTTCTCTTCCAAAATCCACGTCCTTGAAGTACTCGATTGGCTTCGGCGGGTCGTTACCAGACACTTCCACCGGAATATCTTCGTAAGCGTCGAAATTCAAACCGTGATTTTCGGTTTGAAACATTTCCGTTTCTGCATCCGCTCCTTCCGCTCTGGCTCTGTCTTCAGCTTCCATTTGAGCGAATGGATCGGTCTCGCGAAAGCGAGATCTCCCCGTGTCCCATCCACCTCTTCTTCTGTCGTCGTCTCGTCTCCCGAACGACGAGTTCGAGTAATCTAAATTATCTCTATGTCCTCGAGATGAGCCTCCCCATCCTCCACCGCGAAATGAACCGCCTCCTCTGTCATCTATTTGAAAAGAAAGAAAATGTTACGTTGGTCAATATTGCTTGTTTTGGCTCCGGAAATTTTCTACTCCCACTTGGGTTTTGGGAGCGCGTTGTCGATTGATTTGAAATTTTAGCGCGCTCGAACGGCATACTCTCGCGATCGATGTATATCCTCCGCGATATACGTTTCGGATGCAAGAGTATGCTCTTTATTTGTTTCGAACGGTAGCGTTTACGTTTTATTTCTCTGAGAATAACCTACCTCGAAAGTCTCGTCTGCCGCCACCACCGCCAAAATCCCGGCGGCCTCCAAAGTCGCCGCTGCTGCCTTGTGGCCGATTTCTCAGGTGCGGTGGCACGTACGTTTTTTCTGCACTCGCCTTAGGAGTGCTCGTTGTTTTTGTCGGTTCATCGTTACTCAAAGTTCCCAAAGGTGGTAACTCATCGGTATCGTCAGCCCAGTTATTCGCCATATATTCGCGTCCGCTTTCTGGCGCTCTCTTTTCTTTCTCATTTTTTTACGCGTAAATACGAGTTCAATCGTGTGTTCATCCGTCCTTCTTCCTTGACTTTTTTTACTTTTTTTTTTCGTTTGCCTTCTCCAGCATCCAGTGCCAGTGCCAGTTCTCTTTTGTCGTCTTCTCTGAACAACATCAAACGGACAATTCAACAGTAACCAAAGGGAAATAGAAAGACACGCACACAGAAGGAGTCACAGAGAGAATGGATTCGCACTTGGAAGGGTCCGGAGGTGGATCGCTCTCGCCGCCGCTCTCCAACAACAACAACAACAACAACAACAATAACAACAATAAAGGAGACATCCCCGAAGACACCGAAGAGATTCAACCTATAATTCCTCCCTCGAGACCGATGCACGCAGCGATGTCGAATCCATTTGTTGATGGTAATGGCGATGGTGG
>Ga0115011_10003321_pt1 | contig 10942 bp, 13 predicted proteins | sample TroAtlMetagenome_2_FD_88705 | JGI IMG/M metagenome (GOLD analysis project Ga0115011, IMG submission 88705) | Marine eukaryotic phytoplankton communities from Atlantic Ocean - Tropical Atlantic ANT8 Metagenome | ecosystem: Environmental > Aquatic > Marine > Oceanic | place: Tropical Atlantic... | reverse complement strand
TATGCTATTTGGACTTGTCCAACTACTATTTGTCTACAATGTAATATATTCATATAAGTATGGAAAAGAAGCTGGAGATAACCCCTGGAATGGATGGTCTTTAGAGTGGGCTACTTCTTCACCACCTCCTGAAAATAGTTTTGTAGAAATCCCTACACTGATTACTGCAGAGGAGGCTGAAAAAAATGAGTGATGACCACGAACACCATGACCATATTGAAACACCAGCTCCTTTCCTTTTCTGTATAGCGACTGCGATAATGTTCATAGGCCTAGTAATGGCCACAGCCGGTGGTGAAGACAAAACTGGAGATGCTGGTTATTGGTTTGTTTTCATTATAGGAATAATGGGTATGTTTACTGCATTCTTTATGTGGATTCAAGATTATTGGGATCAAGACAGCGAAGAAGATGAGCATATTGAAACTCATCACAGTTTCTGGGCAACTATTTCTACAAGAAAATTCGGAATGTGGATTTTCTTATTGACTGAAGTAATGGTATTCAGTACTCTTTTGAGTGCATATATGAGATACCGTGCTGCAGTTCCTGATTATTCACCAGATATAGATTGTGGATTACAATTTGAAGATTGTTGGGTGCCGGCTGCAGATGTTATTCGAAGTCACTTGATTTTTGGAGTAATTAACACATTTGCATTGCTTTTAAGCAGTCTAACTGTTGTCTTAGCTCTTTATGCTGCTAAGAACAACGATCCAAAAGCTACTACAAGATATCTTATGGTTACTTTTGTTTTAGGTGCAATGTTCTTAGTTCTAAAATTATGGGAATGGAATGAAATGAAAAACTATAATTTCTGGGACGAAGGACATAATGGATGTGACATTACTGATGGGCAAAATATTCCCGATCATTGTATTGCTCCAAAATATTCTGATGGTTTTTGGTTAGATACTAGTATTGAAGGTAGTACTTTCTATATTACTACTGGAACGCATGGCGCTCACGTTTTTATCGGGTTAATAGCAATATTATACTTGATTGCAAAGGCTAACAAAGATGCTTATAACGAAGAATATCATGAAACTATTGAATTATTCGGATTATATTGGCACTACGTCGATTTAGTATGGGTTTTTGTATTCCCATTTTTCTATTTATATTGAGGTTAAAAAATGAGTAAAGAAAAGTATGACAAAAATAAAGAAGCTCTTGAATTGTCTAATGGCAATGATCCTCTAGTTAAATTTTCTGAATTAACTGGAATTCAGAGTAATCTTACAAATTATATATTTGAGTCATGTAATAAGGATCCTAACGGAATTAGTGAGAAAATTACAATTAAGGAATTATGTGAAGTTGCAGATACTAGTGCACCGTCTGTCAAGAAAAGTATACTAAGGTTAAGAGACAAAAACATCCTATTCAAAGGTGAATACAAAGATGGCCGAGGAGGATGGACTCAATATGTTCTAAGTAGAAATGTTTTTGATGATATGAAAGAGTTGCTTACTGTAGACAATAAGGTTAAAAACGACGAAACGGAAACTGTAGACGATACCAATTCTGAACCCGAAAATGCTCCAACAGAAGAAATTAGTGCTGAAGCAAATAAAAAAACTGTAGACAAAGCCTCAACAAATAAACCTAAAGCAAAAGACCATCATGATGAACATCATGACCATTCATTCCCAGATTGGGTGACTTTTGGCCACACTGAAAATCCAATAGAAGCGTTTGTCAAAATATTTGCATGGCTTGTCTTTTGGACTATATTGGAAGTATTAGCTATAGTACAAGAATTTGAATCATTTGTATTGAATATGATTATTTTATTTGGTATTGCAGTTATCAAATGCTGGTTTATTTGCTCATTCTTTATGCACATGAAATGGGATCCGCCTCTTGTAAATTATACTGCTTCAGTTCCATTCTTTTTCCTACTTGTTTTATTCTTAGCTATAGGACTAACAACACCTGGTGCTGTTGATGATCTTGCTACTATTTGTGGATTTTAAGAAGTATAAACAAATAATCCAAACATAGTTAGGATATAGTAAGGAACCAACACTGCAGCACCTTCATAGTCTTTTGATATTCTTTGACCTAACATCAGTATAGCTAAAGATGAAGCTGCTAAAATTAGACCCATGATTGCATATGAATATTCATTATAAAATAAGGCCATAATTGATCCAAAAATAGATAGTAGACCTGATAAAATTTCAAAAATTGTTACTTGAATTAAACCAAATGTTGAAAAATTAGATAGTGGAGTCTTAGCAAATTTACTTGTAATAAAATCTAACTCACCTTCCCAGTTAAATATTTTGTCAAAACCTGATTGTGTCATCACAATACCAAGAAAAACCGAAATGCTTGCACCAATTATGCTAACAAAACTAAATTCGAAGTCAAAAAAAATCAGATTGTCTTCACCAAAACCGAGTAGAGTCATATTAGTTAATGTGAATAAGGGTATTTGGGTTTAACTAAAGAAGTATTTGAATATCATGATAAACTGAAGCATATGTCCATTCTATTCCTCTCCAAACTACTCTTACGTTGCCTTCCTTGTCTATTATGTATAATTTATTTGAATGACTAACGCCATAAGTTTTTACTTCTTCTACGCCTTCATTTTCATACTCATAACCTAATAAATCTGAAATAATATTTATCATATCAGCATCTAAAACATGCCCTTGCTTCCAGTGTCCAAAATAATCTATGACTTCAATTATTTGAGTAGTAGCATTAATTGTTGATGAACGATTGTCTATTTTCTCAACTAGCTCGTCATAAGATTTTTTACCTGAAAAAATATCAACTACTTGAGGTGGGCCTGAGGATAAGTTACCCTCTAATAAAACCCAACTAGGATATGAATTAAGTCCAAATGATCTCATCATATCATATTGATTATCATATACATAAGGCCAAGAAACGTTATGTTCTAATGCAAAATCTGTAATTGTAGACATATTATCTGCATTACTACCACCTAGTGTGTAGCCTCCCACTGAGATTATATCTATTTCACTAGAATAATCAGTATGGAAATCTTTCAATGCAGGAATTTGCGCATTACAATGTGAACAATCTGTATGGAAAAATTCCAATAAAGTTAGATTATTATTGTAAAAATCATTAGATTTGTAAGTTACATTATCAGTACCAGTTAGGCTCCAACTTGAAGGAAACTGCTGTGAAATTAAAGCGTCTATTGCTTGGAGTGTGAATTCATCACTTAACATTCCATCGGCTTCATTTAATGCTTCTAAAGCTGAAACGATATCATATTCAAGACTGCCTTGCTCAAATGAAACATTTAATGCGCTATAATTAGGATCTGCAATACAAGTATCTTTACCAAAATAAGTATCATTTGTATCTTGCATGAAGCCTGGATTGCAATGGCAACCGTCATATCCTTCCATGTAGTGTCCATTTCCTGAGCAAGCATCCTCATCAATATCAACATACACTCTATAATCTGCCCAAATAGAAACCATATCTCCAAATGAATCATTAGATACTGATGTTAAAAATTTCCAATCTGCATTATTACTAGATGCAAAGGAGGCTAACCTTTCAGGCGTATCTCTAGCTGGATCAACTGTTATTGAAATAAATTCTACAGACTCTCCGTAATCTTCTTCTAATTCTTCAGATAATTTTCTTAATTGATAAGTCAATGCAGGGCATATATCTGGACAATGAGTAAACAAGAAAGAGACAACTACTACCTTATCCTCATACATTGTGAGATTAACTGGATTTCCATTTTGATCAACTAAATCAAAATCTGGAGCTTTTCCTGAAGGACATATCTCTTCCGATACATTTTCACAATCCTCTCCCCAGAATTTACTTGAATCGCTAGAATTTGTCAAAGCATCAAGACAGCCCGTTGTAAATAAAAAAATACAAATGGCAAATGCAATGGGTGCTCTGAACTTCATTAACATCACTTCATAATGAAACTTATATAAAATTTACACTAAAGATATTTATCAATTTGTGAGGACAATTGAGCTTCAGTCATTTTACCTGAATGGCTGTATACTATTTCTCCATTTTTAATTAGAACCATTGAAGGATACGAACTGAAGCCGTAATCTCTCATTAAACCCCCTGAAGAATCGAATAAATGAGGCCATTGTGAACCATATTCTGTCTTAAAATTAGAAATATCTGTAGCTGAATCTTGACCACTTCCTAATTTATATCCACCTATTGAAAACATATTAAAAGAAGAAGTATAGTCTGGACTTTCTTCATTCATATATTTATCAAAAACGTCACCTAAAATTGGCTCTTGCTCTTGACAGTGGCCACATTTTGTATTAAAAAATTCTACAAAAGTTAATCCATCATTATAATAATCATCGGAAGAAAACATTTCTCCAGTTTGTGGATCTTCTAATTCCCATTCTTCTGCCTTAGGGTCTCCAAGTTCATAGAAAAATGCAAAATATACTCCCAATCCTACTACTAATATCACTAATAATGGAAGGCCATATGTCCATAATGCATCATTAGCAGACTCACGTCTAGCCTGCATTTTTTCTTGAAAATCTCTAGATGATTTCTTTTCTAATTTACGTTTTCTCTTGGATGCCATTTTTATTCATTAACTCCTTTAGTTCATGTCCGTATTCAGTTATGCAGAAAAAAGTTGCTGCCAATGTTAACCCAAAAGCAATCAAACAAAAAGGACACCATTCATGAATAATGAATGCTTCTGCATAAGTAAGATACAAACCAAAAATAACTCCTATAATTCCAGTTATAGGCAAAAATATTTTATTATAATATGTGCGTTCTAAATCCATATTTAGATATCTATCTAAAGATAGAATTATTAACATTAAAAAGCCAATAACTCCAAGCCAAGCTACTGGAATGCCCAAAAGCTTTGCTTGATCACTAGCTAAAACAACGCCACAATCAAGGCCTGGAAGATCCTGTGTGGGGCAACCTCCTCCTGTTGAAACTAAATGATGTAAATATGAAAGGTAAATTGCATCTATTAATCCAAGAAATGAGATAAATATTACTCGTGTCAAAGTCTTATCCTCAGATTCTATGCTCATTATTTTACGATTATAATTACATATAAATAATTTAACTATAACAAAGTCATTTATTAGCGCCCTTAATTGGAGGCTAGTGAATATATTATGCATGGACCATCTGAAGGAGTAAGTGAAGAAACAGATGAAGCGAATTCTGCTGTAAAAATAGTTGGCGGAAACGTTTTCGTAGAATTAGACCCTGACCATCCGGGATTCAAAGATGAGGGCTACAGATCAAGAAGAAATGAGATAGCAAAAATTGCTCTTGAATGGAATAAAATGTCCATGGATGAAAGAAGAGAAAAGAAAATTCCACATGCGCCTTATTCTGAAGATGAAGATGCCGTTTGGGCTGCAATTATGGAAAGAATTACTCCAGTTCATGAACAATATGCATGTAAACAATATCTTGAAAATGCAAGAAAATTGAAATTACCTAATGATAGAATACCACAACTACAAGAAGTTAGTGAAAGATTAGAAGAAATGACTGGATTTAGGCAAGAACCGGTCGGTGGGTTAGTACATCCAAAAACATTCCATACAGCTCTTGCAAACAAAGTATTCCTTTCAACACAATACATTAGGCATTCTTCTAGACCTTTTTACACTCCAGAACCTGATGTCGTACATGAACTTGTTGGACATACTGCGATGCTAGGTGTTCCTGAATGGGCTGAATTGAATATCCTATTTGGTGAAGCTGATATGAGAACTGAAAGTGAAGCTGCAATTAATCGATTAGGATCCGTATATTGGTATGTTCTTGAATTTGGAGCATGTCGAGAAGATGGAAACGTAAAATCAGTAGGGCCTGGCTTATTGTCTTCTTTTGGGGAAATGGAGCATGCATGTGCATCTGGTGAAGTAGAATATAGAAAGCCTAACTTTGAAGAGATGGAAACTTTGCCATATGATGTTACAAAATATCAACCAATTTTATACATTTGGGATTCATTTGACGAAATGTATGAGAAAACCAAAGAATTTGTAACTAATTGGGGTACTGATAACGATCCAAGAAAAGATTTACACCAATAATTAATCTTCTTTGTAGGCATATTCTTTCAATTTTTCCAAAGAAACCATATCTAAAGCTGATTCATGTGTAGCTTCAAGAATTACATAAGGTGCCATATCAGAATCATATGCCTCTACCCATCTTGATAAGCAAAGACACCACCTATCGCCTTCTTTTAATCCTGAAAAACCTGAAACTGGAGTACTAAGATCATTACCTGCTCCTTTTGAAAAGGCTAAGAAAGTATCTGTCATTACTACACAAACTATATGTCTTCCAAAATCTTGATTATCTGTATTACAACAGCCATCTCTGAACCACCCAGTCATAGGGTCTGTAGAGCAAGTTTGCAACTTACCGCCTAAGACATTTATTGATTCTTCCATTTTATTTATCTCGGTATTCTCTCAGATTATCAATTATTGTAAACGCAAGTGCAGCCCTTTCATTTCGAGTGAAATCAGATTCAAGAGTTTTCATCACTGATTTTATTTTTATTGAAGATTCGGGATCTTCTTCTGCAAGCTTTTTTGCATGCTCCATTTGAGCTTCATTAATACAATAAACTGAATCGCCTCCAAGAATCGATACTGGACTTAAAACCATGACTAAACTGTAAAGCTCACATCAACATTTGGAGCAGGATCTCCTGTGCTAAAACTCGAACCGCAACCGCATGAACCTTTTGCATTTGCATTTGTTAATCTGAAGCCTGGTTCTATCAAATCGTTTGAAAAGTCTATTGAAAGACCATCTAGAAATACTGAACTTACTTTATCTGAAACTATGCGAAGTTTATCATCTTTGTAATATATTTCATCAACATCTGCCATTTTATCATCCAAAACCGCATCGTAAGTGTTTCCTGAGCATCCACCAGACGTAACGCCGATTCTCAAAAAAGTATCTTCTGAGACTCCCATCTCATAAAGTTTCACTTTTGCTGCTTCTGTTACCTTAATATCCATAATATTCTTAATTTCAAGGAGATTTAATAGTTACTGTATACTAAACTAGTATAAACTAGCTAAAAATACGTACATTGTGAGATTAGCAATTATTGTTTTAGTATTGATGCTTTTTGTTCCCACTGGCATCTCTGAACCGAGCCCTATGGAGCTGTCTTACGAAGGTAATCCAATCATTGTAATTAATTTGACATATGAGGCCGGAATTGGAGGAGGGAATGACATTGAAGGTGAAATTGTACTTGAATTATTTTTAAACTGGGCGCCTATTACTGTAACAAATTTTGTAGATCTAGTAAACCAATCATTTTATGATGGAATATTCTTCCACCGTGTTATTGATGATTTTGTTATCCAAGCGGGAGATCCTACATGTACTGCAATAGGAGTTTATCCTGCAAGTGATCCCTCATGTGGAAGTAATGGCTCTGATGAAAATATTCCCTTTGAAGCAAATGCTAATCTTACGCATATAAACGGAGCTGTGGGGATGGCTAGAAGCGTAGATCCTGATTCAGCTTCAAGTCAATTTTATATTTGTGACGGACCTCAGCATGGACTAGATAATGGAAATAGATCTCAGGAAGATGATCCTGGCTATGCTGTATTTGGGGTTGTAAGAGAAGGGATGGAAATAGTACAAGCTGCTGCAGAAATTCCAACATCAAATGATCCTCTTAACAGACCCATTTACGAATTACACATAAACTCTATAAAATTAGAAGGATTTGTTTCTGCTGAAATTAAAGAAAAAGAAGAAAATAGCATTCCAAACATTAATTTTAGTCTTTCAATATTATCCATAGGATTATTAGCTGCACTACGTAGAAATTAAATATGGATTCAATAATCTTTCAGGGAAATGTAATAGGAATGCTTGCATACATAGTTACTGCAATGTTTCTTTTTTCTTGGATAATAAAAGATATTGAAGAAAAATTAGTAGAAAGAAAATTGTACATTGCATGTGGACTAGGTGTTGTCCTTGGCACATGCGCAGACATAATTATGATATTAGGAGGTATCAACGGCTATAGCGAAAATTTAGGATATGCCTCAAAAATATTAGTTTCCCCTATCATTATATTTATTTTTCTATTTATTGGAGTTAATAGAAAAACTTTCAAAGAAGAAATTGGCGCACCCTATTATTCTGCCGGATTTGGACTGTTCTATGGAGGATCTATAGAATTTTGGAAATTACTTGTAACTGAAGAAGTTCATGATTTGTCTATGTTTGACCTTTTCATTATAGCTGCATTTGGATTCTCTACTGTAATTTTCCTTGGAGGGGCAGCTATGTGGATTTCGTATGGAATCAAAAAGAATGAAGGGGCAAGAACAGCTAGTAGGTTTTCTGTACTTTATTTAGTTCTTTCATTCCTAAATACTCTTGCACTCGAACAAATACATTATGATATCTATGAAACATTAATAGTTCCTATAATTTCATTATTAGGATTTTTAGTGATTTCTGTCGCCGTATTTCATCAGGCAAAAATGAGATTACCTCTTATTTCCAAAAAAGCAAAGAAATCACTAAAAACCTAGGCTTAACTTACAATATATATGGAACAACGGATTTTTGCAGGAATTACCATAGCAATTCTACTTTTATCATCAGCATTACTATATCTGAATAATGATGAAATACAAGATGAGGATTATTATATGGGTAGCAACGGTCTTGTTCCTGTCTGGGAAAGGGGCAATCAGCCATTTAACACAACTGGTTCCTATAGTTATACTCTAGTGAAAGGAGATTATGATATCACTGGACCTAACAGTATTTTTGTTGATGTCGATTTGCCTACTGATGAAGGTGGATGCGTAATATCAAATGATTGTGAGATTCATATGGGGCTTTGGCTTCCTGATGTTCCAAATGGAACTAAAATTCCCGTAATTGCTGATATTGGACCATATTATGATGATGGAGACGTAGATGCGCTAACTCCAGCAAATAGACTTGGAAAATTCCTGATTGAAAATTTTGTACCTTATGGATATGCTGTTGCCCAAGTATCTGTTTTTGGAACTGGAGAATCTAACCATTGTATGGATTTTATGGGACTAAGTGAACAAATGGGAATCGATGCTGCCGTCACCTGGCTAGGAACTCAAGAATGGAGTAATGGAAATGTTGGTATCATTGGAAAATCATATGATGGAAGTACTCCTTGGCAAGCTGCCATGTTTGGTAATTCGCATCTAAAAACTATTATTCCTATATCTGGATTAATTGGCGTCCACGATTTAATGTGGCGAAATGGCTCAATGGAAGCTAGGGGACTAGCAATGCATAATGGAGTGTATGGCTCCTTTGGATGGGATGGAGATAGTGAGGATTGGCAAACTGTATGTCGAGGTTATGCTGAAGGATATGCAAATGGACCTGCAGCATACTTAGCCGGTGATGAAGTAAATTATGCAGGAAATACTTACTGGGCAGATAGACATTTCCTAGAAAGAGCAATACAAAATTACAATGGCTCTATCTATTTCATACATGGAATGCAAGATTGGAATGTTGATCCACACATGGCATTTCCTGCTTACAAAGAATTACAAACTGCTGGATTTGAAATAAAAGGATTATTTGGTCAATGGGGGCATCACTATCCTGATAGGCCTGGTGATCAAAACGGAATGTCATCTGGGAGAGGCGCTGAAGCATTCCCATATTCTGTAAGATATGATTGGGCTCAAGATCTTCTTGAATGGTTTAACTATTATCTATATGAAGGAAACATGAAGCCTGCACTTCATGTCGAAATGCAGGATAATATGGGTGGATGGAGAGTTGAACAGACTTGGCCTGTAGATGATAGAGAATTCTTACAATTACCTATTGGAGAAGGATTAAACGTAGTATCAGGAAGTGGATTAGTTGGACCTACAAATACACTAACATTAGAAACCGAAATTTTTGAAAATGAAACTCGTATTTCCGGAATGCCTACTTTTCATGTAGATGTTACCATTCCTCCGGGTCAAACTTCAGGTCATTTATTCATTGAATTATCTATTGCAGGAGGAATTCACCTAGGGCACGGTGTGATGGATCTAAGATATCATGAAGGTGGTAGAGAATGTGGACAACCTTGTACTGTAACTGGAACTGTGAATGCAAAAATGCAACTATTTGCAATGGACGTTGTTGTGCCTGCCGGAAGTTCTTTAGAACTTATAGTTAGCCAAACTGGTGACGATTATATTCCTTCAACTGTAAGTAGTGGATATGTAACAATAGGAACAAATCAAAATAGTATCCTATCTCTACCAATAATAGAAAGAGAGGAAAGTGATTTGTTTATGCCTCCTATTTGGTATGAGGAATAAATTTATTTTTTGGCTTGTCTTGCTTTAAGCTCTTCAATAAATTTACGTGTTTCAGCTTCTTCAGCCTCTAATTTTGCTTTCTTATCCTCGGCTATCTTTGCCGCTTCTTCGGCCTCTAGCTTGGCCTTCTTGTCTTTAGCTATTTTTGCAGACTCCTCTGCCTCTAATCTAGTCTTTTCTTCTTCGGCTTTCTTTGCAGCTTCTTCAGCTTCTAATTTGGCCTTTTCTTCTTCGACCTTCTTAGCAGCCTCTTTAGCCTTCTTAGCCTCTTGTTCGGCCTCTCTAGCTTCTTTCATTGCTTGCTCATCTGCCTCTTTCTTAGCTCGTGCTTCCTCAGCCTTTCTTGCAGCTTCTTCAGCTTCTAATTTGGCCTTTTCTTCTTCGGCCTTCTTAGCAGCCTCTTTAGCTCTCTTAGCCTCTTGTTCAGCTTTCTTAGATTTTTCATCTTCAGCCTTCTTTACTGCAGCTCTAGCTTCTTCTGCAGCTTCTCTAACTTGTTTTTCAGCTTCTTCAACTTCCAATTTAGCCTTTTCTTCTTCCGCTTGCTTAGCTGATTTCTCCGCAATTAT
>Ga0115011_10003316_pt1 | contig 10948 bp, 6 predicted proteins | sample TroAtlMetagenome_2_FD_88705 | JGI IMG/M metagenome (GOLD analysis project Ga0115011, IMG submission 88705) | Marine eukaryotic phytoplankton communities from Atlantic Ocean - Tropical Atlantic ANT8 Metagenome | ecosystem: Environmental > Aquatic > Marine > Oceanic | place: Tropical Atlantic... | reverse complement strand
TCTTGCGCACACTATTATTGTGCACGGCCTTGCCAAGGCTTACTCGATGACTGGGTGGCGTATCGGCTTTCTCGCAGCACCTAAGCCAATTGCTCAAGCAATTAATGCACTCCAAAGCCACAGTACAAGTAACGCTACTTCTTTTGCTCAAAAAGGAGCAGTTGCTGCTCTTACTGGACCTCAAACACACTTAGAGACGTGGCTAACCGAATTTAACAAACGTCGTAGTTACGCTGCAGAACGTTTAAATAATATGCCTGGTGTTAGCTGCGTTAACAGTCTCGGTGCTTTTTATTTGTTTCCAAACATCGAAGGAACCGGACTTAAATCAGCTGAGTTCTGTGATCGGTTGTTGGCGCATTCCAAAGTTGCTGCAGTCCCTGGTATTGCCTTTGGAGCAGATAATAACTTTCGCATCAGCTACGCTACCAGCATGGAAAACATTCAAAATGGCATGGACCGCTTGGACGCCTTCTGTAAGAGCTTATAAAACAGATATAGATTTATTCACATTGTACACTCGTATAGTGTGCGCCCCTTGCGGAGCGTCATGAGTCATAACTCTCCTAATATCCCTTTGGAAGAGTGGTCCATAGATGCCGCTAAACAGAGGTATCATATAGCCCAATGGAGTGGTGGCTATTTCGATATCGACGACGAGGGAAACGTCATATCCAAGCCGAAGCCTGACGATTGCACTGTAAAGATCCGGCTGAGCGATGTCATTAAAGAAGCGCGGCAAAAAAATCTGCGCACCCCTCTATTAATTAGATTCCAAGATATCCTTCACCATCGTGTCCAAACTATTAACTCTGCCTTTGATAAATCAATTACGGAGTTCAATTACAGAAGCGGCTATCGCGGAGTATTCCCAATAAAAGTAAATCAGCTTCGCGAGGTAGTTGAAGAGATTTTGGGGGCTGGCAAACCATATCAAATCGGCCTAGAAGTCGGTAGCAAGCCAGAATTATTTGCCGCTCTTGCAATCCAAGAAAATCCAGGATCTCTTATTGTATGTAACGGATACAAAGATAAGTCATATATTGAGACGGCGCTCATGGGCCAGAAAATGGGGAAGACTGTTGTTCTCGTAATTGAGAAAATGGAAGAACTCTCTCCTATCTTGGAGGTTTCCAAAGCAATGGGCATAAAGCCCTCTCTGGGAGTAAGAGTAAAACTATGGAGCAAAGGTGATGGCAAATGGGCCGCTAGTGGCGGCGAAAATGCTAAGTTTGGTCTCGGCACAGCGGATTTATTGGAGTTAGCGAAGCGCTTAAATAAAATTAATCTAGCTGAATGTTTTAGATTACTACACTTCCACATAGGTTCCCAGGTCCCGGATATTTTTACCGTCAAAAAAGCGGTGCAAGAAGCATCGCGCTACTACGCGAAGCTTTATAAATTAGGATATCCTATCCAGTGGTTCGATGTTGGGGGCGGGCTTGCAGTAGACTATGACGGCAGCCGCTCCAAGAGTGATAGTTCAAAAAATTATTCATTACAGGAATACGCTAATGACGTAGTTTACCATTTGGCAGAAGTCTGCAACGAAGAAGGCGTTCCTCATCCAGAGATTATAAGTGAAAGCGGCCGCGCAATTGTTGCGCATCATAGTGTCCTTGTAGTTGAAGCTTTCGGGCGTATGGCCAAATGCCGCAAAGTTGACAAAATGGCCTTTACCAATAATGAGCATGATTTTGTGGGTGAATTGCGAGAATTGCGAGAGAGCCTCAAATCATCCGGAAAAATGGAGGCATGGCATGACGCCAAAGAAATTAAGGAAGCCGCACAAAGTATGTTCAATCTTGGCATTCTTGAGCTCGAGGACAAAGCCAAGGTCGAGTCGTTATACTGGGAGATAAGCCAAGCCGTCGTTCAGGATTTTGAAGGCCGCTCAATTGTCCCGGCAGAGATACAGCAACTCAGTGAAAATTTGTCTGATCAGTATCTTTGTAACTTTTCCGTTTTCCAATCACTAATAGACCACTGGGCCTTGAATCAACTTTTCCCTGTAATGCCTCTTAGGTCTCTGAACCTGCCCCCGGAGCAAGAAGCCCGACTAGTGGATATTACCTGTGACTCTGACGGTCAAGTCGACCACTTCATCGGCCAAGAAAGACCGAGCAACACTCTATCTTTACATCTTCCATCAATCGCTGACCCCGGGCCTTATCATCTCGGGTTTTTTTTGATGGGGGCCTATCAGGATATTATGGGAGACATGCACAATTTATTTGGCCGAGTAAACGAGGTTCACGTGTTTATCGATCCTAACCAGAAAAAAGGGTATTACATCGAAGAAATAATTGAAGGGGATTCCATCGCAAACGTACTGGGCATGGTGCAGTATGACGAAAAGACACTGATTCAAAGCATGAAAACTCAGATAGATAATGCAGTCTTAAATGACAAACTTGCCCCTTCGGAAGGATCAAAAATGCTCGATTACTACAAACAAGGATTGCGAGACCAAACCTATTTAAGGATGTGAAAATGGAAGAATCAAAACCCCATACACAAGATTTGCTGCCCTCATTAGCTAAGATTGCACGCGGCACATCCATTATCTTTTGGGGGCTGCCGATCACACTAATCGTTGCAGTCATGGCTACAATGTCAAACTGGACTGATGCAGCATTTCCTATGGGAATGCTTTTACCTCCGGTGGCTTTCGGGATGCTTTGGTATGGCTTACTTCTCTTCGAGGTTTTTCAGCCTCAAGAACGCATCTGGCAAAACTCACTTTTCCAAGCGAAACTTTGGGGCCTAGTGAACCTAGGCTTATCTCCATTTTTACATTGGCACCATCGAGTCCCAGACGAAGTTTACTTTGGCGCAGCTGTCTGGCTACTAGCTTTGGCATTTGTATTCTATTTAATGGCGCTAAACAAAGTGCTAGCAAGGCTTTCAGCCATGCTGCCAGACGAAACGCTACGAATTGAATCTCAATTATTTTCCAAAATGAACCGGACACTACTGTCAATGATCCCAGTTGGGTTGGGCTTTATGTTCATACTGCCGCTAATAGATGATCCGCCGGTATTTATTCTTGGGATGCTCGAGTTCATCCTGAATATGCGCCCTTGGCTTTTTATGGCATTTGTCCTAGTCCCGCTTTCTATGAGCATGTCTCTCCTCTGGAAAACAAAAGAATCTATTTATGCCAGCGTTTTCAACGCTGCGCGTTAAGGCTTGGAAATAGAATCATCAGATTTTATTTTGACTACGTCTCTCACATGAAAATATTAAAACATTCAATTATATTACTGGCGCTCTGCTCTGCAGGCGTATCCGCCGAAGAACCCCAATGGTGGAAAGGGAATCTCCATACACACTCCCTTTGGAGCGATGGAGATGATTATCCTGAAATGATCGCCGATTGGTATCGAGAGAATGGCTACCATTTCCTTGGCATCTCGGACCATAATATTCTTGCAGAGGGAGACCGCTGGATTCATGCCGAAAAAAACGCTGGCGGAAAAGTGGCATTCGAAAAATATCTAAAGAAGTTTGGCTCCGATTGGGTAGAACACAAAACAGAGAAAAATGTTCCTAAAGTTCGGCTAAAAAATTTCACTGAATATCAGGCCAAAATGAGCATTAAAGGGAAATTTTTGCTGATGCAAGCGGAGGAGCTTACCGATCATTTTCAAGGCGTACCAATTCACCTAAACGCAACAAATTTAAAGAACTATATCCCTCCCCAAGGAGGAAGCAGCCTTGCCTCCGTTATTCAAAATAATGTCAACGCGGTCATTGAGCAGCGAAAAAAAACTGGGCAACTCATGTTCCCGCATATCAATCATCCTAACTTTGGATGGGCACTTAAACCTACTGATATGATTCAACTGAAAGGCGAGCAATTCTTCGAAGTCTACAACGGCCACCCAGCTGTAAACAACTACGGTGATGCAAAGCATCTCAGTACCGTCCAAATATGGGATATCATCAACTCTTATAGGATCGGCATACATAAGCTTCCCCTAATGTTTGGACTTGCCACTGATGATGCACACAACTACCACCAAATAGCCGTAGGTAAAAGTAACACCGGGCGTGGCTGGGTAATGGTAAAAGCATCAGCTCTGTCTCCTTCCTCCATAATAAAAGCAATGGAGAGAGGAGATTTTTATTCCTCGAGCGGGGTTTCGATCTCGTCAATTAAAACATCCGGCACCTCCTTCTCATTCAAAATCTCAGCAGAAAAAGGCATAACCTACACAACATGGTTTGTCGGAACACGTAAAGGTTTCAAGAACAGCAAAGATTTAGCCAAGCGCAATTCATTAAACCCAAGTGAAGCCGGAATCGGAGAGATACTAAGCCAAACAAATTCTATTGAACCCAATTATATATTTAAGGGAGATGAATTATACGTTCGGGCTCACGTTGTATCTTCAAAAAAGAAGGCCAACCCTTATTCCCCCGGAGAACAAGAACAGGCTTGGCTTCAGCCCGTATCGCAGAGAAAATAGCTTATCTCTGTGTTGTAATAATGATAAAGAATTGAATATCGGAGCGTGTAGCTTCGTTCTTTTTAGACTACTTTTGGAAAGGTTTATGCGTTCGATCCGTCAGAAAATCGCCATTTTTGCCCTTGCTACAGCTCTAGGGCAGGGGTCGTTCTGGGCGGATGAAGCCAAGCCTCCCGATACGCCGACAAGCCAAATAGATTTTAGTGCAGACGTGCTGCCTATCATGAAAAGTCTCTGCTTCGACTGCCACGGAAATAAACGAGCCAAGGCGGAACTTAACCTTGAGTCATTTGGAACAGGTCCTGATTTTTTTCGAAATGCTCGAACCTGGGAGCGGGTTAGCCATGTGCTTCGCCTTCGGGAAATGCCGCCTGAAAAAAAATCCCAGCCTTCCGAGGATCAACGGATTTTACTAACGGATTTTATAGATGCGCAATTAGCCAAGTTTGACTGCTCGAACCCTAACGTTCCAGTGAACCCTGGCCGAGTAACTTTACGTAGGCTCAATCGTAACGAATACAATAACACCATTCGTGATTTATTCGGATTAGATTTCCAACCTGCTGAGGACTTTCCTAATGATGAAGTGGGATACGGGTTCGACAATATTGGTGATGTTCTTTCAATCTCTCCAATTTTGATGGAGAAATATCTCCAAGCAGCTGAAGAAATCACAGCCCAAGCAATCAAAACCAACATTCCTCCTTATCCCCCCGAAGATGCAATACGGACAAAGAAATGGGGCACTCGCAGCGACGATGATGCAGTTCGAATTGAAAATGACAGTTACTGGGGGTTATGGCGTGAAGGAAGTATAGACATCCGCTATCCCTTCCGCTCAAAAGGTGAATACATTCTTCAAATAAATGCCTACGGCACTCTCGCCGGGGAAGAGCTCCCAAAAATGCAGGTGTCTCTAGATGGCAAAGTTTTAAAAACATTCGACGTAAAAGCTTTGGAAGATGCCCCTGAAAAATTTTTGGTCAAACTAAACACAAACAAAGGCAATCATCGAATCTCGGTCGCATACTTAAACAACTACGTGAATGATGACTCCCCAGACCCTTCGCTGCGCGGAGACAGAAATCTTTTTATCCGGCAAACAAAAATGATTGGCCCTCTGGACGCCCCTCAACCAACTCTGCCTGACTCACATCGACGCGTAATAGTTCGCCAGCCGGCCCCAAATGAAACCCGGAAAGTTGCTCAAGAATCGTTAACCCAATTTGCCAATAAGGCTTTTCGCCGCCCTGTTGAAAAAAAAGAAATTTCTCGACTGCTCTCATTCGTCGACATGGCCCAAGCCGCCGGGGATTCTTTCGAAAAAGGCATGCAATTAGCAACACAAGCTATTCTAGTATCTCCGCATTTCCTCTTCCGATGGGAACTCGATACTCGGCCAACTAGCAAAGAATCGATCCGGAAATTAAATGACTGGGAGCTTGCGTCTCGACTATCATATTTCCTCTGGAGCAGTATGCCAGATGATGAACTCCGCCTTTTAGCAAAAAAAGGGGAGCTCTCAAGCCCTAGTGTGTTGGAAGCTCAAATTCGCCGAATGATCGTTGATCCTAAGTCTGATGCGCTGGTCGAAAACTTTGCCGGCCAATGGCTACAAATCCGAAACCTTAATGCTGTAACTCCCGATCCTGAAAAGTTTCCTGATTTTAACGATACCCTTCGCAATGCCATGAAGAAAGAGACAGAGCTATTTTTCGCCGCATTAATACGCGAGGATAGAAGTGTTCTCGAATTTATCGACTCGGACTTCACGTACCTAAACGAACGACTTGCAAAGCATTACCGAATTGACGGAGTGAAGGGGGATAAATTTCAAAGAGTGAGCTTGCCTAAGGCAAGCGGAAGGGGGGGCATCTTGACACAAGCCAGTATCCTTACAATTACTTCCAACCCTACACGCACATCGCCAGTTTTACGTGGCAAATGGATCTTGGAACAAATTCTTGGCACTCCTCCTCCTCCTCCTCCTCCCGACGTAGAAGAACTTGAAGAGACCGAAGAAGCCGCCGCTAGTAGCTCGCTTCGTGAGCGCCTTGAAATACACCGAGCGAAAAGTGAGTGTGCTACCTGCCATGCAAAAATGGATCCTCTTGGCTTTGCACTAGAAAACTTTGATGCCATCGGCGCTTGGCGAGATGTGGATGGCAAATTTCCAATCAATCCTTCTGGAGAACTCCCAACAGGAGAAGAAATTAATGGGCCAGAAGGACTTAAAACCGTGCTCAAATCTCGTGAAACTTTTATTCGCTCGCTCGCTGAAAAATTGCTAACTTTCGCCCTCGGGCGAGGTTTAGAGTATTATGATAAATGCGCAGTGGACGAGATTTGCAGAGAATTGAAATCTAACGATTTCAGGTTTTCCTCGCTTGTTAGTGGCGTGGTAAACAGCAAGCCGTTCAGGTTTAGCAACTTACAACTAGAGAAAAATGACTAAAAATATCCCTAGGCGTACATTTTTAAGAGGTTTCGGAGCCGCAGTGTCGCTGCCCTTGCTGGAAAGCATGGCTCCGATCAAAGCACTGGCCAACACAACTGAGCAGGCTCCCGTTCGCATGGCATTTATGTTTGTGCCAAACGGGATCCACATGCAGGAGTGGAAGCCTAACTCTGAAGGAGCTCACTATAATCTGCCTCGAATCCTGAAGCCTTTATCTCCTGTTCATCGAGACATCTCTATACTCAGCGGACTGACTCAAGACAAAGGGAGAGCAAATGGTGACGGGGCCGGCGATCATGCTCGAAGTGCCGGGGTGTTCCTTACAGGGGTTCAGCCGCTGAAAAGCCAAGGAGCAGAAATTCGAGCTGGAGTTTCAGTAGATCAATTTGCCGCACAAAAGCTTGGGCATAAAACCCGCTTTGCGTCTCTAGAACTGGGAACCGAAAGAGGGAGGCAATCCGGAAAATGCGACTCTGGCTATAGTTGCGCATATTCCAACAACGTTTCTTGGCGTAATGCTACAACCCCGATGACTAAGGAAACTAATCCGCGGTTGGTGTTCGAGCGCCTATTTGGAAACGATGCAAAAGGAGAAAAAAATGAGAGCTTGGCTAAGCGACAACGCTATCGCCAAAGCATCCTCGATTTTGTTTTAGAAGACGCCAAAGCATTAACCCGCAAAGTCAGCGGGAATGATAAAGTTAAACTCGATGAGTATTTGACTGCGGTTCGTGAAATAGAACAACGAATTGAACGTACTGAGAATGACAAAGAATTAACGCCTAACTTGCTAGCGGGCATTGAAAAACCAGATGGAGTTCCTGATAACTATGGAGATCACATTCGCCTTATGGGTGATATGATGATCCTTGCGTTTCAAGCCGACGTCACTCGTATTTCTACATTCATGCTGGCTAACGCTGGCTCCAACCGTAGTTATAGAGACATTGGTGTAAGCGAAGGGCACCATTCGCTTTCTCACCACCAAAACGATCGCGTTAAGCTAGAAAAAATTTCTAAGATTAATACTTTCCACGTCGAACAGCTTTCATACATTCTTCAGAAGATGAAATCTATTCGAGAGGGAGAAGGGTCCCTGCTCGACAATACAATGATCGTTTACGGCAGCGGCATTAGTGATGGCAACAAGCACAACAACGAGAATCTTCCCATTCTTTTGGCAGGACGCGGCGGCGGCTTAATCCGCCCGGGCCGCCACATTCAGTATAGTGAAGATACGCCATTAAATAACCTCTTTGTGTCCATGCTTAACCAAATGGGCGCGGCAACAAACTCGTTCAACGACAGCACGGGATCCCTGCCTTTTCTTACTTAAGAAAAGAAACCGGCTGAATAAAGCTTGTCCCGCCAATAGTGGGATTTTCGCGCATGAATATATTTAAAACGGTTTTCGCACTAATCATTAGCTCTATGTTGGTGAATGCCAACGAAGTTGATGATTTAATTAAAGACCTTGAAAGTGGAGACAAGGCGAAACGACGCGAAGCCGCGCGATCGCTCTCATTACTTGGAGACAAGGCCAAAGCAGCTGTCCCCGCGCTGATCAAGGGATTGGATGACGACGAAGAGCAGGTGTTTTTTTGGGCGGCAACCGCGCTTGCAAAAATTGGGCCTGATGCTCAAGCGGCTACTGCAGAATTGATCAAACGCCTTCAACGCAGTAAACGCCGGTACAAAGATCAAATTCATGTTCGAATTGTTCACGCGCTTACTCAAATAGGCCCCCCCGCTGTCCCCGAATTGACCGAAGCTCTCTCCTCTGATGATGACTTTGTTAGATATGGCTCTGCAGTAGTTCTGGGGAATCTCGGCTCGGATTCGCAAGTTGCTGCATCTCAGTTATTTGTCTTATTAGCAGATGAAGCTGATAATGTGCGAACTGCCGCCAGCTCTGCACTTGGGAAAATCGGACCACAGGCTTATACACAAATCATACAAGGGCTTTCTTCAGAGAAAACTATAGTTCGCGGGGCTGCCGCTAATGCTGTGATCTGGCTTCCGGCAAACTCCAGCCCGGCCATTAAGCTTGCTGCCCTATTGACGGAAGAGCCCTCCGCTAAAGTAAAGGCCATGGGGTTAAAGTCACTCAGTCAAATAGGGTTTCCCGCCGATCAACTACTTCCTCTATTACAGTCTGCTTTAGATTCAGATCTCCCACAGCTTAAACAAGCAGCCCTCAGTGGAATCCTTAGTCTCAGCCCGAATAGTAAGACTGCTATCCCGCATCTTATCGAACGATTGAATTCCATTGATTCTAACAAACGCGATCAAGCGATCAGCTTACTAGGGCGATTGGGAACGGATGCTGCGGATGCCGTTGACAAGTTAATCGCGCTTCACGATAAAACAGAACCGGAAGAACAAAAAAAAATACAGCAGGCTCTTATAGATATGGGTCCTACCTCAATTAAAGGAATTCTTGCTTCTTCCGTGAACAGTCCTTTGGATCAATTGACAGAATCTGTATGGCAGGCTGAGTGCCTAGGCAGGATAGGGATTCAAGCCGTGCCTCAATTAACCGAAGGGATCAAAGAGCTCCCCTCCGATGGGGCAGGATTACTAGCCCTAATTTCCCTTGAGAAAATAGCCGATAAATCACTCCCCACTCAAAAGGCAATCCTCCCGGTCCTCAATCATGAAGAAGCCGCATTCCGTGCAGCTGCGCTCAGGGCCCTAGTCGCTTCGGCTTCAAAGCCCCAGATACTAATGCCTCGACTACAAACCGCGATGACCGATCCGGACCCTCTTGTTCGCCAAGCCGCCATGGATGCGCTGGCCGGCTTAGGCGCCACGGCTAAAGGCGCCACGGCCGCATTAGTCAAAAGCCTCAATGACAAAGATTCAGCTGTAAGGCTGAGCGCCATTCGCGCTATAGGAAAATTAAATAGTGAAGATGCTGGTTTGGCAGAAAGACTCGTTCAATTTCTTAACGGAGCGAATGCTCAAACTCGTTTGGCCGTAGTAACCTCGCTTGGCGGATTTCGCCAGCTTCCTAATTCTGCTGTTAATAATTTAGTCGAGATTCTTAAAATCGAAGACCCCGCAACTCAGTCTGCTGTTTTCAGGGCCCTATCTAAACTCGGGGACTCGGCAAGCCCTGCGCTTCCTGCTCTGAACAAGGCGCTAACACACCAAAATGCCTCTGTTCGGGCTGCCGCGCTTAATGCCTTAGCCAAAGTGGAGCCAGATAAATCAAAATTACTTAATGCCCTCCAATCCAAACTGGAAGACAGCGAGGCTACCGTCCGACATGCAGCAATTCGCGAGTTAGGGGATCTTGGATCTGACGCACGGCCTGCGGGTAGATCCTTATTTGCGCGTTTTGGAACAACTGAAGATCGCCAAGTAACAATGGAGGCATTGAGGAAAATCCGCGTACGTGATGTAAATCTTTATATTTCCATTCTTCACAACGACGAGCCTTTAGTTCGATTCTTTGCCTGCCAGGCAATTCGCCGAGCGGGAAAAAAAGCGAGGTCCGCAGAGCCAGCTTTAACAAAATTAAAGGACGATAGCTATGACTTCGTGCGCCGCGAAGCTCGTCGTGCGCTTGAGGCCATTCGCTAATCTTACTCAGATATTTATTTCCTTATCGGAGTGATTTTGTAACCTACGCCCCGATCTATAACGTCTGTAAATTTGCTATTATCAGAAACTTAAGCTTTTTCTTCTCATGACATACAATCTCAAATCCTTATATCTAGTTTTATTCAGTTTCACTTTGGCGACCGGGCAAATGTTAATTGCGCAGCCCGCTGACAGGCCTCCTCGCGGGGGAGGGCTGGACCGTGACGCCTTGCGCAAGCAATTACTTGAAAGGTTTGACAAAAACAAGGATGGCGAACTGGACGACGAAGAACGTGAAGCTGCTCGTGAATCATTTCGGCAAGGGGATAGGCCTGGCGGCGCTCCTAATGCACAAAGTCGGCCCCCTCAACAGCCAAGCCGTGCTGGACGCAGTAGCCGGGGCGGACGCGGCGGACGCGGCGGACGC
>Ga0115011_10003315_pt1 | contig 10949 bp, 14 predicted proteins | sample TroAtlMetagenome_2_FD_88705 | JGI IMG/M metagenome (GOLD analysis project Ga0115011, IMG submission 88705) | Marine eukaryotic phytoplankton communities from Atlantic Ocean - Tropical Atlantic ANT8 Metagenome | ecosystem: Environmental > Aquatic > Marine > Oceanic | place: Tropical Atlantic... | reverse complement strand
TGTTATATCAAGAAAATAAGTGTTTTATTTATCTTAATTTTTACATTATTCACTAATCAATCAAAATCACAATTTGAAATTGGAGTTAAAGGTGGTCTTAGCTTTAATGCAGGACTTAATCAAGATTATTTCTTTGAATCAGAAAACATGTCTTATAATTTATTTGAAAAGAATAATGGTTATCATTTTGGTCTGTACACAAAAATTAAATTATTGAAATCATTTTTCATTCAACCCGAAATATATTACTCTTCTATTAATAGAAAATATGATTTAACTTATCCAGCTGATCACGAAAAATTTATTGTTGATGAATATCGACAAAACAGAATTATTGTACCTGTATTGGTTGGAATAGTTTTATTTGATAGAGTTAGCTTGTTTGTAGGTCCAAATTTTAATTTTAACAGTAAAATGTTTTTTGAAGAAAATGCTCAAGAAATTTCAATTGATAACTTATATGAGAAGTCAAAAATATATCTTCATTATGGATTATCGGTTAAATTCAAAAAATTGATAATAGATTTTCGCGTTGAAAGAGGTTTTGATGATAGAGAAATTAAGTTTGTTGAAAAAATAACTAATGATATTGACCAAATTGTAAAGTCAGATGGACTTTTAACTATGATGTCAATAGGATATCAATTTTAATCATTATCAAGATAATCAGGCGTCCTATCTCCATCAGAATCATCTGGTACTCCATCACCATCCACATCATATTCATCTTTAGTTAAAATTTCGTCACCATCGTCATCTGCATCAAGGTAGTTTGGAAAACCATCTCCATCAGTATCATCGTTCTCAAAATTATGATCACCATCTAAATCCTCTAAGATTGTTAGTACAGTATCATTATCATGGTCAGTTCTATTTAAAGTAAGAAGATTAACTTGAAAAATTAGAGGTGAATATGGTTGAATATTACCAGATCCATTATTATAATAACCTAGCCCAGAGGGGAATATTGTAAAGGCAATCCCAAAATTATCAAACTCATATGTGCCATCTGCATTAATTTGTATGGAACCCCTTTTAATTTTAGGTAAAAACTCTTGAAAACCACGAACAACATTTTTAGCTTCTAACCATATAGGTGATTTTCTTTGATCAAATATTTTATTGTCAAAGAGTAAGCCTTTATAAGTAATAAAAACAGAGTCTGCAACAGTAGGATTTTCACCTAATCCTTCCCTTAATACCTCATAGTAAAGCTTATGTACTACTATGTTATCATCATCATCCTTTACTTGAATATCAATAGATTTGACCTGTTCAAAAATCGGTGTTTTGTCAATATTATCTCCAGCAATTGTATCAATTATAAGTTCTGGATTTTGATTACTACCAATATTTTCAAAATCGGTGTAATTATAAAAATGCGTCTGCATAAACTCAATTATTGAGTCATTTTCAGCAATGTATTGTTCTGAAAGATCTCTTTTGGGTACTGTATCTTCATCATTACCATCATCTTTTTTACAAGATGAAAGAAAAGAGATATTTAAACTCAAGAATAGTAACAATAAATAACTTTTTTTTGACATTTTTTTAAAATCATCGGCAAGATACAATTTTCTTAATATTTTTGTAAAGCATTTGTTAGGTAATTATAAAGATGAAAACAGAGGTTTTAAACCATAATCAAATATTAAGAATTTGCAATCGATTTGCATTTCAAATTGTAGAAAACTCGAGTGATAATAATGAAATTCTTATAATTGGAATAAAATCAAAGGGGTATGAAATTGCTAAAATTGTAAAAAAACAGATTGAAACTATAGTAAATAAAAAAGTCTCTTTAAAGCATATTAAAATTGATAAAAATAACCCTAAGGACTCTGTTAAGTCAGATTTATCAATAAATGATGATAAAAATGCAGTTTTTTTAATTGATGATGTTTTAAATACTGGTAAGACTTTAGCATATTCACTTTCTTATCTGCTTAATTATAAATTTGAAAGCATAAAAACACTCGTTTTAATTGATAGAAATCACAAAAAATATCCTATAAAGGTTGATTTTAAGGGGGTTTCCTTATCAACAAACATTGATGATAAAGTTAAATTACTTGATGAAAAAAAAGATCTAAAGGCCGTTCTTTTCTAAAATTTTCAAAATTTCATCAGACGTTTTTTTGACATCTCTTTTATTTGAGTTTATGGTATAATTTGCTTTTGAATAATAAATATTTCTTTCGAATAGGTGTTTATTAACAAAATTTAACATTTCATTTTTATTATTTATCGATTTTATAATAGGTCTAGTTGATTTTCTTGAAAATAATCTCTCTGCCAAAATTTTTGATTCTAAATTTAGAAAAAAGGTGAGGTTAGTTTTTTTATTTATTAATTCCATATTGTCAAAATAACACGGTGTTCCTCCCCCTAATGAAAGAACATGAAAATCATTATAGTCAAGAGTTTTTAGTAGTATCTTTCTTTCAATCTTTCTAAATTCAATTTCACCTAAATCATCAAAAATTTGTGAGATTGATTTTGAATAAAAATGTTCAATTTCAGCATCTAAATCAATAAATCTTGCACCAATTTTTTTTGAAAGTTTTTTACCAACTTTTGTCTTGCCACATCCCATGTAGCCTAATAGCACAATAGACGATTTCATATTTAACAAATTTATGAGAAATAATCTTTGATTTATATGTTTACGGCCCTATATTTGCAAGCGTTTGAAAAAAGACCTGGTAGCTCAGCTGGTAGAGCATCTCCCTTTTAAGGAGAGGGTCCTGGGTTCGAACCCCAGCCAGGTCACTACTCTAGCGCACGTGGCGGAACTGGTAGACGCGCTAGGTTGAGGGCCTAGTGGGAATTATCCCTTGGAGGTTCGATTCCTCTCGTGTGCACTACTCATTTTTAAAAACATTATCTTAGATTAAATTGAAGAAAAAGGTTTTTATTATAGGTTCAGGTTTTTCATCTCTTTCTGCAGCATGCTATTTATCAAAAAACAATTACGATGTAAGTGTTTTTGAAAAAAACAAGACCTTAGGAGGGCGTGCAAGTCAATTTAAAGCTAAAGGTTTTACTTTCGACATGGGCCCAAGTTGGTATTGGATGCCAGATGTGTTTGAAAGATTTTTTAATGATTTTGGAAAAACCAGAAGTGATTTTTACACCTTAAAAAAACTAGACCCTGGATATAGAGTAATATTTGATAAGAAAAATCAAATCCAAATTGGTGATGATTTAGATAAAATTGCTTTTGAGTTTGAAAAAATTGAAAAGGGGTCTGGGAAAAAACTCAAAAATTTTATTAAAAAGGCAAAAAATAATTATGAATTAGCAGTTACTAATATGCTTTACAAAATGCCTGGTAAATCTATTCTTGAACTAATAAATATTGATACAATTTTTAAAGTAAATTTATTTTTTAAAAATATAAAGAATGATGTCGAAAAAACCTTTAAAGATGAGAGACTGAGATCAATTTTACAGTTTCCTGTATTATTTTTAGGTGCTAAACCATCCAATACACCTGCGTTTTATAATTTTATGAATTATGCAGATTTCGGATTAGGAACTTGGCAACCAAAAAACGGATTTTATGATGTCGTAAGAGCTATGGTTGACATTGGAAAGCATAATGGGGTTAAGTTTCATACAAATTGTGATGTGCAAAAAATAAAAGTTGTAAATAGTAAAATCGATGGAATTGTAATAAATGGTGAATATAAGAAATGTGATATTTTAATATCGGGAGCTGATTATCAACATACTGAATCATTATTAGAAAAAAAATACAGACAATACTCTACTAAGTATTGGGAGAATAGAACTTGGTCACCATCGTCACTATTATTTTACATTGGTTTAAATACAAAACTTAAAAATCTTGATCATCACAATTTATTTTTTGACACTGATTTTAATAAACATGCTGATGAGATTTATACCAATCCAAAATGGCCAACTGATCCACTATTTTACCTTAATATAACCTCCAAAACAAATAGTCATACAGCACCAAAAGGACATGAGAATTGTTTTATACTTATTCCACTAGCTACTGATTTAGAAGATACTGATTCATTAAGAGATAAATATTTTAAAATTATTTTGGATAGGTTGAAAAATCTTTCCGATAATGATATTGAAAAAAATATCATATACAAGAAAAGCTACTGTGTAAATGATTTTAAAAAAGATTATAATTCATATGGTGGGAATGCTTATGGCCTTGCAAACACCTTAATGCAAACTGCATTTTTGAGACCTAAATTGCAAAGTAAAAAAGTAAAAAAATTGTATTTTAGTGGACAGTTAACCGTACCTGGACCCGGCGTTCCTCCAGCAATTGTTTCTGGAAAGCTGGTTTCAGATATTATTTTAAAGAATGAAAGAGCTGTTTGATCAAATTTCTGAAGAATGTTCAAAGAATGTAACTAAGTCATATAGTACGTCTTTTAGTCTGGCTACTAAAATGCTTTCAAGTTCAATAAGACAAGATATATACAATATCTATGGGTTTGTAAGATTTGCAGATGAAATTGTTGATACTTTTCACAATTACAATAAGGAAGAATTATTCAAAAGGTTTGTTAATGATTTAAACCATTCTTTAAAAGAAAAAATCAGTTTGAATCCAATATTAAATTCATTTCAAAAGACGGTTCACAAATATGGTATTCAAAAAGAACTTATTGATGCTTTTTTAAAAAGCATGAAGCAAGATCTGAAGAAAAAAAACTATAAAACCTCTAAAGAGTACAAAGATTATATATATGGGTCTGCAGATGTTGTTGGTCTGATGTGCTTAAAGGTTTTTGTTTCTGGAAATGAAAGTGAATATAAGAAACTTAAACCTTATGCTATGGCATTAGGTTCCGCATTTCAAAAAGTTAATTTTTTAAGAGATTTAAATGATGATTATCAAAAATTAAACAGGGTTTATTTCCCAGATATAGAATACAGTTCATTTGATGAAAATGCAAAAAACAAAATTATGACAGACATTGAAAGTGATTTTAGCAAAGCTTTAAAAGGAATTTATGTGCTTCCTAATAACTCCAAATTTGGTGTCTATGCAGCCTACAAATATTACAAGAGACTATTAATTAAACTTAAAAAATCATCTTACTTAAAAATAAAAGAACAAAGAATACGTGTGCCAAATTATCAAAAAGTTGATGTTTTAGCACGATCTTATGTTAGATATAGATTAAATATTTTATAATAAATGGAAATTTTTCTTTGGATATTATCATTAATCGGGGCTTTTTCAATTATGGAATTTATGGCCTGGTTTACACATAAATATATAATGCACGGTTTTTTATGGTATTTACACGAAGATCATCATAAAAAAGATCATGATTCATGGTTTGAAAGAAATGATACTTTTTTTCTTTTTTATGCAGTTGTAAGTATGCTTTTTGTTTTATCATGGGCTAAGCTTGATTTTTTCTATGGCCTTCCAATAGCTATTGGTATTTTCTTATACGGATTAACTTATTTTATTGTTCACGATGTATTTATTCATCGACGTTTTAAGCTATTTAGAAACGTAAATAACAGATATGCTAGAGGTATTAGACGTGCACACAAAGTTCATCATAAAAACATTCACAAAAATGGTGGATCCTGCTTCGGAATGTTAATTGTCCCTTTTAAGTACTTTAAATAAGTGAAATTTGTGCAGTTGCGGCAGCACAATCAAAACCTTTATTTCCATATTTACCTCCACTCCTATCCAAGGATTGTTGAAAGTTATCATCAGTTAAAAGACATAGTATGATTGGACATTTTCCATTCATATTTAAATCTTTAATTCCATCAAAGACTGATTGTGAAATGTATTTAAAATGTGTTGTTTCGCCTCTAATTATACTTCCTATTGCCAAAATAGCATCATAATTATCTGAAGATTGAACTTTTGAACAACCATATATTAATTCAAAACTTCCTGGAACTTTAAGCTCATTAATTTCATTTTTTGAAATACCAATACTATCAAAAAAACTGTAAGCGCCATCTAATAATCTCTTAATGATTTCTTCATTCCATTCTGAGCATACTATAGCAAACTTCTTTTTCGAAGCTGATTTAAGTGTCTCTAAATTTAGATTTGAGGGTTTATGTTTTGTAGACATAACTACTTAACTTGTTCTAATCTAACATCAATAAGATTAGCTTCATTTGATTTTGGATAATCATCCTTAATTTCTTGATAATATTTAGCAGCCTTATTAAAATTATCTAACTCTTTAGCTAAATCACCTGCCTTAATTAGTATTACTGGCCTTATGAAACTATTTTGTGAGTAAGATAAAGCATCTTCATAATAACTTAATCCATCATCAAATTGATTTAACTGAACAAATGCATCTCCAATAGTTGATAAGCTTAAAGATTGTAAAATTTCATCATCAGATGAAAAATTTTCCAACATCTCAATAGCTAAATCATATTTTTTCATATTGTAGTATGCCATACCTGCAGAATAATATGATAGATTTGAGGCATCTGTACCTGAAAAGTTTTCAATGATATCTAAAAAACCATATTTACCTTCAGCACCATTAAGAGATAAATTAAACAATGAATCCTTATTTTCTTCAGATTTCATAGCTAAGTCAAAGTATTTTTGAGCAGTAAATACTTCTAGGTTACTTTCAACTGTTTTGGGTTGAGTAATAAATTTATCATAGGCGTAATAAAGAGAAAAAAGAAGTAAAACTGATAAAATAGCTCCTATAATATAATTTTGATATTGATTAACAAAAGTTTCAGTTTTAGAAGCACTTACATCAAGTGTTTCAAAAACTTGTTTAGTCGATTCAATATTTTTAGCACGAGTAGTTGATCTACTTTTATTAGCTCTTTTTTTATATGTAGCCATAATTACCCCGCAAAAATAAAATTTTATACGAATCAAACATGATAAATACTTAATTATTTTATATAATTTGCACCTTTAATTAACTGACAGTGATATCCTTATTTCTAAAAAAAATTTCAATAATTAATTACAAAAATATTTTAGATAAAGAATATCAATTAGATCCAAAAATAAATTGTTTTGTAGGAAATAATGGAGTTGGAAAAACAAATATTTTAGATGCAGTGTATCATCTTTCCATGGGAAAAAGCTATTTTAATGTGAGAAATGATCAGCTAATAAATAGAGGAAAAAACTATATGCTAGTAGATGGTATTTTTGAACTAAATAATAAGAATGAAAACATAGTGTTTAGTTTAAAAGTTGGAGAAAAAAAAGTTCTAAAAAGAAACGATAAACCTTATAAAAAATTTTCCAATCATATTGGATTAATCCCAGTTGTGTTAATATCACCATACGACAATGATCTAATAAATGAAGGAAGTAGTGAAAGAAGAAAATTTATTGATTCAATTATATCTCAAAATGATAAGGGATATTTAATCAATTTAATAGCATACACAAAAGTAATTCAAAATAGAAATAAGTTATTAAAACAATATAACAGATCAGTTGATTTTGATTTAGATACAATAAAAGTTTATGATGATCAAATTTTTAAACTTTCTGCTCCAATTTTTGAAGCAAGAGAGAATTTTATTAAGGAATTTACCCCGATTGTTTTGGAAAAATACAAACAAATATCAGATGACAAAGAGAAAATTTCTATAGAATACAAAAGTGATTTGATTAATAGTAGTATAGACAATCTAATAAAAGATTCATTTCAAAAAGATGTTATTCTTCAGTATACATGTGTAGGATTACACAAAGATGATTTTATTTTTAACATTGATGATAACAAAATAAAAAAATTTGGAAGTCAAGGACAGCAAAAATCTTTTTTAATCGCCTTAAAACTAGCTCAGTTCGAATACTTAAAAAATAAAACTGGCAACTCGCCAATTCTTTTAATGGATGATATTTTTGATAAATTAGACTTGTTAAGAGTAAAAAGAATTGTTGAGATAGTTAATTCTACTAATTTTGGACAACTCTTTATATCTGATACAGATAAAGACAGAATTGAGAAAGTTTTATTAAGTTTAAATCTTTCTTCTAAAATTTTTGAAGTATGAAGAGAAATTACAAGCTAAAATCAATTAAATCGCTTCTTGAAAGTTTTGTTGAACAAGACAAATTAGCTGATGGCATCTTTAACATAAAGATTAAAGAAGCTTGGAAAAATGCCGTAGAGAAAAAGATTTTTGATTATACAAAAGAAATTTATGTAAAAGGAGATATTTTGTTTATAAAGGTCTCAAACCCAATACTAAAACAGGAAATATTGTATAGTAGACAAAAAGTAATCAATTTAATCAATGAAGATTTAGGTAAAAAATTAATTAAAAAAATCGTCTTAAAGTAGTATATCCCTCCCTGAAAAATGAAATTGCGCTTCAATTTTTGCATTTTCATCACTATCAGATCCATGAACAGAGTTTTCTCCTTTAGAAATTGCATACTTATTTCTAATAGTACCATCTTTAGCATTTGATGGATCAGTGTCTCCAATGAGATTTCTAAATTCAGAAACTGCATTTTCCTTTTCTAATAGTGCCGCAACAATTGGACTTCTACTCATAAATTTTGTCAATTCATCAAAAAAAGGTCGTTCAGAGTGAATAGAATAAAAGCTTTTAGCTTCATCTATACTCAGCTTAGTAAGCTTAAGAGCTTTTATATTGAATCCAGCATCATTAATATCCTTTAAAATATTTCCTATTAAGCCTCTTTCAACAGCGTCAGGCTTAATCATTACAAAAGTTATATTTGACATATTTTTTTTTGCAAAACTAATAAAAACATTCAAATCATTTGTTGTAAATTTCATTATAAATCAAAGTGTGCTTACAATAACATTAATTGGAACTGGTAGATTATCATTCAATATTATGAATGAAATTTTAAAAAATGATTCTCTACATTTAAATCAAGTTTTTGGAAGATCTAAGTTTAGACCAAAGCATATTTCTGATGAAGTAGATTATGTGAAGGATTTTAAAAATTTAAAAACAAGCGATTACTATTTTATATGCGTTAATGATAACCAAATTTCAAATGTCAGTGAAAAACTTGATTATAACAACAAAATTGTTGTGCATTTGTCTGGAAGTACAGATATTAATGTCTTATCTAAGCATAAAAATTATGGTGTTTTTTATCCACTTCAAACCTTTAGTTATGAAAGCGAATTATTATTTAAAGAAATTCCTATACTTATTGAAGCTAATAATAAAAATACATTATTAAAAATTGAAAATTTGGCTAAATTACTTTCAAAAAAAGTTAGAAAAATGGATAGCAAAAAAAGATTAATCTGTCATTTATCTGCAACGGTGGCAAATAATTTTTCTAATCATATGATAGTTACTGCAGAAAAGATTTTAGATAAAAATAAAATCAATAAAGATTTGATTAAACCTCTAATTTTCGAAACGTTTAATAAACTAAATAGAATGAGCGCAAGTGATGCACAGACCGGACCAGCATTAAGAAATGATCAAATCACAATTGATAAACATATTAAACATTTAAGTGAAAAGGATTTTCTAAATTTATATAAACTAATTACAAAAAGTATTTCAAGTGAGTTATAAAGAAAAATTAGTAAATATTAAGAATTTTATCTTTGATGTTGATGGAGTATTCACAGATGGATCAATAATAGTTGACAATGTTGGGAATGAATTTAGAGTATTTAATATAAGAGATGGTATTGCAGTCAAAATTGCAACAGATAAAGGTTATAATTTCTGTGTTATAAGTGGTGGAAAAAACGAGGGTGTCAGAAAAAGATTAAACAGACTAGGTGTTAAAAATGTTTTTTTAGGTATTGACGATAAAATTCAAGTTTTTGAATCTTTCATTAATGAAAATAATTTAAATATTGATGAAACTATGTTTATGGGTGATGATATAACGGATATAAAAATTTTAAAAATGGTTGGCCTGTCATGTTGTCCTAATGATGGTGCTAATGAAGTAAGAGATATAGTTGATTATATATCGATTAAAAAGGGTGGAGATGGTTGTGTAAGAGATATTATTGAACAAATTTTAAAGATTCAAAATAATTGGATATAATATGAATAACTGGAAAAATGAATATTCTTTAGTTTTATTAGCCAATACAATCTATATAATTATTTTCCTCTTAATAATGTAACTGAATGCATCAAGATGATTGGTCTATATTAATTTTTACCATACTATTCATTGTAATATACGGGGCATACAAAACAAGAGATAATAAAAACATTCAATCATTTCTAAAAGGAAATAATTCCTCCAATTGGTTTACTATAGGAATATCAGTAATGGCTACGCAGGCAAGTGCCATTACTTTTTTATCTACACCCGGTCAAGCTTATTATGACGGAATGGGGTTCTTACAATTTTATTTAGGTCTACCGCTTGCAATGATAATCATTTGTATGTTTTTTGTCCCTCTTTATCACAAGTTAAAGGTATATACGGCTTATGAGTTTTTAGAAAATAGATTTGATAAAAAAACTAGGACATTAGGTGCAATTTTATTTTTAGTGCAAAGAGGACTAGCTGCAGGTATCACAATTTTTGCTCCATCAATCATTTTATCAACTGTTCTTGGTATTGATTTAAAAATTTTGAATTTCTTAGTTGGATTTTTAGTTATTATTTACACTGTAACGGGAGGAACTAAGGCAGTTAATATTACCCAAAAACAACAAATGTTTGTTATATTTTTTGGTTTATTCTTTGTCTTTTTCATAATACTTGAAAAATATCCAGAGAATTTGACTATTTCAAAATTTTTAGATTATTCTAGATCAAGTGAAAAATTTAAAATAATAGACTTTTCAATAGATCCTAATAATAGATACACTTTCTGGAGTGGTATTACTGTCCGCCATCCAAAAAACAATAACCTTATAGCCTGATGCAAAAGAAGAAAGCGAAAGTTTTTTACTTAATAAACCAACAACACTTGTGTTTATTTGAGGTTGTT
>Ga0115011_10003314_pt1 | contig 10952 bp, 7 predicted proteins | sample TroAtlMetagenome_2_FD_88705 | JGI IMG/M metagenome (GOLD analysis project Ga0115011, IMG submission 88705) | Marine eukaryotic phytoplankton communities from Atlantic Ocean - Tropical Atlantic ANT8 Metagenome | ecosystem: Environmental > Aquatic > Marine > Oceanic | place: Tropical Atlantic... | reverse complement strand
TGCGTTACCAAGCGACTTTGACTCAACAAATGAAATCGATCTATTTACATTTGTAGGTAAAGACGTTAACGCGTAACCAAAACTAGTGTATTAAGGCGGTTACCCGCCGCCTTGATACTTTTTAATAACTATTTAATATAGGAAACAACCAGCATGAACGAACAAACACAAACAGTACAACCTGTATCATTGTCTACACTAATGACTTCAAGTAAGACAGTCACTATCGACTTTCCAGGAATGGATAACTTTAAAGTAGATCTTTGCTATCTTGCTAGGGAGGAATTATTAAAGCTTAGAACGAAATGTTTAAAGCAAAAATTTAATAAGAAAACTAGGGCTTTTGAAGAGCAACTAGATGAAGATACCTTCTTAGTAGAGTATGTAGCTTCGGTTATTAAGAATTGGTCAGGTCTTAAGTATGATTACTTAAGGCAACTAATTCTGATAGATACCGATACTTTAGATTTAGAAGACGAGCTCCCTTTTTCTAAGGATAATGCAGAGATTTTAATGAAAAACTCTGGAGACTTTGATACTTGGGTTACAGAAACAGTAGGTGATCTTGAAAATTTTACCAAGATCAAGTAGTATATATAAATACACTACTTGAAAGACACTTTAATACTAATTCTCAATTTAAAAATTACGAAGAATATGTAGTGGTAATGGAGAAGTTAGGTCGAGAACCTGACCCAGAGAAAGCTCCTTTAGAAATATATCATTTTCCTATTGAAGTGCAGGAGGCCTTTGCAATCCACGCACTATTACCTGATAGGTGGGAAGGTATGAATGGAGTATATTTAGGTAAAGATTGGTCAGCACTAGAAGTAATGTTAGATATTTTTGATATTGAGCATAAAAGAGATGTAGTAGTATTTTTAAAGTATATTGACCACTATAACGCATTAAAGATTAATAATAAAGCAGAACAACAACGAAAAAGTCAGGAAAAACAGGAGAGTAGCTCTCCAGGCACAAAGATAGTAAAAGGATAATGGCGAAGGATAATGAAGTAAAAGTCGGTGTAAAAGTCACCGATGATGGCTCCTTAAAAGAAACAGATAAAAAAGCTAGAAACGCAGGTAAGGGCATGGGCAAGATGACCGATAATGCCAGCAGCGCCGATCGTGCGATGAAAGGATTATCTAATCAATCGAGTAATTCTACAAAAAACTTTTCAAAAATGTCGCAAGGATTGACAGGTGGACTTGTGCCCGCATACGCAGTATTAGCTGCAAACATATTTGCACTAGGAGCTGCATTTAGGTTTTTAGCAGCTGCGGCAGATTATAGAATATTAATTCAAGGACAACAAGAATACGCAACTATAACAGGAGAGTCTTTAAAACTATTAACTTCAAGACTACAAGATGCAACAGAAGGACAGCTTGCATTTGCAGAAGCTTCTCAGTCTGTAGCTATAGCAAGAGCTGCGGGGCTTACTGCAGACCAGATAGGTAGACTAGGGAAGTTAGCTAAAAACGCTTCCATCGCTTTAGGGAGAGACTTAACTGACTCCCTAAACCGTTTAATAAGAGGTGCTACAAAAGGTGAACCAGAACTTTTGGACGAATTAGGTATTATACTTAGGCTAGAGACTGCGGCACAAAAATATGGTGCTCAAATAGGAAAAGCGGCAAAAAACCTAAATATATTTGAAAAAAGTCAGGCAATAACAAACGAAGTATTATCTCAAGGTGAAGCTAAATTTGCAGACTTAGAAACAGAAGTAAATCAATTTGGAAAAATGTTAAAATCTTTTGATGACTTATTAAATACAATCAAAATGACAATGGCAAAAGGACTTGAGCCCGTAGCGACAGGCCTTTCTAAAAATATAGGAGCACTAGCAGGAGCTTTCGTACTACTTGGTAGTAGCATAATAAAATCTCTAACACCTGCTGTACCCGCTATAAATGTAGGAGAGGCAGGTAGAGGAGCTATGGGAGACGTAGGAAAGTTTTATACAGGAGCAAGAGGCGCTAAATTTGCTGCAGGAACGGCAAATCAAGCAGATATAAAAGCACTCGAGAAGTCATTAAATGCTAAAAAATCTTCAGTAATTAATTATGAGACTTTTAGGCGACATGAAGCTAATAAAACACTTCAAGTATTGAAAGCCTACAACTATCAATTACAGGCTGAAACTGCAGGAACTTTTAAGAGGATGTATTTAAACTTCAAAGCGAATTTAGCCCTTATGAGAGCAGAGTATGGGTATTTTGTAGGGAGTCTAAAGGTACTACAAAGTGGATTATTGAAGCTCGTATCGGCCGCAGGGTGGATTAGTCTAGGTGTAACAGTTATAAGCTTAATGACAGAGTACTTTAGAGCAGCGGACGATCCCGCGCACGAAAAATTCATAGAAAGACAAAATACAGTAATAGATCAACTACAAGAACAACAAGTAGAGACTGATAGGTTGATTCAAAAAATGAAGAAAAGAAAAAATCTCTTAGATTCAATTAACCAAGCAGGTGGCTTCTTTTCAAACTTCTCCTATGGGGGAGCAGCAGATAACTTTGGGGGTTTTGGAGGAACACTGGCAGAGAATCTTACGGGTGAGGGTGCTATAGATGCTGAAATAAGAAAAGAATTTACAGGACTGACGGACAATCAATCTACTATAGTACAAGGCGTACTTAGTAGTTTGAAAAAGCAAATGGCTATATTAAATCCTGAAAGTGACCTTGCAATGGAGCTATTCACGCAAGATATTGACCCTCTAATGAAGGCAATAGCGGCAATGAAAGGAGAGGGAGCAACCGAAGCAACTTTTAGCAATTTATTAACAATATTAACTCGATTACAAGACGAAGGGTCCAAAGCACAAGAAGTTATTGAGCCTTTTGCAAAAACTACACAAATAATAACAAACTCCTTTAGTGAAATGAACTTAGCACTTAATAAACTTAAAACAGGAAGTACAGGACTGACAACAATAACTAAATCGGTTAGAGATACAGGGCAAGCTATATCAGGAGCGGCAGCATTTTTAAAAACAGGCTCTCTTGATAGAAGCAAGTTCGGAGATGAATTTGGTAGCTATAAAGACGCTGCAAATGCCATGTTAGGAGAAGATGCAGTTACAGCAATTTTAGGAAGCGCAACTGCAACTACCGTAACAGATGACCAGCTAGCAGAAATAGGAGCAGCTTTAGAAGCAGAAGCTAAAAGACTACATGCAATTGAAGTTCGATTCTTAACTAGAAGAACAAATATGCAAGCAGCGTTATTAGAATCAAGTCAAGGTATGCCAAAACTATTAGTGGACCAAGCGAATAAAGGAGCAAAGGTACTAGATATAGAGGAACAAATTTACAGCATAAAAACACTAAGAGACGAATTAATTAAAAAGGGTGGGACAGAAGACGACGTACAAATTCAAAAAGAAAATGCAAAACTAAGAGTTTTAGAAGCTCAGTTAGTAGTTGCTAAGGACCAAGCAGACTTAATGCACGAATTAAAAATGGGTGTTTTAGATACCTTTGCTACGGGGCTACAGACAGCAATAGATGGGTTAATACAAGGAACAGTAACAGTAAAAGAAGCTTTTGCAAATATGGCTAAATCAGTACTTCAAATGATATCACAGATACTCGCAAAAATGGCAGCTTTAGCTATACTGGAAACTATTATGCCAGGCGCTGGTAGTCTTAGCAAATATCTAGCTAATGGTGGATATATGCAAGGAAAAGGGCAACCTAGAGTTCCAGGGTACGCGAATGGAGGAATAGTAACTAAGCCAACCTATGTAGTTGGAGAAGGAAAATATAATGAAGCAGTAGTACCTCTACCTGATGGAAGGTCTATACCAGTGCAAATGACAGGGGCTTCAGGAAACACAGCAAATGTAACAGTTAATATTTCAGCAAATGGAGAAGCAGCTTCTAATATGACTTCGAATGGGGGAGAGCAAGCTGCACAATTAGGAAGAGCCGTATCCGCAGCGGTACAAGAGGAACTTCATAAGCAACAAAGAAACGGCGGGATACTTAGCCCCTATGGTAATCCCGGAGGAGGAGGATAATGGCAATAGGATTTACAGATTTAACAAGTACAGTCAGAAGACCTGATAAGATGATGCAGGCACAGTCTCAGCCAAATACTTTAAGTGTAAAATTTGGAGACGGGTATGAGCAAAGGCTTGCTAAAGGTATAAATAACTTGCAGCAAACTTACGCAGTAAGTTTTGCAAATCGTACAAAAGAAGAAATAGATGATATTACAGCCTTTTTCGCAAGTAAAGGAGCAGTTAGTAATTTTAGCTTTACAATACCAGATTCAAATAATAGTGGAGAAACTACTATTAAAGTAGTTTGTGAGGCATGGTCTCAGGCATACACTACAGGGGACTATTATGGTTGCTCTGCTACATTTAGACGAGTTTATGAATCATGACAGACATAATCAAGGACGTACAGAAACAAGATCCAGGTTCCGCAATAATCGAACTATGGGAATTAGAGGTACCTGGTACTAATGCATTTTTTCATTCAGGGTTAGAGGCGGACAATTCAACAATTCAATTCAGAGATAGAGCCAGCCCTGGCACTATTCGCACATATGCCGTACTACCAATAGAAGCGGACGGGGTTTCTATTCAATCGGCAGGAGCTTCAGCAAGACCAACATTGAGAGTAGCAAACGTTCTTTCTACTTTTAGTGATGCTTTAGGGGGTATTACAAATGAAGACTTACTAGGTAACAAAGTATGGCGAAGGACTACTTTATATAAGTACTGTTATGGGCAATCAGGAGATGCAAATCCTCCTATAGAGTTTCCACAACAAATGTGGTTCATTGATAGAATAGCAGAAAAAACGCCTACTTTTATAGAATTTGAATTAGCGTCTCCTTTTGATTTGCAAGGAGTTCAACTCCCTAGACGACAAGTAACAGGAAATGCATGTGCATGGAAATATCAAGCAGCAAGCTCAGAAATTTCACTTGCTAACAAAAGGGGCGGTTGTAAATGGAATACTTATGGCAGAATGGCAGATACAGATGGGACTGCTAGAACGGTTTATTTTAATCAGAAAGATGAAGAAGTAGTAAGTTCTACACTTACATTTAATACTACGGTAACAAGTGTAACAGAGGGATTTTACTATAAAGTGACCAAATCAGGACTAACTCAGGTAAATACCGACGGTAGTCTGACTACAGGTCAAAGCTCTTTTGATTATTGGCAAGCTATGGCAACTACAAGTAACCCAGGAACTCCCTCAGATACTAATGCTAATTTTAGACGAATAAGAGTATTCAGTACTTATTCTGCTAGCACAACATATAAAGCTTATACAGATCCAACTTATAATGAGTACGTAACTTATGATAGAGGTTCAGATGATGATTATGTTAGGCTCTGGCAAGTTAAAGGTAATACACAAACTGCAAATGCCCATAAAAGCACTCCTAACTTTGGAAACTATTGGCAATTAGGTGATCAGTGTTCCAAAACGCTATCAGGGTGCGCATTGAGATTCAAGTCTACTTTCGCTACAATAGATAGTAGTGTGCGCAAAGCTATAGCAGACAAAGACAATACCTTACCATTTGGAGGGTTCCCAGGAACTAAAACCCGTTCATGATAATAGAACCACATTTTGAAGAGATAGTACAACATTTTAACGCTGAGTACCCAAGAGAGGGTTGTGGCGTAGTAGGAATTAGAAAAGGTAAATCAATATGGTTTCCTTGTAAAAATGTAGCAGAGGATTTAGATGATTTTATAATCGACTCGCAAGACTACATTCGAGCAAGCCATAAAGCTGATATAGTGGCTGTCGTACATAGTCACCCTGATGCGAGTGCCAAACCGAGTGAATTAGATATTAAACAATGTAATGGTTTGAATCTTGATTATTATATAGTCAGCGTACCTGAAATACAAATAGAACATTTAAAGCCAAACCGAGTAGACCTTCCTTTAATTGGAAGAGAGTATGAATTTGGTGTGACAGATTGTTTTTCATTAGTACAATCATACTATCAAAAATTCGAAATTGAAATGCCAAGACTTGCGTTTGAAGAAGACTGGTGGGATAGGGGACTTGATTACTTTGGAGATTTATGGGAGCAGTATGAAGGTTGGAATGAAGTGACAGATGGAAGTTTGCAAAAACATGATTTAATGTATTTTAATATTATGGCAGACGTCCCTAATCATTGTGGTGTATATTTAGGAGAAGATTTAATTCTTCATCATATGGTGGGAAGAATATCAAGCAGAGAATTATTATACCCCTTTTGGGGAAAGCATAAAACAAAAATTTTAAGGAACGAAAAGTGCAAACAGTATATTTAAAAGGAGAACTCGGAGAACGCTTCGGAGAGAAGTGGAATATGAATATTCATAGAGTTCAAGATATTTTTAAACTAATTAAGTGTCAACGAGACGGTTTTGATACGTATATGCAACATTGTTTAGAAAATGACATCGACTTCGCTGTACAGAGAGGTGAAGATTATATTGATGAATCAGAACTGATGTTATCATTAGGAAAAGAAGACATCACAATTACTCCAATACCTGTAGGATCAAAAAGTAAAGTAGCAAAACTTATAACTGCCGCTTTAATGATTTATATAGGATATCAGATAGGTAGACCAGATATTGGTCAATCAGCCGCGCAAACGGGTTCTATGGTTGAAGTCACAGGAACAGTAACCGCAGTAAGTACAAAAATGAAGGTGGCGAGTTGGGCTTTAATGATGACAGGAACCTCTTTAGGTCTAAGAACCTTAGGAGAAATGATGATGCCTGATGGAAGTGGAGATGATGAGGATGATTCCCATTTATTTAGTGGGCCTCAAAATACTACTGTACAAGGTGGAGCAGTACCTATATTATATGGAGAAATGGTAGTAGGTGGAACATTAATTAATTCAAGCTATAAGGCAACTAGAGCTGTTCAACATTGGGGGCCAGGTTGGTCTTTTCATCAACCTTTAGGAATAGACTCAGGTGAGAAAGATCAACAAACGGAGGTAGAATAATGGCGAATTGGTACGAAAGACTATTTGAAAATCCAAGTCAGCCAAATAATAGTAGGACTATGAGTGGAGAAACTCGTCAGACTGCTGTAGTATATGACGCGTTATCAGAAGGAGAAATAGACGGTTTAGTAAATGGAGCAGCAAGTATATATTTAGACGGCACTCCTTTAACAGATTTGGATGTATGGAAAAGTACAACTGAAATTAATACAACAGCTTCTGTAAGTGCGGGGAGTACAACAGTAACTGTAGCAACAGGAGCTCTTGACTTCGCAGATACTACCGATGGAACACGAAAAATTGTAATAAAAGGGGCAGGTAAGCAAGGGACCGATATATTTAGTGCAACTGCAGGAACAATGACACTAACAGCATCTAGTAGCTGGTTTACCTCTGGAATGGCGTCACATAGTATGACGAAAGAAGGGGCTGCAAGAATACAAATAGAAGGAGCAGGAGCAGATGGTAGACCTTATATAGGGTATATTACAACATACACTAACACAGGCTCCGTACAAGTGTACCCAGAAATTGAAACTACGGTTAGTGGAGTCAGCGGAGCAATTGATTTAGTAAGCGCAATCGCTTCTTACAATGCTGGTAGTAATCAAGTAACTACTACTACAGCGGCAACAACTACAGTTTCAGGAGTAGCAGCAACACTAACTCCTCCTATGACAAATACAACTTCATATGCAAACACAAGCCCAAAAACAAATTTCGAAGGAATAAACTACTCTTTTAGAACAGGAACAAGATATCAAAGTCCCGTACAAATGCTGGCTGGAGGCAATCCTACAGCAAGTTTTATATACGCACCTAATACTAGGTTACAACAAAATCTTACTTTTGATGGTACTAACGGAGTAGGAGATACTATCGTTGACTCCGTCAATAATATTGGAGTGCCCAATTCTGGAGAAACAGACCAAGTAAGATTTGTAATTGAGTGCCCTCAACTTTTTGCTATAAGTACTAAATCAGCAACAGAATACAATTCGTGGGTAGAATTTACTTGTGATTTTAAATATAGTAGAGACGGTGGAAGTAACTATACAACTGTTAGATTAGTTGGGCCCACAGATAGCGCAATCTTGGGTAGATCGGGGGGTTTTGAGTACTTTAATGATAAATCTGCTGTATCCTTGCATGATGGGTTCATTATAAATAAAACTAAAAAAGCATTTCAAGAAGAATACACCTTTAATGTAGAAAAGTTTAAGCCTTTTGATAGATGGCAGTTGGTGTTTCAAAGAGTAAATGAACCTAATAAAGCTCAAGGACACCATGATAATATGAGTGAAGCGTTTCTCAAGTTCGTAGAAGCACAACTTACAGATAAATTTACTTACCCATACACAGCATACGGAGCACTGTCTTTCAGTGCAAAAGATTTCAATGGACAACCTAAAAGAGGTTATCATATTAGAGGAAAGAAAATTCAAGTACCTACTAACTACCTTACAAGAGAAGAAACAGATTCTACAAGCGCTTCGTATAAAAGAGATATATCTGATGGGTCTACGGAATCTAATTATCAGGACTGGGACGGAAATTTTAGAGGAGACATCTCCACTTTCGCAGTAGGACACACTAATCATGAGAAAGTTTACTGCAATAATCCAGCTTGGGTATTTTATGATATTATTACCGACCCACGATATGGGCTTGGAGACCTAGTAGAGGAGGACTTTGTAGATAAATATGCCTTGTATCAGATTGCAAGATATTGTGATGAATTGGTAGATGATGGAAAAGGAGGACAAGAGCCTCGATTCACTTGTAATGCATATATTAGTAAACAGACAGAAGCATACAAAGTTTTAAAAGATTTAGCAACAGTATTTAGAGGCATAACTTATTGGATGGACGGGCAACTTGTTCCTGTTCAAGATAGACCAAAAGAGCCTATTTATACGTTTACACAAGGAAATGTTATTGATGGAGAGTTTGCATATGAAGGAACTTCTGAACGTATTCGTAAAAATCAAGTAATTGTAAAATGGAATGACCCAGATGATCAATATATAGGAAAATCACATATTGTAGATGATGTAGATAATATAATTGACACAGGAAGAATAAACTCTACAAATATAACAGCTTTTGGTTGCACAAGCGAGGGGCAAGCACATAGAATTGGGAAGTGGAGACTAATTACTGATAAAGTAGAAACAGAATTATGTAAATTTAGTACTTCAGTCAACGCTGCTTTTATAAGGCCTGGCGATATAATAAACATACAAGACCATTACATTGACGCTGTCCAGTTTAGTGGGAGAATTAAAGCAGGTACTAGTACTACAGTAGTGACTTTAGATAGAGCAGTAACATTAGCAGCGAATACAACATATACTTTACACTTAGTTTATCCAACAGGAGGAGCTTATTTAGAGCAAGACTCAGCAACAATTAACAGTACCGCGTATACTAAAGGAGATTTGGTACTACTTGATGAAAGTGGAGCAGCAATAGATACAGAGGCTAAAGCTGCTAATGTAAAGGACGATAGTAATAATGAAGTAATGCTTGCATGGAGCGACCACTCTCGAGTAGAAAAACAAACAATAAGTACTTCCGCAGGAACTATAGCTGCAGGAAGTAACATTACAGTTAGTTCTGCTTTTTCATCTGCCCCCAACTCTGAAGTAGTTTGGGCTTTAACAGGTACTATAAATAATGCAGAAGTATCAGGAAGTGCTAAACAGTACAGAGTCATGGGAATAGAAGAAGAAGGAGACGGAAATTATAGTGTAGCTGCCGCTTTATATAATGATAAAAAATATGACTTAGTCGAGAAAGAGTATAAACTATTATCTGATTCAGCCGCTGCTACTATGGTTGAGAAAAGCGTAGAAGTAGAAAAACAGACTCAAACAGTACCGCGTCCTGACAGTATAACTTTTGATATACAACAAGTCGCAGCAACTGACACGCCTTCAAGCTCTACAGAGAGCACTACGGGAACTTTAAAAGCCGTAATAGAATGGGACGCCGCTGTAGAAACAACAATTTCAAGTAAAGTAATAGCAAATTCATATGTAAATGAAGCTTTAGATGCTTCTGAAACAACCATTACACTTGGAGCAGCTGCAACAACCGCCACAGGTTATGGAATTATAGAGAAAGGTACCTCTCAAGAAGAAATTATACAATGGACCGCACAGAGCGGAAGCGATATAACAGCTGTAAGAGGAGTACTAGGAAGTACGGCAAAAACCCATGTCACAGGAGTAAGTTTTACAGAAATACAGGCTTATGAAGCCCCTTATACATCACTAGCCTACTATGAAGTGGAACATAGTTTTGATAATACTATTCGTACAGAAAAACTCAAAAGAGTAAGTATAGGTGGAGGACAAACAAGCTTAGAGATAGCTAATGCTTTAGGTGGAACACATAATGTAAGAGTTAGAACAGTTAGCAACTCGGGTAGTGTTTCAAGATGGACAACATTTGAAAATACAGTCAAAGCGCCAGGCACAGTAAAAGCAACTTCAAAAGGGCATTTAGCAGTTGGTGGAACAGTAAGTTCTCCAATAGCTATAACTACAGGTGGAGCATACAATATAGCAAATAGCACTTATACTGTTACTGACGCAAGTGGGCAAGAGTACAATATAACTCAAGCAAGCTCTAGTCATGCTCAGAGAACACAAGACTTTTCAGGTCTCTCTGCTTCTAGTGGAGTAGGTTACGCACTGTTTGACACAAGTGCTTACGCATCAGACCCGTGGAAAGCAATCGATCAGAAAACAGATACAACATACTATGCTGGAGGAGAGAGTACCGCAGGAAATTTCACATGGTGGAAAGAAGTAGGAGCAAGTAACATAGGATTAACTCTATGTAGTGGAACAGTAACTGTATCAGCTAATAGTAATACTATAACTGGTTCTAGCACTACTTTTACTTCGGACTTTGATGTAGGAGACATGATTAGACTA
>Ga0115011_10003313_pt1 | contig 10952 bp, 4 predicted proteins | sample TroAtlMetagenome_2_FD_88705 | JGI IMG/M metagenome (GOLD analysis project Ga0115011, IMG submission 88705) | Marine eukaryotic phytoplankton communities from Atlantic Ocean - Tropical Atlantic ANT8 Metagenome | ecosystem: Environmental > Aquatic > Marine > Oceanic | place: Tropical Atlantic... | reverse complement strand
CCAAAATCGTACTCTTCGCACCAGTAGGTCCATGAGTAAGAGTCCGATTAAGGCGTAGAGCGGGTAGGGCCAAAGCGGAGTATTCTTAGGTGTGGTTTTACCTTCGTTGCTGAAGAGCATATCGTTTGATGGTTCTGAAACACCTCCCGTGGATGAGGCGAGTGTCTGGACGGGACTGAGATCAGGGGTTCCCGCGAGGTATTCCTGAGGGAAGGGCCAAGAAAGGGTCTGGAAACTTCGGTAGACCTTCTCAGGCTCTTCGTCTTCGGTGTGTTCGCCTTCAATAACGTAGGGGCCATACTCAGTGAGTTTGAGCGAACCCTCCCACCTTCCGGCGGCCTTTTGACTGAGTGGGACTTGCTTCTCGGTACCATCTGGTGTGGTGACAGTGAGCGTAGAAGAAAGGTTGTTCATGAATTTATCGTCGTCATTGACTGCATCTACGCCGACCGACAGGACGCCATGGCTGATATCTGCAACGAGATCGAAGGTGGGATCTTCTTGCTCGACTCGACGGGTGTCCCGAATCAACTGTCTCCAGAACTGAGCGTATCCGGGCCATTTGAGCCAGTAATGGCTCCATCGATTCTTGATATCACTGGTCCAGACGACCACTTTCCCCATTCCAAGTGACCAGCGTGCCAAGATAGGTTCTCCGAGGTGTGAGGTCATTAGAACTTCGGCGCGGGCTTTGGCGCGTGTCGATACATAACCCAACAGGGGCGGAGTTCTTCGCATGTTCAGACCTTTGAAGATTTGAAGACGTCTGAATCGTTTAGCTACACTGGGACGAAATCGGTCTTCTACAAGTGCCCGACGACTTACCTCACTGGTCTCTTTGAGGAAGAGCTTGGGAATGTTGTCGGCTCGGTCGGTAAAGTAGTATCGACCTCCTCCCTCTTCGGCTATTTGCATCAGCAGGGTTTGGTCAGATCCACGTCCTACCGCGACACTCGATATCGTGATTCGGTCTTGGTAGCTTTGGCCGACTAACTCTAGGATCCCCGAGCGATTGGACTGACCGTCCGTGAGTAAAATGATGTGTTTCACCTTCGCCTGGGTGCTTGAGAGCATTTGATAAGCTCGATCGAGAGCTGGAAAGATGTCGGTTCCTCCTCCCGAGCTTATTCGCCTGATGCTGTCGGTAATCTTTAGGCGGTTAGCAGCTCTTTGAAGTCTCACAACCGTTGTTGGACTTGAATCAAATGTAATGACGCCAAGCTTGTCGCTAGGTTGTAGGACATCCAAGGTTGCCCGAGCAGCTTCTTTGGCAAGGGAGATCTTAGCTCCACTCATGGATCCTGAGCGGTCGATGACCAGCATTAAAGCCAGTCCCGGCATGTCCTCCTTTTTCTGCACTTCGAGCTTCACAGGAAGAACTTTGCGCTCCAGATACGTGCCCGTGTAGCCCCCAGGTCCAAAACTGTTTTCTCCACCCGTGAAGACAAGTCCACCGCCAGCCCGTGCATACTTCTCTAGGACCTTCATCTGATGTGTGGACATATAGGGCTCGCCCATACCTCCCGTACGAGGGACGTCGCTTAGAAAGATGAGTTCAAATTGTTTGGCGTCACTGAGTCTTGACGGGACACCACGAGGACCACGGAGCTCAACGCGAAAATCTTTATCGAGTGCGGATAAGAGGTTCTTTCGAAGTTTTCGTTCGCCCTCTACGTACAAAACACGTGGTTTTTCGGGAACTTTCGCAGTGACGCTGAAGGTGTTGTTGCTTGCAAATCGATCGTCACTCTTCGTTTTGGCGAGGCAGGTCACCTTCATTTTCTTTTCGCCTCCCTCTTTCACTTTGGATTTGAACGTCAGCGCCGTGTCTCCTGCCTCAAAACGTTGTTCGATCGTCTTTTCTAAGACTCCATCGATAAACAATTCACAACTGGCATCCATATCGGCGGTGACTTCGATCGTCGCTTGTGTCTCGAATGGGATGCCTGCACGAATCTGGGATGGAACCTGAACGTTGGTCACCATCAGCTCGGGGGGTTGCTCGAGATCGCTAAGGTCCATGTAGTGGATAGGCACGTCAAAGCGTCTTGCGACTTGCTCGGAGGCCAGCATGTCTCCCTCGGTTTCACGACCATCGGTGACGAGAACAACGCGTCCAAGAGAGTCCGAGTCCAAGAGTGAGAATGCGAATCTGAGGGCTTCCTGGACATTGGTGGCTTTGCCTATGTCTTTGTCTCCGCGACTCAATGAAGGGAGGACCGAGCCGGCTGGTATCTCTATTTCCTTGGCATGCCCTGCGAAGGTCACAATGCGTACACTGTGGGGGCCTCGTTCGCGCCATACGGCTTCAATTTGATCTCTCGCCTTTTCGAGAAAGCTGTCTGGGACCGAATCGCTGGTATCGACAACGAAGACTGTCGTCGTTCGAATATCGTCTTGGTCGACTTTCTCAAGTCCTATCAATGAGAGCGTTGCAGCGACGATGACTAAAGCTCGGAAGAGAAAACTGGCTGTTTGTTGGGTCTTCGGAAGGTCACTTAATGATGTTGAGCGCAGGACAAGAAGAATCGGAATCAGCGCCAGAACCCAAACAAACGACGGTTCACGCACGACGATTTCGCGCGCCTGCAGAGCTTCAATAAGCGTTGGACCAAAGGCATTTATCGCGAGTGCTCCACCTAGGAAAAGCACGAGCGCTGCGAGGAAGTAGAAGACCACCTTTTTCATACAGTGATCCTCCTATGATAGGTGAACCACTCGATACTAAAGAAGAAGAGACCGGCCAGGATGAGAATCCGCCAGAACTCTTCAAGCCAGGGGTTTTCCACGCGTTCGACGACAGCGTCCGGTTCCCATCCAGGATAACCACCGTTGCTACCAATGTTTGTTTCCTGTGGACTCATCAGATTAATAGCGATGGTTTGGCTATCCTCTGATTTGTCGGTGTGCATTTCGTAAATTCCAATGCGGTCGGTATAGAGGTGAACGCGGTTCCCAATGCGTCTGGCGAGAACTTGTTGCGCATTGGTTGGTCCTACAACGCTTACGTCAGTGCCGGATAATGTCGACGGGATCGATAGTTCCACGCCTGCCCGGGATGGCTTTAGCAAGGCCGCTTCTTCTTCAAAGAAGTGGTTGAAGACATTCACAACGAGCAGGGGAAAGGCGTAGTTGAAGGGGAGAAGACTCTTTCGGATATCAAACGCGAAGACGACGAAGCGCCTTTGAGTAGATGGTTCGTCGCGCGTAAAGATAAGGGGTTTCCCATCCTTGGTTGCGGCGACGATTGTATCGCCCTTCTTTGTTTTAATATCTGTTGATTCAAGGATGTTGAGGTCCACTAGATTGAGTCGTCGAACCAAAGGGTGTGTCTTTTGAACTTTTCCGAGACTAGGCTCAGAAATGATTCCGTTGACGTCGAAAGGGCCTTCAGCCTGCGGGTTAAGGACAAAGTATGTTCCAGGCTGCGACATATCGACCGAGACTCCGTCCACGATGGTGACATCGTAGCCGTTGGTCCCTGTGAAATCGGGCGCCGATATCTCTTCGAAGTTGATATTTTCCCGGACGAAAAGTGATGCATGAAGAAAGAGATTTCCGGGGCTGACCAATTGTACTTGTAGTTTGCGGCGTTCGGGGACGAGGGCAAATGCGACGTTATCGGCCTTGAGCACATCGTTTTCGTTCGCTTCAGGTAATTCGATGTGGGCGAGGATCCGTGAGCCAGGGAAGTGAACTTCATTCAAGATCCCCGTCGTGCGATTGTTGGGCGCCAGATCGATGGGGTAACTGCTGATGATGTACTCGTCTTTCATGAAATCTTCGGCGCCTCTACCTTCTTCGTTCGCGTAGAGGGTCAACTGAGCTTTGAGCGATTTATCGCTTTCATTCTGGATGCCGTAGAAAATGGTGTACGAGAGACTGTCGTCGATTGACGGTCGTACATTGAAGGTTTCGATTCCGATGTTTGTTCCGTCACCACCGACGTCAATGGACCTCATGTTCAGTGCTTGAACCCGTTGGTCATCGATGGGATTGAATGCCTGGTCGCTGATTAAGATTGTTTGAGCGCCGTCTCTTCCCTGCACCATGGATTGGAGCTGATCTAAGACCTCTGACATCCCCGTTGGAGTATCGACAGCTCCTTGCGGAGCATAGGCTTCGAGCGCGTCTTCGAGCTTCTTAGGATCGTTTGTCCATAGGCTCAGAGGGCTGAGTCGCTGATCGAGTTGAACAACCATTGCTCGGTGGTTGGGGTTTGTCGTGATGTTTTCAATGACTTCGCGCGCTTTTTCACGGGCTTTTTCAAGTCGTGTTTGGTTTTCGCTCGTTGCCCCCATCGAGGCGGAGGCATCTAAAATGATCAAGGTGTGACGTTGAGGCATTTCGGGCGGCTTTTCTGACGAACATCCTGCGAATCCACCTAGTTGTGGATCTCCTAATGCGAGGACAACACAGGCGAGAATTACTAGCTGCATCAAGAAGCTGAAAAAGCGTTTGAAGCTAGAAAACAGGCTTGTCGAACGCTTTTCTTCGACCACTCGTGACCATAAAGGTCCAAACGGAACGCGAACGCGGCGCCGTCGTAGTTTGAGCAGATAAAGCAGCAGCATACCGCCCGCGAGCGACCCAAAAAGAGTCATCATCTGGGTCGCTGAAAGTCCCGCGAAAGTCATCGATTAGACCTCACCGTAGGAATCCTCCAGCTCTGAATATACGTAGAATGAGGTCATCGAAGGGGGTTTGAATCGGGGTTCTGAAGTATGAGAGATGTCGCTCGGAGCAAAACGCTTCAACCTCCTGACAAAACTCCTGGAAAGCGGCCCGGTACTTGTCCAAAAGACGGGGCGTGATCGTAATTTCTCGTTGTTGACCGGTCTCGCAGTCGACGATGACGAGATCCCCCATGACGTTGGGATCCATTTCGCGCTCATCTGTCAGTTGTAAGACGAAGGGCTCGTATCGATGGTATCGAAGGAGGTTTAAGGCCTCTTCGTATCCTTCAGGGGCATAGAAATCGCTTAGAAGAACGACCAAACCTCGTCGATGCTTTTGATGGACAAATGACTTTACCGATGTGTGTAGTTCGGTCTTTCCGGAGGGCTTAAGACCTCGGAGAAAGTCGAAGACACGGAAGATTTGGGCTTTGCCGCGGGAAGGTAAAAGAGGACTGGTGGCAGTCTCTCCGAAAGGGATGATGCTGACCCGATCCATGTTGGATAAAGTGATGTAGGAGAGAGCAGCTGCGAGTTTCCGGGCGTAGTTGAACTTTTCGCTGTCTCCGACAGCCATGGATTCAGAGGTGTCCACCATGATGTATACGTAGAGATCTTCTTCTTCCTCGAAGAGGCGAACCAAGAGTTTTCCCATCCGGGCGTATACGTTCCAGTCGATATGCTTGAAGTCATCTCCTGGTGAATATCGACGGTGATCTGCGAACTCGAGTCCCGAGCCGAGCTTTTTCGAGCGTCTCTCTCCTCGACTGGAACCGCTAAACGCTTTTTTCGAAACAATGTCGAGATATTCGAGTTTGGCCATGAAGGCTTCGTCGAAGAGGTCGTCATGCTTTCTATTCTTGAGGTTTAAGAGCCCCATTGATTACTCCGCCTGGGTTGACTTCAGGATGTCTTCCAAAATGATGTCTGTGCTGACTCCTTCGGCCTCAGCTTCAAAGTTACGGATAATGCGATGACGCAAAGAAGGCTTGGCGATGTTCTTGATGTCGTCCGAGCTAACGGCGAAACGTCCATCTAGAACGGCACGTACTTTGGCTGCGATAATCAATGATTGAGCGCCTCTTGGGGAGGCGCCGTATCGAATGTATCGTTGGGTCGTTTCAGGAGCAGTGCTTCGATCGGGATGAGTTGCTTCGATGATCCTGATCGCAAAGTCTTGCACATGTCGTGCGACCGGGACGTCCATGGCGACATGACGCAGCTGCATCACCTCGTCTTGGCTGAGAGCGACGCTAACCTTCGGGTCTTGAGCCCCAGTCGTTCTATCCAAGATGGCATGGAGGTCGTCGTGCGTTGGAAATGGCATATGCAGCTTGAACAAAAACCGGTCGAGCTGAGCTTCAGGCAGTGGGTATGTACCATCCATTTCAAGCGGATTCTGAGTTGCCAATACGAAGAATGGATCGGCCAATTGATGGGTTGTTCTTCCAACCGTCACAGATCGTTCCTGCATGGCTTCAAGCATGGCCGATTGTGTTCGTGGTGTGGCCCGATTGATTTCATCGGCCAAGACAACGTTGGCGAAAATGGGTCCTTTTTGAAAATCGAGGTGGGTGTGACCACTCTCATTTTGTAGAGCAACTTTGGTTCCCGTGATGTCACTTGGCATCAAATCGGGAGTGAACTGGATGCGACTAAATTCCAGGCTAAGTGCTTGGCTAAGGGTTGATACGAGTTTCGTTTTTCCAAGACCTGGAACACCCTCTAGCAGCACGTGACCACCTGCGATCATCGCTGTGACAACGGCATCGACGATGTCGCGTTGACCTACGATCACCTTCGCAATCTCGTCTTTGAGCCCATCTGTCGCCCGCTTAAAATGAGCGATCCTGTCTTTTAATGCTTCTTGCATCGAGTTGTCCTTCGCTTAACGCGGTCTAATCAAATCGAAATAACGTCTTACGTAGCGTCGTTTGCCTGCAGGAACTTCCTGGCGTTCCATCTTTTCTTCAACGACTTCGGAGTAGTCTTGGTGAACGCGTCGATACGACTGGCTCGAGAATCCTTTCGTCGCTGCCGAGTAGACCACCCGGCTCTTGCTCTCACCTTGACCTTCACGGCCAGCAACAAAGTCCTCTTTGAAGCGCGCTCGAAGCTTTGTCTTCTTGCCCAGAACGTTGGGGTCGTGCCCGTCTCCAACGCCTTCACCTTTCTCTTTTCCGGCCCCTCCGGAACCAGGCATTTTACCTTGACCAGAAGGGCCTAATAGAAGCGACTTACCGTCTTTTCCGCCTGGTTTTAGCATCGTGATTTTCTTGCCGTTTCCCCCGCCTTTCTTTCCTTGGCCGGGCTTGCCATTCTTTCCTTTGGCCCGGGCCATGAAGCGTTCCATTTTACCCTTCTTGCCCCCTTTACCGTCTTTTCCCTGTTTACCGGCCCGCCTGAGCATTTCCTTGATGTCGACCAGCTTCGCTTCAGCCTGTTGCATACGTTTTTGGACTTTGTCCTGCTTGCTAAGGCGTCTAAGCATTTCGGCTGCTTGCCGCATTTGTTCAGGGCTCATCTTTTGAGCATTCTTCTGCATGCGGCGAAGAAGGTCTTGGGCCGCTTTACTGAGGCTTCGTTGAAGTCGGTCGAGTGTTCGCCTCGCTTCGCTTTGCTGCTCGCGTTGGCGTTTTAGTCGGTCGAGCTCGCGTTGTTTCTTTTTCAGTCGATCTCGATCTCGCTTGGCGAAACGATCTTTCTTCTTTTTCTGTTTCTTCTTGAGTCGATCTCGGTCGCGTTTGAGCTTCTGAATTCGCTTATTACGTTCGCTTTGAAGCTTTTGAGCGAGATCCTTGAGCGAGTTTCCTAACTTTTGACGCTCTCGGCGTTTGAGTGTTTTTCGCTGCAGCTTGTCGGCGATTTTATCGAGAGCCTTAGCTGCTGCTTTAAGCCGTGAATTTTCAAGGGCCTGGCGGAGCTCCTTCATATCTTTAGGGCTACGTTTCTTCCCTTTCTTACTTGCTTTCGCGAGCTTCTCTTTGACCTCTTTAAGTCCATCTCCAACCTCCTTGTTCCAGTTTTCTTTGGCACGTCGGAGCTTGCCCATACGAGCAAAGGCTTCTTTGGGAGTGATGGTTCCCTGGGCGAGCTTGCGAAGGAGTTCATTGAGTTCTGCAAGCCAAGCCTTGAGCTTGCCATCCTTGGTTTCCTTGAGTTCCTTTTCGAGTTTCTTTTTTTCTTCTTCGATACGTTCTTTGTCTTCAGCGAGGAGGATTTTTTTCTTCTCGGGAGTAGGGTTAGCTGTTGTTTCTTGAGTTTCAGCGATTGTCACCGGCGTAGTTGGGGCCTGTGGTGCTTCAATCCAGGCGGTCAGCGACATCGCACATGCTGCTGCTACCAGTACTCCTAGCTTACGAGGGCGTCTCCAAGGTGCGGCCTCAGCCGGGTCGGCCCTGTCGACGACGTTTTCGGCATCCATGATAGCTAAGTGCATCATGGGTGTCGGTTCGGGGTGTTTTGAAAACGCGAGGGCGTTGCTTAGGCGGTCATCGAATCCACCTGCTTGATCTAAAAGGATTGCCGCTTGAAGTTGTGTGGGTCGTCGAAGATTAGAGATGATGAGTGTTGATAAGATCGCCGCACCGGTAAGCCAACCACTGACAATAAGCCATTGGGCTCCAAGGAGATTGAGCTTAAAGGCGGTTGTCACACAGGCGACCAGCAAAAGGCATACAGTTGCTGTACCGATTACCGCTTGGAGGGAACGCTGAAGGTTGAGCCTTCGGCGAACGGTGCGTGCGAGTCTTTCAATCCTTTTAACTGAACTCATGATTTCCGTCGGAATGTTGTGACCTGATTTCTTAACGAACATGACGTCGATTCGATCCATTTCCGCGGCGAATTAATTCATCTTTGAGTATAGAGGCTCTCTTCGGTTGAAGGCCAGGGGTGCTAGGGTACACCGGGAGCTTCCAGGGGAAGAGAAGTGTCTTTGCCTTCGTAGAGCCATCGGTAGACGGCGATGGTCGAAACGACTTTCTTCGCGTATCGCCGAGCTTCATCGTAGGGCATGTTCTCTACGAACTCGTCGATGGGAAGTTTTCCAAAACCTCTGCGCCATTTCTTCATAGCGCCACCACCTGCATTATAGGCGGCGCTGGCACATGCAATGGCAGGGTTACGACGTTTAAGTTTGGCCAGGTACTTGGTGCCCAGTTGTATGGATATTGGCGTTTTCTTCAGGGCGTTCTTTGTGACCTTAATCCCTGTACCTCGGGCGAGGTTCTTAGCGGTTGCCGGCATGATCTGCATTAGCCCATAAGCTCCAGCCCAGCTTTTAACCGTGGGGTTGTAATTCGATTCGGTCCGCATGATTGACCATACCCAATAAGGGTCGATTCCGCGTTCGTGGGACCATTTAAGAACTTCTTCTTTGAAGGCCTTGGGGTAGGCCATCTTCCATAGTTCGAGTGCTTTTCCCTTGGGCCACGTGTGGTTCATACGCTTGACTGCCGGTCTGGCCAGTCCAGATGCCCGCGCGAAAAAGTTCCCCTTCGAGAAAAGGCGGGCCTTTGCCCAGCGCCGAGCCTCCACCGGCTTATCCTTGGAAATGAAATCGAGTTCTCTCTTTGCGCTTCGATGTAGACCCATTCGGCTCATCTCTCGGGCCTTGAGAAAATGATCGTCGGTTTCCATCGCCTGAGGTTGGTCACCTAGGTTTTTCTCTAGATTTGGCTGCTTTTGGCGTTCTTGTGTCAGGAACGAATCAACACCCTTCTTGTCGATTGTTCGCAGGCGCGTCGTTGCCAAGAGTGCGTACCAACTGAGTGGATGTTCTGAGATTACTTTACGGAATTGATCAATGGCCTCTGGGGTCTTTTTACGTTTCAAGAAGACCCAGCCTGCCCAATAGCTTATTCGACCTTCTGAACCACTTCGTGTCTCTCGCCTGGGGATTCGAAGTAGGCGTGTGGCCATACGATCTGCAGCTCTATATTTTTTCGCTTTAATGAGCGGCCAGAGGAGATTCCAAGCGGTCTCATCAGCCATGTCCCCTTTGGGATATTTGCGAATCGATTCGAATAGAAATCGCTCTGCGGTTGCGAGATCTCCTTTTTTCCGTGCGACTTTAGCCATCAAAATATGGGTGTCATCGGCGGTCGAGCGATGCGGAAATTCTTCGAGATGGGCTTTCAGTAATAGATTGGCCTCGTCTAGCGCTCCAGCTCGTAGTCGATTCTTTGCGCCCCAAAATGTCGCCAAAGCTCGAGCCTCACCTTTGCATCCCAACGCGCGGTTGTAGAGTGTCCATGCCTTCTTGCGCTTCTTCATTTTTTCGTAAGTTTTGCCGATGCCAAGGAGGGCCTCGCAGCGTTCTTTGGAAGCTCGAGGAAATCCTTCAGCGGCAACCTTGAGGGCCTTGAGGGCTTTGGGATGAAGTTGCTGCTTCATATAGGTCTTGCCCAGACGCAGTTGGTCCCGTGCTGATAGCCCCTTACCCTGGGAGAGGATTGTTTCCGAACTCTTTGCGCTTTGCGATAACGGATTCCGAAGCATAACCTCCACGGCGGCTCGCCTCGCTGCATTGGGCTTGTCTGCTCGTAGTAAGAGTTGCGCCCTCAAAAGCCACGATTCTTGGCGGCCTCGTTTCTCTTTGAGTGTGAGTTCTTTGAGGATTTGGAGAGCCTCTTTGAGCCGGTTCGTCTTTGCGAGAAGTCGTGCTCTTTTTTCGATGGCTCGTGCGTACAAAGAAGAGTCTGTTGGCACTTTTTCGAAAGCGCTTAACGCTTCTTTCGTTCGCCCGGCCCGTTGATGGGCCGAGCCGGAATAGAAATATGCGTAATCGTTTAGAAGGGGCCAGGTTTCGGCCAGGGTCGCCAGGTCCTGCGCAGTGGGGTCCGTGATCCCAGCGTCATGCCAGGCGAGTAGGGAGAGAAAGCGGGCTGGGAGGATACGCGGACCGTTTTTCTTTTCGAGAACGTAAGTTTCGAAAAGTCTGGCAGCCTCACTGTTACGACCCGCGTGAAATGCATCGAGGGCCGTGTCCAAGGGAGCGATATCAAAGTAGGGGCGCCAACGGTTTGTTTGACTGTCTGATAGGGCATCATCGTTGTCTCCTTTGGGGTGGGTTCCTGACCGTTGAGAGTCGGGATCGGGCTTGGCTGCATCTGCGCCTGCGGAGGCATTGGCTGGATCTAAGCGCTTCGTCGGTAGGCTATCCACCGTACTTTGACTCGACGAACAAGCGCCGGCACATAAGGCGATGGTGACGATGACGAAACGATTCATGCATCGATAATCTAACAGCGGCACGGATCCCCGTCGAAAACT